>Ga0070709_10000517_pt1 | contig 22809 bp, 22 predicted proteins | sample LARL51metaG_FD_65449 | JGI IMG/M metagenome (GOLD analysis project Ga0070709, IMG submission 65449) | Corn, switchgrass and miscanthus rhizosphere microbial communities from Kellogg Biological Station, Michigan, USA - LAR L5-1 metaG | ecosystem: Host-associated > Plants > Roots > Rhizosphere ... | reverse complement strand
CTGGGCGCGCATCGTGCTCGTCGGCATCATTGCCTGGCCGTTCGTGGCGCTGCGTTCGCTTTACGATCACGTCGCCGCCGTCGCGCGGCCGCTGAAAGCAGGGGACCTCGACGCGGCACGGTTGGCGGTTGCCAAAATTGTCGGGCGTGATCCGGTGCTGCTCGACGAAGCCGGTGTGGCGCGTGCGGCGATCGAGAGCCTGGCGGAGAACACGTCGGACGGCGTCGTGGCGCCGGTGCTTTGGGGCGCGCTGTTCGGTCTGCCCGGTGTCATCGGCTACAAGGCCGTCAACACCCTCGATTCCATGATCGGCCATCGCACCGCACGGCACGCGCAGTTCGGCTGGGCCGCGGCGCGGATCGACGACATCGCCAATTTTGTTCCGGCGCGCGTCACGGGCCTGTTGTTCGCGCTCGTTGCGCCACGGCCGTCGGAGGCCATGTCCTGCATGATGCGGGACGCGCGGCAGCATCGCTCCATCAATGCGGGCTGGCCGGAAGCGGCGATGGCCGGCGGGCTGGGTGCGCGGCTGTCAGGGCCCCGGGTCTATCACGGGCATGTCGCCGAGGAGCCATGGCTGAACGGCGAGGCGCGCGATCCCGGTGCGGCCGATATCGCGCTTGGCCTAAAACTCTACGTCCGCGCGATGATCGTGCTCGCCGGCCTGCTTGTCATTGTCGCGCTGGCCTGATTAACAGACGCCATGTTGGATCACGGCGGAAATCTGGATGCTGCGGCGCGGCGCTTCGGCGGCCGCCTGGAGGACTGGATCGATCTCTCCACCGGCATCAACCGCCGCCCTTATCCCGTGCCCGACTTGGCGCTGCGGCACTGGACCGCGCTGCCTTCGCGCGCGGAGATCGAGGCCCTTCACGAGGCGGCGCAGCAAGCGTATGGCGCCCGCACGCCGGTCGTGGCGCTCGCCGGTGCGCAGGCCGCCATTCAGCTGCTGCCGCACTGGCTGTCGGGCAGCGAGGCCCGGATTCTCGGGCCTACCTATAATGAATACGCGGAAGTGTTGCGGGCAGCGGGCTGGAATGTCCGGGAGGTGACAAATCTCGAAGTGCTCGCCGGCGCCGATCTCGCCATCATCGTCAATCCGAACAATCCCGACGGGCGCGTTCACGATCCCTCGGCCTTGCTCGCGTTGCTGCCACGGGTCGGTCGTCTCGTCGTCGACGAAAGCTTTGCGGATGCGGTGCCCGGCCTGTCGCTCGCGCCGGCGGCAGGTCGCTCCGGACTCTTGATCCTGCGCTCCCTCGGAAAATTCTATGGACTCGCCGGTGTGCGGCTTGGCTTCGTGCTCGGCGCCGACGCAGACGTCGCAGCGCTTGCACAACTGGCGGGTCCGTGGCCGGTCTCAGGTCCGGCCATTGCGATCGGCCGGCACGCGCTCGGGGATCGCGAATGGGCAGAGGCGACATTAGCGCGTCTTGCGGAGGAGGCGCCGCGGCTCGATCTCATGGTGCAGAGGGCCGGCTGGCATTTTGTGGGCGGAACCCCGCTGTTTCGGCTCTATGACGTCGGCAATGCCGCTGCCGCACAGGACAAGCTGGCGCGCGCAAGAATCTGGTCGCGCATTTTCGGGGAGCGGCGGGGCTGGTTGCGCCTCGGTCTGCCCGGCGATGACGTGGAATGGGCGCGGCTGGCCGCGGCGTTGTCGCGCTGAAGTTCGCGCCTCAGCGCGCGAGTGCAAGCAACCCGTCGAGGTCGAGATGCGCCTCGATATGGTCGGCCAACGCGTCGAGCGCATCCGCAACGCGCGCGCCGTAGCGCTGGTCGGAGGCCGCAATCCCGACCCGACCGAGATAGGCGCGGCGAAATCCGTCCGAGGCAAACAGGCCATGTAGGTAGGTGCCTTGCACGCGGCCATCGCTCGAGACGGCGCCTTCCGGCACGCCATCGACGAACGCGAACGGCTGCGCGCGATCGGGCCCGTCGGTCTCGCCAATGTGGATCTCATAGCCCTGCATCGGCTCGTGCGTAGCGGCGTGGACCGCATCGACGCGCGTGAGGCTCTTGTGCGGCGTCATCACGGTCGTGACATCCAGCAGTCCGAGGCCCGCGGTTTCGCCGGCCGCGCCCTCAAGCCCATCCGGATCGGCGACGCGCTTTCCGAGCATCTGATAGCCGCCGCAGAGGCCGAGCACATCACCGCCGCGGCGGTGATGCGCCAACAGATCGATGTCCCACCCCTGTGCGCGCAAAAAGGCGAGATCGCCGCGCGTCGATTTCGAGCCGGGAATGATGACGAGCCGCGCATCGCCCGGGATCGCTTCGCCCGCGCGCACCATCACGAGATCGACGTCCGCTTCGAGTTTCAGCGGATCGCAATCGTCGAAATTCGCGATCCGCGACAGCGCCAAGCAGGCAATTCTGGGCTTGCCCGGCCTCCGCGCATCGGCGAGGCCCAGCGCATCCTCCGCCGGCAGTTCTCGCGCGCGCGCAAGATAGGGCAGCACGCCAAAGCCGCGCCATGACGTGCGTGCCTCGATCAGCCTGTAACCATCGTCGAACAGGCTGGGATCGCCGCGGAACTTGTTGATGATGAAACCGCCGATCTGCGCGGCATCCTCGGGATCGATGATGGTCTTGATGCCGACGAGCTGCGCGATGACGCCGCCGCGCTCGATGTCGCCGACCAGCACGACGGGCACGTCGGCCTTGCGGGCAAATCCCATATTGGCGATATCGCCCGCGCGCAAATTGACTTCGGCGGGACTGCCGGCGCCCTCGACCAGCACGAGATCTGCGCGGGCCTTCAGCCGCGCAAAACTTTCCAGTACCGGCGTCATCAGCTTCGGCTTTAGCGCCGCATAGTCGCGCGCGCGCAAGGTCGCCACGCGCTGCCCCTGCACGACGATTTGCGCGCCGACATCGGTCTCCGGCTTGAGCAGCACCGGGTTCATGTCGGTGTGCGGCTCGACCCCGGCGGCGAGCGCCTGCAGCGCCTGCGCGCGGCCGATCTCGCCGCCATCGACCGTGACGGCCGCGTTGTTCGACATGTTCTGCGGCTTGAACGGCAGCACTTTCAAACCACGGCGCGTCGCGGCGCGGACAAGCCCGGCAACGATCAGCGACTTGCCGACATCGGAACCCGCTCCCTGGATCATCAGCGCGCGCGTCATGATGACAGCATCAGAACTCGACGCCCGCTTGCGCCTTGATGCCGGAACGGAACGGATGCTTGATCAGCGTCATCTCGGTGACCAGATCGGCGGCGTCGATCAGCTCCTGCTTGGCATTGCGGCCGGTCAGCACGACATGCGTCAGCGGCGGCTTGGTGTGCTGAAGGAAGTCGACCACCTCGGCAACGTCGAGATAGTCGTAGCGCAGCGCGATGTTGATCTCGTCGAGCACGACCATGCGCAGGCGCTCGTCCGCGATCAGCTCCTTGGCTTTCTCCCAGCCTGCACGCGCGGCCGCAATGTCGCGCGCGCGGTCCTGTGTCTCCCACGTAAAGCCTTCGCCCATGGCGTAGAACTGGCAGAGCTCGCCGAAATGCCCGGTCAGCAGCCGCCGCTCGCCGGTGTCCCAGGCGCCCTTGATGAACTGCACGACCGCGCAGGGCAGGCCATGTGCGACGCAGCGCAGGATCATGCCGAAGGCCGACGAGGACTTCCCTTTGCCCGCGCCGGTGTGGACGATGATGAGACCCTTGTCGCCGGTCTTCTCCGCCATGATGCGGTCGCGCGCGGCCTTCTTCTTGGCCATCTTGGCCGCATGACGCGCGTCCTGATCGACCGTGTTCTCGTTGTCCGTCACATCCTCATCGGAAACCATCGTCGGCACTCCCCGCGGCTTGACAAGTCCGCCACTTGGGCAAATGGTGGGTCAGGCGCTGGTTCCTGTCCTACGACAGGCGAAGAGGGAATGCGAGTGGGCCGAAAGCCTCGTGGCTTTGGGTCCGAAAAGCAGCCGCCCCCGCGACCGTGACCGGAGAGATCCTCAAACAGCCACTGACCGAAATGGTCGGGAAGGCGGGGATCAGAGGGGAAACCCTGCTCCGCAAGCCGGGAGACCTGCCAGCGCTCAAAGAAGTGAACCGGCGGACGGGGTGTTCCGCGACGGGGAGCGAATCCGAGAGAAGGATTCGTGCGCCTCATCGCCTCCCGCCGATTTAGGAAAAGGCGATGACCGTTACGCTTCATGTCTGCATCACCTGTCGCGCGGGGCAAACCCTTGGCGAAGGCGAGACCCCGCCCGGCGCCAGACTGCATAGCGCTATCCTCGATGTCGGCGCGCCCGACGGCGTGACCATCGTGCCGGTCGAATGCCTCTCCGCCTGCAATCAGGGCTGTTCGGTCGCGCTCAGCGCGCCCGGGCGCTGGTCCTATGTCTATGGCCGGATGTCGGAGGCCAACGCGCCAGACATTGTCGCGGGTGCCGCGGCCTATGCGGCGGCATCTGATGGCATCGTGCCCTGGCGCACGCGACCCGAGATTTTCCGAAAACAGTCGCTTGCCCGCATTCCCCCCATCAACATCCTGCCGGAGGCCGCCGAGTGAGCGCGCTTGCAAAAATTCCCGTTACTGTCGTCACCGGCTTTCTCGGCTCCGGCAAGACCACGCTGATCCGGCATCTGATGGCCAACGCCAATGGCAAAAGGCTCGCCGTGCTGGTCAATGAATTCGGCAGCGAAGGCGTCGATGGCGCCATCCTGAAATCCTGCGCGGATGCCAATTGTCCGGAGGAAAACATCGTTGAGCTGGCCAACGGCTGCATCTGCTGCACGGTGGCCGACGACTTCATCCCGACCATCGAGCAGCTGCTGTCACGGTCGGTGAGGCCCGACCACATCCTGATCGAAACCTCCGGCCTGGCGCTGCCAAAGCCGCTTCTGAAGGCGTTCGACTGGCCCGAGATCCGGTCGCGGATCACGGTCGACGGCGTGATTGCCCTTGCCGATGCGGAAGCCGTCGCGGCCGGCCGCTTCGCGCCCGATCCCGCCGCCGTCGAGGCCCAGCGCGCGGCCGCCGAAAATCTCGATCACGAGACGCCACTGTCCGAAGTATTCGAGGACCAGATCTGCTGCGCCGACATCGTGCTGCTGACCAAGGCCGATCTCGCGGGCGAGGGCGGCCTTGCAGCGGCGCGTGCCGCGATCGCGGCGGAGATGCCACGCGTCGTCCCGATGCTGCCGGTGACCGACGGCGCGATCGACCCGCGCGTCATCCTCGGCCTTGCCGCCGCGGCCGAGAGCGACCTTGCGGCGCGGCCGTCGCATCACGATGGCGAGGAGGAGCACGAGCACGACGATTTTGCGTCCGTTGTTGTCGACCTGCCGGAGGTCACGGACATCGAGGCGCTCGTGGCCTCGGTCCAGCGGCTGGCGCGCGAGCAGAATATTCTGCGCGCCAAGGGCTATCTCGCCGTCGCGGGCAAGCCGATGCGGCTCCTGCTGCAATCGGTCGGCGAGCGGGTGCGGCATCAGTTCGACCGCCCCTGGGGGAGCGAACCACGGCAATCGAAGCTCGTCGTGATCGGCGAGCAGGGGGATATCGACGAACACGCGATCAGGGCGGGACTGGTCATCTGATGCACGTCGTCTTTCGCGAGAGCTTTGGCCTGGAGGAGGCCGCGACAGCCGTCGATCTCGGTCAGGACTCGGCCGATCTCGTGATGCTGTCGTTCTCCGACAGTGACCTGGCGGCCTTCGCGGCCGGCTGGCGCAGGGGACGTGCCAACCTGCCGCCGCTTCGGCTGGCGAATTTGAGCGCGCTACGGCATCCGCTCTCGGTCGATACCTATGTCGAGCGCACTCTGTCGAAGGCGCGCGGCGTGCTGGTGCGGCTGATTGGCGGTGAGGCCTATTGGTCGTATGGGCTTGCAGCCGTGCATCAGCTTGCGAAAGCGCGCGGCATCGCGCTTGCGGTGCTGCCGGCCGATGGCCGCGATGATCCGCGGCTCGACGCGCTCTCGACCCTGCCGGTCTCGACGCTGCAGCGCCTCAAAATTCTCTGCGACAAGGGCGGTGCGATCGCGGCACAGGCGGCGATTGCGCAGCTTGCGCTCGCCTCGGGTCTTTATGCCGGACCCGTCATCGGGGAGACCGACGCTCCGGAAATGGGATTCTACGAGCCAGAGCAGGGCGCGCTCAAGACGCTGCCGCTCTCGGACCGGCGTCCGCACGTGCTGGTCGGTTTCTATCGCTCCTATCTGACTGCAGCGGATACCGACCCGATCGACACGCTGATCGCGGCGCTGCGCGAAAGAGGTTTCGATGCCTATGGCGTCTTTGTCACTTCGTTGAAGGCGGCAGGCGTTGCGGATTGGCTCAAGGCCCAGTTCGCCGAACGGCCGCCGGCGCTCATCGTCAATGCCACAGCGTTCTCGGCCACGGGCGATGACGGCACCACGCCGTTCGATGCCGCCGCATGTCCGGTGTTCCAGGTGGCGCTGTCGACGGCGCGCCGCGCCGAATGGGCCGCATCCGCCCGCGGCCTGTCCGCGGCCGATCTCGCCATGCATGTGGTGCTGCCGGAGGTCGACGGGCGCATCTTTTCAGGTGTCATCAGCTTCAAGCAGGCCGGCGAGCGCGATGGCGACCTGCAATTTTCGCATCTGTCGCATTGCGCCGACACGGAGCGCGTCGCGGCGGTGGCCAACCGGATCACCTCCTGGCACCGACTCGCGGTGAAGCCGGCGCGCGACAAGCGGCTCGCCATCATCCTGTCGAGCTATCCCGGCCGGCCGCACCAGGTCGCGCATGCCGTCGGGCTGGATGCGCTGGCCTCGGTCGAAGCCTTGCTCGGTGATCTCGCCCGTGCGGACTATGATGTTGAAGCACGTGGCACGCTGGGACAGCTCCTGGCGGAGGAGAAACTGGCGGTCAGCGTCGCCGAGTACCGGCAGATGCTCGCAACGCTTGCGCCGGAATTGCAGGAGAGCCTCGCCGCGGCCTGGGGCGCGCCGGAAGAGGATCCCTCGGTGGAGGGAGGCCAATTCCGCTTCGCCGCCTTCCGCTGCCGCAAGGCGATCATCGCCGTGCAGCCCGAGCGCGGCGAAGTTTCTCGCCGCGACGCCGACTATCACGACCTCGCGCGCACGCCGCGCCATGCCTATGTGGCGTTCTATCTGTGGCTCGGGCGGCAGCGCATCGACGCGCTGATCCACATGGGTGCGCATGGCACGCTGGAATGGCTGCCGGGCAAATCGGTGGCGCTGTCGGCCGCCTGCTGGCCGCAGGCGCTGGTGGGCGCCATGCCGGTGATCTATCCCTTCATCGTCAATGATCCCGGCGAGGCGGCGCAGGCCAAGCGGCGCACCGGCGCCATCACGCTCGGCCATCTGCCGCCGCCGCTCGCGCCGTCAGCGCTGCCGGAGCGCCTGCTGCGGCTGGAGCAATTGCTCGACGAATATTCGACCGCCGACGGCCTCGATCCGGCGCGCCGCGGCCGCCTGATCGCCGCAATCCGCGAGGAAGCCCGCGCGGCCGGCATCGAGGATGATCTTGGCCTTGCGAGTTCAGCGGCACCGGCAGAGGCAGTCCCGCGCATCGACCGCTTCGTCTGTGACCTCAAGGAAAGCCAGTTCGGCGATGGCCTGCATGTGTTCGGGCGGGGTGCATACGGCGATGCGGAGCGCGATGCGCTGTTATCGGCGCTATCAGGCCGGCGCGTCGCACCGGGACCGGCGGGCTCGCCGCATCGCGGGCGCAGCGACGTGCTGCCGACCGGGCGCAATCTGTTTGCGGTCGATCCCCGCGGCGTTCCGACGCGCGCCGCGCATGCGCAGGGCATCCGTCTCGCCGAGGAGTTTTTGCGACGCTATCTGCAGGATCATGGCGACTGGCCGAAGGGGCTCGTCGTCGATCTCTGGGGATCGGCGACCATGCGCACGGCCGGCGAGGAGTTTGCGATGGCACTGCATCTGGCCGGCCTCGCGCCGCGCTGGGACCACGCCTCGGGCCGCGTCTCCGGCTTCGAGATCCTCGCGTCAGCAGAGCTTGGCCGGCCGCGCATCGACGTCACCCTGCGTGTCTCCGGCCTGTTCCGCGACGTCTTCTCAGGACTTGCGCAACTGTTCGAGCAGGCGGCAGCGGCGCTGGCCGATCGCGACATCGAGGGTGACGACAATCCGTATCTGCGCCGGTCATCGCGCGTGTTCGCGCCGCGCCCCGGCCATTACGGCGTCGGCATGGCACGCCTCACCGATGTTTTCACCGACGAGGCGCGCCAGGCCGCCGGCGAGGCCTGGCTTGCGGCCTCATCCTGGGCGTTCGACGCCGGCGGCGAGCTGAAACCCGATCGCGCCGGCATCGCGGCGCGGCTAAAGTCCGCAGACGCTTTCGTGCATGTCCAGGATCTGCCCGAGACCGATCTCCTGCTGGCCGCCGACTATGCCGCGCATGAGGCGGGTATCGCCGCCGCAGCCGCGCAGCTCGGCGCGGCGCCAAGCCTCTATCATCTCGACGCGACGCGGCCCGAGCGGCCACAGGCGCGCACGCTGAGCGAGGAGATTTCCCGGGTCGTACGCGCACGTGCTGCAAATCCCCGCTGGATCGCGGGCATGATGCGGCACGGCTTTCGCGGCGCCGCCGAGATCACCGCGACGCTCGAACACATGGCGACGTTCGCGCATCTGGCGGGCGTGGTGCCAGCCCATCTGTTCGATCTCTATTACGATGCGACGCTTGCGGATGACGAGGTGCGCGGTTTCATGGCGCGCGAGAATCCGGCGGCGCTGCTGGCGCTCGATAGCTGTTTTGCGCGGCTGCACGAGGCCGCGCTGTGGACGACGCGGCGCAACTCCATCGCCGCGAGCCTGAAAGAGGCCTCATGAGCGCGATCGCGGTCAAGGGCTGGTGTCCCGGCGCGTGGCGCCCGATGCCGTCGGGCGATGGCCTGATCGTGCGTATCCGTCTGCATGGTGGCCGGCTCTCTTCCGCGCAGGCCTTGCGACTGGCAGGACTCTCCGAGCGGTTCGGCAATGGCCTGATCGATCTGACCAACCGCGCCAATCTGCAGCTCCGTGGCATCAGCGATGGCGGCCACGCTCCGCTGCTGGAGGGTCTGGCGGAACTTGATCTGCTCGATGCCGACGCCGGCGCCGAATCGCGGCGCAACATTGTCGTCGCGCCGTTCTGGAGCGAACACGACGAGACGCGATCGATCGCAACCGAGCTCGAACGCGCGCTGTCGGCCTGTCATCTCGACGTGCCGGGAAAATTCGGTTTTGCGGTCGATTGCGGCCGCGAACGCGCGCTTGCGGACGTCTCCGCCGATATCCGCATCGAGCGCTGCGCGATGGGAAACATCATCGTGCGGGCCGATAGCGCGGCGATGGGGCGTCCGGTCGCGCGGACGGAGGCGGCGGCGACGGCGCTCGCGCTGGCCGAATGGTTCGTGGCGTCCGGCGGCGTCAAGGACGGACGAGGGCGGATGGCGGCGCATCTCGGCACCGGGGCACGACTGCCCACGGCCCTGGCCGGCAGCGTAAGACCCGCGCCGGCGATGCCGCGGCCGCGCCCGGGACTCGTGAGCGGAGGTGCGCTGGTCGGGATTGCGTTCGGACAATTGAGCGCGGCGGCGCTGGCGCTTCTCGCACGCCGATCAACGGACCTGCGCATCACGCCCTGGCGAATGATTCTTGCCGAGGGCCTGCAGGAGATGCCGCAGTTCGAAGGCCTCGTGACGGCCGCCGATGATCCGCGGCTTGCCATCGACGCCTGCACCGGCCGACCTGCTTGTCCGCAAGCGAATGCGGATACGCGTGCGCTTGCAACTGCACTTGCGCCACATCTCGGCGCCGGCGCGAGCCTGCATGTCTCGGGCTGTGCCAAAGGCTGCGCGCATCCCGGCATCTCGGCGATCACGCTGGTTGCGACCGACGACGGCTTTGATCTCATCCGCAACGGTTCCGCGGGCGACAAACCGCTCGTGCACGGACTGACCCGGGAGACGCTTCTCGCTGATCCCTCCGTGCTCGCCGGGGATTTCTGATGCCCCATGCCTATGAGACCGACGGTGCGGCGATCTACCAAAAATCGTTCGCGACGATTCGTGCCGAGGCGGATCTCGCGCGCTTTACGGCGGACGAGGAGCCGGTGGTCGTGCGCATGATTCACGCGGCTGGAATGGTCGGGCTCGAAGCCTTCGTTCGCTTCACGCCCGACATGGCGAAGATCGCGCGCGCCGCTCTTGCGAACGGCGCGCCGATCCTGTGCGATGCGCGCATGGTTTCCGAAGGAATCACGCGAAAGCGCCTGCCGGCCAGCAACGCGGTGATCTGCACGCTCGATGATCCGGCGGTGCCGACGCTCGCGCAATTCATGCGCAACACCCGCTCCGCCGCGGCGTTGGAGCTCTGGCGGCCGCATCTGGACGGTGCTGTCGTCGCCATCGGCAATGCGCCGACCGCGCTGTTTCACCTGCTCAACATGCTGGAAGACAAGTCCTGTCCGCGGCCCGCTGTCATCATCGGCTGTCCCGTCGGCTTCGTCGGCGCGGCCGAGTCCAAGGCCGCGCTGATGGCAGCGCCGCCCGTGCCGGCGCTGTCGGTCGAGGGACGTCTCGGCGGATCGGCGATCACGGTCGCGGCCGTGAATGCGCTTGCTAGCCGGAGCGAGTGAAATGGGCCGCATCATCTGCTGCGGCCTTGGGCCGGGCGATCCGGAACTGATGAGCGTCAAGGCGGACCGCGCCGTGCGCGCGGCCACCCACATCGCCTATTTCCGCAAGAAAGGCCATCCCGGCCAGGCTCGCCGCATCGTCGAGGGCATGCTTGGGCCGGCCGTGCGCGAATATCCGATGGAATATCCGGTCACCACGGAGATCGCGTTCGACAGCCCGGATTATGCCCGTCTGCTCGCAGGCTTCTACGATGCATGGGCGGCGCGTCTCGCCGCCCTTGCCCGCGAGACCGATGTGGTCGTGCTGTGCGAGGGCGACCCGTTTTTCTATGGCTCGTTCATGCATCTCCACACGCGACTCCAGACGAGTGCAGAAATCGAGGTGATCGCGGGCATTCCCGGCATGGCCGGCTGCTGGAACACGGTCGGGCGGCCGATCGCGCTCGGTGACGACGTGATGACGGTGCTGATGGGCACGCTGCCCGAAGATGAGCTGGCGCAGCGGATGCGAACATCCGACGCCCTCGTGATCATGAAGACCGGCCGCAACCTCGCGAAGGTGCGACGCGCGCTGACGGCCGCGGGCCGCCTTGGCGAGGCCTGGCTGATCGAGCGCGGCACCATGCCGGGCGAACGCGTCACGAGGCTGAACGAGGTCGACGCAGCCGAATGTCCCTACTTTGCGATCGTGCTGGTTCATGGCCGGGGCCGTCGCTTGGGGCTCGCCGAATGAAGGGCTCGCTGACCATTGCGGGATTGGGGCCGGGCAGCGAGGCGCTGATTACGCCGGAGGTTTCCGCGGCGCTGGCTGAGGCCACCGACGTGTTCGGCTACAGCCCCTATGTCGCGCGGGTCAAGCCGAGGGATGGCCTGACCCTGCATCCGTCCGACAATCGCCAGGAAACGCAACGCGCGATCGAGGCCATTCGGCTCGCCGCCGAGGGCCGCCGCGTCGCGATCGTCTCCTCCGGCGACCCCGGTGTGTTCGCGATGGCGTCTGCCGTGTTCGAGGCATTGGAAGGCGCGCCGCAATGGCAGGCGCTGCCGGTCCGCGTGCTGCCGGGCGTGACGGCGATGCTGGCCGCGGCCGCACGCGCCGGCGCGCCGCTCGGTCATGATTTCTGCGCGATCAATCTGTCCGACAATCTAAAACCGTGGGAGACGATCGAGAAGCGGCTGCGGCTCGCCGCCGAGGCCGACTTTGCCATCGCGCTTTATAATCCGCGCTCGGCAAGCCGGCCCGATGATCTGGCGCGCGCGTTCGATATCCTGATCCAGGCGGGCTGCGGTGCGCGCATCGTCATTTTTGCCCATGCAGTGACGACCGCCGGGGAGAACATCACCTCGCTGCCGCTCTCCGAGGCCACGGCCGAGATGGCCGACATGCGTACGCTTGTCATCGTCGGAAATTCGCAGACGCGCCGGGTCGGCCGCTGGATCTATGCGCCGAGGCGCGCGTCATGACCGAGCCAGGCCAGCGCCTCATCGATGCTCTCGACCCGCGGCCGGTCCGCAAGCTGTGGCCGCGCGATCATGATCACGGGAACACCGAGTTCGCGTGCCGCATCGATTTTTGCGCGGGCACCATCGCCGCCCGCATTGCGCGCGACCAGCCATTCGATGCCGCGCTCGCGCATCAGGGCGAGATCGCCTTCGCACGTGAACGGACCGCGCGACACGATCACCTCGGCATCGGGCAGCGGCAGCGCGCCATCAGGCGCATCGACGAAGCGCAGCGTGTAGGCATGCTGCGGCTTTCGGGCGAACGGTGCGATGTGCTGGCGGCCTATGGCAAGGAACACGCGCGCCCGCGCGTCGGGCAGCGCGGCGACGGCCGCCGCGATGTCCTCGACCTCGATCCAGCGATCGCCTCGTGTTTTTGCCCAGGGCGCGCGCTCCAGCGCGAGCAGCGGCACGCCAGTGGCCGCGCAGGCGACGGCCGCGTTGCGGCTCATGTCCACGGCAAACGGATGCGTCGCGTCGACGACATGCGTGATTCCGGCTTCGCGGATGAAGTCGGCGAGGCCTTCCGCACCGCCGAAGCCGCCTACGCGCGTCGGCAACGCATGCGGAAGCGGGATCTGGGTGCGCCCCGCGTAGGAATAGATCGCGTCGATGTTTGCGCGCACGAGCGCCGCGGCAAGTTCGTTGGCATTGCCCGTTCCGCCCAGGATGAGGGCGCGCGTCATGTCTAGTCCCTGGCTTACGATCATTGGCATCGGCGAAGATGGCCTTGCCGGGCTCTCCGAGGCAAGCCGAAAGGCGCTGCGTCAGGCCGAAACGGTGTTCGGCGGCGAGCGACACCTGAAGCTGGCCGAAATCGATGATCGCGGAAAGCCCTGGCCGGTGCCGTTCGATGCGCGCGGCGTGCTCGCCGCTCGCGGCCGGCCGACGGTGGTGCTCGCCTCGGGCGATCCGTTCTGGCACGGCGTTGGCGCCAGCCTCGCGGCGCACTTGGCGACCAGCGAATGGACCGCGCATCCGTCCCCGTCGACCTTTTCGCTCGTCGCTGCGCGGCTCGGCTGGCGCCTGGAATCGACGATCTGCCTCGGCCTGCATGCCGCGCCGTTCGAGCGGCTGGTGCCGGTGCTGTCGCACGGGGTGCGCGTCATCTGCCTGCTGCGCGATGGCAAGGCGGCGGCCGATCTCGCGCAGTGGCTCACCGCGCATGGCTGGGGCGCCTCGCGGCTTTGGACCTTGATGGCGTTGGGGGGCCCGCGGGAATCGATCCGCGAGGCGCGCGCGCAGAGCTACGCCGGTGACGAGCGCGCGGATCTGCTGGCCGTTGCGATCGAAGCCGAAGGCACGGGCGGCCTGTCGCGCGCCTCCGGCCTTGCCGATGATCTCTTTGCCCATGACGGGCAGATCACCAAGCAGCCGATGCGTGCGCTGGCGCTGTCGGCGCTGGCGCCGCGGCCGGACGAGCGCTTGTGGGATATCGGCGCTGGCTCGGGCTCGATCTCGGTCGAATGGGCGCTCGCCGGGGGGACCGCGGTCGCGATCGAAACGCGCGAGGACCGCGCAGCCAATATCCGCAAGAACGCCTTTGCGTTCGGCCTCTCGCATCGAATCGCGATCGTCAATGGTGAGGCGCCTGCGGCGCTCTCGGGCCTGGAGAAACCTCACGCGGTCTTCATTGGTGGTGGGCTGGATGCGCCGATGTTCGATGGGCTCTGGCCGCTCCTGCCAGAAGGCGCGCGCGTCGTTGCCCATTCGGTGACGCTGGAGACAGAGGCGCTTCTCGTGGATCTCCAGCTCAGGCATGGCGGCCATTTGCTGCGTGTCGAGATCTCTCATGTGGCGCCGCTTGGACGGCTGCGCGCCTGGGAGGCGGTTCGGCCGGTCGTGCAATGGTGTGCGACAAAGCAGGGAGGGGGCGCATGACCGTGCATTTCATCGGTGCAGGGCCCGGCGCCGCCGATCTCCTCACGCTGCGCGGGCGCGATCTCATTGCAGCCTCCCCGGTCTGCCTCTATGCAGGCTCGCTGGTGCCCGAGGGCGTGCTCGCGCATTGCCTGCCGGGCGCGCACATCGTCAACACGGCCCCGCTGTCGCTCGACGAGATCATGGCGGAGATCGTCGCAGCCCATCGTGACGGCCAGGACGTCGCGCGGCTGCATTCCGGCGATCTCTCGGTGTGGTCGGCGATGGGCGAACAGCTCCGCCGTCTGCGCGCGCTCGACATCCCCTACACGGTAACGCCCGGCGTGCCGTCGTTCTCCGCGGCCGCCGCGGCGCTCGGGACCGAGCTCACGCTGCCCGGCCTTGCCCAATCGGTGGTGCTGACGCGCACCTCCGGCCGCGCCAGCGCGATGCCGGAAGGCGAGACATTGGCGGCGTTCGCCGCGACCGGCGCCGTGCTCGCGATCCATTTGTCGGTGCATCAGCTCGATAAGGTGATATCAGAACTCACCCCGCATTATGGCGCCGATTGTCCGATCGCCATCGTCTGGCGCGCGAGCTGGCCCGATCAGCGCATCATCCGTGCGACGCTCGGCACGCTGCAGTCCTCCGTTGGCGCGGAGCTCGAGCGCACGGCGCTGATCCTGGTCGGCCGCACGCTGGCCGCGGAGGAATTTTCGGAGAGCCGGCTCTACGCGGCTGATTATGACCGCCGCTACCGGCCGGTTGGCGCTGCGCCGCGATTTCCGGAGGCATCCTGATGGCAAGAGCTCTCGTCATTTCCGCGCCGGCCTCCGGCACCGGCAAGACGACGCTCACGCTCGCGCTGGCGCGCGCCTGTCGCGATCGTGGCCTTGCCGTGCAATGCTTCAAGAGCGGGCCCGACTATATCGACCCGGCCTTTCACGCCGCTGCAACCGGACGCCCCTCGGTCAATCTCGATAGCTGGGCGATGCCGCGCGCGACGATCGCGGCGCTCACCGCGCGGGCCGATGATGCCGACCTGGTTCTGGCCGAGGGTTCAATGGGCCTGTTCGATGGCGTCGCCACCGCGGGCGCGTCCGGCACTGGCGCCAGCGCCGACATTGCCGAGATGATGGGCTGGCCGGTGCTGCTGGTGCTTGATCCCTCAGGTCAGGCGCAGACGGCGGCCGCCGTCGCCGCCGGCTTGCGGGATTTCCGCCCCGGCGTGCGCGTTGCCGGTGTCGTGCTCAACCGCGTTGCTAGTCCGCGCCACGAGGACCTCGTGCGGCGGGCGATGACGAGCGTGAACATTCCGGTGCTCGGCGCGCTGCCGCGCCATGCGCCGATCGCACTGCCGGAGCGGCATCTCGGCCTGGTGCAGGCCGAAGAGCAGGCGCGCCTCGCCGATCTGATCGCGGAGGCGGCACGCCTGATCGCCGCCCATGTCGATCTCGACGCGCTGCTCAAACTGGCCGAATGCGACCGGGCTGCGCCGCGCGCGACGTCAGCCATGCCTGTCAATCCGCCCGGCCAGCGCATCGCGCTGGCGCGCGATGCCGCCTTCTCCTTCGTCTACCCGCACATGCTCGAGGCCTGGCGCGTGGCGGGCAGCGAGGTCATGCCCTTTTCGCCGCTGGCGGATGAGGGGCCGTCCGCGACGGCCGACGTCTGCTGGCTTCCCGGCGGCTATCCGGAACTGCATGCGGGCAAGATCGCCGCCAACCATCATTTCCGCACCGCGCTGCGTGCCTTTGCCGAAACACGGCCGGTGCATGGCGAGTGCGGGGGCTATATGGTGCTCGGATCGGGATTGGTCGACGCCACGGGAGAGCGGCACGAGATGACCGGACTGCTCGGGCTCGAAACATCTTTCGCCAAGCGGCGCATGCATCTCGGCTATCGGCAGGCCGAACTCAATGCGCCGATACCGGGACAGCGGACCGGCGCGCGCCTGCGCGGCCACGAATTCCACTATGCCTCGATCCTGGCCCAGCCCGACGTACCGCTCGCGCTCGTGCGCGACGCCAATGGCGCGGATGTCCCAGAAACCGGCTCGCATCGCGGCCATGTCAGCGGCACCTTCTTTCATCTGATCGCGGAGGCCAGGTGAGCGGCTTCGTTTCCTTTGTCTCGGCCGGCCCCGGCGATCCCGAGCTTCTGACGCTGAAGGCTGCCGCGCGGCTGCGCGAGGCCGACGTCGTGCTTTATGATGATCTTGCCTCGGGCGAGATTCTCGACCATGCGCGCAAGGGCGCGAGCCTGATCTCGGTCGGCAAGCGCGCCGGCCGCCCCTCGGCCAAGCAGGAGCACGTCAATCGCCTGCTGATCGATCATGCGCAATCGGGCGTGCGCGTGGTGCGGCTGAAGTCGGGCGATGCCGGGATTTTCGGCCGGCTGGAGGAGGAGATTTCGGCGCTGGGCGAGGCCGGCATCGCCTATGAGATCATTCCCGGCGTGACCTCCGCCTCAGTGGCGGCCGCGACCGCGGGCATTCCCCTGACGCGGCGGTACACCTCGCGGCGGGTGCAGTTCATCACCGGCGCCGACGTGACCGGCGAATTGCCCGACGATCTGAATTGGGCGGCTTTGACGGATCCGAACGCGACCACGGTCGTCTATATGGGCAAGCGCACGTTTCCGATGCTGGCCGCGAAGCTGATCGAAGGGGGCCTGCCGCCGGAGACGCCGGCGCTGCTGGCCGAATCGCTCGGACATGACGACCAGAAGCTGCTCCGCACCACGATTGCCGGTCTCGCCGAGCAGCTCGCCCGGGGCTCGGCGAGTGCGACTGCGGTGATCCTTTTTGGCGCGCTGGCCGGGGAGGGGGCATGACGGCTCGCTCTACCCTTTCCCTGATCGGCATCGGCTGCGGCGATCCTTCCCAGCTGACGCTGGCGGCGATCCGCGCCATCAATGCCGCCGACCTGATCCTGATCCCGCGAAAGGGCGCCGAAAAAGCCGATCTCGCCGGTCTGCGCCGGGCGATCTGCGCACAAGTGCTGACCAACACGGCCACGCGCGTTGTCGAGTTCGATCTGCCGACGCGCGATGCCGAGCGCGACGACTACAAGACCGGCGTCGATGAATGGCATGACGCGGTCGCCGCGGCCTGGGCCGAGCAGATGACAGCGCATCTCGGGCGCGAGGGCCGTGTCGCGCTTCTGATCTGGGGTGACCCGTCCCTTTATGATTCCAGCCTGCGCATCGCCCTCCGGCTTCGACCGCAGCCGGCGATCGAGGTGGTGCCCGGCGTCACCGCGATCCAGGCGCTCTGTGCAGCGCATGCCTTGCCCCTCAATGAGATCGGCGAGCCATTTTGTGTCACGACTGGTCGGCGGCTGCGCGAGCGCGGCTGGCCCGAGGGCGTTGACACGGTCGTGGTCATGCTCGACGGCGGAACGGCGTTCCAGTCGCTCGAGCCGCGCGGCCTGCACATCTGGTGGGGCGCCTATCTCGGCATGCCCGAGCAGATCATCCTGTCCGGCCCCCTTGCCGACCTCGCAACGCAAATCGCCGAGACACGGCGAAGCGCGCGCGAAAATCACGGCTGGATCATGGACAGCTACATCCTGAAACGGACATCGGCCTGAGCGACCAAATGCAAGACACAGCACGCATGCTTCCCGAATGGGTCTATCACGACTGTCCCGTCATTTCCCTTCTTGATCGCGAGGCGGCGCTGGCCCGGCAGGCCGAACTGACCAAGCCCACGGGTTCGCTCGGCCGGCTCGAGACGCTCGCGGTCGGACTGGCTGGCCTGCAGCACAGCGAGCGTCCGAAGGCCGAGCGCGCGCCGATCATCATCTTCGCCGGCGATCATGGCATCGCCGCGCAGGGCGTATCGGCCTATCCGCAGGAAGTCACGATCGCCATGCTCGCGAATTTCGCCTCAGGAGGTGCCGCGATATCGGTCCTGGCCCGCGAACTCGGCTCGCCCCTCGAAGTGGTCGATGCAGGGACACTGGCCGAAAGCCCGATGCCCGGTGTCGTCACCGACAAGCCGCGCGCGGGCACGCGCGACTTCAGCAAGGAGGAAGCGCTCACGCCGGCCGAACTCGCCTTTGCCTACGCCTGCGGCGAGCGCGCCGTGGCGCGTGCATCGTCCCCCGATCTCCTGATCTTCGGAGAGATGGGCATCGGCAACACCACGACGGCGGCGGCGATCGCTGCCGCATTGCTGGGCACGAGCCCGGATCGCCTGGCGGGCAGCGGGACAGGTCTTGATCCGGCGGGACGCGACCGAAAGGCACGCGTGATCTTGGCGGCGCTCGCGCATCACGGCCTCGGCGCGGGAAACACAGCCGCCGAGCGGGTTTTGTGCGCTGTCGGCGGGCTCGAAATAGCGGCCATGTCCGGCGCCATCATCGCCGCTGCGCAGCGTCGGATTCCCGTGGTGATCGACGGTTTCATCGTGTCGGTCGCGGCGCTCGCGGCCGTGTTGCTGAACCCGTCCTGCCGGCCCTATCTGATCTTTTCGCACCGTTCTGCGGAACAAGGCCACCGCCTGGTGCTTGATGCCTTGGAGGCGCAGCCGCTGCTCGATCTCGATCTGCGGCTCGGCGAGGGTTCGGGCGCGGCGCTTGCTCTGCCGCTCATCCGGATGGCTTGCGCGCTGCATAACGGCATGGCGACGTTCGCCGAGGCCGCGATTACCGGACGTGACTGACGCTACTACCTGTGCGGATATCGCGTCGCGGTAGCACCCTGCAGTAACCCTATCTGCAAGTCCTACTGGAAGTGCGCGGCGATCGCCTTAAATACGCAATAAGTTTTTTTAGTCGATTTTCAGGAGGCTGGGATGTTCCTGAAGAGCATCTCTGTTGCTGTCTGCGGCGTGTTGCTGGTCACCGCCGGCGGGCTGGCGGCCGAGTATCGCCCGGACGACTTCCTCACGCTCGACCTGCCGAAGGCCGTGCTGTCGCCGACGCCGCTCGGCCCTCGCAACCAGTTCGTGCCGATGCCGGTGGAAGCCAAGGGCCATGCCAGGGCTGACTCCAGGAGCAATGGCAAGACGGAGGACAGCTACGCCTCACGGGCGCGCGCGACGGCGGCGCGCACTGCGCGGAGCCACGAAAAACCGCTGGCCACATTCGCGGAGAAGCGCCGCGGCGCCGCCCGGATCAAGCTTGCGCATCGCCACGGCAATCCGCTCGACGCCCGCGCTCAGGCATTTGACCACCGCATCCAGGCCTGGCCATGCAGGTCAGGGGGCATTTGCAACTGGAAGCAGCTGCCGAGCGAGGCGTTTGGCGACTGATGAAGCAGGAATATTGAGTTGAGGGCCGTGCAAGCTCGACACGGATCGAAATCCCGCTGGCTATCCTCATCGTGGTTTGACGACGCTTGCGCGCGCCTCCAATATTCCATCTTCTTCCCTCCGCTTGCTGCGATCCTGCGTTCCCCCACGGAGTTCTCATGACAAATCTGCACACTCAGGGCATCAGCCTGCCGCGGCTCGGGCTCGGCACCTTTCGCATGCAGGGCGAGGCCTGCCGCGCGGCGGTCGAGAGCGCATTAGCCCTGGGCTACCGTCATATCGACACTGCGGAAATGTACGGCAATGAGGACGCCATCGGGGCCGCGATCGCCGCCTCCGGCATTGCGCGGAACGAACTGCACGTCACCACGAAAGTCTGGAATGAGAACCTCGCGCCCGCCGCGATCCGCAGGGCGTTCGATGCCAGCCTGAAAAAGCTCCGGCTTGACCATGTCGATCTTTATCTCGTGCACTGGCCGGCGCGGCAGATGAACCTGCCGGCGATCTTCGAGACGCTGATGAGGCTGAAAGAGGAGGGGCGCACGCGCGCCATCGGCGTCGCCAACTTCACGACCGCGCTGTTGAAGACCGTCGTCGAGGAGATCAGGGCGCCGATCGCCTGCGACCAGGTCGAGTATCACGTGATGCTCGACCAGAGCAAATTGCTGACCTATCTCAGGGCGCACGCGATCCCGCTGGTGGCCTATTGTCCGCTGGCGCAGGGCCGTGTCGCGGCCGATCCGACGCTCGTTGAAATCGCCGGCAAGCACAACGCGACCGCTGCGCAGGTCGCGTTGAAATGGCTGCTCGATCAGGACGGCGTCGCCGCGATTCCAAAAGCGTCGCGCGCGGAGAGCCAACGGGCCAACCTCGGCGCATTGAAGTTGAGGCTCGACGACGCCGACCGCAAGGCGATTGCAGCACTGCCAAAGGACCGCCGCTGCGTCAGCCCCGGTTTTGCTCCCGCATGGGATTAGCGCATGATGAGATGAGGTTCGATCGAGCCGCGTTGAAACTGCGCTTCTTCTCCCCGCAAGCGGGGCGAGGTAACGGAGGTCGCGGAAGCGCCGATCCAACCGCCATCGACTAATCGCCGCAGCGGAACTGCGGGGGCGTCGGCTGGCCGTTCGCCGTGATCCTGCCGTCCTTGATCGAATAGGCGCCCTTGCTCGCGCGGTTGTACACCGCGCGGATCCCGCCATCCGGCAATCTCGCCAGCCCCACCTCACGCGTCTGCCCGAGCTGCGGAAAATAGATCCGCAGGTCGAGCCGGTTGCCGTCGGAAATAGCGGCCGCGACCACCTCGGCCTCGTCTTCGGAGTCGCCGAAATCGCGATGAAGCATGAGCTTGTTGCGATCTCTGATCTGATAACTCAGCACCGCGCCGCGATCATGATCAGGCGGGATGCGGCAGTCGAGCGACCAGCGTCCGATCAGCCCCCATCGGCTGGCGGTTTCCGCAACCGTTGCCGCGGATGCGGCAGTCGCAACCGCGAAAAGGGCGATCGCCGGCACGAGCCGGGCAACACACGCATCCAACTTTCTCACCCCTGTCTCGCGTCCGCCAGAATCAGCTTTTGCATCGCGTCATTCCTGCTGTCCAGTCATGATCGCCAGCTTGCTTAACACTCGCTGACGGCGCATCATCGCCGCATAAAACAACCGGGGGAGGAACGCCATGACCGCGCTGTCGCGCCGGAATTTCCTTGCGCTCACGGGAGGCGCGGCCGCGGTGCTGGCAGGCCGCGCCGAGGCTGCGATGGGCCCGAACGACAAGTTCGACCTCGTGATCAAGGGCGGCGATGTGCTCGATCCGAGCCAACAGCTCCGCGCCAGACGCGATATCGGCATCCGCTGGGGCGTTGTCGAGGCGGTCGACGAGGCGATTCCCGCCGAGCGCGCCACCAAGATGATCGATGCCACCGGCAAGCTCGTGACGCCCGGTCTCGTCGACCTGCATTGCCACGTCTACCCCTACGGCTCGGCGATCGGCATTCCCGCGGACGAACTGGTGCAGTTTCAGGGCACGACCACGGTGGTCTCGGCGGGCGATGCGGGTGTGAACAATCTCGCCGCGCTGCGCCGCTTCATCGTCGCGCAGACGCGGGCGCGGATGTACGCCTTCCTGCACATCGCCAACAACGGCCTCTCGGCGTTCCCGGTCGCCGAACTCTACAACATGGACAATGCACAGGTCGAAGCCTGTGCAATGGGCCTCGCCGAAAATCCGGATTTTCTGATCGGCGTGAAGGTCAGGATGTCGGAGAACGTGATCTTCAAGCATGGCCTGGAGCCGCTGAAGCGCGGCATCCAGGCCTGCGAGATGTGCGGCTGGCCCGCGAAGATGATGGTGCATATCGGCGGCGTCGAGACCAAGGAGCTGATGAGCGACATTCTCAATCTGCTGCGGCCCGGCGACGTGCTGACCCATTGCTATTCCGGGGCGCCAAACCTGGCGGGGGCCTTCACCAACATCGTGCAGGACGGCAAGCTGTTGCCGGCGGCGCTCGCCGCCAAGCAGCGCGGCGTGGTGTTCGATGTCGGCCATGGCGGCGGCAGTTTCGATTTCACGGTGGCCGAAGTCGCAATGCCCGGTGGCTGCACGCCGGACACCATTTCCTCCGACATTCACGTGTTTTCCGGCAATTCGCCGGGCATGCCGTTCCTGCCCAACGTGATGAGCAAGTTCTTGGCGATGGGCCTGCCGCTGGAGCAGGTGGTGGCGATGGCAACCATCAATCCGGCCAAGATCATCAACCGCGCGCCAAAGATCGGCACCCTGCAGGTCGGCGCGCCCGGCGACGTCACGATCATGGACCTCGTCGAGGGGCCGGTGACCTTCGTCGATACCCGCAACAACAAGCGCGACGGCAAGCTGCTCTTGAGGCCGGTGCAGACCGTGATCAACGGTGTGCCGTTCGGCCGGCCATATCAGGCGCCGTTCGCGGTCAGGTAGATCAACAGACGTCGCGACTGCTCATTTGATCCGGATCAATGCGGCGCGCCCGGTGCCAGGATCATGCTTGGCATCATGACGAGCCGGCAAACATCCTGGACCGATACCTCTGCGGGTTTCGCCGCATGGACGGTGCCGCGGGCCAGCCGGTCTTTGTCGACGGCGTCCGAAAGCGACTTCCTGGAGCAACTCGGCGAGCGGGTCCGCGCCATGCGGTCGCTGCGCGAGATGTCGCGGCGGGAGCTTGCCCGCCGTTCCGGAATTTCCGAGCGCTACCTCGCCATGATCGAGGCCGGCAAGGGCAACGTCTCGATCGTGCTGCTGCTGCGGATCGCGCACGCAGTCCGCGGCGATTGAAGTTTTCGCTACGCCCGCAGATCGCCGACGATATCGGCAATAACCGCGCCCATCACCAGCGCGCCACCGGCGAATGCGCTTGCCGCCGGGACCTCGTGAAAGGCGAGCCAGATCCAGAACGGCATCAGCGGCGTTTCCAGCGTTCCGATCAGCGCGGCCTGTCCGGAAGGCAGCAGGCGTGCGCCCAGCATGAACAGGGTCAGCCCGAGCGCGACCTGGAAGAAGCCGAACATCGCGAACGTGACGAGGTCGCCGGGCGCGACCGCCGCGATGCCGCCGGCGAAGGGAATGCCGACCGCG
>Ga0070709_10000501_pt1 | contig 23084 bp, 21 predicted proteins | sample LARL51metaG_FD_65449 | JGI IMG/M metagenome (GOLD analysis project Ga0070709, IMG submission 65449) | Corn, switchgrass and miscanthus rhizosphere microbial communities from Kellogg Biological Station, Michigan, USA - LAR L5-1 metaG | ecosystem: Host-associated > Plants > Roots > Rhizosphere ... | reverse complement strand
GGCGACGTCGCCGACGAAACCTATCGGCAGGCCGTCACGGCCGCCGGCCTCGGCTGCATGGCGGCCCTCGAAGCCGAGCGTTTTCTTGCCTTGCGCGTCAGCGAGCGCGCCGCTGCGGAATGATGATGACCATGCCCAGATCACGCGACGGATTTACCGATATGGATTGGGACAAGCTGAAGGTGTTTCACGCCGCAGCGGAAGCCGGAAGCTTTACCCATGCCGGCGAACAGCTCGGACTGTCGCAGTCGGCGGTGTCCCGCCAGGTGTCGGCGCTCGAACAGGAACTCGCGGTGTCGCTGTTCCACCGCCATGCGCGCGGCCTGATCCTCACCGAGCAGGGCGACCTCTTGTTCCGCACCGCGCATGACGTGTTCATGCAGCTGCAGGCGGCGCGGGCAAAACTGACCGACAGCCGCGAGCGGCCGAGCGGCGACCTCAAGATTAACACCACGCCCGGTGTCGGCATCAACTGGTTGATCCCGCGGCTCGGCGAATTCACGGCGCTGTATCCGGAGATACGCATCCAGCTCATCGTCAATGACGAGGAGCTCGACCTCTCGATGCGCGAAGCCGACGTCGCGATCCGCACCCGCAAGCCGACGCAGCCCGACCTGATCCAGCGAAAGCTGTTCTCGATCGGCTTCCATGCCTATTGCTCGCCCGATTACATCAAGCGCTTCGGCACGCCGCGCACGCTCGACGACCTCGACGCCCATCGCATCATCATGCTCTCGGATGGCCAGGTCGCGCCGCATCTGCAGAACCGCAACTGGCTGATCGAGGCAGGTCGCAACGGCTCGGGTCCGCGCGAAGTCTATTTCAGGGTCAACAGCATTTTGGGCCTGGTGCGCGCCTGTCAGCAGGGCCTCGGGATCGCGTCACTGCCCGATTATCTGGTCGAGGAAAATTCCCGCCTCGTGCAGCTGTTCGGCGAGTCCGATTCGATCGCGCTCGACACCTACTTCGTCTATCCCGAAGAATTGAAGACGGTGGCGCGGGTGCAGGTGTTCCGCGACTTCGTGGTCAGCAAGGCGCAGCGCTGGCCGTCCTAGACTAGCAGCACTTTTCAGTTCAGATTTTCTCTAAACGCCGCGCGCCGCGGAACGCGCGAGCGCGTTTGAACCGGCCGATATTTTGCGCATGACTGACATGCGGCTCGGATGCTTGCCGCATGGCGTCGCCGCGCACCATAATGTCTGTGTGCTGAGGCGTTGCTCCGCGCTTTGTCCCCCTCCTCCAGCGAAGCGGCGGTTCAGTAATCCCTCTTGGAAGGTGATTGTGTCGGCCTCTATTGGCCAATACCTCAAGCCGGGCTCCTTCGAGCCCGGCTTTTTTTCGCGTGAAGTTGCGCGAAGGTTCCATCACCCGCCGTACGATAGAGTGCAATGAGGTCGGGTTGGCCCGCGGCCGCGAGTGACGTGCAACGGGGAGAGTGGGCCACGACCGCGGACGGACCAATCAATGCAAAACTCATCCGCATTTGGGTTCCGTCACCCGTTGACAGATTCGTGTGCGCACCGCATGCTGTGAGCATGACGATGACCTTCCGCGCCGCCCGCCATTGGAAAAAAGCTCTCTTCCCGGGGAGTTCAGGTCGGCGCGCGCGATAACATCTTCGTCAACAGCCGACCCGAAAAACCCCGCCGCCAGGACGGGGTTTTTTCTTGCTCCGTCTCCGGCACCACCAGGAGGAGATGTGAGACATGACCGATCTGCCGACCCAGTTGCGCGGCCTGTGGCTGCCGCTCGTCACGCCGTTCCGCGACGGCGCGCTGGACGAGCCCTCGTTACGCCGGCTGGTGCGCCACTATGCCGGCCGCCAGATCGACGGCTTCGTGCTCGCCGCGACATCGGGCGAGGGCATGACGCTCGAAGGCGACGAACTCGAGCGCATCGTCGCTCTGGTCCGCGCCGAGCTCGCCAGCGAGCGGCGCGCCCTGCCGGTCTGTCTCGGCCTCTCCGGTGCGGGAACGCGCAAGCTGATGGCCGAGCTCGATCGCACCGCGAACTGGCCGATCGATGGCTATCTGATCTCGAGCCCCTATTACATCCGGCCGTCGCAGCGCGGCCTGTGGCAGCACTTCAGCCTGCTGGCAAGCCGCGCCGCGCATCCGATCGTGCTCTACAACATTCCCTACCGCAGCTCCGTCGCGCTCACCAACGACACGCTGCTCCGCCTCGCCGAGCATCCGAACATCGCAGGCCTCAAGGACTGCTGCGCCGATCGCGCGTCGTCTGCGGAACTGTTGCGCAAAAAGCCTGCAGGATTTCGCGTGCTCACCGGCGAGGACACCGACTATTTCGATGCACTTGCCGCCGGTGCCGACGGCGCGATCCTGCTCGCGGCCCATGTCGAGACCGACAGCTTTGCCGCGATCCGCAGCCATCTGCAGGCCGGCAATCGCGCGGCGGCCGAGGCCGCCTGGCGCGAAGTGCGCGAGCTCACACAGCTGCTGTTCGCCGAGCCAAGCCCGGCTCCGGCAAAATACTGGCTGGCGCGCAGCGGATTGATCGCGAGCGCCGAAGTCCGCTCGCCCATGGTCGAGGTCTCGACCGAGCTCGCAGGCCGCCTCGACCAGGAAATGGCGCGGCGCGGCGCACTGCGCCGGCACCGGCGCGACCTCGTGGCTTGAGCAGCTTTCGCTTACCGCCGATGCTCGAAGCCCGTCGCTCCGCGCATGATGCGTCGCCGAATTGCAGCGCGGGCGGTGTCTGCACTACCTCTCCCGCTAGCGGGGGAGGCAAGCGCGCGCTGACGGACGCACAGCTCTGTCCCGCGGATTTGGTTGATTTCAGGTTGCGCGGCGGCGCCCGATTGCACCGGCTTGGCGGCGGCAACGTTAAGCCGCGCCGTCTATGCTGCGTCAAAAGCTGGAGGAAACATGGTGCGAAGAGCGATGCGTTCGGCCGCAATAGTGGACGAGATCATTCGGGACGTTCTCCTGGTCTCGTCATTCGGCTTCTGGGCCGTCCTGCTCGGCTTCGTTCCGGTACTCGCCTATCACGGATTTATCGGAAATTGACGAGGTGTGGTTAACCGCGCCTCACGGCGCGGCGGCCAAAAGCGGGAAGATTGAAGAAAAGCTTCTTAAAAGGTTGCACGTAAAAGCGGTTCAGAAAAAGCCGCAAGAAGACTGCAGAAGCAGGGGGACGCGACGTGAACACCGAACACCATCCACTCCTCGACAACAGAGGTTTCTCGACCGCCGACATTCTCTGGGCGATCGGGATCTGGTCCGTGATCCTGTGCCTGTCGCCGGTGATCGTGTTCTACGTGCTGATGGTGGCCTGAACTTTTGCCGCACGCGCGCGCATGCAAGCCGCGCGCTTGACGCGCGCAGAATCGCACGGGACCATCACCTGCCGCAGGATCTGTGACATCGTGTCGTCGTCGGGCGCCCGGTTCATCGCGGGGACAGGCGCCCGCACATCACAAAGGCCAGAGGTCAAGTACCAGCTTGGCGGCAACAAACATCAAAACAAATTGAGCAGTATCTCTGTCCCGATTGCGAACCGGAACAGACGGGAATCCTAGGCCGCCTGCTTGTGCATGGCGCCGGACGCGGACGTCGTGCCGCGAATGGCTTTCACGGAGCGCTCAATCGCAGCCCACAGCCGGCCGATCTCGGCCGCCGCGCGGCCCTCGGCGGAGTATTCGCGCGCGCCTTCGCCATGGCTGAGCGCCATCAGCAGGTCGGCGCGGTTGGTGATCTGCCCGCCCCACACCGGCGCACGGAATTTGGCCAGCGCCTCGCGCGCGATCGACACGATCGGGCTCTCCGAATCGTCGCGTCGCGCCGGCGCGCCATTCAGCACCACCGCATAGGGTTTCCGCGCCGCGCGACAAGTCTGGATCGTCTCCTGCACCGCGTTGACGTCGAACACGCCGGGCCGCGCCGGAATGATCACCAGCGTCGCGTTCTTGATCGCGTCGTCGACCACCGCGGACAGGTTCGGCGGCGTGTCGATCAGCACCCATTCATAACCATCGCGCCTGGCAGCGGCGACGATCGCGCCTACGGCGTTGACCGCGGTCTTGATCGGCGGCTCATTGGTGCCGCGCAGCTTGTGCCAAAGCGTGAGTGACCCCTGCGGATCGGCATCGATCAGCAGACAAGACTTGTTTGTCTTGATCTGCGCAGCAAGATGCGCGGCGAGCGTGCTCTTGCCCGAGCCGCCTTTACGCGATGCAAAAACAATGACGTTCATACCTCGGCCTCCAGATTGACTCCCCGGCGGCAAAAATGATCCACCCGCCTGATTCGTGGAAGGAAAATCTGCCGGCCGCGATCGCGTAATCACTGATTGATGTCTGGCTTTGGCTTTTGAGTCACACGGGTTCCTCTGGCAATGCTGCGCATTGGCAGCACGCTCATCCTGGACTGTACTTGGACTCCGTAATCAAACGGACGTTTGGTCTTGCATCAGCAAGCAGTGTTCGAGAAGAGGCAAGACAACGAACAGGCTGGTTCGCGACTACCGGTGCGATCTCGCGCCGGCGCAACGTCAGGCTGTCGGAGAACGTCGCGTACGAAACCGCTCCTGCCGCCGCAGCAACACGCGCGATCAGGCCTCGCGCTTCGCCGGCTTTTTCGATTTGCGCGCCTTTGCGCTCACAGCCTTGTGCTTCGTGGCCGGCCTGATATTGACCGGCCTGTCGGGGCGATCGTCCGCCCGGGCCGCGGCGCCGGGTGCGGGTCCGAATTGCGCGCGACATTCCGGCGAAAGCTGCGTCTTGTTGCGGATCATGCAGGCGGTGACCCGATCGACATCGGGGATCTCGGAGCTGCAGAGCCGGAAGGCATCCCCCGTGCAGGCCTGTTGCTGCTCGGGCGTATAGGCGAGGGCTGCGACCGGCAGCATCGACGCCAGTGACAGCACCACCAGCGCGCCCGCGGCGCGCGGCGAACCCGACCCGAAAATGCGCATGAGCCCTCCCCAGCCTTTCTCAAATTGTGGGTGAATCGCTACAGCTTGGCAAGCAGCGCGTGCAAGGACTGCAGCGACATTCGCTTGCCAGTGGGGCGATTTTCGGGGGCAATTCGAGCTTAGTCGGGATACCGATATTCAGCAGGCCCCGCAGTTGAAAAGGTGCTATGATGCGCCCTCGGATAGTGCCTCGCTATCCTGTTATTGGGGAGAAGATCGTCATGAGAACTTCGTTACTCCTGCTTGCGGGCCTGACTGTCTTGTCAATTGCTCCGGCGAACGCCGAACAGGTGCGTTGCAACACTATGAGTTGGCGCTTTTCGGCAATACCGTGTCGAAACGTACTCAACTTTCCGAACTACGCTGTCTGCGCTGACAAGATCAGGGCTTTGGGGTGGCGCGACAACGACATCTGGTGGTATTGCAGCAATTTGGGATTGAAGGACTGACCAATCCACACCCGAAAACAAAGAGGCCGCCACAGTGGCGGCCTTTCTCGTTTTCGCGAATGCCGGCGGTCGATCCATCGCGAAAATAGCAGTGCGCTTGCCCCTCGCCTTTCTTCTGGGCGCGGAGCGTCGCTATGCGTGTCTCAACATCTGCGGTCCACTCGGCAAGCTGCACTTTCGCCTCATGCCGAGGCATGTCACCCGACAGCTTGAGCTGCGCTTCCCGTCGAACGCCATATAGCCGCGCGCGCTCCTCTCGGACGTCCTCGGGGATAGCCTTGCGAGCAAACCACCAACCATCATTCGCGCGATTTAGACCCACCGTCCGCAACGCCATTTGTACGCCTCTTGTATTTAGGGCGCGCAAATACGCTAGGTCTATCAATAAGTTGCCGGAGATGCGGGGTTTTCCACTACCTTGGTACAGTTGGGTGGGCTCGAACCACCGACCTCCTGTTCCACAGACAGGCGCTCTAACCAACTGAGCTACAACTGCATCCTGGCCGGCCGCCTCGCGGGGCGGGGCGCCGAACGGGGCGGAAACTAGTGTGGCGGGGTAGAATTGGCAAGGCTGCATCCGGCCCGCTGCCGCCCATTCCGCAAAACATCTCCGGCGCCGCGTTTGGGGCTCCCCCTCCCCGAAGGGCGAGGGTGCGCACCTCCGATGCGACTAGCACCGCCGACGGGCTTCAAAACTGGCAAGCCCGGGCGACCGGCCCGGGCTTGCAGGGAACAGATACGGTAATCGACGTCCGCGAACAGGCCTGCCCGACTGAACCGTTAGCCGATGCACCCCCGCATATCAGGCGGCCGGCTTGAACAGCTTCGAGGCGTTGCTCTTGATCGGCTCCATGGTGTCGGAGGCGATCTTCTGGCTGAGTTCGCCCAATTCCTTGGCCTGGGCGGCGTACGTCTCGACCTGCTTGCGGGTGTGGGTGGTCCACAGCTCCATCGCTTCCGACGGCGACTTGATGCCCAGAAGCTCCTGCGCGAAGTCGAGGTTCGTCGAGGTGTTGGACTTGATGAACTCCATCAGCTTGGTCGAATATTCGCTGGCGCCCTTGGTCGCGTTGGTGAACACGGCCTCGATGGTCAGGTTGTGGGTTTCGGCGGCATCCTTGAACTTGGCATAACCGTCGCGCGCCTGGGACACGCCCTTCTCGGCAAAAGCACGAACCTGTTCGGGAATCTCGAACGGAATGATGGAGGCGGAAAACGGATCGGTGGCATTTGGCATGACTTACATCCTTCGCGGGTAGGACAGGGTGAACCCTTCTTGCGCGCCCGACGAGGTCGGGAGCGGGGGACTCATTTACGCAAGCAGGGATGCCTTTCGGGGCGTTCAGACTTGTAGGCCATCATAATGTCAATTTTGTGCATTGCAATGAAATTTGAGGGTGCAACATCACGCCGCAGACCCGCGCCACGTGCGGGTCTGACCTGGTAGGTGAGTTCCAGATGCGCTGCACGGAACACCTGCGCGTCAATCCTGCTGAAGCGTTTTCGAGCGATTAACACCAGTCCGCGTGAAGAAAGCGCGTTAAAAACAAGACTGTAGGGCTTTCGTTCCGATTCGATCAGACCGCAAAAAATCTAGTTCTTCTTGGCGGCATCGATGGCCGCGCGGCTCACCGCCTGCCCCATTTCGGCCGCCTGCTCGGCCAAAACGCGCATCTGGCTCTGGACGAATTCGCCGTGCAGGCGCATCACCTCGGTCAGGTCCTTGGCGTGCAGCAGGGATTGCGCATAGTCCAGCGAGGAGTGCACGTTCTTCTCGGCAAAGGCGATCGCCTTGGTGCCGATGTCCCTGGCGCCGGCCCGCACCGTCGCTCCGCGCTGCTCCATCGAGCCGGCCGCGGCCTCGGCGCCGGTCAGCAACTTGTCGAAAGTCTTGCGTGTCTGCTGCAGGCTCGCCTCGGCCATGTTCCGCATTTCCTTGGGCATTTCAAAACGCGCTTGTTCGCTCATGCTGGCAACTCCTGTTGCCCCTGTTTGATTGCCCCCTGCGGCCCCAAGCGCGCCGCACGGCACAGGACGGACCCAACCCGTCGCCGCCGGCATGACGTACCTTGGCCCCTAACGTGGACCTGAAGTTGTAAAATGCAACCGCCATTTGGTGAGCCGGCTCAGAAATTCGCTTCACTTTTTTGACCGGGTTTTTGGGAACTGCCGCACGCGACAAAGCCGTCCACATTAACGTTAGCGCGGCTTTGCACAGGCAGGCCGAAGCGGGCGCGGTGGACCTGACATCCGCCGCGAGAGATAGTAACGAAGATTTAGGGATGCCGGCGCGGGCGGCCGATTCTGGCGGCAACGTCCGAGCCCGGGCGCGGGGCGAATGTCAGACAGCCCACGCCAGGCATCGCGCGAGGATTTGTTCAAGCCATACGATGAGCTCTCAGGACCACCAGTTGCGCAGCGTCTCCGATCCGCGGCTGGCCTTGCACGCGACCAGCGCGCGGCCGGCTTGGCTGTTCGCGCCTGACGGCAGCCGCGTGCTCTGGGCCAATCCGGTCGGCGCGCACGCTTTTGGTGCGGCGAGCAGCGCCGCCCTTTCGCTGCGCATATTCGGCCTGGCTGACGCGCGCAGGCGGCAGATCGCGCAACTGGCGCCCCGGCTACCGGAGAACGGCGCGGCGCGTCTGGACCGGCTGCGCGGCTTTGGCGCCGCGCTGGGCGGGCTCGTGACCTGCGGCTGCGCACGGCTTGCGTTTGCCGACGGCAGTCACGGCATTCTGGTCGTGCCGCTCGAAGGAGGCGGCCGGACCATGCCGCTGACCGAGCGATTGCAGCGGCTGGTCGAGGGCATCGACGGCCCGCTCGCAGCGTTCGGGCGCGACGGCACCCTGGTTGGCGCCAGCGATGCGGCGCGCAGCCGGTTCGGCTTTCGCGATCTCCGTGCCGCCGGACTGGAAGCTGCACGAAAAGACGCGCTCGCCGCGGGACGCGCCGAGGCGCCGCTCGGATCGGGCCACCTGGTCCTGCAGCGGGTCGGTGCCGGTGCCGATATCGGCCTTGTCGCCTTCATCGCGTCCGCTGCAACGCCGGACGTGGAGGCCACTGCAACGGCGCCCGCCCCGGCGCAAGCGCAGTCCCCCTTTGCAATTCCCGTGATCGAAGAGGTTTTGGTGACCCCGCCCGAGCAGCCCGCTCCCGAAACATCAGCGCCTGCGGCGCTTCCCGACGTCGACTCGGATCCTGCGCAGGACGCTACGGCCCGGCTGCGCCGGCATCCGCTTCGCTTTGGCTGGCAGCTCGACCAGGATGGCCTGTTTTCGCTCGCCGCGGGCGAGTTCGCCCGCCTGATCGGCCCGCAAGCCGCATCAAGTCTGCGCGGGCCCTGGCAGGAGCTTGCGCGGGCTTTCGACCCCGACGGCCGCGTCACCGGCGCGATCGCCAGCCGCGAGACCTGGAGCGGCATCACGCTGGGCTGGCCGCTCGGCGGCGAGCAGGTCGCGATCGAGCTTTCGGGCCTGCCGACCTTTGATGAGGCGAAGAACTTTGCCGGCTACAGCGGGCTTGGCGTGTGCCGCGATCTCGACGCGCTCGCGCGCCTCGCGGCCTTGCGCGACGCGGCTGGCAGCGACGAACCGGTCCCGCCGCAGGATTCAACCGCCGCGCCCGCGCCGCATCCCGAGCGCGGCCTTGCCATGGAGCAACCGGACAGCGCTCTCCGCCCGCCCGAGATCGCGGGATCGCAAACGCCGATCGACATGACCCCGCCTGAGCCAAGCTCACCCGAACCGGCCGTCGAGACGGCACGTAACGTCCTGCCGTTCCGTCCTCCGGGCGATGCAAAACAGCCGGTGCTGACACCCGTGGAGAACAACGCCTTCGACGAGCTGGCCCGGCAATTGTCCGAGCGGCTCGAGAACGGCAACGGCCACGGCCACGGCGAGGCCCATCGTGCCAGCCCCGAGCCGACCGCGACCGAGTTGCCGCCGGCCGAGCCGTCCCCACCCGAAGCGCCGCGCCCGCAGCCGGAATGGCTGGGCCAGCCCGAGCCGCCGGCGCGGGGCATGAGCGAGCGCGACCGCACGTTACTCGACCTGTTGCCGACCGGCGTGCTGATCTACCGGCTCGACCGGCTGCTCTATGCCAACCCCGCTTTCCTGCGCCAGATGGGCTATCAGAGCCTGCACGCGCTCGAACAGGCCGGCGGCGTCGACGCGCTCTATGTCGAAGCCGGCAGCGCGAACGGCAGCAGCACATCGGAAGCCGGCACGCCGGTGACGATCTCGGTGGTGGAGGAAAACGGCGACGTGACGGCCTCCATCGAGGCGCGCCTGTACACGATCTCCTGGGACGGCGATTCCGCGCTCGCGCTGATGTTCTCGCCGATGCAGTCCCAGCCAGTGACGCCTGTTGTCGCCGAGCCGGCCCCCGCAAGCCCGCCCTCCGCGGTCGGCCATGCCAATGCCGAAGAGCTCGGCGCCATCCTCGACACCACGGCCGAGGGCATCGTCATGTTCGATGCCGGCGGCAACATGCACGCCTGCAACCGCAGCGCCGAGGCGCTGTTTGGCTATGACGGCGCCGATCTGGTGCGGCGCAATCTCACCGAATTGTTCGCACCCGAGAGCCGGCGCGTGGTGCTGGACTATCTCGAGAGCATCAACGGGTTCGGCGTCTCGAGCCTGCTCGAGCACGGCCGCGAGGTGCTGGGCCGGGTCAACAAGGGCGGCCTCATTCCGCTCTCGATGACCATGGGCCGCACCCGCCCGGATGGTCCGAATTTCTTTGCGGTGTTCCGTGACGTCTCGCAGAACCGGAAGATCGAAACCGAGGTGCAGCAGGCGCGGCGGCTCACCGAGACCGCCGCCAATGCCAAGGCCGATCTGCTCGCCCGCATCAGTCACGAGATGCGCGCGCCGATGAATGCGATCATCGGCTTTGCCGAGGTGATGATCTCCGAGCGGTTCGGCGCGCTCGGCAACGACCGCTATGCCGAATACATGAAGGACATCCGCAGTTCGGGCTCCCGCGTGATTGCCATGATCGACGATCTGCTGGAATTGTCGCGGATCGAGACCGGCAAGCTCGAGCTCGCCTTCGCCAACCAGAATCTCAACGAGCTGGTGGAGAGCTGCGTCGCTACGATGCAGCGCGAGGCCAATCGCGAGCGCATCATCATCCGCACCTCGCTGGCCCCCGCGCTGCCGTCGGTGGTGGCGGATGCGCGCGCGCTGCGCCAGATCGCGCTGAACCTGATCGGCAACTCGATCCGCCTCGCCAATTCCGGCGGCCAGGTCATCGTGTCGACGGCGCTGACCGATTTCGGCGAAGTGGTGCTGCGCGTGCGCGACACCGGCAATGGCCTGAACCAGGGCGAAGTGGCCGCGGCGCTGGAGCCGTTCCGCAATCCGCCTTCGGAGCAGGCCTCCGGGAGTTCCGCCGTCAACCTGTCGCTCACCAAGGCGCTGGTCGAGGCCAACCGGGCGCAATTCCACATCCGGACCGCGCCGCAATCCGGCACGCTGATCGAGGTGGTCTTCCCCCACGCGCTGGCACGGGCGTGAGGCGCCAAATCAGCAGCCTCAGCTCATGACTCGTCGTGCCCGGCCTTGTGCCGGGCATCCACGTCCTTTCTTCCTTGTCGCGACAAAGACGTGGATGGCCGGGACAGGCCCGGCCACGACGAAAGTGGCAACGCCCTCGTCCTCGTCCACTGTATGAAGCGCCCTAGCGCGACGGCACTGCGAGGGCGTGGAATTTGCTGCCGGCGAGCAGGGGCCCGAACGCGATCGCGAAGCCGAAGAAGACCAGCACCCAGCCGCAGGCGGCGATGTGCAACAGGACGACGTCATGCGCCGGGGCGAGCACGGCACCGATACGCGCGAGCGCGGCGACGATGATGGCAAGATAGATCGTCTGCGTTGCCCATGACGCGGCGAGGCTCTGGCCGGTATGGCCGAGGGTGGCACGCGTCATCACCGCGAGCGTCATGATGCCGGCTGCGCCCACCGTCCAGGCATGCACGGCCGCGCTGACCGGCACGATTCCGAACGCAGCCAGGCCGCCCAGCAGGAAGCCGACGGGGACGAAGAGATAACCGACATGCAGGATGACGAGCAGCCGCTCGCGAACCGTGCGGTCGCCGGCCCAGCGCGCCAGCCGCACGAGATGCAACAGCGCGGCGAGCGCGAGCGCAGTGCCCGTGATCCGGCTGTCCGGCATGACGATCCAGCACGCCAGCGCCAGCGCGCCGATGGCGACCGCGATCATGTCGAACCGGGCAAACGGCACCGGCAACCGGCCGGGATTTTCCCGCACCAGCCAGTTGCGCGTAAAACTCGGGATGATGCGGCCGCCGATCAGCGAGATCAGCAGCACCACGACCGCGACGCCGGCACGGATGGACGTGTCCGCGGTGCCGCGCAGATGCGCCTCGAGATGGAAGCCGATATTGCCGGCGAACAGCAGCGACACCAGCATCACCACGGTGAGATTTCGCCAGTTCTTGCCGGCCAGGATCTCGCGCGCCGCGGCGCCTGCGACCAGTGCCAGGAAGGCGGCATCGACGATCAGCGCAACCCACCAGGTCGTCTCGGCCGAAAACGTCACCGCAAGCCGTCCCGTCACCCAGACCAGGACGAGCACGAGCAGGGGCGTACCGCGGATCGGCAGCCGTCCGGTCCAGTTCGGGATCGCGGTGAACAGAAAGCCCGTGATCGCCGCCGGCAGGTAGCCGTAGAGCATTTCATGGACATGCCAGTCGCGCGGCGCGAAGGCCGAAACCAGCGACAATTCGCCGTAGAAGACCGGGAGCCAGACCAGGATCGCGAGCCCGGCCTGGATCGCTCCGAACAGGAAGAACGGGCGAAAGCTGCCCGCCAGCAGCATCGCACCCTGATAGCTGCGCCGGCGCTGGCCGGGCTCCGGAACGGACTGCGGCGCCGCCCCAACCAGATTCAAGCGTCCGGCGGAACCGATCATCTTCAACCATCCTTGTCCTGCGGCATCGCCCTTCATTTCTAACGCAATCCGTTCGGCGCGGGTTGCGCCAGCGCAAAGTCGAACGATGATCCGGGTAGGTTGGCCGGTTCCTCGAGGCCAATCGACGATGGCGCCGACATTTTGCCGTCGCCATCACGGTCGTCGCGCGCGCGAAGTGGATGAGGGGCAGGATCCGGACGGGGCGAGACGACGCGAATGACCAACCCGGACACGCCATCACCGCCCAGGCGGCCAAGCTTCTGGGCCGTCTTTACGATGCCTGCGCCTGTTCAGGTCCTTCGTTCGATAGAGCGGTATCGATCATGCGCCTGAGCTTGTCAGGCGTGCAGGGTTTCTCCAGGATCGGCGCCCCCTTGAATCCGACCGGCACACCATTCGAGCCATAGCCGCTCAAGAACAGCACGGGTCGTCCGCGACTCCGAACCGCCTCCGCAACCGGCTGCACGTTGAAGCCTTGCAGATTAATGTCGAGGATCGCAAGATCGTACTCTCGAGTTTCCGCAAGAGACCGGCCCTCGCCTATTCTTCCCGCCTCGCCGACGACCTTGTGCCCGAGAGTCTCGACCATTTCGACAAGCATCATCCGAATGAGGGCCTCGTCTTCGACGATGATGACCGATGCAGGCTTCATCTGGCTTGCCTCAGATGGCCGAACCGACCGGCGGACGACCGTTGCGCGGATGAGATCACTGGAGAAACAGGATCGGGAGCGAGGGCCAGCCGGGATCGAAGGCATTTCATGCGAGATGGCGCGGTGCTGGATAAGCTCGCAGGCGGCGTGCAGGCGCTCAATCGCTTCGGTCTCGGCGTGTCGACTCAGGGTTACCAAAGCTGCCACGTCCGAGTCGCCAGGGCCACCCCGGCCATTTACGGGGCGAGCACCAGGTTGGCGGTCGAGCTCCGAGCGATCTGTATCGCACTACGCGAGCCGACTATCGCAGTTGCTAGATTGAAGTGCTGACCGATCCGCAGGGCTTGAAGTCCTTGATCGAGTGTCCGTGCAAGCACCCATCATGTTTTTGGGCGAAGGCAAGTACGCCAATGATCATCAAACCCACCAGGACAAGCCCGGCTACGATATTCCTCATCATGGCTAGCACTCCGGGCACTCCTTCGGTGTTGTTCGATTCGCTGCATCTGGACCATGGCTGCGCACTGATCGCCCGCGCCGTCCTGATTTCATCTGCACGCAACTCGAACTGATACGACCTAAAGCACGTGCCTTGCGCCTGGAATCTTTCGCAACGCCTCAGTCGCACCCCAGCTCAGGAAGACAGTGAGCACGAATGCGATCAGGCCCTTGGCAATTGCCGGGATGGGGAGGTCGAACAGCCAATAATGCAGCCAAAGCACAATCGGATAGTGCACCAAAAACATGCCGTAAGCAGCGGGCTGCATAAGATCGAGGCTGCTCCAGCCTGATTGCTTGAACTTAAGGAAATAGGCCAGGATCGTAAACATGATGGCCACGCTGAAGGCCGCGAAGAACAGTGCATAGATCGCTTCATACCAGTCGGGCAGCCGGGGCGGATTTCCGAGTATTTCGCGCTTGATGTAGATCATCACCCACATGAGGCAATAGGGGACGAGTGCTGGAATCGTCCAGGCCAGGCCACGCCTTCCAAGCTCGCCATCGGAAGCCAGCAATCCGCGGTCCAGGTACCTGACGCCAATGCCCGCACCAAAAAAGAAGTAGGTCGCATACAGCAGGACGCGTCCGTGCTGGACCGAGAACGGTCCGAACTCGAACCAGCTGAATGGTCCAAAGTGAACTAGACCCGGGATGTAGAGCACGGCGGTGACGGCAAGCATGGCAGCGAAGAACCGCGCGGGCTGGTCATGGCCGCGCAGTGACAGGCGATTGATCGGGTCGAGAAGTGTGGGCGAGAGCTTGTAAAGGACGCTTGCGACCACATCGAAGCTAAGCAACACCCAAAGGAACCAGATCGGGCCACTCGGCCAAGGTCCTTCGGTGATGGTTTTCCACCAGAAGTCGGCGAAGCTGACGTCCGGCTGCCGACGCAGTTCAATCGCATAGTAGGCCAGCGGGATGATCGTGAAAGCACCGATCACGAAAGGCAAACCGAGCCGGATCAGGCGATCGCGCAGATAGTCCAGCGGTCCCTTGCGCGCGAGTCCCGGCCACACAAACAGGCCCGACAGAAAGAAAAACATCGCCATGAAGAAGCTGTCAGTGGCGAGCACGATCACGTCAAAGCCGATCCACGACTTTGGATCGGTATGACCGAAATGGGTGTAGGGAATGACGGCGTGATGGAGCAGGACCACCAGCGTGAGAAAGGTGCGCGTGCGGTCGAGTGCGGCGTTGCGCGCTTTTGCTCGTGGCGGCGCCTGAACATCCGCCGGCACTGCCGTCTGCGAGATCGATGTCATCATGCACCTCGCCTAACCGGAGAGTCACGTCTCCCCGCACATACTCCCCCGAGGGTTCGACGCCCGCTTTCCCATCCTCAGGCCCGCGCCCGCCACAGCGTAAGCACAAGCAGCAGATAGGCGGCGCAAGTCCACAGCGCCTGCCAGTTGGCCGGACCCTCGTTCAGTCCCACATAGATCGCGGCTCCCAGGAAAACGCCGGCAAACAGCCGCTCCGCCATGGGGCGAAATCCGCTCATGACTGGATTGAGCAGCGTCACAGCGGCGAATGGCACCGCCGCCATGGTGAGAGCCGCAAAAGGAAAATCGATAAAGCGCGGGTCAAACACCAGGCCGAGTGCGGTCGCCGTGCCGATCACGGTGGTTACGATCAAGACCGATCCATGCATGATCGCCAGCACCGATCTGGTCCGGCAATCCTTCGGACCCGCCACTTCCAGAAAAACGGGTAGCACGCGACCCGACATCAGTGCATTGGCGCCAAGCACGGGTGACGCAGTTGCCGCCGCCAGAAGCGAGCCCCACAGAAGCCAACCGCCCGCTCCGTAGCTTTCATAGAACATTTTTTGGGCGGCCACCCCAAACAGGATTCCGGCCGTGGTCGCCGATAGTCCAACCGCAAACCATGAGGCGAGCCCGGGCTCCCTGGGCTTGCGGCGCAAGGTCAGCCATGCCACGCCGAACACCAGGGTCGCCAGCGCCATTCCGCTGCACATTTGCAGCTTCCAGAGCGGAAAATTGCTGATGGGGATTCCGGGCGGATATTTCAGCGTGCGCTGCACGGAATCGAACAGGCCCCAAGACCCGCCGATCGTGCCCTCGATCTCCCGCTTCCATGATTCATCATAGGCCTCGAACAGGTTGACGCGGAAATTCTCGCGCCGGGCAAGGTCGAGAATCTCCGAGACCACCCGGGCCTGATTGACTGGCGAGGGCAGTGCTGATTCGCGCATTCGCCCCTGGCTCGGCCAACCTATTTCTCCGATCAGGATTTCCTTGCCAGGAAAAGCCGCCGCGACCCGCCCGCGGATCGTGTCAACGTGAGCGGCGGCCAATTCGGCCGGGATCGGATCATTTTCCCAGTATGGCAGGATGTGAATCGTGACGAAATCGACCGCGTCGTAAAGTTCGGGATTGCTCAGCCAGAATTCCCAGACGTCGGCATAGGTGACGGGGACGGTGACCTGTGCCTTGACCGAGCGGATCGTGGCGGCGAGGTCGGAAACTGTTATGTCCTTGCGCAACAAAGTCTCGTTGCCGACCACGAGCGCGATGATGGTTCCTGGATAATCCTTTGCTAGGCGTACCGCCGTCGATATCTGCGTCGCGTTCTTCTGCCGGTCCTTATCGAGAAAAATGCCCTGAATGACCTTCAAGCCGACCTTGGCCGCAAGTCCGGGAATTTGATCGAGACCGAGATCGGTCGCATAGGTACGGATGCAGTCGGTCATCTTGGCAAGCTCTGCGAGATCTTCCGCGATCTGTTCCCGAGAGACCTGCGTCGCCGGTGAAAGCGACGTCTGACGGCTGCGGAAGGGCGAGTACGATATGCATTGTACCTTGCCCGCCGGATCGATCGGTGCGCGCGCCAGATTGACCGGTATGCCCAGCCACCACCACGCCGTGCCAATGGCGCCGAGGGATATCAGGAAAAGCATCAGCGGGACGCTGAGAGCGACCAGTTCTCCTTGCAGGAATGATTCGCTGGGCTTTCTCAAGCGCGACACCGGCAGGTTGAAGAACCATCTTTTAACCATAGGACAGGCGGTCACGGACTGGCCTACGGGCGCGCACGACGATCAATTGATCTTGATCAAGTTGCGGTTCGGGCGCCGGGCGGCTTGCGCTCCTTGACGTCGGCCCACGGCGATATCCGGCCGAGCCGATCGGTGCGCCGTCGCCTACGTAGGATTACGAAGCCGCGGCCGGAAACGGCCCGAGCTTGCTCCAGCGCAAACCTTCTTGCGGCGATCGGAAGCAGAGTGCACGCGCTTTCAAAGACCATGAACGATGAAGGAATACGACGATGTTGACCCGCAGAGCCGCCCTGTTCAGCGCCGCCGCCGCCGCAGCTCTCATGCTGGCGACGCCCGCTTTTGCCGATGACCTCAAGCTGCCGCGGCAGAAGGTCGACCTCGTGGCGCCGCCGTTCGTGCATGCGCACGAACAGGCCACCAAGCAGGGTTCTGTTATCATGGAGTTCAAGCTCACCATCCAGGAAAAGAAGGTGGTCATCGACGAGAAGGGAACGACCTTCCAGGCCATGACCTTCAACGGCTCGATGCCGGGCCCGCTGATGGTGGTGCACGAGGGCGACTATGTCGAAGTGACCCTGGTCAATCCCGCCACCAATTCGATGGCGCACAATATCGACTTCCACTCCGCGACCGGCGCACTCGGCGGCGGCGCGCTGACGCTGATCAATCCCGGCGAACAGGTGGTGCTGCGCTGGAAGGCGACCCGCACCGGCGTGTTCGTCTATCACTGCGCACCCGGCGGCCCGATGATCCCCTGGCACGTCGTCAGCGGCATGAACGGCGCCGTCATGGTGCTGCCGCGCGATGGTCTGAACGACGGCCGCGGGCACGCCCTGAAATACGACCGCGTCTACTATATCGGCGAGCAGGACATGTACGTGCCGCGTGACGAAAAGGGCAATTTCAAATCCTATGACTCGCCGGGCGACGCCTACGCCGACACAGAGGAGGTGATGAAGAAGCTGGTGCCGAGCCATGTCGTGTTCAACGGCAAGGTCGGGGCGTTGACGGGCAAGAATGCGCTGACGGCCAATGTCGGCGAGAACGTGCTGATCGTGCATTCGCAGGCCAACCGCGACAGCCGCCCGCATCTGATCGGCGGCCATGGCGACTATGTCTGGGAGACCGGAAAATTCTCCAACGCGCCGGAGACCGGGCTCGAGACCTGGTTCATCCGCGGCGGCTCGGCGGGAGCTGCGATGTACAAGTTCCTGCAGCCCGGCGTCTATGCCTATGTCACGCATAATCTGATCGAGGCCGCGGATCTCGGCGCCACCGCGCACTTCAAGGTCGAGGGCAAGTGGAACGACGACCTGATGACCCAGGTGAAGGCGCCCGCGGAAATCCCGCCCGGCGAGACCAACTGACGAAGTCTAGTTGTATGCAGCCACGAGCGACGAAGCTTAGCTGACTGCAGCCGCGAACGCAGCTCTTCTCCCCTCCCCCTTGCGGGGAGGGGTCGGGGGTGGGGGTCCCGGGATGCAGATCGTCGTGGGGTACCCCCCTCCCCAACCCTCCCCCGCAAGGGGGGAGGGGCGGACCTCCGATGCGGCTCTATCGAACCTCATCTCATCATTCTTGGCCACAGCGCCGGCAAACACCGTCCCCTTCTCCCTCCCTCGCGAGGCAGTCATGCTGATCGCCTTCAAACTGAAACTGGCGCTTGCCTGTGCGGCCGGACTCGCCGGCCCGATTGCGGTGGCGCCGCTGCTGTCCGATCCGCCGCGCCGGGATGCGGCAGTGAGCGAGCAGTCCGTCGTCGAGGTCAAGCCGGGGACAATGTCCTACCGCGTCGCCGGCGATTTCACGCGATCGGGCAAGCCGGCGGAAGCGCCGCTCGCCACGCTGCGCTCAAACCTTCCGCTCGCGATCATGGCGCATCAGGTGTCCGCCGCCGACTATCAGGCCTGCGTCGATGACGGCGACTGCCATACCCTCGACCGCGGCGTGGCGGTGGCGCTCGACCGGCCGGCTGTGCAGGTCAGTTTTCACGATGCGCAGGCTTACGCTGCCTGGCTGTCACGCCGCACCGGCGAGAGCTGGCGGCTGCCGACCGACGAGGAATGGGCGTTTGCCGCCGGCAGCAAGTTCGCCGATGACGGCCTGCCCGCCGACAGCGATCCGTCAAAGCGCTGGCTGGCGCGCTACGCGCGCGAGGCCGCCGCCGACGAGGACACCACGACGCGCGCGTTCGGCACGTTCGGCGCCAATGAAAACGGCCTGCTCGACCTCTCCGGCAATGTCTGGGAATGGACCACGACCTGCTTCGTCCGCGTCGCGCTCGACGATGCCGGCCGGACCCTGAAACAGACCACGAATTGCGGCGTCCGCGTCGCCGAGGGGGCGCACCGCGCCTATGTCACCGATTTCATCCGCGACGCCCGCGCCGGCGGCTGCGCGTCCGGCACTCCGCCGACCAATCTCGGCTTCCGCCTGGTGCGCGAGCCAAAATCGCTGCTGGCGCGCGTCGCTGCCGTGTTCGGACGGACCAGCATCGGCAGGACCGTCGGACGGTCGTGAGACGTCACGCGTCGGCAGAGTGGCGGACGTCTCTCACCTCTGGTGATGTCGACGACGACGCGGCCGCGGCCGCAGGATCCGGCAGCTCCGGCGAGACCAGCAGGCGAATCTTCTTGTCCTTGCATGTTTCGCCGAGTTCCTGCTCGCTGCCATAGGCCACGATCGTGTCATTGTAGCCGAGGCAGGCCAGCCGATAGATCAATTGCTGCGACAATAGTCCCTGAAAATAGCCGGCATGCACGTTCGGCCGCTGGGTGAAGAGATAGACGAACAGCAGACGCAGATGCGCATGCCAGGGCACCCGCGCGTGCTCGTCATTGCGCTTGTACCAGTTGGCGAAGGTCAGCAGCGGCCGCGCCGGCCTGACCGGCTTGTCCGGATCCGACCAGTCCGTCCAGTCGTCGGTATAGTCGGTGCAATCGAAATAGGTGAAGCGCTCGGGCAGTAGGACCGGAGGCCTTGCCACGCCAGGGGAGCCGATTCCCCGCTGCCTCTGTTCGGCTGCGCGCAAGAGTCCGTCATAGAGCTGCTGCAGGGTCAGATGGCCGATGCGCAATCGCTTCAGGATGTCCGCGCGCGGAACGTTGGTCAGGCCGAAATCCCGCGACAGGATCTCGACATTGCCCAGCCGGAAACCGTGATTCCGGCTCTTGGTCGGAAACACGAAATAGTTCGCGAGCGTCGAGATCTGTCGCAGTACCTCGTCGCCTTCGCTGCTGAACAGATAGGCTTCATCGAACCGCACCAGCGCGGAGGCGAGGAAATTGCTGCGGTTGGTCAGAAGCGTCTCCGCCGGGATGTCCGGAGACGCCAGCACGAAGCGCTTGAGCTGGAAGACATGACCGATGTTGGGCGACGCCAGGCCCGGATCGGCCGCCGCACCGTAAGCCTCGATGCGGCTGCGTGCGCCCTCGAAGGCGTCCGACAGCACGCGGATGGTGTTGGTCACCACGAAGCCACCCATGCTGTGCCCGATGAAGGACAACTGGATGTCGTTGCTTGCCTCCTTGCTCTGTCTGAGCTCGCCGACCTTGCCGTCGATCACGCGGATGATGTGAACGAGATCCGGAACGCCGAAATTGGTCGCGCGATAGGTGTCGCGGAAATACACGATGGTGCGCAGCAGCGCCGCGGTCAGCACGAGGCCCATCAGCACCAGCCCGAGGATGGTGACGAGATGGTCGCTGATCGGGTCGCGCAACCAGCCGAGCAGGCCACCCGCCCAGTCCGCGAAATAGAACAGGAGAAACGGTACCACTGCGAGCACGACACCGGCGTTGAGCAGCCAGGTCGGAAAGGTCGGCATCGCATCCCAGGTGCCGTGCCAGGGCTCGCCCATGCTCTCCGATGGCCAGCGATAGCCGACGCAGACCAGGCCTTTCCGCCCATTGATCGCGGCGTCGCGCTCGATCGCCATCGCCGCGCCCGTGTACATGTTCAGCACCGCCGGCTCGGGATTGTTGAAGCCGTGCACCATCACCACGAGGTTGGGGTCGGGCCCGGCCACCAGTATCTCGGCGATCTCCTGCACCGCCTGCTCGGGATGGATTTCCGTCAGGTATTTCCGGTATTGCGGCGGCAGATCCGGCAGCGGCCCGGTGTCATCGACATTGTCGGGTGCCGTGCTCTCGATGAAGTAGGTGGGGGTCGCAAGCTTTGCCTTGTAGGCCCGGAAAAACTCCATGACTCCCACCCTCCCAAAGACGCCACGGCACCGGGCGCAGGCTATGAGTGGCGGGAGCACTTTACAAGCTTTGGTTGTTCTTCAGCCCGAAGCCGCGTCCGCCAGCTTGAGGACGCCGGCGATCGCCGCAAGGAAGAGCGCGGGCGCCTGCAGTTGCGGGACATGCGCGCAGCCGGGAATGATCTTGAGCTGCGCGTCGGGCAGGCCGGCGGCCAGTTCGTGGGACATCGCCGGCGGCGTCGCCTCGTCCTGCTCGCCGACCAGGACAAGGACCGGAACCTTCACCTTGGAGAGCCCTCCCCGCAGATCCAGGCTCGCGAGAGCGTCGCAAGCAGCGCGGAAGATTTCGGGATCGGTGCGCAGGAACGCCGCGCGGCGCTCGCCCATCAACGCCGGATGGGTCGCCTGAAACTCCGGTGCAAACAGCCTGTTCATCGCAACGTCGGCGATGGCGGCAAGCCCCTTCGCGCCGGAGACCGCGGCCATGGTGCGAAAAGCCTCGCGCCCAGCCTCCGAAAAGGCTGCGCCGGCGTCGGCGAGGATGAGCCGTGTCGCAGCGGTCGGATGCCGGATCGCCATCTGCAGCGCGACGAAGCCGCCATAGCCGTTGCCGAGCACGACCGCGCCGGCGCTGCCCGCGGCCTCGGTCACGAGTTCCGCCATCCGGTCGGCGACCCCGGCAAGGCCGCCACCGACGGCGCGGGAGCGGCCAAACCCCGGCAGTTCCGGAACGATCACCCTAAATGCGCGCGCAAGCGGCGCCACGACGGCATCAAAGCTCGCACGGTCGGACAGCAGCGAATGCAACAGGACGAGCGGCGGTCCCTGTCCCGTCTCCGTCGCGTTCACGGCACCCTGCACGAACAGCCGGTCCATCGGCTCTCCTCTTCCAGCCAGGGGCACACGCCCCCCGCGGAATTGATAGATCAAACTCCGCGCAAATCAAGCCTTCGTGGCTTGACGTGATATTTCACGGCTGAGATAAACGACCTCCGATGAGAGAGAATTTCATGCTTCTCCGCGACAGCATCTATGATCGGCTGCGTACTGATATTTTAAGCTGCCAGCTTGCGCCCGGCGATGACATGCGGGAGCAGGAGCTCGCCGAGCGCTACCGGGTGAGCCGTCAGCCGGTGCGCGAGGCGCTGGCGCGGCTGGCGCGCGAGCATCTCGTCACGGTGACGCCGCGCCAGGGCTACCGCGTCAACCCGATCTCCCTCTCCGACGCGCGCGACCTGTTGCGCTTCCGCCTCGCGCTCGAACCGGCCTGTGTGGCGGAGGCCATAGACAATGCGAGTGATGACGTCCTCAAGACGCTGGACCAGTTCCGCCGGTTTTCCGGCGACCATGAAGCCTTCATCGCCTACAACCGGGCCTTCCACACCGCGCTGGCGCATGCCTCCGGCAACCGCCGGATGGCCGCGGCGCTGTGCGACCTGATCGGCCAGGCCGATCGCCTGGTGCGCGTCAGCCTCGCCAACGTGCGCGGCCACGATCCGAAAAAGCTGGTCGCCGAGCATACGGCGCTGATCGAGGCGATGCAGCGGCGCGACCGCCGCGCGGCGGCGCGGATCATCAAGTCGCACATCATCCAGACCGAGAAGCGGGTGCTGCCGGCGCTGAAGCGCAACGCCGTCATCGTCGAAGGGAGAGACGCGTGAACATTCCCGCAAAGCCAGAGGCCGTCGCGGTCGAGATCCACGGCAACTTCGTCGATGGTCGCGAGATCGAGGCAGGTCATGGCGCCATGCTCGACGTCCGCAATCCCGCGACCGGCGAGGTGATCGCAAAGATCCCGAACTCGACGGCCGCGGACGTCGATGTCGCGATGCGGAGCGCCCGCGCCGCGTTCGAGAGCAAGGCGTGGGGCGGCATGGACGTGCGCGCCCGGGCACGGCTGGTCAATCGGCTCGCCGATGCGTTCGAAACCAATCTCGAACCGCTCTACCGGCTGGAGACGCTCAACAACGGCAGGCCCGTCAACGAGACCCGCGCGCAGCTGTCGCGGCTGCCGGATTTCTTCCGCTACTTCGCGGGGCTTGCGCTGGCGCGACGCGACGCGGTGATCCCGGTCGAGGGCGCCTATCTCAACTATACGCAGCGCACGCCGATCGGCATCGTCGCCAACTGCACGCCGTTCAACCATCCGCTGATGATCCTGTGCAAGTCGCTCGCCGCCGTGCTGGCGTCGGGCTGCGTCACCGTGGTCAAGCCCTCGGAATACACCCCGCTGACGACGCTCGCGCTCGCAAGGATCTTTGTCGAGGCCGGCCTGCCGCCCGGCGTGTTCAACATCGTCAACGGCCTCGGCCAGAGCGCCGGCAAGATGCTGGCCGAGCATTCCGACATCAACAAGCTGGTGCTGACCGGCGGCACCGAAGCCGGCCGCAT
>Ga0070709_10000500_pt1 | contig 23162 bp, 24 predicted proteins | sample LARL51metaG_FD_65449 | JGI IMG/M metagenome (GOLD analysis project Ga0070709, IMG submission 65449) | Corn, switchgrass and miscanthus rhizosphere microbial communities from Kellogg Biological Station, Michigan, USA - LAR L5-1 metaG | ecosystem: Host-associated > Plants > Roots > Rhizosphere ... | reverse complement strand
GCGTCGCAAGCTTGTATTTACGGCTCGTGTGCGAACCGTTCCCATTCGAGGATCATGAGGCGTAGCGGCGCGCAAGGTCGCCCCGCTCGGCGGTACTACGCCGCTGCGCGTGCCTCGCCAGTTGCATAGGCGGCCGTCTCGAAATCCAGATAGCCACCGAACGAAATCGGATCGCCGAAGGGGAGGATCTGCGTCGCCCAATATCCTCCGAACCCATTCTTCCGATCAATCCAGTAGAACGTGTTGGCGAGGCCGGCCCATCCGATCGCTCCGGCCGGTCGGCCGGTGGGCGCGTCCTCGTCGTTGACCATGAAGGTATAGGACCAGGATTTCTTCAGACCGGGGAAGAACTCGGCATCGTTCGACAGTGTCGGAATAACGCCGGGCAGCATGACCACGGCCTGGTGCGCTTGCAGTCCGTTGCGAACGGCGGCCTCGACCGTTTCTTTCTTGAGCACGCGGCCCTGCGGCCCCGCTCCATCGTTCAGCCACATGCGGATAAATTTCATATACTCGCCGATCGACGCGTAGAGTCCGTGGCCGCCCATGTGGACTTCCGGGTCAGGCGGCAATTGCATATCTGGAAGCGGTGTCAGCGACCCGTCGGCTTCGCGCTGGTGGATGACTGCAAGCCGCGACCGCATCGAAGGGGTCAACGAGAAGGCAATGTCCTCCATCCCGAGCGGCGCAAAGATCCGCTCCTTCATCACTTCGCCGAGGCGTTTGCCGCGAATGCTCTCGACGATCTGGCCGCACCAGTCAAGGTTGCTGCCGTATTCCCATTTGTCACCGGGATCGAACAGGAGCGGTGTCATCAATGATGCCTTTGAGCAGGTCACCACGCTCGGCTGCCCGCGCTCTTGCGCCAGGCGGAAATAGTTGGCGTTGAAGAAGTCGTAGCCGAGACCGGCCGTGTGCAGCATCAGCATGCGGGTGGTGATGTCGCGCTTCGGCGCGCGCAGCTTCGGATTGCCGCTTGCATCGAATCCTTCGAGCACTTCGAGCTTGCCGATATCAGGGACGTAGGTCTTGGCCGAGGCGTCCAGGTCGAGCTTTGCTTCCTCGACGCATTGCAGGATCGCTGTACCGGTGATCGCTTTAGTGGTCGAGAAGATGGCGAAGACCGTGTCGGTCGTCATTGCCTGGCCGCCAAGAACACGCTTGCCGGCGGCGCCTTCATAGATATTGGCCGAGCGGCTGGTGATCATCCCGACCACGCCGGGAACGCGAGGCTCGCCAGTCACGACCTTTTGCAAGATCCCATCACATGCGCCTCTCAAGTTGCTAGCCATAGCCGTTCCTCCCGTTTGAAATTCGCCAATTCTGATCCTGTCTTCTCGACAGCGCCGGCGGTTCGCGTGGAACGATGTCAACCGTGGTCAGGTATCAGTCGGGCTCCAATCCGATTATCCCAGCGCTGGTTGCGCAAACGAAAATCCCACTTCGGCCGTAGCGGCGATCGTGGTTGGCGTTTTGATAATGATCTGTCTCTAGGTCAGTCGCGGAATGTCGACCGCGTCGGGAAGTCTAGAACGAATTCTAGCATGGGCCTACGCATTTCTGTTTGGTTCGAAAGCGGCGTTTTTTTGCTGAGGCGTGTCAGCGATGCTGACACTTGATGCTTCCTCCGAGGCGCGTAAGGCCGCCATGACACCACTCTGGTCGGGTCGCATGCTTCCGACTCCGTGCCGTTTCGTTGAGGCTTGAAACGGCGAGTTTCCAAATCTGTTTCCTCAAGGTTTACCCTCAGCATCCATCCGGGGTTGTCTAGGGTATCGAGCTCAATGCCGTTCTGATGCTCCCAACGGCCATTGCATTGACTGGCGTACCAGCGCGTGAGCCAAATTAAATGTCCATTGCTGCTCCGGGCCGTCTCCAAACGTGGCCTCTTTTGTATCTCACAAACCTTTCAAATGTCGCCTGTGGCACGTTTGCGCAAAACGCCTGCAATATCAGCTCTCAGTGGTAACCCGGAAGACATTTGCTCGGACTGAGTTTTTCCGACTCTGTGCGCCGCGCTTGTGACCCGACGATGCGGCCCCGCCTTGCTCTCCGCTTGGGGCGGCGCCATATCTCTGTCCGCTGCGTTTCGTGTGACAAATTGTGAACTGACCGGCAGGTCACCCACGCCTAGGATTATTCATTCCGATCGTCTCGACGGGTTTTGGTCGCGGAGTTCGTCATGCGTACCTCGCCATCAATCGTGCCTCATGGGGCTGACCAAGACACCTACCTCGTGCTTGATGACTTCGGCGGCCGGATCGGTTGCTCCTGGCGCGAGACTGACGCGGACAGCGCCGATCGCGAGACGCTGATCCGCGACCTAGTGGACGGCCATTATAGCCGTCCGGTCCGCATTGTTGCCTTCAATACCTCCGAGGGCTGGTCTCGTGACGTGACCATGGACGTTGCCGACGAGTTGCGCCGACGCTACGTTGAGTTCGGCGAGGTACCGAACTCTATACTTGACTTTATGGACTCCAACCGACGCTGAGCGAGCTTGGGATGCGGGGTCATTTCCGGGTGAAGGCATTCCCGGTCGCCAAGGCTTCTGCGTGAGAGAGCGCTCCATGCCGCCGAAGCGAGATAGCCGCTGTGGTAACGCGCAGACTTCCCGCCCAGACCGGGTCGCCCGTCGATGTCTCGCCTTGAGTGACACCTGACAGTCAAGCAATTTTGCCGAGAGATGGCTCTTGTGTAGGTTTTCTCGGAAGTGCGGTGGGACCGTCTTGACGGCTGCATACCGCGCAACAGCAGACGCGGATGCGTCGATCTTCGCCGCTAGGGCTCCTTTACCGACCACATGAAACGCACGAGCAAGCAGCCGCGGCAACGGCACCTTGCGCAAGCGTCGTAGTCGTCAGCGCCCAAAACCGACCGTTGCAGCTCTTGTTAGGTCCCGTTCCAGCAGTCGCGGACTTTTTCGGCGCGATCGAAAGAGATGGCGACTACGACAGCAGCGCTGTCTTGAAGTCGCCTCGCGACAAGCCATGTTAGCTTAGTCGATGAGATGCGTAGGACTCATCGACATCACGGTAGGCAACGCGGCGCGCCTTGGCGCATCGCAACGTTCCACCACGCGACGCTGCGCGTCGCACCACATCGCTACGCAACGCGCGAGCCGCTGGGGACATCCCGGCGGCTCTCGCGCGTTTAGCGCGGACGGTCGGCCTCAAGCGCCTGTGGCTCCGAGACGGTATGGCGCTTGAGAGCGACCGCCGGATAGAGGGCTGCCGACGAGATTGAATTCGCGCTGCGAAGATGACGGTGATGCCGAAGGCGCGAGTTCTAGTCACGATCATCCAATTGAACCTCAGCTCTAGAGAGGCAACAAATGACCTACTTCTTGTGCAAAATGATCCTGCCGCGCTCAGACTTTATCCAAACGATGACCGACAGCGAAAGAAATATCATGAAGGCTCACGGCGACTACCTTCAGAGCCTGGCCGAAGTTGGTTCGATCGTATGTCACGGCCCTGTAGATGATCCCAAAGGGGGGTGGGGGCTGTCGATCTTTTCTGCAAAGGACCAAACGGAGGTAGAGCGTCTAACAGCCGCCGATCCGATAATTCTAGATGACGTCGGTGCGACGTATGAAATTCTTCCGATGAAACAACTTCGGATGAAGGGAGCGGGCTGAGTGAGCCGAGCGCCGCTGAAGTTCCCTACATGGTCAGGCGATAGTAAATCGATGTCGCCATCGGCCCCGAGCCGAAGAAGCCCGAAACGTCAGGGATGTTCGCAATCATGGGGTAGAGCGAACGTGTGCGAACAAGATAGTCACGTTGCGCGTCGAGCGTTGTCTGATCAGTCAGTGGCCGAGTTATGTCATAACGCCTAAATTGCGAATTTCTTCGGATAATCATCGTCGCGTAATGGTCACATCGGCGGTGCCGACATTGTTGGCGTAGAAGGCGCCCGTAAGACCCGGCATGCCAATGACGGCATCGTTGACGAAAAGAAATAGTTCGCCGTCGCGGGTTGCGCGGAGCACCTCATCGATGGTGTGAACCTTTGGATCTGGATCCAAGAAACTCTCCTCGCCACCCGCACTGCCGGTTCGCGCCACAACACGAAACCATGGTCTGATCAGCTCGCGACGCATCGGAACGGCGAGAACCATTAGAGCTTTGTGCCAGAGGTTCGGCGCATCAAGACTGTAAAATCCTACCGGGCTTGTGGGAATGTCGCGATCATACCAGGACGTCTCCTTGGCCTTGATCGTGATTGCGTAGCGGCCTCCATTTTCCAATAAAATGCCAGTTGTCGAACAAGCCGACGAAGTATCGAAAACGAGCGTTCTCTTTTCTCCTCTGACCATTCGAGTAGAGTTTGTGCTCTCGGTGCAGACGAAGCCAGCGTCGTCAAGAACGATGTAGGCGAGGTGATTCAGGAGGATGATTCCAGCATAAACGAAGAAAATGGCGGAAAGCCCAGGACCGATGCTGAACTTCCAGGCTCTCTTCGCGGCGATATAGGCGGGATTGGTACGTAGCCTGTAGATCCAGTTCTCATAGGACCGCGTGACGGCTTGGCCGCCGACAACCGTGCTCTGCCAGATCGAGGCCATGTCGCTCTTGATTTGAGACGCAAGCCGCACGCCAAACCAGGTAAGGGCTCCGGCAATAGTAGCAAGGATGACAAAGGTGATGGGATTGCGCGCGTACCCATTGACCCAGGGGTCAGCAATGGAAGGAAGAAGCGAGCCGATGAGTCGGATCAGATCCGAAATCCAGCGCACCGGGCTAGAGTATTCATCTGACGCAGGACGGCTCTTCAGGAGCGGGAAAATGACCAGAGCAGCCGTAGCAAAGACCGTTGAGAAATAGACAATCCGGCGTTGCCATACCGCATTCCAGATACTCTCCTGGGCTTTCGCGCGCGCCCCGCTCTGCAAAGGCGTTTCATAAGGATTTGCGTGCGCCGGGAGAACTTGGCCTGCGTCCGTGACGACTTCATATTCTGCGGGAATGCCGAGCGGAGCGCAGGGATGTGCGTTGTTCTGGATGCGTCTGAAGACGCTTTCGTGGATTTTGGGTAGACGAATATTGACTTGGTCTCCGGGGGTTTCTGAGAACTTGTCGTGACACAGTTCGGCGAGGTTGCGCGGGCCGTAGCGATAATATCCGCCCAATCCGCTGCGCGAGTCGTAAAGTCGTCCGTCCTTGTCCCTTGCTGCGCTTGTATTGATCAGGCTGTCGGGATCAGCATTCGGCGCCGACTTGAATCGCAATCCGCACTTTTGCGCCTCTATCATGATCCAATACTGCGGAATGCGCGCCAGGGAATCATCGGGATAGCCACCACCGACGTTGGAGTGCATGCCCGAGAACCAGACCTGGCTTATGCGTTCGTCAGAGATCTCGCGAATTTGCTCGGCTCCAGGGATCTGGTCTTGGCTTTCATCCCATAGAACCGGGTGAAACGTGGTTCGCTCGTCATCCAACGCAAGGGCGTGGCAGGCTCGCTGGACCCGGGGGCTCGGCACGCGGTTTGGGAGTTCGAGCGGCCAGATCCATTTGCTGACGCCGCGGGTCATTTCATCGATCGGCAAGCCATAGGCCGCTACGGTGTCCCAGAGTCCGAGGAAGCGTATGTTGCTGACGGGTCGATTGTTTGCCGCCGTGGTGGAAGGCGGTATCTTGCGATCCCTATGGAAGAGTTCCCACCAGACGGTGTGGTACTTGCGCCGGCGATAGTCGTTGAAAGCGGCTGTTGCGAGCCGGTCGAGATCGATTTCGTTCGTGGCCTGCACGAGGCCCTGGTCAAGTATCAGGCCCGTGACCACGCGTATGGTGAATGCGCCGCGACTAAACCCGAAACCAAAGATTTCGTCGTCGTCGTCGCGGTAATTTCTGCAGACGAACTTGTAGATATCGATGACGTTGCGCTTCAGCCCATAGCCGAACGCGCCACCAACCAGCGCCAATGGTTTGAATGAAGAGGTGCCAACGCCGTCATCATAGAATGCAACCTGATCAGAGTTCGAGAGATCGAGGGCTTCAAAGGTACGCCAGACGTTGGTACGCCACACCGCGGCCGCCGAGTTTCCGGTCCCGTCGGAGAGTACAACGATTCTTCTCTTCGCCATCGCCCAAACCCTTCCGGAGGCGTATTCGGCAGACTAGCGGGGTGGCGCGCGTGATTGGTGTGAACTGGTTCACATCGAACCGTTTGGAAATGAGATCGGAGCATTGGCGGCGTCGGCCCGCAGCCGGCGAGTGCAACGCATGAATCGGCCAGAGGCCGACTTATGTCGTAACATCTGATGTGCGAATCCGTGGGGCGTGCCTAGAAGTGACCATCTTCCGATTGTCGGGGTTGGCTTGATCGGATGAGGACCTCGCTTGCGGCGCGGCCTCTCGACTCGTCGCCCTAAGGAAGGAGACTTTACCTTCTCACGTAGGCTCAATATGGTCGCCGCAACCACGAGGTGATGCGATGAACGAGAACGGCACACACGATGCGGCTGCAAGCGACGCGAATCCCACAGGACGAGGCGCGCCGCAACAGCCGGCCACGGCGCCGCGGAACCCGGCGCCAGATGCTGTACTTGGCCAAGTCGTCTGGCTGATGATGAACATGCCGCAGTACCGGCATGTATTCCTCGCCGATCTCGAGTGGATGGTGCTGCCGCCGATCCTGCTAAGCCAGTATCGATTGTTCCGTGCCGGCGACCGTGTCGTGCTTTTGCCGCCTGGGCGCAACTTTGGCTCAATGGATCGTCCGATGCCGGTTACATCGGCGATGGCGGCGCGCTGTACCTTGGCGTTCCATTCAATTCCATTCCGTCTCACGCCTAAGTGTATGTAGAAGTGCATGTAGCCGGAGTGCCGGTTTTGAGTTTCAAATACTGACGGCCGTCAGGCCCGGCAATGCTGTTGCGGCAAAATGCGACCAGGTCGATCGGCAGACATCAGTCTGGACCATTCCGGCTGCACTCATGAAGAGCGATGCCGAACACGGAGTGCCATTGAGCAAGGCGGCGCTCGCCGTGCTTGATCGCATGGAAGCCACGAAGGATGACCGCGAGTACATCTTCCCCGACACCAAGGGCAAGCCTCTAAGTGACGCCTCGATGGCTGCGGTGATCGACCGGATGAACGAGCTGGAGCGGCGCTGGATCGACCCGAAGCTCGACCGCGAAATAGTGCCGCACGGCTTCCGATCATCGTTCCGCGATTGGGCCGCAGAGCACGATCCGATCGCCGAAGCTGCGCTCGCGCACAAGCTCAGCAACGAAGTGGTCGCGGCTCATAAGCGCACAACGTTCTCTGAACTGCGCAAGCTGATGATGAGGGACTGGGCCGAATATTGTGCCCGACGTTCCAGCAGCGTTGATACAGTCGTGGCGTTCCGGGCGCAGTCATGAAGCCGGAGAGGCAAGATTAGCAATGCAGATGTCTCGATGAAGAGCGACGGCGATCATTGAGGCTGGGCCTTCTCCGTTGCCAGACGCCATGGAGTTCGAATCGTTTTCGGCGCGCCAGCTAGAACTAGAACACTCGTCCGCTTAACGACCGACGATCTTGGTTGCCTGTTCGCCGAGATCGATGGTGCCGTCGCGGCTGCGGATCTGCGCGCTGATCCGGTCGCCTGGCTCGAGATAGTGCGGCCGGCGCGCCTGTCGCTTGAGGAAAAAGCTTCTCCCGACGACATCGCTCCAGCGCTATGACGAATGCTCCTTCTTCGAGCGTAGGCCTCTCAGAACCGAAAGGGCTGCCGGAACCAGCAGCTTTTCTGCCGCGACGTCGAGCGGATTGTGCACGAGCGCCGTAACGTTCTGCTTCACATTCCTGATCTCCTGGCCCATTGCGTCGATCGTCAGCTTGAGATCGCGGGCATCCTCGTGAAGCTGGTCGAGCGCGGTCTTGCGTAATTCCTGGGCCACATCGATTTCCGGCCCGGGCCGCGATCTTACAGCCAGCAAGAGCACGATCACCGCAATCGCAAAATCCACGACCGCCATCACACTGGCCGCCCAGACTGTTCCGAGGGGGTCTTGCAAGGCGTTGTAGCCGGCGACATTGGCCATGCCGAGCCCGAACACACCGATCAGCGCTGCAAAAACAAACAAGCCAAGCCGGCGCGCCAGTACGTTGAGCCAGATCTTTCCGATCAGCATGTCCGCCTTGCGCAGGACCTGAAGATCGCGCAGAAGATGATCGATCATGGTGCAGCTCCTCATCGCCTGCCGTGCAGGCGGCCGATCAGGATGCCGAGGACGAGTGCGCCGACAACACTCTGGGTCGGGTGGGTCGAGATGCTCTTCTCAGCCTCACCAAACAGCTCGGTGACCTCGTCAGCGAGCTGGCGCAGATAGCCCTGCAGTTCGGAGTCCTCCGGTGGTTTTGCTAAAGCCTCCGTCGCGCTCGCCGGTGCGATTGGCGGCGACGTTGCCGCCGCTGGCTCGGTCTTTGCGCTGCGATCCATTTTGGCACTCGTAAGCTCGTTCTGCAGCGATTTCAGTTCGCGCGAAACCAGGGCATCGATTGCCATGCATCTCTCCTGGATTGGCTGCTCCGAACAAAACGACAGACTCAGCTCTTCTTGCCAGAGCCTCTCAGTGCCTCCCATGCGGCCTGATTGGCCTGATCAAACGCCTTGCGCGATTCCGCCAGAGCCGCGCTCAGCACCGACCAGGACTCGCTGCCCACCTGCTTCAGTGTCTGCAGACGTGTCTCGGCTTCGGAAGCGTCGGATTTCATTTGCTTGAGCGCAGCGTCGAGATCGACGCTCCGGGCTGCGGCCACTTTGCCCGCCGCCTCACGGAACTTGGCCGCCGCCTCGTGCCACGCATTTGCTTGCGCCGCTGCAATGTCCTTGAAGGTTGCCTGCTGCTGCTCGATCTGCTTGCCGGCCGTTTCGAAGTAGGTCTTCATCTCGGCTTCGAAACCGTTCCATTGCTTCTCAAGATCTGTCTTGGCGCGCTCCCAGGCGGCTTCGCCTGTTTCCGCTTGCGTCTTTAGCAGTGCCTGAAATTCGTCGCGGCGGTTCTTGAGATCTGCGACGATCTGATCGGCCTTCACCTTGGAGTCAGCCTTGGCATGGCTGGCTTTGACTTCGAAGGAAGCCAAGGCGGCATCCATCTCGTCGATACGCTCCTTGGCCCAATTCAGGTACAAATGCATGCTGCTCTGCTCTGACATGACCCTCTCCGCTGACTGACCCGCAAGAGGATCTCCGAGCTTGGCGTTTCCCGCGTTGACCTGCGTCAAGTTTCTCGCGCGTCGCTTGCCCGCGGTCGAGCCGTATCCCTGAAGGCGCGAACCGGGAGCCAAAGCTGCGTCCATCATTGCCCGGCCCGCACATCACGTGTGACGGCGAACTGGCAGGCTGGAAAAATGGCGCATCAAGTCAAGAGTGGCAGTTACAGGCAACGCCATCTGCGGCGTTCTTGATGTTCGTCAAACATGACGGCGGGCTCGCGGCGCACGTTTCGCATGAGAATTATCCGGTGTGTGAGAACAGGAGATCGTCATGAGCAAATTCGTCGTCGTCATCTTTCCTTCGGAACCCGCTGCGTACGAAGGGACCCGCGCCCTGAAACAGCTGCATGAGGAAGGGACACTGACCCTTTATGGGATGACCGTCCTGGTCAAGGAAGCGAATGGGAATCTGGCTACGCGGCAGGCCGTCGATCAAGGACCCCTGGGATTTGCGGCCGGGACGCTCATGGGCGGCCTGGTCGGTCTGATTGCAGGTCCTGTTGGTGGTGCGATTGGGATGAGCGCCGGCGCGCTCGCGGGCGGACTCGGCGACATCGTCGATCTGGGGATCCGCTCGGACTTCATCGAGGCGGTCTCGAGCAAGCTGTCGCCCGGCAAGGCCGCCGTCGCCGCCGAGATCGAGGAGGACTGGATCACGCCCCTCGACAACCGAATGAGTGCGCTGGGCGGCGAGGTCATCCGGCAATGGCGATCGGATTTCGAGGCCGAGCAGATCGATGCGATCGCAAAGGAGCGCAAAGCGGAACTCGCGGAATTGAAGGCGGAATTCGATCGCGCCGGCGGTGAAGCGAAAAAGACTTTGAGCAAGCGTCTTGATGAGACCCGGGCCAAGCTCGATGCAGCCGGCAAGCGGGCCGAAGCCAAGCAGCGACAGTTTGAGCAGGAATCCGATGCCAAGGCTGCGGCACTGCAGCGGCAAATCGAGCAGGCGAACGCCGAAACCAAAGCCAGGATCGAAAAGCGGGTCACCGCAATGAAGGCCGATTTCAAGCGGCGCCGTGAGCTGTTGAAGCAGGCCTGGACCATGACCAAGGACGCACTGGCCGCCTGAGGAACGAGGCCGTGGCTGTTTGGGGCGCGAACGAATCGCGTCCCAATCGTCGCAGCCTGTCGGCGTTCAAGTCGCTTCGGCGAATGAACGCCGATTGAACTCTTCACCTCTGATCTGGAGTCCTCCGATGTCTCTCTCCGGTTCGATGCTCACCGAGGTTCAGCGTGCCGTCAGGCAAAGCGTGAGTCTGCACTGGCATCTCTTTGCGGTGCAGGGCACGGTCATGACCATTCTTGGTGTTGTTGCAATTGTCTGGCCCGAGGTGTCGACGGTCGCCGTCGATCTCTACGTCGGCTGGCTCTTTCTGATCAGCGGTGCCGTCGGTGTTGTCGGCATGTTCTTTGCGCCGACAGTATCGGCTTTCCTCTGGTCATTCCTGACCTCAGCGTTGTCGCTGCTCGTTGGAGTCCTGTTGCTCTGGCACCCCGTCGAAGGCGCGGCCTCGCTCACGCTTGTTCTGGTCGCCTTCTTCCTCGTCGAGGGCGTCTTTCAGATCGCGCTCTCTTTCGGCTATCGAGACGTTTTTCCGGAGTCGTGGGGCTGGATGCTGTTCAGCGGGATAACGGACCTCATTCTGGTCGCGATCATTCTCATGGGCTGGCCGACATCCGCGAGCTGGGCGCTCGGGCTTGTCGTCGGAGCCAACCTCATCACCTCAGGTCTGGCCACGCTTGTCGCTGCCTTTGCCGCCCGTCGCATCGTCGGCATGATTGAGAGGAGGGCGTGAACACTAGTGGCTTTGAGAAATCAGTGTGCGACCCTCGCCGCCGGCTGAGGGTCGCCTGCTGACCTCCGCTCAACTGCAGCGCGGTAGGTTCGAGGCGCCATCCCAAACTGCGCGCGAAAGACCCTGCTGAAGTGGGAGGTGTTGTGAAATCCCCATTGCAGGCAGATCTCGGCAATGGATCGGCGTACCTGCTTGTCATCGCGTAGCGCCTCGGCGCATCGTTCCAGACGTCGCCTCCAGATGTACATCGAGACGGATCCAGCTTGATCAAGACCAAACGTCCGATGCACGCTTCGGACCGATAGGCCGCAGCCTTGCGCGATCGCCTCGACCGTAAGCGCGGGCTCGGAGAGCCGCGACTCGATATGGGCTTTCAGGCGGGAAGCCTGGATGTCCCTGTAGAGCAACGGGGAGGGGCACGCCAACTGCTCGCGCAGGGCAGCCCAAGCCATGATGATGATCGAATTGCGCAGCCCATTTCCACTTGAGGGGGCGACATTGTCCATCTGGTCGAATAGTTCGACCAAAGTCCTTTGCAGGACCCGGGAAGTGCCGAGCTTGCCGTCGAACCGGTTGGCGGCTCCTCGCTCCAGTAGCTCCGTCTGCTCCTGATCCAGGGGCCGGGCCAGGCTCACACCCAGGAGCTCGGCACTCTCGTTGGTCGTCCAGCAGTCGAAGCGATGGAAACTGTCGAGCAGGCACCAGTCTCCCGGACGAAGGACGAGAAATCTGTCCGACTGCCGGAAGCGATGGCTGCCGCTCAATTGAATGAGGAGGAGTATCGGCGACGGAATCGACGCGTCGACGTGGCGAAGCCATCGGCTGAAATGATTGGGAGTTGCGCTGGCCTTGAACAGAACGGCATCGCCGAATGCTCCGTATTCGAGTCTGCCGCGGAAGCCACCCATTGTAGCTGGGATACACCTCGTCACTTCCTTGTTCCGGAGCGCCGGCGGAACCTGGCCGACATACCGGCTCAGCACAGCCTCCCATTCGGGCACGGAGCCGGCAGGATACTCAATCTCCACAGAGACGACGTCTCGGGACACGCGAGCCTCATTGCTCAGAGCGCGGCATTATTCCACCACCGGTGTTACCAGGTTTGATTTGCATCAATTTCGGCGTTCGCGGCAGTTGCGCTGACCTTCTCGCCGGGTTCCGACCAGAATGAAGCTGACGAAAAGCGGACGCCGTATTCAGCACCTCAAGGCAGTGCATCACGGTTGATTCAGCCGGTACTTGTCTGATCCCCGGCGACCGGCCTTGGGTGGCTCGAGCATCACCTCCTTCAGGCTGTCGCCGCTCAAGACGACGATCACGAAATTCAATCTGCCGTCCTGCTGTACGAGCCCGCCGCCGAGAGCTTTTCCGGAGCCGGCCTTCTCCGCAACGCGCACTGCGTCGGACAACTCCTGCTTGACCGACCTCAAGGCAAGGAGGTTGCTTCGATCCTCATCGTCGAGTTCACTCAAGGATAAGGTCGTCTCGGGGGTGGCGGCCTTCCCGCTGTTGGCGTCAATGACGTCTTCCCAGGTCTCATTCTCTTTCACCGTCAGGACCCGGTAACCCGGCAATGCCGAACGCTCGAAGCTGACCGATGCAGTTCTCGAACCCGGATGTAGATGCTCGGCAATCTTGATTGCCTCGGGGAGCGACAGCTGTGCAGCGCGGAACTGGTCGAGCAGACGCCGATTTGTCTCCTCGTCGTCCTGCGACGGTGCATGCTGCTCCTCGGCAGCAGCCGTGCCGCCTGTCAGGTCGGCCCGGGCGTTTGCTGCTGAGCACGCGATGGATAAGGCCAGGATGACCGCGAACAACTGTCTCTTTGACATTGCGCTTCTTCTTTCGGGACTTGGCTGATGATGTTGGGAAACTCAAAAGGCTTCGCCAGGTTGGATCGACCGCACCAGTCACAGGCGAAGCGGCGAACGTGTTCGGCATACTTTCGCGGGGCCTCGATGCGAGCCCGGGCACTTCTGCGCGGACGGGCGTTTTTCTTGCTGGACATCGGCCGATCCGGCTGGGCGAGCCGCGCAAAGGCTTCAAGCGCACCTGAACCGGCAGCAGATGCTGGAGGGCTCAAAGTTTCTTGAGCTTCCTGGGGCGAGGACGAGCCGGCTGACTGATCGAATGGGGTATCCGGTCGACTCAGAGAGGCAATGCCCAGCGTCGCAGTCGCTTGCTGATCCGGAAAGGCAGGCAGGATAGCCCGACCAGTATCGATCACCACCGCTTCGGCGCCTTTGACCGCGGTATGAATCCGGATCGGTGGGAATTTGACCTCAGCGCCCGAGAACTCGCTGAACGTCGTCCGGAGCGGCAGGCCGCCCAAAGCAACCAGGACCAACAGTAATCCGGCCCCAACCCAAAGGAAGTAGCCGCGCCAGGGGAATATAGAGTGCTGCTGTGCATGCCCGCGCACGGATCGAATGGCGCGGTATCTCATCTTCGCCTCCTTGCGGGACCGGGCGAGGGAAATCGGCATGCCCAGCCCGGTTTGCCGATTGAACGTCGTGCGAAGGGGAGGGGCGTCGTCATTCGTCAATGCTCCGATTGCCCTGCGCTCGAATGGTGCGGTGCTGCTCGGTGACGAGCGCGGGCAGGCCGATGAGCAAGGACATCGCAACGCCGAGCGCGACGCTTACGGCGATCAGTCCAAGCGCCACGATCAGATTGAGAACAGCCGCCGCGATCCCTGCGGCCGGGCCCTCCGTGAAGGACCACACGAACGTTGACATCCATCTCTCCTGCATATAAACTAAACCGTATAGTTTCTTATAAGGCCCGATCGACGGACTGTCAATGGCTGAGATCTGCGGAGCCTCACGATGATGCAAGAGCAACCGGCCGATCAGGTCAGGTCGTCACGCAGCCGTCGCGTAATCCTCCAAGCGACCATCCGGCTGTACCGCGAGATTGGCTACAAGAAGACGACCGTCGCCGACATCGCCCGCCGGACCGCCATGTCTCCCGCAAACGTCTATCGCTTCTTTCGTTCGAAGCAGGAAATCGAAGAGGTCGTTGTCGCGGAGTTGCTTGGCGAGATGTTTCAGGCGGCCGCAAACGCCGGTCGCGCCGACGGCTCGCCCCTTAGCCGCCTGGGGGCCGTCCTTCGCACAATATCCGAGCTGAATGCGCGCCGGCTGGCGAACGATAAGAGGCTCGACGAACTCGTCGCGACGGCCAAAGATGCGAACTGGCCCATTGCCCTGGCGTTTGTCGACCGTGTCGTCGGACTGTTGTCACCGATGATTGAGGCTGGACAGGCCGCAGGCGAGATTCGAGAGGGGAGTTCAGCGACGTTTGCCCGTTGCCTGCTTGCCGCGATGGATGCGTATGTGTGGCCGCGGGAGTTCAGCGCCGCAGCGCTTCGGCCGACATTCGATCAGATGATGGCCTTCTGCGTCAATGCACTACGCGTGCTCCTGTGCAGACAGGCTGTTCATTCGATTGGACACTTGGTTGGCCAGAGCCGATCGGAGTGCGGGGCTGCCGGTCCGTCATGATGTCCAATCCGCTTCGCAAGCTGCAAGAAAAAAGCTCACTCGCTCATGGAGGAAGGACGGCAACTCCTTCCTGACGTCCTTCAGTTCCTCACCCATGAGGGCTCTCATCAGCATCGGAAGCAGAATGAGATCCATGAACATCTGTGCGGTGGCTAATCTTCGCTTGCCGCTGAATGGTCCCTTTGGCGAGCGCGCGAGTCTTTGCGTCGCGTCATCCAGGATCTGGGAGACGGCGCCAGCGGCACGATCTCGCGCGGCATCGTGGACATTTCGGCTCAACTCGGGAAAACGGCGGGCCTCAGCGATCGTGGCTCGCGTCAGGTCGAGCGTGTCGGCGATAAATCTCTCCACGATCTCCGTGGCAAGATTGGTGAGCTTGTCCTGGATCGTGCGGCCTTGCGGCGCAAAACCCTCGAAATTGGTCAATTCATTGATCGTGCGTCCGACCACTGCCGTGAACAGCGCCTCCTTGCCGGGAAAATGCGCATAAATCGTCGGCTTGCTCGCAGGAGCCATCTCCGCGATTTCGTCGATGCTTGTGCTGCGAAATCCCTTCTCGAGAAAGAGCTCTTGAGCCGCATCGAGAATCCGCGCCTGAACGTCGCCGGCGAGGTCCTTCGATGGCCTGCCGAGTTTAGGAGTCTTGTTCTTCGCCATTCCTCATCACCATCACGAGTCTGTGTGCCCCGAAATCGCTCTTGACACGGTCAAAACAAAAATGCAAGGAAAAGAAAATATACGGTATAGTATAATTTATCTACGACCCGAGGGTTCAGCCTGGGAAAGGTTCTTCCAGGATGATCCGCCGGCTGTACCGAACGGGCCAAGGCCCAACCGAGGAGATCGTTGTGACCACTTTCAGCCCGGGGCAGCCGGTTAACGAGGTGCGGACGCTCTTGCGCGAGCTGAACCACCGGATCGACAACCAGCTCGCCGCCGCCATCGACCTGCTCTCGATTGAGGCTGTACGTGCGGAAGGCTCGGAGGCGAAGGCCGTCCTGGGCAGCGCCGTCGAGCTGCTGCATGGGCACGCCGGCGTTCACCGCGCACTGCTGCCGCCACGACAGCGGACGTTGATCGATGCCGCTACGTACCTGCGCAAGCTAGCCCGCGCGTTGCGTAGCGCAGTATCGGATCGGTTGCGCATCCAGCTCACGTTGGACGGCGATCGTCTGCCGCTCCAGCCGGAGCGATGCTGGCGGCTCGGATTGATCGTCTACGAACTCGTGACGAATGCCGCCAAACACGCATCTTTCGACGGGCCCGGAGAGATCCGCATCAAGCTCGCGCACGCGGATGGGCTGATCAATTGCGTTGTGTCGGATAACGGGTCCGTTGCAACCCGCGCCAGGCATGGGCACAGGCGGGGGCTGCGGATCGTCGGGGATCTTGCCAGGACGTTGGGCGGGCGGATCGAGCATGGTGTCGGCGCCGGCTCCAGGTCGGTTGTCCTCTCCTTTCCGCCGAACGAACGCGAGCGGCAAGCGAACTGCGCGATCGCATCGGCTCGTATGAGACCGTCATGCAAGGAAGGGACAACGGCATCTGCCGTGGTGGGCGAAGTCCGAACCAACTCGTCAGATCGGGGCCGCCATCCCGGCGTAATCACAACTGTGCAGGCTTCGATTGTGCCGCCCGCGGGCCGAGGCGACTCGCCTTCTCGCTCTTCCACGGATGTGCTGGCCGACCTGTTCTCACCCTCTCACCACACGGACGTCCTATGAAGCATCACTGCTCGCAACACGCCGGCGTCTCGCAAGGGCGCGGCAAACTCAACCTGAGCCATCTGAGCGGTCCAGCCGTCGCCCTTGTTGCAATCATGCTGAGTGGCTGCAACGATCATGCCGCCGCTCCGACTGCACGTGCCGCGTTCGTCCGCACCGAGCTTGTGCAGGCGCGCGGCCAACAAGCCTCGGTCACGCTGACCGGCGAAGTCCAACCCCGCTTTCGGGCCGATCTTTCCTTCCGTGTCAGCGGGCGGGTGACCGCACGTTTTGTCGATGTCGGCAGTCACGTCGAAGCCGGAGAGGTGCTGGCGCTACTTGATCCGGCCGAGCAGCAGGCCGATGTCGATGCCGCGACCGCGGCGGTGGCCGCGGCAGAATCGCAGCTGCGGGTCGCGCAAGCGACCTTCGAGCGCCAGAAATCTCTGATGTCGAGTGGCTTTACCACCCGACCGGCCTACGACCAGGCGCAGGAGGGATTGCGAACCGCCGAAGGTGCGCTGGAGGCCGCGAAAGCCCAGCTCGGATCGGCAAAGGACGCTCTCGGCCATACCGCTTTGCGTGCCGAGGCCGCCGGCGTGATCACCGCGCGCAATCTGGAGATCGGTCAGGTCGTACAGGCCGCTCAACCCGTGTTGGCGCTGGCGCAGGACGGGGCGCGCGATGCGGTGTTCGAGATCTATGAATCGGTTCTTTTTGCGGGTCTCGACGGCCGCCGGGTCTCGCTGACGCTCCTGTCCGATCCAACAGTGACCGCGAGCGGTTACGTGAGAGAAGTCTCGCCGGCGATCGATCCGAAGAGCTCGACCATCCGCGTCAAGGTGGCGATCCAGGACCCACCGGCAGCGATGACACTCGGCAGCGCGGTCGGAGGAACAGCAAAAGCGAAAGCCCAGCAGCAGATCGCATTGCCCTGGACCGCATTGACCGCCGCGGGTTCGACGCCGGCCGTCTGGACCGTCGATCCACGGTCCAGGACCGCCTCTCTGAAGCCGGTGACGGTCAGCGGCTATGAAGCCGGTGACGTGCTGATCAACGCGGGTCTGGAGCCCGGTGAGCGCGTGGTGATCGATGGCGGCAAGCTGCTGAGCATCGGCCAGCCGGTGGCGTATGAAGGGGATCGATCATGAACAAGCAGGCCATCGTTGCAACCGCCATGCTCGCGTCGGGGCTGGCGCTCGCCGGATGTCAGCAGGAGACGAAAGCGCCCGACCCGGTCAGGCCCGTGCTGTCGACCATCCTGCAGTCGAGCCGGTCGGATGGGACTGTTGCCGTGGGCGTTGTTGAGCCCCGCTACAAGACCAGCGTGGCGTTCCGTGTGCTGGGACGCCTCACTGCGCGGCCCGTCAATGTCGGCGACCTCGTTGCGGAGGGGCAGACGGTCGGCACGATCGATTCGACGGCACTCGAACTCGCCGTGCGTGCGGCCAAGGCGGAACTCGCCAAGGCGGAAGCGCAGCTCGCCAACGCCAGAGCGACGGAGGACCGACAGCGGACTCTGATTACGACTGACACAACCACAAAGCAGGCGCTGGACAATGCCGAGCAGGCGCGGGCCGGCGCTGAAGCATCGGTTGCCCGCGCAGAGGCCAATCTGACCAAAGCCATCGAGCAGCTCGGCTATGCAGAGCTCAAGGCCGATTTCGCCGGCGTCGTCACGGCGGTCGGTGCGGAGGTCGGGCAGGTGGTCTCGCCGGGCCAAAGCGTGGTGACCGTCGCAAGGCCCGATATCAGGGAGGCGGTGGTCGACATCGGGGAGGATTTCCCCCTTCCGTTGGAAACCGGGCTCCCGTTCACTGTTGGCCTGCAGCTTCTTCCTTCCGTTCAGGTCGAAGGCAAAATTCGCGAGATCGCGCCGCAAGCTGATCCGGTAACGCGCACCCGGCGGGTCCGCATCGCCCTGAACGATCCTCCTCCAAGCTTTCACCTCGGCGCGACGGTTATGGCCAAGCCCAGCACTGAACAAAGCCCGACCTTGCGGGTGCCCGCAACCGCGGTGCTGGCCAAGGATGGCACGAATTTCGTCTGGGTGGTCGACCGCGCGGCCAGCACGGTTTCGCTGCAACAGGTCGATGTTTCCGTCGACGAAGGCGGCATCCGCCTGACCGGCGGGCTTTCACCCGGCGCGCGCATCGTGACCGCGGGAATTCACAGTCTCAAACAAGGACAGCAAGTCCGTATCGAACAGGACACAAACCGATGAAGTCGTCGTTTAACCTTTCCGATTGGGCGCTCGAACATCGTTCGCTCGTCTGGTATTTCATGATCGCCTTCATGGCGGCGGGGCTCTTCGCCTACCTCCAGTTGGGACGACAGGAAGATCCCGACTTCACCATCAAGACCATGGTGATCCAGGCGCAGTGGCCGGGCGCTTCTCCAGAGGAGATGACGCGCCAGGTCACCGACAGGATCGAGAAGAAGCTCGAAGAGCTGGAGTCGCTGGACTACACCAAGAGCGTGACGGTGGCGGGTCAGACAACGGTGTTCGTCTATCTGCGCGATAGCACGAAAGCCGCCGAGGTTGCGCCGACCTGGGCCCGTGTCCGCAACATGATTGCGGACATCAGGGGCGACTTTCCGCAAGGCGTGATCGGCCCCGGCTTCAACGATCGCTTCGGCGACGTGTTCGGCAACATCTACGCCTTCACCAGCGATGGCCTGAGCCAGCGCCAGCTGCGCGACGAGGTCGAGGACATCCGCGCCAAGATCTTGACGGTGCCGAATGTCGGCAAGGTCGACATTCTGGGTGCGCAGGACGAGGTGATCTATCTCGAATTCTCCACCCGCAAGATCGCGGCCCTCGGCCTCGATGTCCGCTCGATCATGACCTCGCTGCAGGGCCAGAACGCGGTCGCGCCGTCCGGCGTGTTCCAGGAGGGGCCCGAGCGGATCAGCGTCCGGGTGAACGGGCAATTCACGTCGGAGAAAAGCCTCAAAGCAGTCAATCTGCGTGTCAACGATCGCTTCTTCCCGCTGACGGACGTCGCGACCATCACGCGCGGTTACGTCGATCCACCGAAGACATTGTTCCGATACAACGGCCAGCCCGCGATGGCGATTGCCATCGGCATGAAGTCCGGCGCGAACCTGCTCAAATTTGGCGAGGCTTTGAAGGAGGAAATGTCAAGGATTATCGCTGACCTGCCGATCGGTGTCGGCGTGCATCTGGTTGCCGATCAGCCCGTCGTGGTCGAGCACGCCGTCTCCGGCTTCACGGAGGCGCTGTTCGAGGCGGTGATCATCGTGCTCGGGATCAGCTTTCTCAGTCTGGGATTGCGGGCGGGTCTTGTCGTCGCGATAGCCATCCCGCTGGTGCTCGCGATTACCTTCGTCGTGATGGCCTACACCGGGATTTCGTTGCAGCGGATTTCGCTCGGCGCTCTGATCATCGCGCTCGGGCTCCTGGTCGATGACGCGATGATCGCTGTCGAAATGATGGTGGCGCGGCTCGAGATCGGCGACCCCCTGGAGAAGGCGGCGACCCACGTCTACACGTCAACCGCGTTTCCGATGCTGACAGGCACGCTGGTCACGGTCGCAGGCTTCATCCCGATCGGGCTCAACAGCAGCAATGCCGGCGAATTCACCTTCACCCTGTTCGTGGTGATCGCGGTCTCCCTGATCGTGTCGTGGATCGTCGCGGTGCTGTTCACGCCGCTATTGGGCGTTACCATCCTGCCGGCCAAGATGAAGGGCCATCATGAGGAGAAAGGGCGCTTGGCGAAAATGTTCGAGCGCCTGCTTCTGTTCTGCATGCGCCACCGCTGGAGCACCATTTCGGTGACCGTCGCAGCGTTCCTGCTGGCCCTGTTCGGCCTGCAGTTCGTGCAGCAGCAGTTCTTCCCCTCGTCAGACCGCGCCGAGCTGGTGATCGACTGGAACCTGCCGCAGAACGCCTCGATTGCCGACACCAACGCGCAGATCGCCCGCTTCGAACGCGAACAGCTGCAAGGCAACGACACCGTCGATCATTGGTCGACCTATGTCGGCACCGGCGCGCCGCGGTTCGTGCTGTCATTCGATGTGCAGACGCCGAACACCTGGTTTGGCCAGCAGGTGGTCGTCACCAAGGGCGGCATCAAGGCGCGCGACAAGCTCAAGGCGCAGTTCGAGGATTATCTGAGGAACACGTTTCCCGGAACCGACACCTACGTGAAGCTGCTCGAGGTCGGGCCGCCGGTGGGCCGTCCGGTGCAATATCGGCTGAGCGGTCCCGATATCGCGAAGGTCAGGGAGCTTTCGCAGGAGCTCGCCGGCATTGTGCGGAGCAGCCCCGATCTCGGCAACGTGGTGTTCGACTGGATGGAGCCGGCACGCGTCGTCAAGGTCGACGTTCTCCAGGACAAGGCGCGCCAGCTCGGCGTCACGTCGGAGGACATCGCCACCACCCTGAACGGCGTGCTCGAGGGCACCTCGATCACCCAGGTCCGGGATAGCATCTACCTCGTCAACGTGATGGGACGAGCGACCGCTCCGGAACGCGCGTCGATCGACACGCTGCGCGACCTGCAATTGACCGGCCTCGCCGGCCAGTCGGTGCCGCTCGGTGCCGTCGCCAATCTGCGTTACGAGATCGAGCAGCCGACAATCTGGCGGCGGGCGCGGATTCCAACGATCACGCTGAAGGCGGCCATGGTCGACAACGTGCAGCCGAAGACGGTGGTTGACCAACTCGGTCCGAAAGTCGCTGAGTTCACCAGGCAGCTGCCGGCCGGATATTCGGTCGCGATCGGCGGCTCCGTCGAGGAGAGCGCCAAGAGCCAGGCTCCGATCGTGGCGGTCGTTCCGCTGATGCTCTTCATCATGGCCACTGTGCTGATGGTTCAGCTGCAAAGCTTCCAGCGACTGTTCCTGGTTTTTGCGGTTGCACCGCTTGCCGTGATCGGGGTGGTCATGGCCTTGCTGCCCAGCGGCGCGCCACTTGGCTTCGTGGCCATCCTCGGCGTGCTCGCCCTCATCGGCATCCTGATCCGCAACTCCGTCATCCTCATCGTGCAGATCGAGGACCTCAAGAAGGAGGGGCGCCCGGCCTGGGAGGCCGTGGTGGAGGCGACCGAACATCGCATGCGACCGATCCTCCTGACCGCGGCCGCAGCAAGCCTCGCGCTGATCCCAATCGCGCGGGAGATCTTCTGGGGCCCGATGGCCTACGCGATGATGGGCGGCATCATCGTCGGCACGCTGCTGACCCTGCTGTTCCTGCCGTCGCTTTACGTAGCGTGGTTTCGCATCCAGCCCGATCACAGCGATCAGCAATCAGCGCACGGGACCGCGGTCCCGGTGCATGACACCTCCGAGCCTGAGCGGATCGCCGCGCCCAAAACGCCGGTGCCGGTGCTCGAGCCGCAATTCTAGAAAGGAAACACGATGAGCAGAAATACACTTTTGACGCTGTTCGCCAGCATGACACTCGCATCTCTTTCGATGGCGCCGACTGCCGCGTTTGCGCAATTCCCTGGTGGCCCGCCTCCGATCGGGCCGGGCGGTCCTCCCCCGATCGGAGCCGGAGGTCCCCCTGCGCTCGGAGGTCCTCCTCCCATGGGGCCAGTCGGCGCGCCCCGAGCCGCCTTCGGCGGTCCGGCTCCTCGGCTCGGCGCCGGCGCCGCTCCTCGCGACGATCTCAGGGCGCTTGGCGGTATCCGAGCCCCTGATCGCGGCGGACCGGCAGTGGTGGGTTCGGCTCGCTCTGCATCAGTGAGCATCAGCCGCTCCGGAGGCTACGACGGCTCGATATATGGTTATCGCGGAGCAGCCCATGCCGCTGGGGCCTATGCCGCAGGAGCCTATTCTGGATATACCAATGGTCGATCCAGCTACGGATACAGTTCCGATGGCGACTGCTACTACGTCTACCGCCGCCAGAGGCGCCTCCTGGTCTGCGATTAGCGATCACGAACCCGGGCGGGACTGACGCTCCCCTGCGAACAGTGCGATGGATATCGTAAGCGCCTTGGCTTCGGTGGTCCGGGTGACGGAATCGCGCTCGCTTTCGCCGTGGCCCGCGAGCTTGATCTCCAGCAAAGCGGCTGTCGCACGCCAGATCTCCCATCTTGAACAGCATTTCGGTCTGCGGCTGCTTCACTGCACTACGCGAAAGCTGAGCCTGGCCGATGATGGGAAGATGCTGCTTGGGCTCGCCAAGCCGGTCTTGGCGGGTATCGAGAGCATCGAGGCGGTGCTCGGCCAGCAGAGCGCCTCTGTCTGAATCGCGGCAGGGCCGGCCAGGTGAGATGGCCGATGCTTCGGAGACGTTGCGGCGACGGGATGGGCCGCACGGCGAAAGCGGGCTGGGGGTGGGACCAGCGTGATCGAATGCCGGAGGAGGACCACTGGACCAGGCGGCAGCGCCCGCTGCGCGAGCGCCGCATCGGCTGCGAGCGCCACAATGGCGACCGTCAAGCTCGCCGATCGCATGGATTGAGCCGTTTGGTTAGCGGGACTGGGTCAGCTGCAGTTCGCGCCTGCAGGCCTCGCTGAAGTCGCGTAACGGATCCATCTCATTGATGAACGCGGGGATGTCGACAAATGTCCGGTTTGGCGCAACATAGGTATTGATGATCAGAACGGCCGCCTTCTCGGCCGCGTCAACCACCTCGTCGTTCGAGAGAATCTTCATTCGTCCGATCAGCGCATACATGTCGACCAGTTTCGACACTTCGGATTTGTCGCTGATGAGCGCGTCCGCATAGAGTCGCGAAGCCTCTTCGATGAAGCTCTTGTAGAGCTCTTCGCGCTTGGAGACGGAGCGCGAGTGATGACGGACGCGATCCTTGCGGCGCTGCGCCACCCAGTTGGTGATGATCGTCGACACGGCACCGAAGGCCGATCCTCCGAACCCGGCCAGCGCGGGAATATACATCGTGTTCATCATCGCATTCCTTTTTTCTATTTGCTTTCGGTCGATGCAGTTGCCGCGCGGTGCTC
>Ga0070709_10000497_pt1 | contig 23182 bp, 23 predicted proteins | sample LARL51metaG_FD_65449 | JGI IMG/M metagenome (GOLD analysis project Ga0070709, IMG submission 65449) | Corn, switchgrass and miscanthus rhizosphere microbial communities from Kellogg Biological Station, Michigan, USA - LAR L5-1 metaG | ecosystem: Host-associated > Plants > Roots > Rhizosphere ... | reverse complement strand
TCTAAGAAGAGGTAACGCGAGGCTTAACGTAAATATCGCCGGCAAAAATGAACTGTAAACAAGCCGGCGATGTGAGGGCCCCCCAATATGAACATTAGTTGAATTACATGCTTCTATCTTTAATTGGCAGTAGACATCTAATAGAAGGAAGACTAATTATTGTCAAAAAGAGAGTGACGAGAGTGAAGGAGAAGTAGGTCTGCAAGTCCGACTATGTGGTTCGCCGACGAACCCATTACTATCATTAACATTATTGTCGTACATGCTCTCTCTCCAACTGGTGAAACACTTAGGAAGGTTAAATAAGGGCTCGATTTTGCTGAATATTTTGACCGTGTCCAGTAATCTGATAAGTGAGTATTAATGGCAAACTTATTTGATTATATGTTAATATTCATACAATCTTTCTAATTTTGTCATCCGTTAGCATATTGAGTTAATTAACTCGGTAATACTATCATATTCTCATATTTTGATATCATTATGCGGATATCACCCAAACTTGTCTACTTAACTAAATTGTTGAGTTGTTGGAAAAATTTTTCAACTGTTGGTAGACATCCTGAAAAATGGCCTATCATCATACAGTCTAAAAACTTAATATAACTTCCTCAAACATAAGTTTCAGTGATGAAGTCTAAAACAGAATACCTTACATTTAATACTAACAATAGATGCGAATTTATCAATATAACTACGAATGTTAGAGAGATTGTTGAAGAAAGCAGAATCAAAGATGGCTTATGTTTGGTAAATGCGATGCATATTACATCTAGCGTTTTTATAAATGATAATGAGAGTGGCTTGCATGAAGATTTTGATATATGGCTTGAAAGATTAGCACCGCATAGCCCCACTCAGTACAAGCACAATGAGACTGGTGAAGATAATGCCGATGCACACCTGAAGCGCCAACTTATGGGGAGAGAAGTTGTTGTCGCCATTACTAATGGAAAGCTAGACTTTGGTCCATGGGAACAAATATTTTATGGAGAGTTTGATGGCCAACGTAACAAAAAAGTACTCGTGAAAGTAATTGGTGAATAAAAATTGAAAAACTAACTAGCCGAATTCACAGAATGCATTATTATCGGTTCTGCGAATATATAACAACAGTAAATCAAGATGTGAGGTGCTTCGATCGTCGAATGCAGTAGAAGTTGGTGTCATAAGGCTAATTTCAATATATACCTCAGATACCATGCTCATAAATCCAACACAAATTTCTGGTGAAAGGCTAGTTATTATTTAGGACAATTAAGAAAATTAAGGATCCATGTTTGAATTTATAACTCATGCAACTACGGCTTTTCAATTCTTTTTCTTCGTTTAGGCCATTACTGTTATAAAAATTCACTACAACTTGATTTTCATAACTGCAAATTGTTTTGAGTTGGCAAAAGAGTACATGGCAAAATCCTCATATGCGAACACATTTACTAGTAACGTTCAAATTTACATTCTGTCATTGTTATGAAAGAAGGATAGTAATGGGGCTAATAAACCTACTCCATACTATCTTTCCATTAAGTTCTGATCATGAAAAATGTTGCATAATATCATATATATTTCGCATCAGTCTAGCTATTTTTATATCCACATATTAAAGGTCTACAAAAAGCAGAAGAGGTATTATGCGACCAACAACATTAGGAATTCGTGGATTGAAATTAGATTCTTTTCCACTCTACTCTACTCTACTCTACTGTCAATTTCTCTTACTATCTATTACGGGATAAATTTATTAATCCTAATCATTTGAGCGGTTTCGGTGTCCTAAAATCATACTTGTTTAGTTTAAGTCAAGTGTTACTGTCGTCGATATGTACAAGCATTAACTATCCTTTAAATTGTGAAAAGAAGAGTGATCCTTGTTTGACTCATATGACTCGTTTTACTCGATCACCATTGATGCCACGGTGCACTCATTCCAGGTCCACCCTTCATCATACCATGAGGACCACCCATCATCATACCACCAGGTCCACGTTGCATCATCATACCATCGCCCATCATCATACCATGTCCCATCATTGGTCCTCCTTTTGATACAGGCTGACTCAATAGTACTTTTCCATTTCCTGCATCCACTATTACCCTATGAAAGGTATAACTACCATCAATAACCCAGACAGTATATGTCAAATATCCGTTTACAATTCCAAAGTGTGCTGCTGCGGCATGAGAATTGTTCCCTACTGTATTTTCTGCAGTCGTCGCAGCTTGACTCAAACTAACTTTTATCTGTGATGCCAATGCATTTCCCATAACCGTAGATAATTTAACAGAACCAGTAATGTTTGATTGGTTACCCATCATACCCATCATACCTCCACTTGCACCTCCTCCACTTGCACCTCCTCCGCCTGTCATATTACTATTGCCTATCTGTGCATTTACTTTCTGAATGTTGGCGACGGCAAACGTGCCGCCGAGAATCAGTGTTGCTACTAATATTGAAGTACCAACAATATTCATGATTATAGATTTCATGCTTAGATGTAATGTCCGACTAAATTATAAAAATGATTTGATATATTCGACGAATGTATCGTAATAATTTCATGAACTTTTGGAACAGCACACTTAGTGTCCAATTGCTGATATCTTATTTATCACATAGATACTCTGAACAGTTCAAATAGTTTCATTCTAAACTTGCAAATTCATAATCGATTTTGCAGTCATCACCCTTAATGGTGATACAGTCATCCTGGTTATCGTTCCAATCCTCTAACCAGTAAACGTGATACCAATAATCTTTCCTTGATTTTATTACAAATGTGTACTTGAGTAGATAGGTTTCTAGATATTGTTTGATTAAGTTGTATGCACCTACGCTATCGCTATCTAACTGGTATAGTCTAAACGGCCCCATCTTTTGACCGTCATTCGTATAGATATACGTTTTTCCACCTATAACACGAATACCGTGGAAACTAGGAGTCCATTCTATCAGTCTTTCAGGCGTCCAATAATCATTTGAATGATAAAAGTAACGACAAAAGGACCTCGCGCTCAAATCTTCCTCGCATTTCCTTAGTAACCAACAAACCAGTTTTAGCAAATTCATCATTTGGCTCGGATGGAATATTGTCTTAAATCCCATACGACGTAATTTGTCCAAGTATTCGAATGGGTAGGTAATAATTGGCCAATTACTGGAATCATTATCTTGACTATAAGACAATTAAAAAAAAGCGCTCCTTGGTTACTGTAACAGTGTTTATAACTTCGTAGATTGTTATCTAGCATGGTTATATCGGTTTTAAAGTCGTGGGCGCAAATAGAAGAGAACTATATCTGCTATTTGCACCCACCAAGGCAAATCCATTCCTGCTAGAGGTTTCATACACCTTTACGATGCTACCCCATATACGATAACAAATGGACATATAGCTGCACGATAACAATGAATAGTCCAGAAATGTCATAATCGAAATTCATACAGAGACCGCCGGAGGAACAAGGATTATACCAATTCACAATGAACATTGTTTCAAATATCTACAAAAAAATAAAAATAATAATTTAAGACGTTTAGAAGAAAGGTAGGCCTTAATTGCGACATTTTTAATTACTTTTTTGAATTCGATAGACATAGTGATTTAAAAGGTTTTTTTGTAAATGATCAGCAATAACGCATAAGTTGTGAGAACGAACCAAATTATATCAAACCTGAAATCACAGTGCTTCAGCCAAAAATTTAAACTTGTGTGTTTGCAGTCCTTCTGCTCGAATCGCGTCATCGAAACCAGCATTTATGAACAAGGAGTATATTATCAACAATAGAGAAAACGCGATAATAATCGAAAAAGGAAAAATGATATAATCCTTGAAACGCTTATCCTTTTCCGTTAGCCACTCCCAAAAAAAGGAAATTATTTCTTGCACAGCTGCACTTTAGGACAAAAACTACTTTATATTGTTAGTTTTCCTTCTTTTTTTGATCCTGCAGTTGCCAACGGATTTCATTGTCCTTGATTTAGAGTTTGAAACCTGTTGCGAAGGACTTCTATGTTAGATGAATAATGATAAAATGACCGACGAGTGGATTCCGTCGGCCAAAAGACAAATCGCACAGAACATAACATCCACTATCCAACAAAGCAATGGTGTTGTTATATCTAACCATTATAAAGTAGAATCTAAAAGTTAAATCTTTCATACTTGCTTAAGGTATATTTTTACTAGAAAACATATCGCATTTGAATCGTGCCCGATGAATTGAGACCATTCAGGTCTCTGATTGGTATCGCCGTCTTCCCCCCAAGTACATAAACATGACCTTCACGAATAGAAATTTGCATAATCTAAGCTTGGTAACGCATAAATTCAAAATTGAAGATCGACGTAGAAAAGTTGCAACTCTATTAGCGCAGGCGATGACTGAAACTGAAATAGCGCATGAGCTAAAGAGATCAATCTACTATAGACAAAGATAAAGTACTAAAGGATATAGAAAGTAGCCTGAGCCTCCGAACTTTCAGAAGCTACGCAGTGATAATCTGTTGCTCTACCTTTGGTTCATAGGCACGGCTGTACCTCGGGTTAGTTTCTCTAGTTTTCAGGAGAGGCAGCGCTGATATTACCAGTTTGTAATACTATTCTTTAACCATTTCAAATAAAATTGGTGTCACTACATTGAAAATTAACGTGTAGGTAACTCAAGTTTTGGATGTTCTTGATAGTCAAAATTGATATGGTCAGTAGACCGTATTTGATCTGGACTTGTCACAATACAATCATATCAAGGTATTCATTTTATTATAAATTCTTAGAAAGCGCATCCCCTTCGTTGTAGTTCTGTAAGTTCTTTGAAGTTGCATATATTCTATTAAACCATTTTGGTATATGAAGAATAAATATTCTTTAAATAAGCTATGAGTAATATTTGCCCTAACTAAGATTTCTGCTTGCTTCACTTCATTACCGTTAGCAGCCTCCAATACACACACAATTATATCAAATTTATCCCTATAATGATGAACTCCACGTGAATTTACCTTGATACGAAATTGTGAATTCTTAGGCTGAGTCTCTAGATGTTGCATTTGAAGATTCTTTGGCCTAATAATTCTTGCAGCTTTCAATATCCAGTAAACTCCTCAACTTTTATTCTGTCTCTTGGAAGATGAAGATCTTCCTCTAGCAATTTCTGCATTGCTTTTGTCATACCAGGAGGACCACAAGTATAAAATATTGAATTCTTTATTTCATCATCTGTTAAATGTTTGGTTAACATAGCTTTGTCTATTCTTCCCCTTTCTCCTGTCCATTGTTGCCGGGTAGGAGAGGAGATGGTATTTTGGGATCCCTGCTTTTGTTCTCCTTCCTCTGTAATGGTATAAACAGTTTTTATATTTCTGTTTATATTTACATATTCATCAAATTCCTTTTTAAATAAGGTATTTTCCTGATTCCTATTTGAGTCAAACATCACAATCTTTATAGGTAATTGCCTATCTGTAGCGTACTTTATCATACTTCTAAATGGAGTTACACCAATACCACCAGAAAGAAATACAGCAGGCTTTGAATAATCCTCATGTAAAATAAATTTTCCTTGAGGTCCTCTTACTTTAACTATTGTGCTTTCTTCTAATGATGAAAGTCTCTTTTTGTATGGTGTATCTCTAATTCTAGTAGTGATCATGATAAAGTCTTCTGTTGGAGATGAGGAGATTGTAAAATGTCTGATAGGTCCTTTTGTGTCACTGTGGACTCCGCCTATATCAAAAAACGCATATTGTCCTGCTGTGTAGTCAAATAATGAACTTCGGCTATCATCACTCTCTCTTACTTGCTGCTGTTTCTGTTTCCTGCTAAACCTAAATGACACTACATCAGTAGCTTCAAACTTTTGCTTCTCTAATAATGAAAGCTCATATTCAGAAGAAGGTCTGGAGGGTGGCTGTTGTTGTTCTCTTTTTTCTGTAGTGGGATGTTTCCTTACCAGTATGCTATTGCCATCTACTTTTATTTCGTAAGTGGGTTCTGATTCGGTTGCAGGAAGACTTGTCACCTCACCGGTTCTCACATCAAATTTAGATTGATGCCAAGGACATTCAACCTCGTGACCCTCCAGTGCACCATCAGCTAGAGGGCCACCTTCATGCGTACATACATTACCAATTGCATAGTATTTTCCTCCTACATTTGCAATACATATATCTTGGCCGTCAATTTGAACTTCTTTCATTTGTGAGATCTGAATATCATTCATATCAGCGACTCTGACAAAATCATCATCGTTTTCATCATTCATCATATAAATACCACAATCATTATGATTTAGAATCTAAACCTTCTTTGGTTGTAGTGAGAAAAGATGATGATGTCGTGATAATACTTGTTCTAGAGAATTTGTTAGGGAATTGTTTTACTATTCCATCTGCTAGCGAATCTGACATAATCATTGCCTGCGGATAAATCTTATCAAATGCTATAATACTATTTGAATACTTGCCGCCAAGAGTGGCAACGGCCTCTGATAATGTAAGATTTAAGTGATTGTCTAACATAGAGTTCAGATCAGCTTTCTTCATATGCTCTTGCTGATATCTCATTCCATCTTTTTAAATATACTTTTAATTCCCAGTTCTGGGTTCCAAAGGTGGTATTTGACAATATATTATAATAATATGTAAACAGTAGTAAAAACTGACTTTGAACAAACTAACACCACGCTTTACAGTAGTATCATCTTCAATACTGTCAGCGATACTAGTATTTAGTGTAGTATTTAATTGGCACGGAAGCTTCATGCTGATGGGAACTATCGCAGAAGGAAAAAAAGATAATAGTAGTAATAGTGGTACACTAGGCTCAACAGCCGCAGTATCGTCTTCCCAGTCCCCTTCCTCATCTTCTAATACAATCCAGTTATCTACAAAAGAAGTATCACCAGGTGTATATAGATGGATAAGTAGCAGTAGTGGAGCAATAAATCCAACCTTAAAGGTTTCATCAAATATTGTTAATATAATAAAAATTCAAAATCCTACAGATACAAAGCACGAATTAATCATAGATACGGGCGCAGATGTATTACCATCAAGTGATGATATAAAACCAGATAGTTCAGGCCAATTATCTTTCAAACCAACTACGACTGGTACATTTACATATCATTGTGCATACCATCCCTTTACAATGAAAGGAACAATACAAGTGGCATCTGGTCCATAAAGCCTTATTTTAATAGGCAAGAGACAATTCATCTACATAGATGTAAATAGAAGTAAAAGGAGGGAGGGATGTGTATCAATTATATTGATATTGAAGAATCTGCACCCAAGGTGAATTTCAGCTCGGTTCAATAACGGATTATTATTATATTCTTATAAAATATACGTCCTATATACCATCATGCAGATATATGGTATAATGGTAGATAGTTGTTTTTCCATCCTAAACCTATATACCAGACTAGAAAATGGTATACTGATTATTTGGATTTGATGGAATATAACAAGAATCCAAATGCTGGTAGAGCAAAGTGCTTTCATTGCTACATTCAGTTTTAGTCTGCCAATTACTAACTAACATTAAATTAACTTTTCCTAACATGTATCTAAACTTGCTACGTCTTCTAAACCCCTTAAGGTTTGTATTCAAAATAGATACATCGTAACTTATTGATTACACAATACCATCAAATTATCTGCAAGAATACCTACATAACTATGCAATAAGGTATGGTTAGCCATTATATTTTGTAGATCTGGATTATGCTTTTCGAATATCAATATATCTTACACAAACTGTAATATGATGAGGCAATTTAATTAGAAAAAATCTATATTTTCAAAAATCCGTTATATCATCTAATCATAGTGTTCTTTATCTCCTCTTTTTCCCACCCTAGGAATTCGAGGGACTAAAACTGCAAATGCTATTGATACTAGCGCTATAAAATAAAAGTTAAATCCTATGGCCATGCCTATGGCACCAGAAAACCATATACTTGCTGCTGTCGTCAAATTAACAACTCGGTTGCTACTACTACCAAGTGCGGCAGCAGTTTTATCATCAGATTCTTTTCTATCATTAAATCCCCCTTTTAATATTATTCCTGCCCCAAGAAATCCTATACCAGTAACGATCTGTGCAGCAATTCTTGAGGTAGAATTTGGATCTACTAAAGCAGAAATATAAGTAAATATCATAGACCCTCCTATAACAAAACAATGTTTTCATATACCAGCAGGTTTTCCTTTTAATTCCCTTTCTAGACCAATTAGAAATCCAGCTAATAATGATAAACCCAGATCCAGTAAAAAGTCTAGTTCGTTTATACTGAACAGACCAACAACCATTTTCTAGACTCACCTATTTGTTTTAGTTAAGATAGCGCTATGGATAAAAGAGTCTTGATTATTCAAATTAAAATTGCTAAATTGATCAAATGATAACTGGGACAAAAACAAATTAAAGTATGTATTTAGTCAAAATCAAATAGATCTGCAATAAATCTCCTTTTTTATGTTTTCTCTTAGAATAATAATCGTCGTCATTTTTATACTCTTTTTCTCCATAATGATATTTTCTATAATGTTCATCCCAGTATCTGTTCTGTATGTTTGCCACTTTTTTTAATTCTCCTATATCTAGCCATACACCCTTGTATTGCTGCTAAACCTGGTTTCAAGTAATAGAATTTCTCCATCATTTCTGCTAGCAGAAAATAAAGACTTCGTAAACCTAGTATTGCAAATAGATTGGATGTGATTACAATAAATGTATTAGTTGTTATAGCAAGAATAGCTGGAATAGAATCAAGTGCAAATACCAAGTCAGTAACTTCAATTATTATTAATGCAACTAACATTGGAGTAGCATATACCACATATTTATTCAAATTTGTCGACGACGTAATTTTCTTTTTAATAAGAAATTGATTTCCATGTAATTCTAATGAAATCGGTATAAACCTTTTTAATATTCTAACAGCAATATTTTTTTCAATTTCTATTTTCTTCTCCTTCTTTTCAACTAACATCCTTATAGCAGTAAAAAGAAGTAAGGCTCCGAAGAAATAGATCATCCAATGAAATGATTCAAGCAAGGATATGCCACCTAAAATCAATCCGATTCTCATTACAATAGCACTAATGATACCTGCCATCAACACTTTGTGTTGGTAAATATATGGTATTGCTAATGATGAGAAGATAATTAAAAAAACAAAAAGGTTATCCATGCTTAGAGATTTTTCTATCGCATATCCTGTTAGAAATAATAGAGCATTATCATGACCATATACAATGTATATTATTCCAGCAAACACACATGCAAGAGAAATCCATATCACTGTCCAGATTAAGGCATGTCTAAACACAGATGCTTTCTGCTCTTTAATTGCAAAAGAGGTAGAATCAGAGTCTTCTGCAGTAGAAATGGATTTAGGATTCGATGTATGGTTTGATAGGCTGCCAAAATCACTGTCAAATTCGATATTTTTATATCTGTCTACGTCCTTATTCGAGGGTCTTCCATTCTTATACTTGTTCTTAAATATGTAAACTACTTGGTTCAAAAGGCCCAGATCTAAGGCTAATGCTACTATTACAAAAAGACTAAAAATAACCCATATGAAGTAGTCAAGAAAGTTATTTTCTGATGTTACAGCAGCAGTGATAAGAGCAGTTATCATTATGTATTATATGCTCGGCTAATAAAACTATAAAATCTATCTTAACTAAAATTAAGCTATCTACAGTATTTGGTAAGCTATTAATTTTGATAGTAATTTATGGCAGTATAAATAAGAATGGAACTTGATCTTCTCACTCACAGTCTACTACAATCTTTATCTACTCTTAACATGGTACTCGAAGACTACTAAGCAAGAATGAGAACGCGTGATCATGACAATGACTTATTTCATCTTTGACCAGTCAGATGTCTTTAAAGTTATTCACTTCATGGCTATCAACTCTTAGTCTTTTCTAACTAGGTTATTTTAATAGCATTATCTTTCGTCGCTAAGGTTATTTGAACCGCTGCTGCCACCACTGGTATGAGTATGAATATTTATGAAAATATTTTTTATACATTTCCCATGTATGAACTGGAACCTCTGGAAGTCACATGGATGGAATGGTGGTCCTAGATAATGACATCTGTTATCATGACCACCAGAACCAAGTATCCCATGTCGATAACATGGTATTGGTTTACCGTCATCGTTCTTGCATCCCTTTGCATCGGGATGTTCTTTGCATATCCCATCCTTCTGTCCACACTCTGGAAATGATGGATTTATGATATACCTAGGTTCACATGGTGTTTTATCTGGAATACATCTACTTGTTTCATCGTTTTCATGACTATGATAACCCTTAGAGCATTTGTCATGTTGAGGAAAGCAGTTACAGTCCTCATTCTGGAAAAATCCATCTGGATACTTGCCATTATCTGACTTACACTTTGGATAAAAATAGTGTCCATTGAAATACTGCTTAACCGAAAGGTTGGTTGCATGCATGCATACTGCCGTCACCTGGGTAGTGTTCGTTTCAGTTATAGCCAATCATAAGAAATACATTATCCCAGACTGGAGTTAGTTAGTAGTTTATATCTTTATTTTTGATACCGTCCATGTAATATTGACTGCCTCTTATCAACACTGCTGTGCATGTCCGGAACTCTCAGATGTGACTCATGCATTTGAGCACGAAAATATTAAAGATACTATAGAGATGGATTAATATGTTATAACATTCTTTTAATATTTATTAATGGTATTATATGGACTTTTATGCACTTTGGGTATTAGAGGCGGATTGACTCTGGGCTATGTGGGAGCCGAGCTTCTAACGTCCTATTGGAATCGCAGATATTTAAGAGATAACGCCTCTCAACCTAGCAAGGTTCATGTTCTAAATCGGAGAGTGCATCACGGTGAAATTGGTACAGTGTTAGCATTATCTTCGTTGCTCTTGAGAGTAACACCTGTTCCAACTGCAGCTGCTGCAATCGTGGCAGGAATAGGGATGGGTCTTATTAAGGATGATCATGCCGACATTGGAGAGTGGTTCAGATTTAAGAAAAAAAACTTTCATAAACAGAAATATACCAAGATAAAGGTAACATCTCTCAAACAACAAAAAGATATCACAGTAACTAAAGGTAAACAACATGAGTATAGTTCTAAATCAGAAAGAAGATCGGACATTTTCAATACCTTATTGTATCCTGACCAAGGGGATAAAAAAATAGTAGGAAAGCTTATCTTCGAACCTCTGCAGAAACAGATACGAAATCTAATAGATACTCAATCGCAAACGATGAAACAAATTGAATCACAGATAAAAAAATCCCGAAGCCAGTTGCAGTTGAAAAAAGAGTAGGAAACAACTACGCAATACAAAATGAAAAGACCATGTTGCATTCTATGCATATGGAATTCAATGTAACCGAGGTCAGGCATACGGCAAGCGCCCATATCTATACCTATTTTTCATTTCCTTGTTAAGTAGTATATTTTTTTATTTTCTGATTCCCGATAATTTTTGGAATGACAAGCAATGCCATATTTTCATTCATTCTGCAATAGAAGATGCTTCTTTGAGGACTTGGATCTCGTCCTTAATCTCAATATACAGAAGAGATTGCCACCTGGATCTTCCTATACGAAAGTAACCATATCGATTATATCTCTATGGGTAACGGTTAGCCACAATTTTAGTAGCTCTGTCTGTGCCTCTAAGTTGTTAGTGCAGAGATCAAGGTGTAATCTGATCTAAATATAGATTGTATCATTATATACATAGAGATATACATTCAAGCCAAAATATATGTGGCATGTTGGATGTATATCATTAAAGACATCTACTATCTGATTTACGTAAACGGCTTCCGAACTTCTTCCACTCCTTGTATCTGTCTACAAATGCCAGACTTTAGGACAGTATCGTACTGCCAGAAATATATTAGCGGTGGCAACCAATTATATGGGAGAACACAGTTTAAAGGTGCATTCTAACAGAGAAAAACTGATTATCTATAAGAAGTGTACAGTCGCTAGGCTATCTATATGAGCTATCTAGTCAGATATAGTAAGAGCCTAGCAATTACGGTAGAATTCTGAATCAGCATGTTGCTTTATGTGATATTCCATATCTGTATGTATTGCCTGTTCTTTCGATTAATTATGCCATCGATGGACCAATAGAAGTACAACAGTCGGAACAACTTCCATTGATGCCACGAGTTCCAACGACAGCCAAATTAATTATTTTATTGGGCAGCATGTTATTAATTATATCTCGATCGTTGCTGTAAGACAAGAGTATTATTTAAAAATGAAATGTCCCGAGTACGGTCGAATACAGAATAAAAACGTATGCAAATTGGCAGGATTAAGTTGGTGGTTAAAGAATGATTATAGGATTGATAGTAGACTGTGATCCACAAAGACGTAGATCTACATCCTTCTACTAGTTATTGCATCAAAACATATAACAAAAATTCATTAATAATTTATAACTTAAACCTTTGCGACAAGACATAATGTTATAAATGTGGCATTAAATATATCAAACAGTATCAGGAAAAAATGAAATGTCCTAACTGTGGTCAAGATTGCAAAACGTACTTTGCGGTAGAAGGAGGTCCGATGGTTATGTTTGAAGAAGAATATTTAAACTTTTATTGTTGTAATTGTAAACATCCAATCGCAAAGTTTCTGATAGGCGAGTAGAAACTTAATTATATACAAACGGTGTACGCATAACTCCTATGGAGAAGCTTCTTTTTTCACAATTGATAAGATCTTATTGAAAACTATAGATTCTTGATCGGTTGCTTCTCTATTTAGAGATATCATAAGAATAGGGTAATTTTGATCATCTAGCAAGAATGTTACTCGTTTTATTTTCTCATATAATGTAAAGGAATAGATCGGTTTACCAAGCTTTAATTCTACATCCTTTTCTCCTATCCTAGTATTCATCCTTATTACTGATTCAATGGTGGATAATGTCGACTCATTTTCTGTTAACAATGGCACTAAACCTTTTTTATATTTAGACACGGTTTTACCACCAAATTTGTTTGCAATCCCTGCGAATCTGATAGAATTATCTGCTTCTAGTATATGTTTGCAAAGAGATGAAAGGCTTACTTTGGACATCATTCTAATTTATTTAAGATTATAGAATGGAAATTATATACATTGGTAATACCTGTTCATAACTAATTCAGATTGCCGCTGATAAATAAACCGAGATTGAAGAATTAGGGCAATTGAATCAAATTAATGAGATATAATAAGATTATAGGTGATGATACGCTTGCACGTCTGTCTGACCAACTTTGACCATATGGTTATCGTACAAGAATTCGGGATAAGACAAACAACGGTTTGATGTATTGTCAACCTATTACTGAAAAGCTATGATAATGGTAAGGATTAAGAGAGCCGAAACCATTGCCATTCTTTTTGAATTTAGAATAATGTAAGATGTATTAATATCATTCATAAATGCAAAGACTGCAAATACAGGCTAAAAAGTGCTGTACGAAATTACCGTCCTTGAGACAGTAGGATTGAACAAATAATCATTTTGGCGTATAAATCAAATGTATTATCTGCTTGTTTGAACTAGTTGATTGTAGAACAGATCATGCAAAGAAAAAATATTTCTTCAGGTACATGTTGGGAATCCATAGTTAGATATTCGCGAGCTGTAAGAGTTGGAGATTTTGTATTCATATCATGAACAACTGCTACTAACAAAGAGGGAGACATTATATGATTAGATAATCCGTATTTACAAACCATTCAGATTATAAAAAATATTCAAAGTGCATTACAAATGATAGGCGCTTGTCTTAAAGATGTTATTCGAACTCGAATTTATATAACCGATATTAATAATTGGGAAAAAGTATGACATGCTCATTCAGAATACTTTGAACAAATTAGACCAGCCGCTACACTGATAGAGGTAAGCAGCTTGATCAATCCAAAACTCTTAGTCGAGATAGAAGCAGATGCAGTATTGAGCGATGCAAGGTAATGAGATTTAAGCCATCCATTTATTTGGAATATCGGATATAAATCAAGAAATCTTAGGCACTACTATGGTCTCTTCTTATTAATTGCGATTCACTCGAGGAATCCCTATTGTTACTGAATTCATTTAAATCAGTTTTGAATAGTTACATATAGTCTATTAGTGTAAGTTGATCCTCTTTATTGGATCTGTTTTCTGTTCCTGTGTTATTGGCACCGATTAGTCTAGGAAACTCAAAATTCATATCACTTTTTAATACTGCTTTCCTTATCTTTCCAAGTATCAAATTAGCATATGAATAGCTTGCGGTGATATTTCGGCCTGAATTGATTGGATCTGTAAACTGAAAGATCCTATTGTATTCTTTTATTCCATTTTTTATGTCGAGTAATTTTAGAATAGTTTTCATTCTTTCCCATATGTCTCTTCTAAGTCTCAATATTGCAGCAGAAATGTACTTAACATTGGCTTTTCGACTACTGTCTATTATAGATTCAATATTATCTGAAGAATCAGTAATAAGAGGTAAAATAGGATCAATGTTTATGCAACAACATATGCCAAAATCAGTAAACTTACTTATTACTTCAAACATTGCAGATGCAGGGGGAGTGCCTGGTTCAATACATCTTCTTATATTTTCATTAGATGTAGTTATAGACCACACTATTACACAATTATCTTTATATCGTTTATGTAATTCGAGATCTCTTTTTATGATAGTCGACTTTGTAAATACATAGTAAGGAAAATTATAATTCTGTAAAACCTCGATGCATTTTCTTGTGAGCTCGAACTTAAGTTCTGCTGCTTGATATGCATCTGTTGCAGAAGATATCATCACAGGATCTATTTGTTTTTTGAATTTCCATAATCTTAGCTGCTTCTCTAATATTTGTGGAGAATTACTCTTTGCATATACTCTATCATAAAATTCAGGAGACCATTCATAGGTAGCATAACAATAACCACATCTGTGCTGGCAGCCTTGATATGGATTTATGGTTAGGCCTTCATAATCTCTTACAGCAAATGGATGAAGAATCATCTTACTTTCTTTTAATTCAAATTCAGGTGTTTTATTCAGATTATACCATAAATTCATTTGAATTGAAGTGAATGCTATTACTAGTTAAAGCTGGACTCCTGCGGGGGAGAGGGGGAAGACGATAAATGGCGGAATTGTCGTTGTCGATATCAATAGCACAATAATAATAGTGGACTTATAAACAGACGTATTGTATTTACTTTCAAAACTCTTAAGGGAACAAAACATCAAATATATATCACACATATCTGAGGAATTTAAACAAGAAAAAGTAGCCTGAAAGGGTTCTGTCATTTTTCGTTTTACAGAGACCTCTTAACTATAGTATATCTATCTTCACACCAGAATCAACAATTTGATCATTAGATTGTCTGTCAATACCGTTTAGAAATGTATCACTAGTGACGTGGGTATTATTTTCTTCTAACACCTTCTAACCATATCTTGACTACCTTATTATGACGTGAACTTGATATTTCAACTGTTATTCATGTAAGATCATTAGAATTCTCTCTAAGCTTTGACTCCTCTATTATCTTCCACATTTAGCTCATCTTAAATTCGACTGATAGTCTCAACAAGAAAGCTATGATTACAATCGTTATAAACTGATAGATAATAGATAATGGTATTGTCTATTGATGGAATAAATACACAACATGAATCCTTTAAGAAAAGTAACAGTAGCAATAATAATAGTAATATTTTACAGTTTATGAAAAAATATCAAATTGCTACTTACCAGCAACTTTTAAAGAGATCTGTCGATAACATAGAATGGTATTGGAATGCAGTAAACGAAGACCTCAGGTTAGAATGGTTTCATAAGTATAATCAAGTTTTTGATTCATCAGAAGGATTCCCAAGAACAAAATGGTTCCTAGATGGCAAATGCAATATAGTTTACAATGCAGTTGATAGACACGCAAAGAGGCATCCTAGCAAGATTGCGTATATTTTCGAAAATGAAAGGGGGATTAGTAAAAGAATCTCATATCAGCAGCTTGCTAATGAAGTAAATTCTCTGGCTATTGCTTTGAAACATGCAGGCGTAAAAAAGGGTGATGCCATTGGGATATATATGCCAATGATCCCAGAAGCTTTTTTTTCAATGTTTGCCTGTTCTAAAATAGGAGCAGTACATACGACTGTATTTTCTGGCTTTGGTAGTCAAGCATTATGCTCAAGACTTCAAGATTGTAACGCACAAATATTAATTACTGCTGATGCAATGCAACGAAAGTCAGTACATATAGATCTTAAAAAGAGATGGATTAAAGCATTAGAAGAAACAAATATCTCGAAGATAATCTCTGTTGGGAAAACAGATAATTATAATAATATGGAAATTGTCGGCTATAATGAATTTACCAAAAAATACTATGGAATGCCTTGCGAGACCGAAGTCATGAACTCGGAAGATCCACTTTTCATACTCTATACTTCAGGCACAACAGGTAAACCAAAAGGAACTGTGCAAGTACATGGAGGATATATGGTTGTGTCTGCACAACAAACATCTTATCTTATCGATATGAAACCGCAGGATGTGTTATTTTGGTATGCAGATATCGGATGGATAACTGGCCAAACGTGGGTTGTTTATGGCAGTTCTCTGATTGGAGGAACAGCGTTAGTATATGATGGTCATTTAGATTATCCTGAGATTGACACATGGTGTAAATTAATTGAAAAATATAAAGTGACAATTTTTGGAATGGCTCCTACAGCAATAAGGAACTTTATGAGAGAAAATATGCCTTTGGATAATTACGATTTTTCTTCATTAAGAATTCTAGCTACTACCGGTGAACCGATAAATAAAGATGCATGGTTATGGTATTTTGAAAATGTAGGAAGAAAACAATGTCCAATAATTAATCTATCTGGAGGTACAGAGATCGGAGGAGCTATACTTAGTGTCTCACCAATTATTTCGCTCAAGCCTTGCACAGTGGGATTTCCAGTGCCTGGATTTGATGCAGATGTTTTCGACGATAAAGGTAAGCATACTGCCCACGGTTTTCTTATCATTAGAAAGCCTTGGCCCTCAATGAGCAGAGGAATACTAGAAGACTGGAATAGATTTATTGAAACATATTGGTCAAAATATGACAATGATATATGGTATCATGGGGACATCGTATTTGTTGATCCTGCTGATGGTTTATGGTATATTTTGGGTAGAGCAGATGATATAATTAAGGCTTCAGGACACAGAATAGAATCTGCTGAAATAGAAGGTGCTATTTCGTCTCATTATGCAGTTGCAGAAGCTGCAGTGATTGGATTGCCAGACAAGATAATAGGAGAATCAGTAACTGCATACGTAGTCTTAAAGAAAGTATCTCCATCTTCTGAATATATGGAAAAAATTTTAAAAGACGAAATTATAAAAATCGTTGAAAGTTTAGTCGGAAGATTTGCTTGTCCCAAACATATGATATTTGTAAAAGATTTGCCTAGGACAAGAACTGGAAAGCTCGTTAGACGAGTAATTAAGGCTAAAGCGCTGGGAGAAAATATTGGTAATCAAGATCTATCAACTATTGAGAATCCAGAATCACTAAAGTATATTACCAGCTCATAAAGAATAACTAAATTTCTGAACCGGAGCCACATAATTCTGATTGGAGAGTATTATTCACCAATAATGACACTGAGAATATGTTATTATATTAATCCTGAAAGTCCAGTAGCAACTCCGCCGGAGTTTAAATCCACATTCAATCAGGCTTTAATAGATAGGCATGACATGGTTTCGCAAAATTCGCTTGGCGCTATATACAGCTAAGATATGCCTATAGCATATAGTAAATTGTCTGTTATTGACTTCTGGGAACGAACGATGTGCTGTCTTTATTGTAATGCTACGGCGACGCTCAAACCAACCAAGACTGGCCGCATAATGCTACGCTGCAATACATATGTCGCTATAGACAACTAGAGTAGATTTTAATATCAACAAGATCCTTTATCTATGCGAACCATGTCAGTCAAGTGTGCAGAGTGTCAATGTACTCCACGAGAATGCCTCAATTTCAACGCTAATCAACTTTGCCAAAACTGTTCAAAAGAAATTTGCTGTTGTATTAGTATCCACCATACAAGCTTGAATCTTAACCCAATGGATTATAGCAGCTGCTGCTCTAATGATGAATCTTGCAACAACAAGAGGAATAATAGTGGAATCGCAATTTCACCAAGAACAACAACAAATGGAAATTCAATATCTAGATTCCTCAGACATGTAAAACGTTTGTATGCTGCTGCTCTTGGCATTGAGATTCTCTGTATTGCTGCAGCAGAAATTGGGGAAAATACCAGCTTATACATCCTTGGATTCAATCACATTGGTCTTCCAATTGCCTACGTAATTGGTTATAGCCTTGCCACTTTTACTACGTTTGCAACAATTCTTGGCCGATATAAATACGGTTCAAGTAATAGTAATATTGATAGCTGCTGTTCCGTATTAGAACAAGATCATAATAATGGATTTATTTCAAATGTAGTAATAACATTCAAAAACTTTGGCTTGGGCTTGAGGAAAATGAAAGAATTGCCAAAGCAGTCAAACCTAGGGCAAATATTAAAGACAAGTATCGTTATACTAATTACAGCTGAAACCGCATGCATAATTACAGCTGAAACAGTTGATTTAATATTTTATAAACACGCAATCTATCTGTCAATTCCCTTGGCTTTAGTTGCTGGAGCATTTACAGTCGCAGCATCTGAAGCCTATCGAAAGATGAAACCAAGAGTGAATTGAGTGTAAGAAACCTACAGGTATGGATCCTTTCTAGTAAAATCTGAACCAAACTACGTTTTATTATATTCCTGTGTGTGGTCTATCCCATATATGTCATAGACCTTGGTAGGAACCTTAGCATAGAGGTTAGTATTAGTTGTAGGCTCATCAGCGAATAACATAAACGTATAGTTAAAGAAACTTACGATTTGTTGTAGCACGGGCATGATATTGTTATATGATTTGTGAATTTTCGTGATGCCTCTCCTCTTAGGGCCCTAGAACTTACCTCCGGTACGTCCGTTCCTCCGGAAGCTACTTCACATGTGAATTTGTTGGGAATTTATTAATATTATTATAGCCTTCCTTTGATTGCTTGTATAAACCAGCTTGGAAGCATACTCTTATTCTTCTTTACAAAATATCCAAATGCTGAATCCAATATGTATGTCTTTGCCCAATCGTCTTTTGATCTTACAGATCTACCATAAGCTTGTATTAACTTTAATGCTGTTTGCCAGTAATACCATTCTGCATCTAGTTCTCTTTTTGCATCAGTCCATCTATCACTTTTGTTAGGATAAGGCACCTTGGTTATTATTTGAAACCTAGATAGTTCATCTTTTAAATCAAGACCGGTGTGCAATGATGGTGAGATAAGAACAGTTGGTTTTGTAGTGCTCTTTGTATGCTCAAATATGACATCATCTCTTTGTATTTCTGGATCAGTTACTAACAATCTTCTTGCATTAATTTGTGATATATTTTCCTTTATGAAATTTAGCTGCTCATAAGACGTAGTATGGATTATTCCCTTATGATTTTTATGCAATGACATTATAGTGTCAACAGTCTTTGCAATAACTAATTTTAACTCGTTAGATTGTAAGTTATTGTAGTTAAGATATGCAACATTTAGAGGGATGATGGGTCTTTGTTCTAAGGTGAAATCTGATGGGACCTGTATAAATTTGACTTCATCGGAATCTAGACCAACGTTTCTGCAAAACGCCTTATAGTTTAATATAGTTGCGCTCATAATCAATGTTTTTGGGCATTTGTCAAATAGAGATTTAGAGTATGTCGATATATCTAACGGTTTTAGTTCAACTTTAATTACTTCATAATTTTCTTTCTTAATCTCAGATACTATCCAGTTTTTTGGATTTGCAAGAATGCTGTTTATTGTTCTTGTGAGTCGCTCTGTATCTCTGATTGAATCAATTGCAAGCTCATCTCCTAGACTTGCTGCTAATTTTTTTGATATCCTTTCATCATCTGCATATTTTTGTGCAATTTCTTCATCACTATCAAATAAATCTGATGCACATACTACTTTCTTTCTGTTGTTGTTGTAGTCATTCTTGTTCTTCTTATCTTCTTCTTTTGATAAAACTTTACTTACCTTACCATAATAATTGTATTTAACTTTTCGTTCCATAGCTAACGATTCTGCCAAATAACTATATCCAGTCAAGTCAAGCATCTCTGTTTCAACTTCTATAAGAAAATCAATCCAATTTTCTATGTCATCATAACCATAGTCAATAATCTTTAAATCATGAATATATCTTTTCCATCTCCTTTTGGATATAGTTAGTCCTCTGAATTTTACAATCTCTGTCTCTAAGAGGTGACCCTCATCTAATACCAATAATTCTCTTTCAGGTAGACTTTTCTTGTTTGGCAATAGTCCCAGGAAAATTGAATAATTGAATATAGAATAACTTGAGGTTAAGGCTGTATTCAATTGGTCAAAATATTCACATGGTTTCCAGGGACTTCTTTTTTCTTTTATATTCCTTAGGTGTAACCATTGTGAACACTCCTTTTGATAATAATTTCTGCTATCTTCATCAATGAATACCTGTTCATTCTTTGTTCCCTTATTGCTTATTTTGTAATCCTTTAGAAAGGACCTATATTTGCATCCACTATCTTTGAAGGATTCGTTAGTCATACAAGGACCATATTCTACTGTGGTGTGATAGCATTCATTTGCATTATCTGAAATACAAATCCCGCATTGATATGTACCATTTTTAATAAAGTCTTCTTTTACTAAACATGGAAAATTGTTTTTTCCCTTAGCTACTTTAAGATATGGAAAATCTCTTGAGTATTGAGTCTGCAAATCCTTGGTGGAAGTACATATGTAACTTGAGCCCAAAGTCATTGCAATTGCTACGGCTACAGGGCTTTTACCAAATCCAGTAGGAGCTTCTAATATAATGTATTTGTAGCCTGAATTGAAAGAGGCGCATATCTGATTAAGAACTGTCGTCTGATTATATCGCTGAGATGTAAAAGGAAAGTTATTGATAAGATTAGATATAGTTAGTGGCGATGGACTATGGCTGCTGCTCCTATTATTATCATCCACTTGTGATCATCTTTCTATAATTATCCTCCCTCTTTCCTAAGGCCTTCAGCTTGTCATTCCTTTCTGGTCGTGGTTGTGATTGATACACTTCTTTTGCATCGCTAAACAACCATAAAAACTATCTTACTTCTTTCTGACTATGATATTAGAATCTTTATCTAGCAACATATTATCACCAATCTTGTCTTAAATCCCTTATAACTTGAGAAGACAGATTTTAATATTCCAGAAGATCTAGATATTGTTGTTATCATAGGTTTCGGATATCCGTCAAGAAAATTGACTGGGATGCCTGAGAAGAACAATAAGATAGACTAAACTTAGTAATTGTAGCAGCAAATAATCATTATGCTGGGTTTGGTCCTTGAATTGCTAATAAATTCAGAAAAGTATCAGAGAGACGATGGTATACTCGCCTTCTTATATCCAATCCTGTATTGACTCAATTATTATTTTGTCATGTTACAAATTAGATTCCGTAGATTTAATGAATATGATTAACAAGCTCTCCTCGATTACAAAATGACTTGCCACATTCTTCACATCTGTAAGAGAATTCTATTACATGTTGTTTGTGCATTATTCCTTAAATCATTTTGGATAGAAATCAAGTGATTTATCTACTCTTCCAACAAATTCAAAAGTTAACAATCCGAATCCTACTACTGCAATAACAACAAATACTATTTCAAGGTCCATAGGTGATAGATTTTTCATTTGGGATGGAGTAGTATAGGGTAACCTTGCGCCTCCATTTACTTCCTCTTTTACAAATTGTGATCCATAATATATAGCACCAGTAAAACCGATTACTGCCATAACTATACCTAGAATAATAATGGATTTTCCTTTAAAGTTTAGACTATTGTTAGTATTGCTGCTGTCATTTGATTCTGATAGACCTTTTTTTCTTCCCAATCTTGTTATGAATCTAATATTACCTAATCCCTCCTCATGAACTGAAAATATCAAAATTCTTTATCTATTGAACCTTGCTTAACATTGATAACTAATATGTAATCTTCATAAGCTAGGATTTTAGAGATGAATGGGCTAGATTTGTAAGAAAGCCGCGATATCCTTTATTGGTCCATGGACCTCGATCTCTTGAAAGTCATATCCTTTGTCAGGACAAAGATTCTGTCTCTCTTTATTAACCTTGGAGGACGGTCTTTTAACTACGGTATTATCCAGTGTGTTTATAGCAGCCTTCATATCATGTGTATTGGCCGCAGTTATAACAACAACAGATAATGGAAGACCTTGTCCATCAGTCAATACATGATGACGTTTTGTTCCTAACTAACTTACCTCTGTCTGTAGGATTAGGTCCAATCAGTCATTTCCCCTCTAAAGGCGCCTTGCCCTCTTAGTATATCAAAATTATTCTGATGGGTCATTTCCAAAATCACTTTTACCTTCTAGAATACTAACTCTTGTATAAATTTAAAAAGTTCAAGTACTGGTATCTTATTTGAAAATTACTGTATCTTGTCTTCTTCTTTCCACTTCTCTCCACTCTCTCATTATCCAGACCACAGTAGATAAAGTATATGTTGGGATCAAATCTCCTACGAACGGAATAAATTCAAGTGTATTTATGGCGGTGGACACTTTACTTCTCGTGATCCTAAAGAGAAGACTGGTCAGTATAACGTCAAAAATATCTCCGACAAGAGGTACATCAAAAATTGGAGCTGCAATATAGTCTAAAAGATCGCCAATTAAAGATATTGTTAATGCACTTGCAGCTCTCAATTTGAACGTCGTATGATGATATTCGCTAATATCGTATTTGTTAACTGACATTAATTTTCGCATGTTATTAATTTATGCATTAAAGAATATATAGCTATCACTAGAGATATGTATAATGACACTGAGATATTACTCCCATATTCCTTTGTTAGAAAGGATCTGGTCTAGAGTGTTCAAGTATATAAATCTCTTTAGTTAGCACTTTCAAATAG
>Ga0070709_10000495_pt1 | contig 23229 bp, 15 predicted proteins | sample LARL51metaG_FD_65449 | JGI IMG/M metagenome (GOLD analysis project Ga0070709, IMG submission 65449) | Corn, switchgrass and miscanthus rhizosphere microbial communities from Kellogg Biological Station, Michigan, USA - LAR L5-1 metaG | ecosystem: Host-associated > Plants > Roots > Rhizosphere ... | reverse complement strand
GCGATCTGGCCGTCGTTCTATGCGGAGATGTTCGAGACACGGGTGCGCTATTCCGGCACCGCGATTGGCACGCAGCTCGGATTTCTCGCCGCCGGCTTCACGCCGGTGATCAGCCAGAGCCTGGTCGGCGAGGGCCCGACGGGCTGGGTTCCAGTCGCGACCTTCGTCGCCTGCTGCTGTGTCATCTCGGCTGCAGCTGCCGCGACCGCGCGTGAAACACACGCGGTCGACATCGCCGATCTCGGCAAGCGCCGCAGCTGAGGGGGGCGGTGACATGCTGACGAAAACGGTCTCGACCACGAACGGGCCGGTGATCGGCGTCGAGCAGAACGGCGTGCGCGCCTTCAAGGGCGTGCCCTTCGCGGCCGGCCGGCGGTTCACGAAGGCCGTGCCGCCGCGATCTTGGACCGAGCCGCGGCCCTGCGCGGAGTACGGCACCTACGCACCGCAGCCTGGTCACCTCGATCATGCGGATGAGGATAGCTGCCTCAGCCTGAACATCTGGACACCTTCGGCCGTCGATCGTCCGCTGCCGGTGCTGTTCTGGATCCACGGCGGCGCCTTCGTGACCGGGGGAGGGGCCGACTACGACGGGGCTTTTCTCGCCGCACAAGGTCCCGCCATTGTCGTGACGATCAATTATCGGCTTGGTCCGCTCGGTTTCCTGCAGTTGCACCGCCATAGCGGTGAACTGAGCGAGGCCAACAATCTCGCCATGACGGACGTCATGGCTGCTCTCGATTGGGTGCGAGCCAATATCGCGAATTTCAGCGGCAATCCGGATGCGCTGACCCTGTTCGGCCAGTCGGCGGGCGCCTCGATGGTGATCGCGCTTGCAACACAGCCGCAGGCGAGCGGAAAATTCTGCCGCGCCATCGCCTTCAGTGCGCCGGGGGGCCGCATCACGACCGGCGATCATGCGGACGAAGTCGCGCATCGCCTGATCGCCGAGCTCCAGCTCAGGAGCCGGCCCGGCGCAATCGCGGCGGTGCCATTGCCGCAGCTTTTCGCGGCCGTGCAGAGCGTCGGTCGCCAATTGGCGGCCGAGACGGAGGCCGGCAGTCTGTTTGGCCCGGTCCTCGATGGCGCCGTGATTTCGCGCGATCCCGCGGAAGCAATCGCAGCCGGGGCGTTGCGCGACATCCCGCTTTGGCTCGGCTCGTGCCGCGACGAGATGACGATGTTCTTGAAGAGCACTCCTCCGGCTGCGATGATCCGCACCACGGAGCGGCGGATTCGCTCATCGTTCGGCGATGACGGCTGGGAGCAATTCTTGGGCTGCTACCGCGCGACAGCGCGGGCGGGCGAGGACCCGCTCGAAGCGCTGCTGTCGGACGCGTTTTGGCATCGTCCTGCGGCCGATCTCGCGCGCCGCCAGGCGGCTGCGGGCGGCGCGGTCTGGCTGAGCCGGTTCGACCACCGGCCGGCGCTCGAGCCGTTTCTGTCACAAGGACCAACCCACGGCGCCGACAATGCCTGCCTCTGGGCGCATGTCCCAAACTTTGTCGACCGGCCGATCCTTCGGCGCGTGGGCGGCCCGATGACCCTGATTGACATCGAGGTCGCTGCCCGGCTGCAAGCGAGTGTCCTTCGTTTCATCATTGACGGTATTCCGGACGAGGCGGAGTTCTGGCCCAAATTCGAACTGCGTGCCGAGCACATCGCGGTCTTCGACCGACCGTTCCGCCTTGGACGCGTTGATGCGGGCGAACGCTTCAGCCTTTGGTCCGATCTCTCCGATAGAGCTGGCCGGAGCGGCCGGGACGATAAGGAGAAAAGGGCGGCGGTGGCAGGGTAAGAACGCCCCGCGTCTGCAAGACCCGTCTTGATGGAGTGAAGCACCCGAAAGGGCGAGGCGGTCGCGGTGACCGTCCGACTTTTCGGATGCCCCTCTGGCCGGATTTCCGGAGCTTCAGACGCGCCCCGGCCGCTCGGATCGTCGCCGTCAGCGGTATCGCTGGCAATCTCGAGCAAAAAGAATGATCTGCGTCCGGTTTGAGGTCGTCCTCAACGTCTGGCATGAATGCTGCTATAGTATCTGCCAAATCGAGCCTCGGCTCCAAAATAAGCAACGCGAGGGGACGTTCAGATGCCGGCCAGCATTCAATCCTTCAACTAGAGCGACAGGCGACACAGCCTGTCAGGCATTGCGGTTCCGCATGAGCGCGGAGCGCCATGAACGTCGACACTTGCTTTCGGCCTGCCATGGAATGGAGGGAATAATGACGGTCGCGGATACGCACGACCTGGATCCGCAGGAGACCCGGGAATGGCTGGACGCCCTCTCGGCAGTCCGCGGTCATCGCGGCAATGAACGAGCCGAGTTCGTCGTCAATGCGGTCGTTGACGCCGCGCGGCGCGACGGTCTCCAGCTGCAACAGTCGCTGACGACGCCCTACTGCAACACGATCCCGCCGGGCCAGCAACCGCCGCTGCCAGGCGATCGTGCCGTCGAGCACAAGCTTCGCTCGATCATCCGCTGGAACGCGCTTGCGATCGTTCTGCGCGCCAACAAGGAAAGCTCGGAGCTCGGCGGTCACATCGCGAGCTTCCAGTCGGCCGCCACGCTCTACGACATCGGCTTCGGCCATTTCTGGCACGCGCCGACGGAGACCCATGGCGGCGATTTGATATTGGTTCAGGGCCACAGTTCTCCGGGTATCTACGCGCGCGCATTTCTCGAGGGACGGCTCAGCGAGGAGCAGCTTCTCAGCTTCAGGCAGGAGACTGCGGGCAAGGGATTGTCGAGCTATCCGCATCCCTGGCTCATGCCGGATTTCTGGCAGTTCCCGACCGTGTCGATGGGACTGGGCCCCTTGCTGGCGATCTATCAGGCGCGGTTCCTCAAATATCTGCAGAACCACAAGCTCGCCGAAACCGCCAATCGCAAGGTCTGGGCCTTCATGGGTGACGGCGAAACCGATGAGCCGGAGTCGCTCGGCGCCATTTCGCTTGCCGGTCGCGAAAAGCTCGACAACCTGATCTTCGTCATCAACTGCAATCTCCAGCGTCTCGACGGGCCGGTTCGCGGCAACGGCAAGATCGTCCAGGAGCTCGAAAGCGTTTTTCGTGGCGCCGGTTGGAACGTCATCAAGGTGCTGTGGGGCTCGGGCTGGGACCGCCTGCTCGAAAAAGACAAGAGCGGATTGCTGCTGAAGCGCATGGAGGAATGCGTCGACGGCGAGTACCAGGATTTCAAGAGCAAGAGCGGCGCCTATATCCGCGAACGCTTCTTTGGCAAGTATGATGAATTGAAACAGCTCGTCGCCGACATGAGCGACGACGAAATCTGGAAGCTCGCACGCGGCGGCCACGATCCGGAAAAGGTTTTTGCGGCCTATGCGGCGGCGGTGAACCACAAGGGCCAGCCGACGGTCATCCTGCCGAAGACCGTCAAGGGTTACGGCATGGGCGAATCCGGCGAGGGCCAGATGATCGCGCATCAGGCCAAGAAGATGACGCAGGACGCGCTGCGTGGTTTTCGTGACCGCTTCCAGGTGCCGGTCGCCGACGCTGACCTGGCGAAGGTTCCTTTCATCCGCCTGTCAGAAGACAGCCCGGAGATGAAGTATTTCCGGGCTCAGCGCGAAAGGCTCGGCGGCAGCCTGCCGCAGCGCCGGCGGAAATCCACGTCCTTGCAGATCCCACCGCTGTCGACGTTCCAGCGGCTGCTCGACAGCACGGGCGAGCGAGAAATCTCGACCACCATGGCGTTCGTGCAGATGCTGGGCAGCCTCGTGCGCGACAAGGCGCTCGGCAAGCATATCGTGCCGATCGTGCCGGACGAATCCCGCACCTTTGGCATGGAAGGCATGTTCCGCCAGCTCGGCATCTATTCGTCGGTCGGTCAGCTCTACCGGCCGCAGGACGCCGACCAGCTGATGTACTACCGTGAGGACAAGACCGGGCAGGTCTTGCAGGAGGGCATCAACGAAGGCGGCGCCATGTCGAGCTGGATCGTTGCCGCGACGTCCTACAGCACCAACAACGTGCCGATGATTCCGTTCTACATCTATTACTCGATGTTCGGCCTGCAGCGCGTCGGTGATCTGGCGTGGCTCGCCGGCGACATGCGCGCGCGAGGCTTTCTGCTCGGTGGCACCGCCGGCCGCACCACGCTGAACGGCGAAGGATTGCAGCACGAGGACGGCCACAGCCACGTCCTCGCCGCGACCATTCCGAACTGCGTCTCCTATGATCCGACCTTCGCCTATGAGGTGGTGACGATCGTCCGCGAGGGCATGCGCCGCATGTACGAGGCGCAGGAGGACGTCTACTACTACATCACCCTGATGAACGAGAACTATCCACATCCCGCGCTTGCGGACGCAGGCAAGGGTGCGGAGGAGGGAATTCTCAAGGGTCTCTATCTCCTGAAGAACGGTGGCGAGGCCGCGAAGAAGGAGCTTCGCGTCCAGCTGGTCGGATCGGGCACGATCCTGCGCGAGGTGATCGCGGCGTCCGATCTGCTCAAGGCGGATTTCGGCGTCACGGCCGATGTGTGGAGCGCGACCAGCTTCAACGAACTGCGTCGCGACGGCATGGCGGCGGAGCGCTGGAACTTGCTGCATCCGACCGAGCCGCGTCGCAAGAGCTGGGTGGAAGCGCAACTCGAAGGCCATGCGGGGCCGGTCGTGGCATCCACCGACTACATGCGCAACTACCCCGACCAGATCCGGGAATACGTGCAGGCCGCCGGACGGCGCTATGTGGTGCTCGGCACGGATGGTTTTGGCCGCAGCGATTATCGCGTGAAGCTGCGGAATTTCTTCGAGGTCGACCGGCACTACGTCGCGATCGCTGCGCTCAAGGCGCTCGCCGACGAGGGAGCGATCAAACCGGCCGTCGTGGCCGAGGCCATCGCCAAATATCAAATCGACGCCGGGCGCGCTGCGCCCTGGACCGTGTGAGTCAGCGGAGCCGAGGACAGCGCGATGAGTGGTCTGATCAACATCAACGTTCCCGACATCGGTGACTTCAAGGACGTCCCGGTCATCGAGATCTTCGTCAAGCCGGGCGACAAGGTGAAAGCCGAAGATCCGCTGGTCGCGCTGGAATCCGACAAGGCGACGATGGAAGTGCCGTCGCCGCGGGACGGCGTCGTCAAATCGGTGGTCGTCAAGGTTGGCGACAAGGTCAGCGAAGGCGCTGTCATCGTCCAGTTCGAGGGCGCGAGCGCGGAGCAGACCGAAACTCGCCCGGTTGTCAGCGCGCCGCCAGCCCCTGTCAGCGCACCGGCCGGTGTCGCCGAAGTGCGCGTCCCGGACATCGGTGACTTCAAGGACGTCCCGGTGATCGAAATATTCGTCAAGCCCGGCGACAGCGTGAAGGCGGAGGATCCCTTGATCGCACTCGAGTCGGACAAGGCGACCATGGAGGTGCCGGCACCTCTGTCCGGTACCGTCCGCGAGATCAAGCTGAAGACGGGAGACAAGGTCAGCGAGGGCTCGCTCATCCTCGTGCTCGCGACCGGCGAGGCGTCGGCGGCGGCGCCTTCGTCGGCGCCCAAATCGCCCGTCGTCGCGGCCGCGCCCGTGGCGCCAGCCAGCACGATCGACGAGAACGCCTTTGCGCTTGCCTATGCGGGTCCCGCGGTTCGCAAGCTGGCGCGCGAACTGGGTGTCGATCTTGGCAAGGTCAAGGGCTCCGGCAGTCATGGCCGCATTCTGCGCGAAGATGTCGAAAGCTTTGCCAAGGGTGGCGCCGCGCCTGCCAAGCCGCAAGCGGCGGCCGCAAGCGGCGGCATCGGGGGCATCGATCTCCTGCCCTGGCCCAAGGTGGACTTCGCAAAATTCGGCCCGGTCGAGCGCAAGGACCTCGGCCGCATCAAGAAGATCTCCGCGGCAAATCTTCACCGCAACTGGGTCGTCATTCCCCACGTCACGACCCATGACGAGGCCGATATCACCGACCTCGAGCAGTTCCGCGTCAAGATGAACAAGGAACTGGAGAAGAGCGGTCCAAAACTCTCTCTGCTGCCGTTCATGGTGAAAGCCGCGGTCGCAACGCTGCAGAAATTTCCGGAGTTCAATGCCAGCCTCGACGGCGACACGCTCGTCTACAAGAACTACTGGCATATCGGCTTTGCCGCGGACACGCCGAACGGGTTGATGGTACCGGTGATCCGCGATGCCGACAAGAAATCGGTGCCGGACATTGCCAGGGAGATGAACGACCTCGCAAAGCTCGCGCGCGACGGCAAGATCAAGCCCGACCAGATGCAGGGCGGAACGTTTTCGATCTCCTCGCTCGGCGGCATCGGCGGCATCTATTTCACGCCGATCATCAACGCGCCGGAAGTCGCGATCATGGGCGTCTGCAAGGGGTACTGGAAGCAGCATTCGACAGACGGCAAGACCTGGACGTCGCGCCTGACCTTGCCGCTGTCGTTGTCCTGGGATCACCGCGTCATCGATGGTGCGGCGGCGGCGCGCTTCAACGTCTATTTCGCCAGCGTACTCGCCGATCTGCGGCGCGTGCTGTTCTGAGGATCGGGAGGAGCAGCGTGGCTCAGCAGGTCGAAGTGAAAGTCCCGGATATCGGCGACTTCAAGGACGTCGCGGTGATCGAAGTGCTGGTGAAGCCGGGTGAGACCGTTGCGGTCGACACCAGCCTCGTCATCGTCGAATCCGACAAGGCGTCGATGGAGATCCCGTCCTCGCATGCGGGTGTCGTCAAGGACGTCACGGTCAAGACCGGTGACAAGGTCAGCGAAGGATCGACCATCCTGGTGCTGGAGGCGGCTGACGTGATGGCCCCGGTGCCGACGGCGGCGTCGCCACCGGCTGCCGCCGGTCCGGTAGCTGCTGCGGCCCCCGCGGCATCCTACGGCGGCAAAGCGGATATCGAATGCGACATGCTGGTGCTGGGCGCCGGCCCCGGCGGCTACTCGGCTGCCTTCCGCGCCGCCGATCTCGGCATGAAGACCGTGCTGGTCGAACGTTACGATACGCTCGGAGGCGTGTGTCTCAATGTCGGCTGTATCCCGAGCAAGGCGCTGCTGCACACGGCCTCCGTGCTCGACGAGGTGAAGCATCTCCCCGATCATGGTATTTCGTTCGGAGCACCGCGGATCGACCTCGACAAGCTGCGCGCCTTCAAGGACGGCGTGATCAGGAAACTGACGGGCGGCCTGGCCGGCATGGCGAAGGCGCGCAAGGTCGAAGTCGTGACCGGGGTCGGAACATTCCTCGACCCGCATCATATCGAGGTTGTTTCAGCGGGCGGCAAAAAGACGGTCAAATTCGCCAAGGCGATCGTCGCCGCCGGCAGCCAAGCCGTAAAGCTGCCGTTTCTGCCCGACGATCCGCGCATCGTCGATTCGACCGGCGCGCTGCTGCTCAAATCGATCCCCAAGCGGATGCTGGTGATCGGCGGCGGAATCATCGGCCTCGAAATGGCGACGGTCTATTCGACGCTTGGTACGAGCATCGATGTCGTCGAGATGCTCGATGGCCTGATGCAGGGGGCCGACCGTGACCTGGTCAAGGTCTGGGAGAAGATGAACGCAAAACGCTTCGACAAGGTGAGGCTGAAGACCAAGACCGTCGGCGCGAAGGCGACCGAGGCTGGCATCGAGGTGAGTTTTGAGGGCGAGCAGGCCCCGGCCGAGCCGCAAGCCTACGACCTCGTGCTGGTGGCGGTCGGACGAAGTCCGAACGGCAGGAAGATCGGCGCCGAAAAGGCCGGAATCGCCGTGACCGAGCGAGGCTTCATCGAAGTCGACAGGCAGATGCGCACCAACGTGGCGCACATCTTTGCGATCGGCGACATCGTGGGCCAGCCGATGCTGGCGCACAAGGCCGTGCACGAAGGCCACGTGGCTGCCGAAGTCGCGCATGGCGAGAAATCATATTTTGACGCGCGGCAGATTCCGTCCGTGGCCTACACCGATCCGGAAGTTGCCTGGGCCGGCAAGACGGAGGATCAATGCAAGGCCGAGGGCATCAAGTTCGGCAAAGCCGTCTTTCCCTGGGCCGCGTCCGGTCGCGCCATCGCCAACGGCCGCGATGAGGGTTTTACCAAGCTGCTGTTCGATACCGCCACTCATCGTGTCATCGGCGGGGGGATCGTTGGGACGCATGCGGGCGACCTGATCAGCGAAATCTGCCTCGCGGTCGAGATGGGCTGCGAGCCCGCGGATATCGGCAAGACCATTCATCCGCATCCGACTCTCGGGGAGTCGATCGGCATGGCGGCGGAGGTGTTCGAGGGTCATTGCACGGATCTTCCGCCGCAGAAGAAGAAATAGCAGCGGACGTCGATTGCCGCGAACAGCTCGGGACTGAAGGGAGTAGATGATGTCGGATACAAGGGCGGCCGTGCCGCAAAGAAAGCCGTTCTACAAGATCCTGTACGTCCAGGTTCTCGCGGCGATCGTGCTCGGCGCGATCGTCGGCTGGCTGGCTCCGGATTTCGCCAAGAACGACTGGATCAAGGCGATGGGCGACGGCTTCGTCAAGCTGATCAAGATGCTGATCGCGCCCGTCATCTTCTGCACGGTCGTGTCGGGCATCGCCCACATTTCCGAAGTCAAGAAAGTCGGACGGGTTGCCGTCAAGGCGCTGGTCTATTTCGAGGTCATTTCCACTTTCGCGCTGGCGTTGGGCCTGATCGTCGCCAACGTGCTGCGCCCGGGCGCAGGTTTTCAGGGGCAATCGAACGCGACGGCGGTCGCCGGCTACGCCAGGCAGGCGAGCGAGATGAAGTCGGTCGACTTCGTCCTGCACATCATTCCCGACACGGTGGTCGGCGCTTTCGCCCAGGGCGACATTCTGCAAGTGTTGCTGTTTTCGATCCTGTTTGGTTTCGCATTGATGACGCTCGGCGAGCGCGGCCACACGATCCGCGGCTTCATCGATGACGCCGCTCACGCGATCTTCGGTGTCATCGCCATCGTCGTGAAGGCGGCCCCGATCGGCGCATTCGGCGCGATGGCCTATACGATCGGCAGGTACGGCCCGCAGGCGCTCGGCAATCTGGCTGGGCTCATCGCGACGTTCTACCTGACCTCGATCGTCTTCGTCGTCGTGGTGCTCGGGATCGTGGCGCGGATCGCGGGCTTCTCGATCTTCCGGTTCCTCAAGTATATCAAGGACGAGCTTCTGATCGTGCTCGGCACGTCGTCCTCCGAGAGCGCGTTGCCGCAGTTGATGGAGAAGCTGGAGCGTCTCGGCTGCTCCAAACCCGTCGTGGGACTGGTGGTGCCGACCGGCTATTCCTTCAACCTGGACGGCACCAACATCTACATGACCCTGGCGACGCTGTTCATCGCACAGGCGATGAACATCGACCTCAGCTTCGGCGAGCAGTTGACGATCCTCATCGTCGCCATGCTGACGTCGAAGGGTGCGTCGGGCATCACGGGCGCGGGGTTCATTACGCTCGCCGGCACGCTGGCCGCCGTGCGACCCGAACTCGTGCCGGGCATGGCGATCGTGCTTGGCATCGACAAGTTCATGAGCGAATGCCGTGCGCTGACCAATCTGTGCGGCAACGGTGTTGCCTGCGTCGTCGTCGCCTGGTGGGAGGGCGAGCTCGATCGCGAGAAGCTGAAGGCTGCGCTCGATCGCAACATCGATCCGGCCGATGTCGAGGTCGCGGTTACGACGGGCTAGCGGGGCGCGGACGACGGTCGTCGCAGGTCGTCGCCGATATCAGGAGGCTCGACGGACCGATGCGGCCATGCCGGACCTCGCGAGACGAACGCTCGCCATGACTGCGGATCACGGCGAAAGCGCCGGGTGGCTGCCGACGGCTCGAGGCCGAGAGCGGTCAGCGGTGGTGGTTTCAAGAAAGAGAAATCAAGTCGGGGATCACGATGGACCAGGATCTGAGGGAAGCCGCACTCGAATATCACCGCTTGCCGAGGCCGGGAAAGATCTCCGTCGTGCCGACCACGGCCATGGCGACGCAGCGCGACCTTGCACTCGCCTATTCACCCGGCGTGGCGGAGCCTTGCCTGGCCATTGCAAAGGATGACCTGCAGGCGGATGACCTGACGGCGCGGAGTAATCTCGTGGCTGTCATCACCAATGGCACGGCGGTGCTTGGCCTTGGTAATATCGGCCCGCTCGCGGGCAAACCGGTCATGGAAGGCAAGGCGTGCCTGTTCAAGAAGTTTGCCGGCATCGATGTGTTCGACATCGAGCTTGCCGAGAATGACCCTGACGCATTGATCGATACGATCGCCAGAATGGAGCCGACCTTCGGCGGCATCAATCTGGAGGACATCAAGGCGCCGGAATGCTTCTACATCGAACGGAAGCTGCGCGAGCGAATGAAGATTCCGGTCTTTCACGATGATCAGCACGGCACCGCCATCATCGCCGCGGCGGCGATCCTCAACGGGCTGAAGCTGGTCAAGAAGGACATCGCGGACGTCAAGCTGGTCTGCTCCGGCGCCGGCGCGGCGGCGCTCGCATGTCTCGATCTCATCGTCAGCCTTGGATTGCGGCACGAGCACGTCATCGTCAGCGACATCAAGGGTGTCGTCTATGCCGGCCGCACCGAAAGCATGGATGACAACAAGGCGCGCTATGCGGTGCAGACGGACGCGCGAACGCTGGGTGAGATCATTGCAGGCGCGGACATTTTTCTCGGCTTGTCGGCGGGCAACGTGCTGACGCCCGACATGGTCAGGAAGATGGCGCGGGATCCGCTGATCTTCGCGATGGCCAACCCGGTCCCCGAAATCATGCCGGCGGATGCCTTGGCGGTTCGTCGCGACGCCATCATCGGGACGGGACGTTCGGACTACCCCAATCAGATCAACAACGTGCTGTGTTTCCCGTTCATCTTCCGCGGCGCGCTCGACTGCGGGGCGACGACCATCAACGAGGAGATGAAGCTCGCCACCGTCCGCGCGCTTGCGGATCTGGCCATGACGGAGGTGCCCGAGGTGGTTGCGGCCGCCTACAAGGGCGAGGGCCTTCGCTTTGGCCGCGACTATCTCATTCCAAAGCCATTCGACCCGCGTCTGATCGAGGTGATCGCACCGGCTGTGGCCAGGGCCGCGGCCGATACCGGCGTCGCCCGGCGTCCGATCATGGATATGGATGCCTATCGACAGAAGCTCAGCCGTTTCGTCTATCATTCCGGCAATGCGATGCAGCCGGTCTTCTCGGTGGCAAAGGGGAGCGGCAAGTCCCTCATTCTGGCCGAAGGCGAGGATGAGCGCGTGCTGCGCGCGGCACAAGTCATCGTCGACGAAAAGATTGCAAGGCCGCTGCTTCTCGGCCGGCCGTCGACGATCGAGCAGCAGATCAAGGCTTTTGGGCTTCGACTGAGGCCCGGCAGCGACTGCGGGATCATCGACCCGCATGATGCGCAGGTCTATTCCAAATGCGCGGAAGTGTACCATGCGCGCAGGAAGCGCGATGGCGTCTCGGCGGCGCTGGCGCTGACGGAAACCCGAAGCAATGCGACGGTGCTGGCATCAATCCTGCTCGAAAAGGGTGCCGGCGACGCCATGCTGTGCGGCGTCATCGGCAGGACGGCCGATCATCTGGCCGCCATTCGTAACGTGATCGGCACCCGGGACGACGTGCGGACGCTCGCCGTGATGCAGATGCTCATTCTCCAGCAGCATCAACTGTTCATCTGCGACACCCATTGCAATCTCAACCCGACCGCCGAGCAGGTCGCCGACATTGCGTTGTTGGCGGCGGCAGAGGTCAGGCGCTTTGGCCTGACGCCCAGGGTGGCGCTATTGTCGCATTCGAGTTTTGGGAGTTCGGCCGTTCCCGAGGCGCACAAGATGCGGGAGGCGCGGACGATCATTCGCGCGCGCTCGCCGGACCTTGCAGTCGAAGGGGAGATGCGCGGAGACGCGGCGCTGTCGCAATCGGTGCTTGATCACGAATTTCCGGAGTCCGGCTTCGAAGGCCCGGCCAATGTGCTGGTCATGCCGACCCTCGACGCCGCCAACATCTCCTACAATCTGCTCCGCATGGCGGCGGGGCACGGACTGACGGTCGGAGGCATCCTGCTCGGGGCCGCAAAACCGGCTCACATTCTCACGGCATCCTCCACGGTGCGCCGTATCGTCAACATGGCGGCCGTCGCGGTCGCCGATGCGGTGGCAGAGAGAACCTGATCGGGAGCATGCAACAAGGTTTGAGCTCGATGGGTCGAGACCGTCATGGGTGAGCCATATCAGCGAAAGCCCCGGATCGTGATCGTCGGAGGCGGCGCCGGCGGACTCGAGCTTGCGACCCGGCTGGGTGACAAATATGGGCGCAGGGGAAAGCTCGATGTCACATTGATCGAGCGGAACCGCACTCACGTGTGGAAGCCAAAACTCCACGAGATCGCCGCCGGGAGCATGGACATCTCCGCTCACGAGGTCGACTATCTCGCGCAGTCCTACTGGCATGGCTTTCGCTATCGGATCGGGGACATGATCGGCATCGATCGGGACCGCCGTCAGGTGCTGGTGGCGCCGTATCTCGATTCCGAGGGTCGCGAAGTCACGCCGAAGCGGAGTTTTGACTACGACATCCTCGTCGTCGCTATCGGAAGCCAGAACAACGATTTTGGCACCGCGGGCGTCGTCGACCACGCGATCAAGCTCGAATCGCAGGCGGACGCCAGGCGCTTCCACGAGAGAATGGTGAATGCATGCATCCGCGCGCATGCCCAATCGGTGCCTCTGGGCGTTCACCAGTTGAAGGTCGCAATCATCGGAGCCGGTGCGACCGGGGTCGAACTTGCGGCCGAACTCCACAGAACGACGCGTGAAGTGGTGGCTTATGGTCTCGATCAGGTCGATCCGCACAAGGATATCAGGATTACGCTGATCGAAGCGGCCGACCGGGTACTCCCCGCGCTGCCCGAACGCGTTTCGAGAGAGACGGAGAAGTTGCTCGCCAGGCTCGGCGTCGATGTGCTGGTCGGCGCCAAGGTTTCCGAGGTCGCCTGCGACCGTGTGATCCTGACGGATGGCCGCACCATCCCCGCCGAATTGATCGTCTGGGCGGCGGGGGTCAAGGCGCCCGATTTCCTGAAGGATATCGCCAGCCTCGAAACCAACCGCATCAACCAGCTCGTGGTTCGGCCGACCCTGCAGACGACGCGCGACGACCGCATCTTCGCGATCGGCGACTGTTCGGCCTGTGCATGGGGCGAGCACGGCAATGTGCCGCCGCGCGCACAGGCGGCGCATCAGCAGGCCTCCCACCTCTATTCCCAGCTCCCGGCGTATCTGCAAGGCAAGCCGCTCAAGCCCTATCGTTACAGGGATTTCGGATCGCTGGTGTCGCTCGGGGAGTTCAGTACGGTCGGCTCGATGATGGGGGCGCTCGTCGGCGGCAACCTGGTGTTCGAAGGCCTTTTCGCCAGGATGATGTATTTGTCGCTCTACAAGATGCACGAATACGCGCTGCATGGCCCGGTGAAGGTGGCGCTGGATACGCTGGCCCGGCTGATCACCCGGCGCACCGAGCCTCACGTGAAACTGCATTGAGCGTCGAGTATCTCGTCTAAAGGCTGCAATTTGGCTTGGTGTCACGCGACAGTTGCGATTGATCGAGACGGGGTGCCGCGTTGCACCCACAGCAATGTTGATCGTGATCGACAGGCTCGCGGCATGGCGGGCCCCCGGCAGCTCAGAGACCCGCAGGGCGATCCTGGCCGGTAGCGGCCTGGTGCTGCTGGTCGCCGTCCAACCCGGATTCTGCTATCGCGCATCTGGACGCAGGATCATAGAGTTGCAGGACGCCTGAATAGTCGTACCCTGCCGATCGTTCTCAAGACCTGCGTGATGACAGACCTTCCGGCCGAAGCGAAAGCCAAACCTGCCCCGGACTTCGGTTCGCTGGCTCCGGCCGTCCCGCGTTCGCTGCTGCGCGGAGCGGTTTCGCTTGCGCTCGTGGCGCTTGCATCCTGGTTCGGTTATACCGTCGCATTTCAGCACGGGCTGGACCGTCTGCATGCCGCGGCCGAGCAGCGACTGGCGGTCGTGGCGGCGAGGCTCGACGGCTACCTCTCCAGGTTCGAATATTTGCCCTCTCTGCTGGAGACGTCGCCCAGCGTGTTCCGGTTGCTCGATAGCCCCAACGATTCCGCGCTGCAGCAGGCCGTGAGCCTGTATCTGAAGTCGATCAATGTGCTCGCCGGCTCTGAGAACCTGTACGTGCTGAGCGTTGCCGGCCAGACCTTGGCTGCGGCCGATTTCGACCAGCCGGGCACGCCGTTTGGCAGTGATCTGTCGTATCGCCCCTATGTGAGTGACGCCATTGCGCGCGGTCGAGGACGGTTCTTTGGTGTGGGGATCACGAGCGCGCGTGCCGGCTATTACTTGTCTTACGCCCTGAGCGCCGAGGGGACGAGGCGAGGCATCGCCACCGTCAAGGTCAACCTCGAATCCCTGGAGCGGGAATGGCGAGACACCGAGAGCGACATTCTCCTGGTGGACGAACGCCAGGTCACGATTCTCGCCTCGCGAGACGAGTGGCGTTTCCGTCCGCTGGTGCCCTTGTCGCCGGAGGTCCGCGCCGATATCGCGCGATCCAAACCCTATGGAAGCTCTGAGCTCAAGCCGCTCGGATGGAGCTATTCGACGCCAATGCACGGCGCCGATATCAGCGTTTCCACCGAGAGCGGCGCGGCCTACCTGATCAACGAGCGCCCGGTGAACGGAAACCTGTGGCGGCTTATCCTGCTCGACGACGAGGCGCCAACCAGGCAAACGGCGCTCGTTATCGGCGCCTTGTCGGGGCTTGCCGCGATCGCCGCGCTGCTGGCGTTCGGATTGCTCGAACAGCGCAGGAAGGAGATCAAGCAGCGACTGGCCAGTCAGGCGGCGTTACAGGCGGCCAACGACATGCTCGAAGTCAGGGTCCAGGAGCGGACCGCCGAACTGCGCGCCACGCAGGACGAACTGGTTCACGCCGGCAAGCTGGCAGCGCTTGGCCAGATGTCGGCCGGAATCGTCCACGAATTGAACCAGCCGCTTGCGGCTCTGCAGACCGCTGCAGATAATGCGATACTGCTCGTTGACCGCGGCTCGATCGGCGATGCGAGGGGTAATCTCACCCGGATCGGCGAACTGGTCCGCCGGCTCGGGCGTCTGACCGGCCAGCTGCGGCTTTTTGCCTATAAGTCCAGCTCCTCGCTCGAGGCTGTCTCCGTCGAAAATGCGGTGGCTGAGGTTCTCAAGATGCTCGCCGCGCGCATCAAGGAAGCAGGTGTGGAGGTTTCGACCGACATCGAGCCCGGTCTTTCGGCTCTTGCCGATCAACCGCGACTGGAGCAACTGCTGTGCAATATCGTGGCCAATGCCCTGGACGCGGTCGAGAGCGTCGAACAAAGGTCGATCGTCGTTCGCGCCGCCGTGGACGAGGGACGGCTGTCCCGCGGCCGCATCACGATCAGCAACAATGGTCCGGCCATTCCTTCCGACGTCCTCGCGCGTCTGTTCGAGCCTTTCGTGACCACCAAGCCTGCAGGGAAGGGCCTCGGCCTCGGCCTCATGATTTCCAACCACATCGCACGGTCCTTCGGCGGCGAACTGCAGGCGCAAAACCTCGTGCCGAGCGGCGCCGAATTTGTCGTGATGCTCCGCTTGCCGGACCCGCCCGAGGCCTCGCATGAATGACGATCGATCGGTTGGCGTGATCTACGTCGAGGACGATGAGGATGTCCGGATCGGCGGGGTGCAGGCGCTCGAGCTTGCCGGATTTTCGGTGTCGGCATTCGCATCGGTCGAAGCGGCCAGCCCGATCGTTCGGCCCGATGTACCGTTCGTGGTGGTTTCCGACGTGCGCCTGCGCGGCAAAAGCGGCACCGAATGGCTGTCCGATCTGCGCCGACTGGATCCGGACCTCCCGGTCATTCTGATTACCGGCCACGGCGATATATCGATGGCCGTGCAAGCCATGCGAAATGGCGCCTACGATTTCATCGAGAAGCCGTGCTCCTCGGAGCAACTCGTCTCGGTGGTGCGCAGGGCCGCCGAAAAGAGGCGGCTGACCCTGGAAGTGCGCACGTTGAGATCCGCCCTGGCGGACCGCCAGGCAATCGAGGCAAGTCTGCTGGGCCGCTCGTCGCAGATCCAGGAGGTGCGCAGGCTCGTCTCCACCCTGGCCGCGACCAATGTCGACGTCACGATCCACGGCGAAACGGGGACCGGCAAGGATGTCGTCGCGCGCTGTCTGCACAATCACAGCGCCCGTCGTGGCGGCAATTACGTCCCGGTGAACTGCGGCGGGCTCCCCGAATCGCTGGTCGAGAGCGAACTGTTCGGGCACGAGGTTGGCGCATTCACAGGCGCCACCCGCCAGCGCATCGGCAAGATCGAATACGCCAACGGCGGAACGCTGTTTCTCGACGAAATCGAAAGCATGCCGATGAGCGTGCAGGTGAAGCTCTTGAGGTCGCTGCAGGATCGATCGATCGAGCGCGTCGGTTCCAACAAGCCGATCGCCGTAGACTGCCGCGTCGTGGCGGCGAGCAAGACGAATTTGTTCGAACTGAGCGAAAGAAGACTGTTCCGCGCGGATCTCTATTATCGTCTTGGTGTCGCCTTCATCGAACTCCCCCCGCTCCGTGAGCGGCGCGAGGATATTCCGTTGTTGTTCGAGCACTTCACGCTGGATGCCGCCAGACGGTTCGAGCGCGATGCCCCCATCATGGACGACAAGACCATGTCTGTCTTGCTGGCCTATTCGTGGCCGGGAAACGTACGGGAGCTTCGCAACGTCGCCGATCGTTTCGTGCTTGGTGTTCTCGATGGCAAGGCGATCAACAAGTCTGGTTTCGGCGCCTCGGACTCGTCGTTACCGCGACAACTGGAAAACATCGAGCGATCGATCATCGAGGATGCGCTGCGGCGCAAGCAAGGCGACGTTCAGGCCACCGCCGCGCTGTTGAGCATCCCAAAGCAGACGCTGTACGACAAGATCAAGCGTCTTGCCGTAAACGTCGATGGGATCAGGGAAGGCTCGGCCGTCCGTTCCCAATCATGAGGATGAGCAGCGAGACGATGCGAATGGCAACGTTCCGCAAAACGACGCGGCATTTGGCGCCGCTCGCCCCCGCGAGCACCTACGCGGCCAGTTCGCGCATCACCTTGATCAGGTCCGACTTGCCCTCGAACCCGATGCCGGGAAGTTCCGGCATGATGATGTGGCCGTTCTCGACTTTCACGCCATCCGGGAAGCCGCCGTAGGGCTGGAAGAGGTCCGGATAGCTCTCGTTGCCACCCAGTCCGAGGCCAGCGGCGATATTGAGCGACATCTGATGACCACCGTGCGGCACGCAGCGGGCAGGTGACCAGCCGAACTGATCCAGCACGTCGAGTGTGCGCAGATACTCAACGAGGCCGTACGACAGCGCGCAATCGAACTGCAGCCAGTCGCGGTCGGGGCGCATTCCTCCATAGCGCAGGAGGTTGCGTGCGTCCTGATGCGAGAACAGGTTTTCGCCGGTGGCCATCGGGCCGGGATAGAACTCGGAGAGCGCCGCCTGCAGGGCATAGTCGAGCGGATCGCCGACTTCCTCATACCAGAAGAGAGGATACTGGCGCAGCATCTTGGCGTAGGCGATGCCGGTCTCCAGGTCAAAGCGGCCGTTCGCGTCGACCGCCAGTTGCGCTTCGGAGCCGATCTCTGCCAGGACCGACTCGATGCGGCGCTGATCCTCGTCGATGGTCGCGCCGCCAATCTTCATCTTGACGACATTGTAGCCGCGATCGAGGTAGCCGCGCATCTCCGCCCGAAGCGCCGTATTGTCCTTGCCGGGGTAGTAGTAGCCGCCGGCTGCGTAGACGAAGACCCGCGGATCGGCCTCACGCCCCTTTTGCTCGGCAAGCATCCGGAACAACGGCTTTCCTGCAATTTTCGCCGTGGCGTCCCAGATCGCCATGTCGAGCGTTCCGACAGCAACCGAGCGCTCGCCGTGACCACCGGGCTTCTCGTTGCTCATCATCGCCGTCCAGAGCTTGTGCGGATCGAGGTTGTCGCCGGATTCGTTCAGGACGCTGTTGCGATCGGCTTCCAGAATCCGGCTTCGGAAACGCTCGCGGATGAGACCCCCCTGGCCGTATCGACCGTTCGAGTTGAAGCCGTAGCCGACCACCCTGCGACCATCGCGTTCGACGTCGGTCACGACTGCGACCAGGCTCGCGGTCATCCAGGAGAAGTCGATATAGGCGTTTCGGATGGGGGATGCGATCGGCTGGGTGACCTCGCAGACCTCGACAATGCGCATGATGCTCTCCTTGATTCTGGCTATGCTCTGAACGAGATCCGCGGGTTCCTCAAGAAGATAAATCCACTCACAAACCTCCCCGCCGTACCGCGATTGTCACAGTGCGCTGCCGCGAACATCGCTTTGGGCGCGCAGACGCTCACCGATCAGGTAGATGGACAGCACGGTCAGGAACATCAGTGCGGACGGTATGAAGGCGATGTAGGGCAATGTTGCCAGATCGGTCTGGCCGTCTGCGATCATGTTGCCCCATGTCGGCCGCGGTGGTGGCACGCTCAAACCCAGGAAGGACAGCACGCCCTCGATGACGATGATGCGCGCGGCCACGAGCAGGGCATAGATCAGCATAGGGATGATGATATTCGGCAGGATTTCGCGCGTCAGGACGCGCCAGTGCGTTGCGCCCATCGCGCGCGCCGCCAGCACGAATTCACGCTGGGCAAACACCAGCGTGCTGGCGCGCGCGACCCGCGTGAAGGCCGGGATCGTCAGGAAGCCGAGCAGGACAATCAGGATCGCGACGTTGGCGCCGACATAGGCCGTGACGGCAAGAGCGACGAGGATTCCGGGAAACGCCATGATCGCATCCATGGCCGCGATGATGATGGCGTCGGTGCGGCTGCGAAAATAGCCCGCAGCCAGCCCAAGGCAGGTCCCGAACCCAAGTCCCAAAGCCGGCGCCAATAGCCCGACCACGAGCGAAACCCGCGCACCGAAGATCGTGCGCGAGAAGATGTCGCGGCCGAGCTGGTCGGTGCCGAACCAGTAGGTCGCGCCGGGCCAGTTGGCGATGGCGGTGAAATCGGGTTCGATCGGGCTGCGCAGCGGCAGCAAGCTGGCGGTCGCGGCGAGCGCGATGACCAGTGCTGTCCAGGCCGTTGCAATCCAGAGGCTCGCACCGAGCGGATGGCGTGCGAGCGGAGGGGTTTGTGCGCCGCTCGACTGCGCCGCCAGAAGGGCTTGATCGTCAGCGGCATGACTCATTGGCGAATCCGCGGATCGAGCAGGGCATAGATCAGATCGACACCGAAATTGACCAGGACGTAGCCGATGGAAATGACCGCGACACAGCCCTGGACCAGCATCATGTCGCGGTTGTAGACGGCGCCCGTCAGCATGCGGCCCAGTCCCGGCAGGCCGAAAATCGTCTCGACCACCAGCGCGCCGGCGATCGCCGCGGCGATCTGCAGGCCGGAGATCGTCACCAGCGTGAATGACGAGGGCCGCAGCGCGTGCCGCAGCAGGATGGTGGCGGGACCGAGGCCCTTGGCCCTGGCGAGCGCGATATAGTCCTGCTGCAGGGTGTTGATCATGTCGGCGCGCAGCACGGCGAACAGCGGCGGCCATTCCGACAAGCCGATCGCGAGCGCAGGCAGCGCAAGATGTGCAAGATTGCCGAGCGGATCGGCCGTGAACGCCACGTAACCCGTCGATGGCAGCCAGCGCAGCCTGAGCGCGAACAGGAACATCAACATGATGGCCGTGATGAACACGGGAGCGGCGAGCAGGAATAGCGCCGCCGCGCTGACGAGGCGGTCGGTCCGGCTGCCGACCTTGTAGGCACACAACACCCCGGCGGGCACCGCGAGCAGCAGGGCAAATACCTGGCTGAGCAGCATCAGCTCGATCGTCACCGGAAGGCGGTCGATGATCGATTCCATGACCGGCACCTGAGTGATGTAGGAGCGGCCGAGGTCGCCGTGCATGAAGCCGAGCAGCCAGTGCAGATAGCGCAGCGCCAGGGGCTGATCGAGCCCGAGATCGGCGCGGACCTGCGCGATCGCAGCCGGGGTCGCATCACTGCCGAGCAGGGCGAGCGCGACGTCGCCCGGCAGCAGGTTGAGCAGCAGGAAAGTCGCCGCGGCGACCAGCAGCAACACCAGGACGAGGCGCAGCAGCTTGCGCAGGAAGTAGTGCATGATCGCCCGCCCCTTGCAGCGCAATCCCGAAGGCCGACATTATTTCGGATCCACCCACACCTCGTTGAGCCGAACCACGCCACGCCGCAGCGGCGGAATGTTGTGGACCCGCGGCTGCGTGATGGCGAAATAGATCGACTGGACGCGCAGCATGATCGGCATCTGCGTCGCCATCTCCTTGCTCACGTCGCAATAGGCTTGCTTGCGGACGTTGATGTCGAGACTGCGGCGACCGGTCTCGATGGCCTCGTCGAGCTTCGGATCATTGATCCCTGTGATATTGCCCCCGCTCTTCGAAAAGAATGCCTGGTAGACTTGAAAGTCGGGGTCGGGCACGTCGGCGATTTCCCAAAAGGCGATCTGGTAGTCGCCGCGCAGGACCGGATTGATGTAGGACGGCCCGCCCTCGATGTTTCTGATCTCCGTCTCGATGCCGACCTTATGCCAAAAACTCTGGTAGATCTGCGCGGGGATCGTCAGCGTCGGCTGCGACTGCAGCACGACTTTCACCGGCCTGCCGTAATCCTGGAGCAGGGCCCTGGCCTTGTCCGGGTTGTATTCGGGATAGCCGACATCGGGGCAATTCCACTCCGAGCCCGGCCCCCACAAACTGGTGGCGAGCTCGCCGACGCCGTTGAAGGCGACCTTGAGCTCGACGTTGCGGTCCAGCGCATAGGCCAGCGCCTGCCGCACCCTGATATCGTCGAGCGGCGGCGACGACGTGTTGATATTGAGGGTGTAGGCGCCAGTGCCGGTGTATTCCACGACCTTCAAGGTCTTGTCGTTACGTGCTTCGATCACCTGCTTGCCGAGCGGCGCGTAGAAGATGTCGATGTCGCCGGTCTTGACAGCCGTAAAGCGCGCGGTCGGATCGGGCAGGAAGCGGATCACGATTTTGTCGAGATGCTGCGCCCCGGGATTCCAGTAGTTCGGATTTTTCTCGAAGGCGATGCTATCGTCCTGTCTCCATTCCGTCATCACGTAGGGACCGGCGCCGATCGGACGGCGGTTGAGATCGGGGCCGGCGCCGTCCTCATGCTCCGACGGCATCACCCAGAACAGAAAATTGTCGGCCGAGAAAATGCTGGGGAATGGAGCCCAGGGATAGGCGAGGTGGAATTCCACCATGGTGTCGTCGATCGCGACAGCCTCCTTCAGCGCGCCGAGAGCAGCGGCGAACGCCTGGTTCCTTTGGGGATCGAGGATGCGTTGGTAATGATGTGCCACGTCGCGCGCGGTATAGGGCGCCCCGTTGGAGAACTTCACGCCCGGCCGCAGCGTCAACCGCCAGGTCAGGCCGTCGGGCGAGCTGTCGAGCGACGTGGCGAGGTCCGGGACACGCCCACCTTGTTCGTCCAGCGTGAAGAATTTCGAGAACACCAATGCGCCAGCCATCGTCGTCTCACGATTGGCCGCGCGCATGGTGAGCGGGTCAAAACCCTGGACTTGAGCGCTGGTGGCCATGACGACCGAGCCGCCGTCCTTCGGCGCCGGCTCCGCCGCGCCGCACGGCGGCAGTCCGGCCAGCGCAAAGGCAAATGTGGCAACGATCAGGCCAACGAGTTCATGAATGCGCTGCACGGCCCCCTCGCTTTGTACGTGGATTGCCTTGTGACATGTAAGCCCGAAGCCGATCGGCCTCGAGCTCGACCAACGTTTCGGGCCAGTCTAACGATTGCATTTTGGGTTGGTATTCTTCTAAGGACGCAGAATCCGATCGACCGCGTCCGCAATGGTCAGGTACGGCGGAAAACGGCCGAAGACGCTCGGGGGCCGTCCTGTCATCATTCGAACGGATCGAGCTGGGCTTGCGCCTTCTTCGTCAGGCCGGAGCGGACCAGCCGGTAGGATGCCGCAAGCCTGTAGCGAAGCTCATCCTTGGACGTGCTCCAGGGCAGGTTCACCCATGAGCGGTGAAAATAGGGCGCCTTCACGCCAACCCCGGCATCGATGAGCATTTGCGCTGTCTCGACGCTGTCGGTCTTGACCGAGACGCCTGGCATGGCGGAGCCGATGCAGGCGAACATCTTGCCGCCGACTTTCCAGGCGTCGTGGCCTCCACCCCAGGGGTCGGACACCTCGGCGCCGGGGAACGTGCGGCAGATGGCATTGACGATTTTGCGACTCACGGCAGCATCACCTGCGCCAGAGGCCCCCGGTCAGGCTCGAGGCCTGGCATCTCAGGGCGCCGCATCGACCTGTCCACGACAGCTGATGGATTTCGCTCGCAACCTTGGAACAATTTGCGGTCTCACTGGTTAGGACACCAATCCCCAAAATTGGAGTTTCCCATGCGCGAGCAGCGCTCTCAACGAATAGGCGCGCATGCGCCTGTGCACAAGGTCGATAGTCATCGACCCGAGATCGGCTATGCCCTTGTCGTCGATGGGCAGGCAAAATCTGACTTCAAAACGCACGCTCAGGCCGTGAAAGCCGCAACGGACCTGAAAGGGCGTTTCCCGATGCTCCGGATCGAGATCTACGACGCTGAAGGTGGGACAAGCGAGAAGATCGAGCTTTCAGCGGCAGCCTGATTTAGTCCCGGCGCGACAGTTTTGCACAGCGGATGACACGACTGGCGCCATCGGTGCGACTCACGCTAAGCAACTCACCTCCGTCAAATCGAATGTGAGAAGAACGAGATGGTTGCTGCTGCCCGTGGATTGCCAGCGTCAGGTTATGCGCTCGAAGTGGATGGTCGGTTGAAAGCCGAGTTTTCGACCCGGGACGGAGCCAAGGCAGGGGCACAGGAGCTGAAAAAGCGTTTTCCCATGCTTCGGGTCAGAATCTACGACGCACAGACAAAGACACGGGAAGAAATTTAGCCCTCGGGTCTGGTTGAGCGACACCAAAGGGCAGGGCGATCGCATCTGGTACGGAAGTACGGCGGTGTGGATAGATGGGAGCTCTGTGGCCCATCCCTTGAGACGCATCGCAAGGGGGGCTAGGGATCGCCTGCCTCCGACCGGTGCCAATTCGACAGATGTGCCGCGTGCGTTGATCCGTAGGCGTCCGTCCCAAAGAAGCGGTCGTAGTAGTCGGTATCGATGTGGTGCACCTGCATCACCCACATCAGATGCATTGCATCGATGCTGCCGGG
>Ga0070709_10000494_pt1 | contig 23251 bp, 21 predicted proteins | sample LARL51metaG_FD_65449 | JGI IMG/M metagenome (GOLD analysis project Ga0070709, IMG submission 65449) | Corn, switchgrass and miscanthus rhizosphere microbial communities from Kellogg Biological Station, Michigan, USA - LAR L5-1 metaG | ecosystem: Host-associated > Plants > Roots > Rhizosphere ... | reverse complement strand
CTTGACCTTCGGCGGCGCCCAGCGGCAGATGTTGCCCGCCTTGTCACGGACGCCACCGGCGCCCGGGTGACCGTCAACGGGCAACCGGCATAAGCGCGGCGCTGCGCGGCAGGCGAGCATCCTGCGTTGCAGGGCATGCATATGGGAGGAATCAATGGAGATCGATACGCTCGAGGGAGTCCAGCTCGGCGGCATCACACAGTGGATCCGTATTCGCGGGGCGGACGCGTCCAACCCGGTACTTCTGCTGATGCAGCAGGGTCCCGGGTTGCCAATAATCAATGAGGCGCGGCGTCTGGAGCACCTTCTCGGCCTGGAAGAGACCTTCACCGTCGTCTATTGGGACCAACGGGGCACCGGCCTATCATCACCACCACTGCGCAAGAATTCGCACAGGTTCGAAATCAGCGTGGCGCGGATGGTCGACGACACGGTGACGCTGCTGGAGTTGCTTCGCGACCGATTCGGTGGCAAGACATTCGTCGCCGGGTTCTCCTTCGGCGCGACGTTCGCGGCATACGCCGCTGTGCAGCGCCCGGAGCTCGTGGCGGCGTTGGTAGCGGCTGGCATGGACATCGACATACCCGCAGCCGAAAACAACGCCTACGCCTTCGCGCTCAACGCCGCCCGCCGGCGCGGCAACCGACGCGCAATCCGGCAACTGGAGGCCATCGGGCCGCCGCCGCACACAAGCGTGAAGCAGTTCACCACCCGGGCCCGCTGGGCGGCCAACTTCAGAGGCGTAGCGACCAACGCCAACTTCAACAGCGTGCTCCGCGCGCTGCTCGTCAGCTTGGTCCGGTCGCCCGACTACTCGGCCGCGGACGTCATCCGCACCCTTCGTGGGATGAGGGCATCGCTGGCGGCGCTGCTGCCCCAGCTTGCCACCACAGATCTGGTTCGCACCATGCCGCGCCTCGACGTGCCTGTTGTCATGGCGCAGGGCCGTCTCGACCAGGTGGCGCCCGGCGAAGCGGCACAGCGGTTCCACGACTCGCTCACAGCCCCGAGCAAACAACTGGTGTGGTTCGAATCATCGGCGCACACACCCCACCTGGAGGAACCTGCCAAGTTCCGCGACCTGGTCATGAACCTCAGAGCTGGTCAGCTCGCCAGCACCTGAATCAGCCAGTCGGGCCGGAGCGCGGGACCGGGATCCGCTCCCGGCCATGGCGCCGGTCACCCAGAGACGTCGCAGCGGCCAGCCTATTCCGGACATCCGCGGCCTGGCCGGCGCCGCTCCACGTCGGCAGGTGCGCCGGGCGGCGCCTGAGACGAGCCCGGCGGTATTTCTGGGCGGGCACCGGAACGCTCCGAATAGGTAGCCGGGCGGGCGCACCGCTGTCACATCCTCGCCCATCGGCGTGATCCGGGTCATCCCAGAGCCCCTGTTCGTCCAGCGCATTCACACGGAACTCACACGCGTTCGGCGCAGGACCCTGAGGTACGGCCACCAGGATGATCAGCCGGGATCACCTGAAACCCTGCGAGGTGCGATGGAGACCGGGGCCACTGGCGGGCCGGTGCGGATGCAGTGGCGGTTGTCGTGAGGGCCGGGCCGGTGCTCAGGGCGGCTTTGGCCGGCGCTGCCCGGCGGCCGGTGCAGACCGTGGTGATCTTCGCGGTGCTGGCCACGGCCACCACGGCCGCCCTGGTCGGGCTGACCCTGGCCACCAACCCCACCCAGGCGGACCAGGCGGTGTCCGCCCGCTACCACGTCGCGGACCTCGCGGTGACGATCGACGACGCGTTGGTGACGAGCGCCCAGCTCGCCAGGATCCGCCACCTGCCTGGAGTGACCAAGGCCGTCGGCTACCCCGCGACCACGGTCGACGTCACCATCCCGGCGACGCCCGGGTACCGCGGCGGCGCCGCGGTTTCCGGCCCGCTGACCATAGTGGGCCGGGCGCTGCGGGCCGGCCCGCTCGATCACATCACCCAGAAGTCCGGCCGGTGGCCGGCCCGGCTGGGCGAGATCGACGACAACGACCTCTCCGGAACGCGAGGCTCCGTCGGCCTGCTGCAGACCATCACCGTGACCGGCCTGGCGGGCAGGCCCAAGCTCGCCATCGTCGGATGGGGCTCGCTGCCCGCGCAGGACGACACGCAGAACGCCTGGGCCCTGCCTGGCACGATCACCGCCCTGGAAAGGGCCGGCGCGCCCCGGCAGGAACAGATGCTCTACACCTTCAGCCACGCATCCACCGTCGCCCAGGTCAGCGCGGACCTGGCCGAGCTGCGGGCGGCGCTGCCCGCCGGGGCGATCATCGGCCACGCCACCGCGCTGTCCGCCGGGAACCTGAGCGACATGGGCAACGGGATCCATGCGGCGTCCGCCGTCCCGTACGCCATCATGGCCCTGCTGCTCGCAGTGGTCATCGTCGCCAGCGTGGCCGCGGCCGCTGTGACAGCCGGCTACCGCCGGATCGGGGTTCTGAAGAGCATCGGCTTCACCCCGGCTCAGGTCGCCGCCACCTATCTCACCCAGCTCGGGGTACCGGCACTGGCCGGGGCGCTGGCCGGAACGGCGCTCGGCAATCTGTGGGTGCTGCCCCTTATCCAGGTGCGGTCGCTTTTCAAGGTCACCGTGGCCGTTCCCCTCTGGATCAATATCGCCGTGCTGGCCGGGATGCTGGCGCTGGCCGGGCTGGCTGCCCTGGTGCCCGCCGTGCGGGCGGGACGGCTTCCGGCCGTGCAGGCGATCACGGCCGGCCAGGCCCCACGGGCCGGACACGGGCACGCCGCCCACCGGCTCGCTGGCAGGGTGCCGCTGCCCCGCCCGGTCACCGCCGGGCTGGCCGCCCCGTTCACCCGCCCGTCCCGGTCGGCGGCCACGCTGGCCACCCTCACCATCGGGCTGACCGCGGCCGTCATCGCCGTGGGTCTCAGCACCCAGATCACCAAGATCGTGATCAGCATCGGCGTCGCCTACATAGACCGCGCGCTGTTCCTGCGGCTGACCTGGCTGGTGGTCGTGCTGGCCGGGATCGGCGTGTTCGCCACGCTGCTGATGCAGGCCCGGGAGAAGGTCCATGACCTCGGGATACATAAGGCGCTCGGGATGACACCCCGGCAGGTGATCACGATGGTCATGTGCTGGGCCGCCGTCCCCGCCATCATCGCCGCGGCCATCGCACTGCCCGCCGGCGCCGCCCTGGAACCGGTGGTCGCACGGGCGGTTGTCAGCGCGGAGGCGGGTCCGCTGGAAGGCATGAGCGCCCTCATAGGCGGTCCCTTCGCTGGAGCCGCGCCGATCACCCGCCCCGGCGATGCCGTGCGGTACACCCGCCACGGCAAGGCCGTGATCAATGCCGGCCCGCCGCACCAGCGGCTACGGGGCGGGCAGCAAGCCGGAGGGGGTGCCCCGGGATCGCCGGGCTCCTTCGCCGGCCTGTTCGGCACCGCCGGCCAGAATCCCTACTCCCCCGGCGAACTTGCCTTGCTGGCCCTGGCCGGCCTGGCCGTCGCCCTCGCCGGCGCGCTCGGGCCCGCGATCTGGGCCGCCGCCTCGCGGGCCACCACCGCCCTGCGGGCCGAATGAGGAGAGACCAATGGACGCGCTGATCAGCCTCGGCGAGGCGACCAAGCGGTACGCCGGGGGCGCCACCGCCCTGGACCAGGTCAGCCTGGACGTGGCGGCCGGTGAGGCGGTGGCCGTGATGGGGCCCTCCGGCAGCGGGAAATCGACGCTGCTGAACCTGGTCGCCGGGCTGGATAAGCCCAGTGGCGGCACCGTCACCGTCGCCGGGCAGCGGGTTGACACCCTGTCCGAGACCCGGCTGGCCCGCTACCGCCGCCGGGAGGTTGGGATGGTCTTCCAGTTCTTCAATCTGCTGGACGACCTCACCGTGGCCGGCAACGTGCTGCTGCCCGCCCAGCTCGCCGGGACACCACGGCGCAAGGCGCGGGCCCGGTGCGCCGAACTGCTGGACCAGCTCGGCATCGGCCGCTACCGGGACATCTACCCCGGGCGGCTGTCCGGTGGTGAGCGGCAGCGGGTGGCGATCGCCCGTTCGCTGATCAACGACCCGGCGGTGCTGCTCGCCGACGAGCCGACCGGGGCGGTGGACACCGCCGCCGGTGAGGGGATCGGCCAGTTGCTGCTGGACCTCAACGCCGCCGGGCAGACCCTGGTGCTGGTGACCCACAGCCCGGACCTGGCCGCCCGCTATGCCAAGCGGACCGTGCGGCTAGTGGACGGCCACATCGCCAGCGATACCGCCGCCCGGAACTGATATCCGCTTGCCCGCGCCGGGAAGCAGTGTGCCAGGCAACTCCTGAGACAAGGACCCGGCGGTGTATCTGGCGGGCCACCGGATCGCTCCAAATAGGTAGCCGGGGCGGGCGCACTGCTGGCGCCGAGGCCCTGACCAGATTGAGCGATGGGACCTTTTGGTGGCCACTACCAGGTTTCTGGCCGGGATGTCTATCCGGGCTTGCCGCGCAACGGTTGCCGCCCGCAGGCCTCGGCTCGCTGTGGCATTGCCGGCGGCCCTGATGCTGGCGGTGGTGGCTGGAACCACCGCGTGCGATCCCGGCCACCATGGCCGGTATCCGATCCAGGCTGCCTATACGCGGCCGGGGCCGTATGCGACGACGACCGGCACGGTGAAGGATGCCACGGGCAGCGCGATCTACGACTTGTTCTACCCGCGCCACTATGCCGCGCTCGGGTTCAAGAGCCCCATCGTCACGTGGGGCAATGGGACCACCGGCAGGCCTGCCATGGTCTCGACGCTGTTGGGCCACCTGGCGTCTTACGGGTTCACCGTCATCGCCTCGACGTCCGGCTGGACCGGCAGCGGCGTGCAGATCGACGCCGCGGCCCACTACCTGGCCGCACAGGACTCCGCCGTGGGCAGCGTTTTCTACCACAGGCTGGACGTGCACGAGGTGGCAGCCGTTGGTCACTCCCAGGGCGCGGGCGGTGCGGTCCGCGCGGCCACGAACGACCCGGCACTGATCAAGGCCGTGCTGACGTTCTCGCTGCCGAACGCGTTCTGGGCGGCGCCCAATCCCGGCTGCCCGACCAGGGCTGACTGCCTGGCCGACCCCGCCGCGCTCACCCAGCCCGTCTTCTTCCTCTCCACCTACGGGCCCTTCGACTCGTTCATCGCAAGCCCGGCCACCGAAAAGGCCTTCTACAACAGCACCACTGTCCACGCCGCGCTCGGCATCATCCGCGAGTCCGACGGCGAGACCGCAGACCACAATTCGATCGAGAACACCTCCTACGGCGGGAACCCCGGCGGCGAACTGGGCTACGCCACCGCATGGCTCGAATACCGGTTGCGCGGCAACACCACCGCCGCTGGCGCCTTCACCGGCGCACACCCCGAACTGGTGTCGAACACCAACTGGCCGGGCAGCGCCACCAAATGAGGAGTGCGACAATCGGCGCATGCCGGAACGACTTGAGGTTCAGCGGGCGGTGGCCGCGCCAGCGGGCGAGATCTTCGCGGTGCTCACCGATCCGCAGGGCCACGTTGCCATAGACAGCTCGGGCATGCTGATGGCGGCCAGCGGGGATATCGTCGCCAAGGCCGGGGACACGTTCGTCGTGCACATGGACCGGGAAGCGCTCAACGACTACCCCCTCGGCCTCTACGACGTCACCGTCGAGATCGTCACGTTCGAGCCGGACCGGGAAATCGCCTGGACCATCCACGGCCAGTTCGAGATCGGCCACGTGTACGGCTACCGGCTGGAGCCCATCGCGGAGGGCACGCTCGTGACGTCCTACTACGACTGGTCGGCGATAGCGCAGAACTGGAAGGACGCAGCGATCTTCCCGGTGATCCCGGAGAGCGCGCTGCGGGCCACGCTCGGGATCCTGGCCCGCACCGTCGCCCCGGGCAAGCCCCGCCCGACCCTCCCGGCCTCCTGACCGGCGCTGCGGCATCCGGCCGCTGGTGACCGGAGGGCTGGAATGTCGGACCGGCGAGTGATACTCGGTTGCGGCGTCTGGAGCGGCTGACCGGCGGCGGTGCCCCGTGGGCCGGGCGGATCCGCCGGGCGTTTCGGTGCTGCCGTGGGATCGGAGAAGTATGCGCGTCGAGGTCGGGGCCGTCGTGCCCGAGACGCCAGCGGCGGAGGAGGGCCTGCCGGATGTCCCTGGCCTGGCGCGGCTCGCGGAGCGTGCTGGCCTGGACTGCCTGTGGGCCGAGGACCGTCTGGTGGCCGGCCAGGAGCCGGTGCTGGACAGCAGCCTGATGCTGGCCGCCGCCGCGGCGGTCACCGACCGCATCGCGATCGGGTTTTCCGTTTATGTGCCGTCGCTGCGCCCGCTGGCCTGGGCCGCCAAGCAGATCGCCAGCCTGCAGCACCTCGCGGGAAGCGGCCGTCTGCGGCTCGGTGTGGGCCTGGGCGGCGGGTCCGCGGACGAATATCACGCGGCGGGCTGGCGCCGCGAGGACAGGGCCCGGCGCACCGATGACTTTCTCCGGCTGCTGCCCGGCCTGCTCAGCGGCAAGCCGACCCCGATCCCCGATGCCCCGGGTTCCGTCGAGATCTCGCTGCGGCCAGCCATGCCGGTGCCGCCGCTGTGGATCGGCGGCCAGTCAACGGCTGGCCTGCGGCGTGCCGTCCGGTTCGGCGATGGCTGGCTGTCCGGCTTGCAAACCCCGGGCGAGTTCGCGGCCAGCGCGGCCCGCCTCGGCGAGCTGTCGGAGGAGGCCGGGCGGCCCAGGCCCCGGCTGGGCATGTGCGTGCATGCCGCCATCGGCAGGCGCGCGGACGCCGGGCTGGCCGGCATCACCGCGGCGAGCATGCAGCGTATGTTCGGCGTGCCCGCCGACCGCGCCCGGCAACTGGCCGTCGGCGGGACACCCCGCCGGGTCGCCGAGCACCTCGCGCGCTACTGCGAAGCGGGAGCAGAACTGCTGGCGGTCACCTGCTACCCCGCGCCCATGGAGCAGTCCTGGGAGTTGCTCGCAGAGACACGGCGGCTGCTCAACCAGCCCTGAAGCAGATCCCACCGATGGGACCGTCGCTGTTACCGTGCCGCCATGGGTATTCCGCTCAGCGATGCGGCGCTGCGACTGGTCGACGGCAGGAACTACGCGGTCCTGGCCACGGTGAATCGGGACGGCAGCCCGCAGACCTCCGTGGTGTGGGTCGGCCGCGACGGGACCGACCTGCTGTTCTCGACGGTGGAGGGGCGGGTCAAGCACCGCAACATGGTGCGGGACCCGCGCGTCAGCGTCACCGTGATCGACTCTGCAGACCCAGAAAACTATGTCGAGTTGCGCGGCCGGGTGTCGATGACCCCGGACATCGGCCGGCAGCTCGACACCCAGCTGTCGTGGAAGTACGACGGCAAGGGTCCGGGACAGGACCGCCCCGGCGCGGTCCGCGTGGCCGTGCGGGTGGTCGTGGAGAAGGCCACCGGCTACGCCGCCTAGCGCCGCAGTCCCGGAATCAGCGTCCGGGCATTTTCCGAGTAGACGAGGCGCAGCACGTCCGCGGGCAGGTTTAGGGCGGAGATGCACCAGCGCCCGGTCGGCGGCGGATCCTCCGGGGAGTAGCCGAAGTATTCGTCCTCGGTCTCGAGGAACCGGAAGTAGATCTCGTAGCTTTCCCGCTCAGGCGGTATCAGGTCGGTGGCAAAGAGAACCCGGTCGGGATGCCGCAGGATCAGCGCACGGGTGCGGCGCGGCTGCCGCCCGAGTTCGGCGATCCTGGCGGCGATGTCGATCGTGAGATTCGGATAGCTGTCGAGCATCCGGGTGATCCAGGCGATGTCCTCGGCGTTGCATCCGGCGTGCAGCCCGATGAACCGGGTGCGCGGATGCGCAGCCACGAGGGCTTCCAGCGAGCACATGAGCTGGCCGAAACGCGGAAAGCCGGGCCCTGCGAAGGACCATTCGCGGTGGCCGAGCAGCTCTTCGAGGCGCTCGTTCCGCTCGTCGACCGGCTCGAAGAACGCGACCGGATCGGCGGTGTGGATAGCAACCGGCACGTCCAGTTCCGCTGCCTGCTCCCACAACGGGCTCAGCCGCGGGTCGTCGGGCATGACGAGCCGGCCCTGGCCGTCCCGGACGTGCAGGCCGAGGTCCTTCCAGACCTTCAGGCCCCTCGCGCCCCGTGCCACGGAGTCGGCGAGGCTTGCCGCGAGCCGCTCGGGCTCACCGTCCGCCAGTGCGGCCCAGTCGACGTGGCAGAAGGTAGCGAACCGGCCCGGATAGCTGCGGTCGTAGCGGTCCAGGTTCGCTTCGAGTTCCGCCCCCCAGCGGCCGTCCATGTTCACGACCGCGGCGATGTTGCACGAATCCATGAGGTCGGCCAGCCGGGTGGTACTTGGCACGGCCCAGGTCCCGCCGGTGAGCCAGCGGCCAAGATGGGTGTGCGCGTCGATGGCTGGCGCGCACGCACGCTCGACCCGGTGGCTGGGGGCGGACAGGCTGGGCACCGGACGGTAGTCACAAAGCCTGAGCTGGTCCAGATCGGTCATGACGGCCTTCCCGTCGTCGGTCACGGCGCTGCCAGGTCCACCGGATGGACCCGGGCGAAGCAGGCGAGCGTCGAGAGTATTGCCGCCGCGGGCCCGTACTCCTACCGGGCCGCTGGCCCGGATACCTCCCGGATGCGTTTGTCAGCGGTGTCGCAGATCAGCACGTCGCCAGCGGCGTCGACGATCACTTCCAGCGGCTTGTACAGCCCGGTCGCGGTGGCGGGGCCGCCGTCACCGCCGAACCCCGCCCTGCACCGTGAGCCCCTGCGCTTTCCCATTTCGCATCGGGCAGCCCCATAGCCTCCTCTCGACGATAAGGCGGCTGCCTGGTAACGAACAAACCGCGCATCAGCGAAGCTGGGCGAGGGCCTCGGCGAGCGGTGCCAGCACGGCAGGGTCGTGTGGCGGCGGGAGGATGACGATCGCCAAGTCCAGGCCATGCTCGGCGAGCGCGGCCACCGCATCCACGGCCGGTCCGGTCTCGCCGCCGGGGCCCAGCCGGATGTGGCTGGACAGCATGATCTCCCCGGGATCGCGGCCGATGTCCCGGCAGTGCGCGTGCAGCACGTCACGCTTGCGTGCGAACTCCTCCGGGGTGCCACCGACAAAGTTCCAGTGCTGGGCGAACCGTGCGGCGGTGCGCAGCGTGCGCCGTTCCCCGCTGCCGCCGATGCACACCGGAGGATGCGGCTGTTGCACCGGCTTTGGCTCACAGCGCGCGCCGGTGAGCTGGTAGTACTTGCCGGCGAAATCGGTGGTCTGGCGCGTCAGCAGGCCGACGATGACCTCACACGCCTCCTCGAACCGGTCGCTGCGCTCGGCGGGGCTGCCCAGTTCGATGCCGTAGGCGCCAGACTCCTCCTCGTTCCAGCCAGCGCCGATCCCGATCTCCAGCCTGCCCCCGGAGACGATGTCGAGGGTGGCGGCCATGTTGGCCAGGACCGCGGGATGACGGTAGTGGATGCCGGTGACCAGTGTCCCGAGCCGGAGCCGCCGCGTCGCCTGTGCGAGCGCGGCGAGCGTCATCCAGCCTTCCAGGCACGGGCCAGCGGAGTCGGAGAAGATCGGATAGAAGTGATCGAACGTCCAGCCCGACTCGAACACATCGATGTCGTCGGCTTCCTTCCACACCGCGAGCATGTCGGGCCAGGTGGTGTGCTGTTGGGAGGTCTTGAAGGCGAATCGCATGCCTCAATCCTTTCAAGGGCCGTTCCTGGTTTCGCGCCCGCGGTCGAGCTTGCCGGTCACCCGTGGAAGTAGTGGCCCTTGCCGAGGTCGTCGATGAGCCCGGGCTGGACCGGCTGCCAGTCCATGAGCTCGCGGGTCAGGACGCTCGAGGCCGGGACGTCCATCGCCAGCAACGCGGCCAGCCAGCCGAAGTGCCCGGCCGCATCCTCGGGAGAAATGGCAGCCACCGGGACACCGAGATGCCGGCCGATCACCTCGGCGATGGCGCGGATCGGCACGCCCTCGTCCGCGACCGCGTGCAGCACGGAACCCGCCGGTGCCTGCTCAACCGCCAGCCGGAACAGGTGCGCGGCGTCGAACCGGTGCACGGCGGGCCAGCGGTTCGCTCCGTCGCCGATGTAGCCGGACACGCCCTTGTCACGGGCGATGCCGACCAGGGTTGCCATGAAGCCGTGGTCGCCGTCACCGTGCACCGTGGGCGGGAGCCGCAGCACCGACGAGCGGATGTCGCGGGAGGCGAGGGAGAGCGTCAGTTGCGCGGTGGCCTGCCGGGTCTGCGGGCCGCCGCCCGGATGTGCCGTAGCGGAGTCCGGGCTCCGCCCGTCCCGTTCGGTCGCCACGCGTCCTTGTGTGAGCCCGGCCGTCCCGGAGGCGATCACCAGCGGCCTGCCAGAACCCGCCAGCGCACCGCCGAACGTCTCGACGGCGCGGCGGTCCGCGTCGGCAGCGCCCTGGAAGTCCCCCGTGAAGGCGATGTCGTGCTTGAACGCGAGATGGATCACGCCGTCCGACGCGGCAGCCGCATCCCGCAGGCCGTCCAGATCATCGAGGGTGCCGCGATGCACCTGCGCCCCTGCCGCGGCGATCGCGGCCGCCGAGGCGTCCGACCGCGCCAGCCCGGTGACCCGATGGCCCGCGGCGATAAGTTCGGGAACGACGGCGGAGCCGATCCAGCCGGACGCGCCGGTAACGAAGACATGCATGAGAAACCTCCTGGTAGCCGGTTCCCTCAGCACGAGGACGTGCACGAGAGTCGATGTCAGTCACTGTCATCAGTGTACCCCCTAATGTCAGCGACTGTCATCACCTATGATCAGAGGCATGAGCCGGTGGGAGCCGAACGCGCGCGGCCGCCTGGAGCAGGCGGCCCTTGACCTCTACGTCGAGCGCGGGTTCGAGCAGACCACGGTGGCGGAGATCGCCGAGCGGGCGGGGCTCACCGAGCGGACGTTCTTCCGGTACTTCGCCGACAAGCGCGAGGTGCTTTTCGCGGGCGCCGGCACACTGCGGGAGCTCATGGTCGGCGCCCTCGCCGGGGCGCCGGCGTCCGCGGCGCCGATCGAAGCGGTCGCCGCGGCCCTGGAGACCGCCGGTGCCCTGCTCCAGGAGCGCCGCGAGTATTCCCGGCAGCGTCAGGCGGTCATCGCCGCCAACGCTGGCCTCCAGGAGCGAGAGCTGATCAAGCTCGCCTCACTCGCCTCGGCGCTGGCCGAGGCGTTGCGCCAGCGTGGCGTCACCGAACCGGCCGCGAGCCTGACCGCCGAGGCGGGGATCGCCGTCTTCAAGATCGCGTTCGAACGCTGGCACAGCGGAACCGGCCAGCCGGAACTGCCGCAACTCATCTCCGAATCGCTCGACGAGCTGAAGGCCGTGACCGCGGGCAGGTGATCACCGGCCGGCCCGGCCGCCCGGCACGCCGAGATGGCCCTTCCAGTGGCTATGCCATACTCGGGAGCAAACATCGGATCTATTTGCTGATTTCAGCGTGCCCGGCGCGGCAGCGGCAGGCATGGGAGGTGGGCCATGGCGGTGACCGACGAGGCCATCGAGAAGATCAAGGCCATGATCACCTCCGGGGCGCTGCGGGCCGGTGACCGGCTGCCTCGTGAAGCCGACCTGGCCGCCGAACTCGGCCTGTCCCGCAGTTCGCTGCGCGAGGCGGTGCGCGCCCTGTCCCTGGTCAACATCCTGGACGTCCGGCAGGGCGACGGGACCTACGTGACCAGCCTCGATGCCCCCGTACTGCTGGAGGCGCTGAGCTTCATCGTCGACTTCCACCGCGACGACACGGTGCTGGACTTCCTGCGCGTCCGGCGCATCCTGGAGCCGGCCGCCACGGCCATGGCGGCCGAGCGCATCACCGATGCCGACAGCGAGGGGCTCCGCAAGCTGCTCGACAGCCTGGGGCCGGACCCGGACGTGGACGATCTGGTCGCCAACGACCTGGAGTTCCACCGGCGCATCGCCGCGTGCTCGGGCAATGCCGTGCTGTGCTCGCTGCTGGAGACGCTGTCCGGGCCGACGACCCGCGCCCGGGTCTGGCGTGGCCTTACCCAGGCCGGGACCAAGGAGCGGACGCTCGCCGAGCACCGGGCGATACTGGAGGCCCTCGCGGCGCACGAGCCCGAGGTCGCCCGGTCCTGGGCCACGGTGCACATCGCCGGCGTGGAGCAGTGGCTGGCTTCGGTGCCGTGACGCCGGCCGGGCCAGGCCCCGGCCCGCAGGCTCAGAGTGACACGCTCAGCCCGTAAACACCGACGGCGTTCGCGCCGAACACGGCGTCCCGCTCGGCCGGGCTCAGCCGCCCGCCGAGGATGTCGCGGGCCAGGGCCGTCACCTCGTGGTAACCGGCGGCGAGCAGGCAGACCGGCCAGTCCGAGCCGAACATCAGCCGGCCGGGCCCGAACGAGCCAAGCAGGCTGTCTACGTAAGGCAGGAAATCCGCTGCGCTCCAGCCGGTTCCGGCCTCGGTGACGAGCCCGGACAGCTTGCAGACCACGTTCGGCAGCCCGGCCAGTGCTCCGACGAGTCCGGCCCACGGCTCGATCCTGCCGACCGCGATCTCCGGCTTGGCCCCGTGATCGAGTACGAACCGCACGTCGGCCAGCTCAGCGGCGGCACGCAGCGCCGCGGGCAGTTGCGCGGGCCGAACCAGCAGGTCGAAGGCCAGCCCCGCGGCGCCGACGGTACGCAGCCCGCGCCTGACGTCGGGCCGGTCCAGCCAGCCGGGGTCTGGTTCGTCCTGGACGAGATGCCGCAGCCCGACAAGCAGGTGGCCACCGGGCAGGCTGCGCAGCCGGTCAAGCTCGTCGCCGAGGTCCTCCCGGGTCAGGTCGGCCCAGCCGACCACCCCGGCGATCACCGGCGGGCCGCCCTCGGCGCTGCCCGCTGCGAGCGCCAGGAACTCCCCGGTCTCCCCGGCGCTGGCGAGAACCTGGACCAGCACGCTCGCCGTGACGCCCTCCGCCGCGGCGGCCGCCCGGTAGTCCGCCAGCGTGAACGGCCGGCGGATCCGCGGCAGGTTGTCCAGCCACGCATGCCGCCCGGCCGCCGGATCCCAGAGGTGATGGTGCGCGTCGACGATCACGGCCGGTCCGCCGCCGGTGTCAGGCCCTCGGCGGCCAGTTCACCGAACAACTCCTCCGGCACGTCCGCCGCCAGGTACCCGACGTCCTCGGTGACCTCGACCACGGTGCGCGCCCCGACCACGACGGCGGTGACGGCCGGGTGGCGGAGCGCGAACCGGACGGCGGCGGCGCCGATCGGCACGCCGTGACGCGCGCACACCGCGCGGATCCGCTGCGCCCGGTCCAGCAGGCCGGCCGGCGCGGGCGCGTAGTCATACGTCGCGCCGGGGCGCGGGTCGGCGAGTATCCCGCTGTTGAAGACGCCCGCGGCGAGCACCGCGACGCCGCGCCGCTGGCAGGCCGGGAACAGGCTGGCCGCGGCGGCGGTGTCGAGCAGCGAGTAGCGCCCGGCCACGAGCACGCAGTCCAGGTCGGCGCGCTCGACGAACCATTCGAGCAGCGGCGCCTGGTTCATCCCGACGCCGACCGCCCGGATGGTGCCTTCGGCACGGAGCCGGTCGAGAGCGACGTAGGCGCCGTCCAGCGCCTCTTCGGCGTGGTCGTCCGGGTCGTGGATGAACACGATGTCGATGCGGTCGGTGCCCAGCCGCCGCATGCTGTCCTCCAGCGTGGCGAGCACGCCGTCGCGGCTGTAGTCGCGCACGCGGGCCAGCCTGGGTGTGCCGTAGAAGCCGTCCACGCCCTCGACGTCGCCGGCCGCGGGCACCAGCCGCCGGCCGACCTTGGTGGACAACACGAACCCGTTGCGGCCGGCCAGAAACATGCCAATACGCTGCTCGGACAGCCCGACTCCGTAGTGCGGCGCGGTGTCGAAGGCCCGGATGCCCGCCGTCCACGCCGCCGCCAGGGCCGCGGCGGCCTGATCGTCGCTGACCGGCTCGAACAGGCCGCCGATCGGGGCGCCGCCGAAGACCATCTCGGAGACCCGCACGCCGGTCCTGCCGAGGGGGATCTGGCGCATGGTCATGCCGGCCGGCCGGCCGCCCGCCACGCGGGCCCCCCGGGGAAAGAGAACTCCGCCAGCGACTGCGGCCTGATCCGGGTGGAGGCACCGGGGGTCTCCGGCGCGAGGTACCGGCCACCGATGACGACCGCGGGCGTGACAAAGTGCTCATGCAGGTGATCGATCCACTCGATCATCCGGTCCTGCATGGTGCCGGTCAGCGCGACATAGTCGAACATCGACAGGTGCTGCACGATCTCGCATAGTCCCACCCCGCCGGCGTGCGGGCACACCGGAACCCCGAACTTGGCGGCGAGCAGCAGGTTGGCGAGGTTCTCGTTGACGCCGGCCACCCGGCAGGCGTCGATCTGCATGACGTCGATGGCCCTTACCTGGAGAAGCTGCTTGAACACGACCCGGTTGGCGCCATGCTCCCCGCTGGCCACCTTGACCGGCCACACTCCGTTCCTTATCGCCGCCATGCCGAGGATGTCACCCGGGCTGGTGGGCTCCTCGACCCACGCGGGCTGTGCGGGCGCCAGCTCACGGACCCAGGAGATGGCCGCTGGGACGTCCCAGACCTGATTCGCGTCGATCGCGATGCCGATCTTGTCGCCCACCGCCTCGCGGGCGATCGCGATGCGCCGCTTGTCGTCGGCGAGCCTGGCACCCACCTTGATCTTCACCTGGGTGAAGCCGTCGTTGACCGCCTCGGCGCAGAGCGAGGCGAGCTTGTCGTCGGAATAGCCAAGCCACCCGGGCGTGGTCGAGTAGGCGGGGTACCCGTCCCGGCGCAGCAGCGCGATCCGCTCGGCCATGCCTTCGCGACCCTGCTCAAGCAGGCGCAGGGCGTCCTCGGGTGTCAGCGCGTCGGTCAGATAGCGGAAGTCGATGAGCCGGACGATCTCCGCCGGCGGTAGTTCGGCGAGCAGCAGCCAGAGCGGCTTGCCGGCCCGGCGCGCGGCCATGTCCCAGCACGCGTTGACCACGGCACCGATGGCCATGTGGACGACGCCGCACTCCGGGCCCAGCCAGCGCAGCGGGCTGTCGAAAACCAGGCGCCGGTACAGCGCACCGAGGTCGGCGAGCGCCTCGTCGACGTCCAGCCCGGCGACGAACGGCTCCAGCGCCCGGATCGCCGCTAGCTGGACGTCGTTGCCCCGCCCGATGGTGAAGACAAAGGCGTGCCCCGCCAGTGCGGCGCCGGGCTCAACCGGGTCGGCCGCGTCGGTCCTGACGACGACGTAGGCCGCCGAGTAGTCGGGGCTCGGGTTCATGGCATCGGAGCCGTCGAGCCGCAGCGACGTCGGAAAGCGGACGTCGTAGGTGTCGAATCCCAGGATGCTGCTCATTCGGCGGTCGCCTCGCCGCCGATGATCCGGGCGAGGATCAGCGCGAAAAGGATGACGGCGCCGTTGATCGCGTCGATCCAGTAGTTGGGCGCATTGATCAGGTCGAGGATGTTCTGGATCAGGCCCAGCAGGATCACGCCGGACGCGGCGCCGACCATGTTCCCCCGGCCGCCCTGGAGGCTGACACCGCCGATCACGGCCGCGGCGAAGACCGAGAAGATGATCCCCTCGCCGTAGCCCTGGCTCCCGGTCACCGAGGAGACCCGGCCCGCCTCCATGAGCCCCGCGAGCGCGGCGAGCGTGCCGCCCGCCACGTACACGCCGATCCTGACCCGGTTCACCTTGATGCCCGCCGCCCGCGCGGCCTCCCTGTTGCCGCCGATCGCGTAGATGGAGCGGCCGATCCGGTGGTACCGCAGGAACAGCCCGACGACGATGAAGACGATGGCGGCGACGATCAGCGAGACCGGGATCTTGCCGACGTAGGCGGCACCCAGATAGCTGAACACGGTAGGCAGGTTGAACGGGGACTCCCCCTTGACGATGCCGTCCTGGACGCCGGCCAGCAGGATCGTCATGCCCAGGGTCACGATGAATCCGTTCAGCCGCCCCTTCACAATGAGCAGGCCGTTCACGATGCCCACCGCGGCCCCGACCGCGAAGACGATTCCGATGCCGAGGTAGGGGTTGAGCTGCGCGCCGTTGCCGAACGACGCGGCCGGCACCAGCAGCCACGCCGCGACCATGGGGGCAAGGCCGTAGATCGACTCCAGCGACAGGTCCAGCCCGCCGATGAGCAGGATCAGGCTCTCACCGACGGTGATCACGCCGAGTGCGGAGATCTGCTGGCCGATGCCGGAGATGTTCGTCACCGACAGGAACGTGCCGCCCTTCAGCACGGTCCCGACGATGATGAGCACGATCAGCACCGGCAGCAGCGCCGCCTCACGGATGAGCGAGATGGCCGCCGCGCTGCGGCTGCGGCCCTGCCGCTGCAGCGCGGCCTCGACCGCCGCCCGGCTTCCGGGCGCCGCGGCCGTCCCGTTGCTCACGTCCGGGCCGTCATACTTGGTCTCGCTCATGTCTCCGGTTCCTGCTCGTCGTGGCGGGCCGGGGCGTCCAGGTTCAGGCCCTCGGTGGCCGCGATCAGTTCCTCCCGGCCGAACGGCGGCTGGGTGAATTCGGCGAAGACCTCGCCGCGGACCATGACGATGACGCGGTCGCAGATCACCAGGTCGTCCAGTTCGTCGGTGGCCAGCAGCAGGCCCGGGCGGCCGCCGGAGTCCGCCGCATCGGCCAGCGCCCGCAGCAGGAGTTCCTTGGACGCCACATCCACGCCGCGGGTGGGGGTGACGGCGACGATCAGCGTGGGGTCCCTGGCCACCGCGCGCGCGACCGTGACCTTCTGCTGGTTGCCGCCGGACAGTTCACCGGCCGGCTGGCCCAGGCCGGCCGAGACCACGGACAGCCTGCGCGCCAGCGGCTCCGCCGCGGCCGCACGCGCTCCCGGCAGCACCACCCCCGCGAATCGCGCCAGCAGGTCGGTGATGGTCATGGTCACGTTCTCCGCGACGCCCAGCGTGGCGACGAACCCCTCACGCTGGCGGTCCTCCGGTATGTAACCGACCCCGGCGTGCAGCGCGACATCCCTGCGGCCGGCCGGAAGCTCCCGCCCGTCGAGCAGCACGCGGCCGGCGTCGGGCGCCGTGGCACCGGCCACGACCCGCGCCAGCATGGTGGCACCCGAGCCGCGCAGCCCGGTGAGACCGACCCGTTCGCCCGCGGCGACCCGCAGCGAGACGTCGATCAGCGAGGTACCCGGAGAGGCCAGGCTGACGTGCTCCACGGCCAGGCGCGCTGGCTCATCGCGCGCCGCGGTGCCGTGCGCGCCAGCGGCCGGCCGCGCCGCCGTCCGCGCGGGCGCGCCGGCCTGCGCGCCCACCATGGCGGTCACCAGGTCGCCGGTGGACAGGCCCGTGGTCGGCGCGGTCAGCACGAGTTCACCGTCCCTGACGACCGCGACGTCCTGGCAGATCTCGAAGACCTCTTCGAGGTGATGCGAGATGTACAGCACCGCGACGCCGCTGCCGGTGAGCTGGCGGATCCGCTCGAACAGCCGCTGCACCGCGCCCCGTTCGAGCGCGGCCGTCGGTTCGTCGAGCAGCAGGCAGCGGGTGCCGGCCGCGAGCGCCCTGGCGATCTCGACGACCTGCCGCTGCTCCACGGTCAGGTTGGCGCAGGGCTCGTTCGCGTCGATCTGGAAACCCCACTCGGCCATGACCTGGCGGGTCTGCTCGCGCATCCGGCGCCAGTCGACGATGCCGAGCCTGCGCCCTCGGCGCAGCGGCGGCCGGCCGAGGAAGACGTTCTCGGCGACCGTGAGCCCGGGCACGACCATCGAGTGCTGGAAGACCGTGGCGATCTTCCGGCGCCAGGCCCCGGTCGCGCCGGGCGCGGGCGCCGGGTTCCCGTCGAAGCGGATCTCACCGGCGTCCTGCGGCTGCACGCCGCTCAGGATGGAGACCAGGGTCGACTTGCCCGCGCCGTTCCTGCCGACCAGGCCCAGGCACTGGCCGGGCCGCAGCGCGAGGTCAACACCGCGCAGCGCCTGGGTGCTCCCGAACCGCTTGTGAATGCCGACCGCCTCGGCGGCCGGGACACCAGGTCCGGCCGCCGAGGCGGCTGCCCGCGCGGGCAGGCTCATCAAGACGACGCCGAGGCGCTGCACACCCCGCCGTGCGCGGTGCCATAGACGTTGCCCCACAGGGTGCTGTCGCTGACCGGCGTAGTGGTCACCGTGCCGGGCAGCCCGGACACGGGGGTGACGTTGAGCGACTGGGCCGACTTCGTCACGATCGGCGCGACGATCGGGTCGGCGAGGTTGGTGTCACCGTGATAGGTGACGTTCTGCAGCGCCGGCGCGCCGCCGCCCGGGTCGCCCGGCTTGAACGTCATGCCCTTGGCGGCGTCGACGGCGTACTTGAGTGCCCATTGGGCGTAGAGGTTGGCCGGCTGGGACTGCGACGCGGCCAGGGTCCCCTGGGAGATGTCGCACATCTCGAACGGAACGCCGTCATCGCTGATCACCATCGTCTTCCCGGTCAGGCCCTTGCTCTTGAGCAGGGGCAGTACGCCGGTGTCCGGGCTGCTCCACTGCGAGTAGATGGCCTTGAGCTGGCTGCCATAGGCGTTGACCGCGTTCTGCGCGTCGGTGACCGCGGTCGACTCGGTCCAGACGGTCGGGTCCTTGAGCACCTTCACGCCCGGGTCGTTGGCTTTCATGCAGGTATTGAAGGCGTTCGTCCGGTCCGCTCCGTTGGATGACGTCAGGTCGCCCTCGAGGTCGAGGACATAGCCGGACTTCACCTTGGAGCTGATGAGCGCGCACGCGTCCTGCCCGTAGAGCAGGTTGGACGCCCGGACCACCATGTACACCTTGCCCACGCCCACGATCGTGTCGACCGAGATCAGCTTGACGTGGTGCGCGTCCGCGTAGGAGATCGCCGGGCCCAGGCTCGTGGCGGTCTCGGGGTTCACCACGATCGCCTTCGCGCCCTCGTTGACCAGTTCCTGTATCTGCTGGTTCTGCAGGCTCGCGTTGGCCCCGGCGAGCAACGGCCCGAGCAGCTTGATGTGCAACTGGCTGGCGTACTGGGTCTCATAGTTGATGTAGGCCGCCCAGAACGCGGTGTTGTTGTAGGTGAGATCGACGCCGATGGTCACCGGGGAGCTGGCGTTCGACGCCGGGCCACCGGTGCTGGAACTGCTGGATCCGCCGGATCCGCAGGCGGCAAGGAGCGCCGCGGCCGTGACCGCAGCCGCCACGCAAACGCCGGTACGCTGACGAACTCTCATCGGTCCTCCTGCGGCCACTCCGCCCGGCCTGCCGGTTTCTGTGCTCACCGTCAAAGGGGGCCGGGGATGCCGTGCCAGGAAAATAGATCCGATGTATCGGTCGTGTCAACGGTTGATTTAGCCGAAGTTAGCCGCTGAAGCCAAACTGAGACCTCAAGCTCATCCGATCTTTGCCCGCTGCCGGGCGAGAGACGGCCTCGAAGTCACGTTCCTGCCCAGCACGTAGGGCGGCGACGGTGGGTGGGTTACTTGGCGGGGCGCAGCCTCAGGCCGGCCATGCCGCCGTCGACGGCAAGCGCGGTACCGGTCGTCGCACCGGCGAGCGGGCTCGCGAGGTAGACGATCGCGGCGGCGACCTCCTCCGCCGACACCAGGCGTCCCATCGGCTGGCGCGCTTCCAGCGCGGCCCGTTCGGCGTCAGGATCGGGCGCGGCGTCGAGCAGGCGGCCCACCCAGGGCGTGTCGGCCGTGCCGGGGGTCACGCAATTGACCCGGATGTTCTCGCGGATGTGGTCCGCCGCCATGGCCAGCGTCAGCGCATACACCGCGCCCTTGCTTGCCGAGTACAGCGCCCGCTGGGGCAGGCCGGCGATGCCCGCGATGGAGCAGGTGTTGACGATGGCGGCCTGGCCCCTGACGACCGCCGCTCGGCGCAGGTGCGGCAGCGCCGCCCGGCTGGTGCGGGCCATGCCGACCACGTTGACGTCAAGCACGCGATGCCATTCGGCGTCGGGGTTGTCCGCCACCGTGCCCGTGGCGCCGATCCCGGCGTTGTTCACCAGGATGTCAAGGCCGCCGAGCGCCGCGGCCGTCTCGTCCACCGCGCGGCGGACCGCTTCGTCGTCGGTCACGTCGGCGATCACGCTGACCAGGCCGTGGCCGGCATCGGCCGGAGCCCGGTCCAGGACCGCGACGCGGGCACCGCGGCCGGCGAGCATCGTGGCCGTGGCAAGCCCGATACCGGACGCACCGCCGGTGACGAGCGCGGCCAGCCCGGTGAACTCGCCGGCCACCCCCATGCCGGCGGGATCGCCGCCCGGTTCCCCGGCCTGCCCCGGGCCTGGCCCTCGCTCCGGCCCCGGTCCTGCGGCGTGCTCCGTGCCCGGCTCGGTCATATACTGCCTCCCACCTGCGGCCCCACCCGGTATGCCACGATACATCCGACGTATGGCCCGGGAGGGTCTTCCGCCTAGGCCCTTTCGTGGGGCTAGAACGGCCATAAGTCAGATGTCTTGTGGGGCCAGAAGAAGCCCGGCGGCAGCATGTGGTCGGGACGGAGCAAGGCCTACCGCCTGGACCGGTCGGCCATGCCTTTCCCAGACTGGTTGCGAGCGGGCCGCGGGATGAGGAACGGAGCTGGTGATCATGGACGGGCCGGCCGGGACCTTGCTGTCGGTGAACGTGGGGCTGCCGCAGGATGTTTCGTGGCACGGCCGGACGGTGCACACGGCGGTGTGGAAGCGGCCGGCCGACGGCCCACAGATGGTGCGGCGGCTGAACATCGACGGGGATGGGCAGGGTGATCTGGCCGGGCACGGCGGGGAGCACCGGGCGGTGTTCGTGTACCAGATCGAGTCCTACCGGTACTGGCAGGACCAGCTGGGCCGGGATGACTTCAGCTACGGGCAGTTCGGGGAGAACTTCACCATCGCGGGCCTGGCCGACGACCAGGTGTGCATCGGCGACCGGTACCGGATCGGTACGGCCTTGTTCGAGGTGACCCAGCCGCGGGTCACCTGCTACCGGGTGGGCATCCGGATGGACGACCCGCGGATGCCGGCGCTGCTGGTCTCTCACCACCGGCCCGGCTACTACTTCCGGGTGCTGCGCGAGGGCGAAGTGCAGGCCGGGGATGAGATCGTGCAGGTGGCCGCCGGGCCCGAAGCGATGACGGTAGCGGAGGTTGACGCGCTGCTGTACCTGCCCGGGCATTCCCGGCAGCAGGTGGCGCGGGCGCTGCGGATCCCCGCGCTGCCCGCCGGCTGGCGGAACTCGTTCCAGGCGATGCTCGGCCAGCCCGAAGCTCGCGGCGGCGCGGCGGGCAACGCGGGCCTGACGGCGGTGAGCCCCCCGCCAGCCTGGCCGGGGTTCCGCCCGCTGGCCGTGACCGCGACCGAGCGGGAGAGCGAGTCGGTGCTCTCGGTCTACCTGGCCGACGCGGGCGGGGCAGCCGTGCCGCCCGCCCTGCCGGGCCAGTTCCTCACCCTCCGCCTGAGCGTGGGCGATTCAGCGCGGCCATTGCTGCGCAGCTACTCGCTGTCCGGCGCTCCGGGCGCGGACACCTACCGGATCAGTGTCAAACGGGAGTCGCACGGCGCCGGGAGCCAGTTTGTGCACAGTCACGTGCACCCGGGCGACACGCTGGAGGTCGCCGCGCCACGCGGCACCTTCGTCCTGCAGCCGGGGGAATCGCCGGTCCTGCTGATCAGCGCGGGCGTCGGCGCGACCCCGGTGCTGGCCATGCTGCATGCCCTGGCCAGCGCCCGATCGGGCCGCGACGTCTGGTGGCTGCACAGCGCCCGCAGCCGGGCCGCGGAGCCGTTCGCCGCGGAGTCGCGCTCGCTGCTGGCAGGGCTGGCCAGGGGGCACCGGCACATCTGCTACAGCCGTCCGGGGCCAGATGACGTGCAAGGACGGGATTACGGGACCGAAGGGCGGTTGTCGGCGTCCGTCCTTACCGCCCTGGACCCGCCGCGCGACGCCGAAGCCTACCTGTGCGGTCCGGCCGCGTTCATGGCAGACATGTCGGCCGCCCTGGCCCAGATAGGCATCGACGATGTCCGCACCGAGATCTTCGGCGCCACGCCGGCGCTGACGCCGGGGATCGCGGCGACCCCGCCCCGGTCGCCGCATCCGCCCCCGGGGGCGCCGGGCGACGGCCCGCAGATCGCGTTCGCCCGCAGCGGCCTGAGTGTTCAGTGGGCCGCAGGCTACGCCAGCCTGCTCGAGCTTGCCGAAGCCTGCGACGTGCCGGTGCGCTGGTCGTGCCGCACCGGTGTGTGCCACACCTGCGAGACCGGCCTGATGTCCGGCGCCGTCAGCTACGCCCCGGACCCGGTCGAGGATCCCGCGCAGGGAAGCGCGCTGATCTGCTGCTCCCAGCCAGACGGCGACCTAGTGCTCGATCTGTGAACCCTGACGCTGCGGGCTGACGCGGCTTCAGCGATAGGCGTCAAGGAGAGCGATCGAGGCTTCCGGGCTCTCGACATGGGCGTTGTGGCCCAGGCCGGGGAGCGTGACCGTCCCGGTGCCGAACCGGGCTAGCTGCTCGTCGGTGTTCATCGGGTCGTGCTCGCCGCGGGCAAGGGTCACCTGGGCCCGCGACGCTGCCACCAATTGCGCCATGTCGGGCGCGCCGACCGCGAAGGCACCCGGGTCCAAAGCCAGCCGCCACTGCCCATCCTGCTCACGCAGCCCCGCGTCCACGGCCGTGTCACCGGCGGACAGCAGGCCGGTCAGGCCGGACACCCGCAGGTAGCGGGCGGCGGCCTCGTCACGCGAGGCGAACAAGGCCGGCGGCCGGTGCGCCAGGGCCCGGGCCCGGTCCAGTTCCTCATCGGTCCAGGCGACCTTGATCCCCAGGCCGATGACCGCGTCCACCGGTACGCCGAACCCGCCGCTGGCCAGGGCCAGGGCCACGACACCGCCCAGCGAATGCCCCAGCACGACGGTGCGGGTGCGCGGCGGGATGACGCCGGCGACCGCGGCGGCGAAGCCGTCGAAGGTATACGCCGCCAGCAGCGGCGAACCACCATGGCCGGGCAGGTCCGGCGCCAGCCAGTGGCCCGGCCAACGGTCGGCGAGCAAGGGCCGCCAGCCTTCCCAGACGTCACCGGTCGCGCCAAGGCCGTGCAGCAGCACCAGGAGCGGTGCCCCGCTGCCGCCTTCGTGAACACGCAGATCCGCCGGCATAGCGGCAGTCTGCCATCGCGCCCGTGCGCCAGACTCCCCCCACGCCCGTACCCAGGCACGGGCTCGTGCCACCGAAGGCCGTCCGCCCAGGGCGGCCGCCCGGGGGCGTCTGAGATGGTGAACGCCGGCGCAGGCAGGCACTATGGCAGCGAGGGCCGGCGTAGCGCAAAGTCCGTCGATT
>Ga0070709_10000491_pt1 | contig 23345 bp, 19 predicted proteins | sample LARL51metaG_FD_65449 | JGI IMG/M metagenome (GOLD analysis project Ga0070709, IMG submission 65449) | Corn, switchgrass and miscanthus rhizosphere microbial communities from Kellogg Biological Station, Michigan, USA - LAR L5-1 metaG | ecosystem: Host-associated > Plants > Roots > Rhizosphere ... | reverse complement strand
GCGGCCATGTTGTCGCCCCACCCGGCCAGGCCGCGCAGGCAGATCCCGGACACCTTGCCGGGCTGGTTCAGCCTGGCCGCGAAGGTCTGGATCTGCGCCCAGGTCGGGTGCAGCGGCATGGTCAGCCCGGCCTTGGCGAACATGTCCTTGCGGTAGAACATCATCGACGACTCGCCGTAGAACGGCACCGCGTACAGGCTGCCCTTGTAGGACAGCGACTTCGCGATCGGCGGCAGCAGGTCGGAGGCGCCGTAGCTCGGATCTTTCGCGATGTACTGGCTGGACAGGTTGGTCAGCCAGCCGTTCTTCGCGTACAGCGGCGTCTCGTACGGGCCGATCATGACGACGTTGAACGCGTAGCTGTGCGTGCTGATCGCCCTCTGGATCGCGGCCCGCAGGTCACCCTCGGTGTAGGTGGCGAACTTGACCGTGACCCCCGGGTACTGCTTCGCGAACTTTGACTTGGTCAGCGGGATCATCTGATCGGTGATCAGCGGGTTGGACACCACCGCCACGGTCACCGTGCCTGAATTGCTATTGGTACTGCCGCCGCCGCTCGAACACGCGGACAGCGCCGCCAGCGCGGCTACGCAGCCCACGGCCCCGAGCGCGCGGAACTTGAATCTGGGATAGCTCATCTACGAACCTCCGCAACGGTGAGAAGGGTGCAGCTGGGAAAGCCCACCAGACCCCGGGTTGCACCGCCTGGACAGGGAACCCAGGCCGCCCTACCCTCTTGGTAACGTTACCGAGCTTGGCCTGAAAGTACGCTCAAGAAACTTGGTCGTCAACCCCCCGAAACCAAATCGATACCTAGATATGCTGGGCTATTACGGACGGTAGATCTCTAAAAGGGAACGGAGATCCACACGTGGGGAACGATCCCAGTTCTGGCTATGCCGCTGGCGCTCACCCGACGATGCGCGACGTGGCGGCGCTGGCGGGCGTCGGCGTGATGACCGTCTCCCGGGTGGTCAACGGCCGGGGCGGGGTGAGCCCGCAACGGACCGCCCGGGTATGGCAGGCGATCGAGAAGCTCGACTACCGCCACAACATCACCGCACGCCATCTGCGGCTCACCGGGCAGCCGACGGCGACGATCGGGGTCCTGCTCGAAGACGTGGCGAACCCGTTCGCGGCGGAGTTGCTGCGCGCGGTCGAGAACGTGGTCAGCGAAGAGAACTGCCTTGTGCTGTGCGCAAGTTCCGACGGCGATCCCGCGCGAGAACGAGCCTTGCTGACCGCCTTCTGCGCCCGGCGGGTCGACGGGCTCATCATCATGCCGTGCGGTCCCGACTACCGCTACCTTCTGCCGGAGTTGCGCCGTGGGACCCAGGTGGTGTTCGCCGACCGGCCCGCACCGACGGTCGCCGCAGACACCGTGATCAGCGACAACTTCGGTGGCGCCCGGCTCGCGGTCAACCATCTGCTGGACAGGGGGCACCACCGGATCGGGTTCCTCGGCGACCTCCAGGGGATCTACACCGCCGCCGAACGGTATCGCGGCTACCAGGCGGCCCTGCAAGACTGGGGCATCGACCCCGACGAGCGGCTGATCCGCCGTGACCTCCGTTCTGAGTTCTCGGCCCTGCAGGTCACGCGGGAGCTGTTCGCCTCGCCGGACACCCCCACAGCGATCTTCACCGCGCAGAACCTGCTGACCATCGGCGCCAGGATGGCGCTGCAGCACATGGGCGCGGAGCGGGCGGTCGCCCACGTCGGGTTCGACGACATCCCGCTGGCCGAACTCCTCGATCCGGGCATCACCGTGATCGCCCAGGACCCTCCCGCGCTGGGCGAACTCGCGGCACAGATGCTGCTGCACCGACTCCGGGACCCACACGGCGCACCCGAGACGGTGGAGGTGCCGACCACCATGCTCACCCGGGGCTCCGGCGAGATTCCGCCCCAGGTATGAGCGAGGCCTCCCCGCGTCGAACCCGGCCAGCGGCGGGACGCGCAGCCAGCGGCCTGGCGGGTTATTGCCCCTTGAGGCTGCCGATGTCGAGCGATCGCGTGCCCGGCGGCCGCGGATCCTGGCCGGCCTGAGGGACGTAGTCCTGCTCTGCCTGACGGACGTAGGTTTCCGGGTCCCGGTCGACGGGCAGCACGCCGGCGAAGTTCCGTGCCTGGAAGGCGGCGAAGGCGACGGCGAGGTCATGGCGCTGCTGCAGCCCGGCAAGGCGGCGGAAGTCGGTCAGGCCCTCGCGTTCTTCCTCGGCCATGTGGTCGCTGTTGGCCAGGTTCGCCGCCGCGACGGCGGCGAGCCATCCGTCGCTGCCGGCCCGGTGGCGGGCGACCTCTGCGACCGCGTCCCTGATGTCGTTGTGGTCGCGGATGGCGTCCAGCGTCTCTCCCTCTGCCCCGGCCCGCCGGTCTGCGGCTAGGCCGACTTGCAGCAGCGCTGGGTAGAAGATCGCCTCCTCCGCCGCCGCGTGCACTTCCAGGAACGCGCCCAGCCGGGCCCACACCGCCGACAGGGTCCCGGTGTCCGTCCGCCCTACCTGCTCCAAGATCGCGAACAGCCGGCGCTGCTCGTGGTGGTCGTCAAGGATCAGCTGGGTGATGTCCACAGTCCCTCCCCGGCCCTGCACCCGGCGATTAACCAGGGTGCTCGCCAGAAGCCAGACACCGCACCGTCGGTGCCACTGCCAGCCATGCTGCCACGGCCGGGGCCGCTCCGCGCGGGCAGCCCCGTACCGCGGAACTGGCGACGGTGACGGCGACTGCCATCGTGGGCTCCTTTCTCTGCCGGACTGGTATCGGCGGGCCCGCTCAACGAGGTAGCCGGCCGCCACCAAGAGTGGCAAGGCTTCACAGCCGGAGCGGCCCGGTGGCGGTGGGAAAATCGGCCGCGCGGAAACACCCACGGACGTGGTCGTTGACCACGCCAACGTTCTGCATGAACGCGTACACGCTTGTTGGCCCCACGAAACGATACCCCTGCGACTTCAACTTCTTGGCAAACGCCTCCGCCTGCGGCGTCGACTTAGGCAGGTCGGCGACCGACCGCGGTGCCCGCTTGCGAGTGATCTGGTAGGACTTCGCGAGCACCGCCAGGCCCGGCGCCGCGGACATCATCGCGCGCGCGTTGTCGACGGTGGCCTGGATCTTGGCACGGTTGCGGATGATCGAGGCGTCCTGCACCAGCCGGTCCACGTCCCGCCCGGTCATCGCCGCGACCTTGGCGACGTCGAAGCCCCGGAATGCCTCCCGGAACGCGTCCCGCTTCCCGAACACGATGGACCAGCTCAGCCCGACCTCGAACACGCCCAGGGTGAGCGCCTCGAACATCGCGGACTCGTCGTAGGTGCGGGTACCCCAGACCTCGTCGTGGTAGCGGCCCAAAGCTGTATCGCCCGCGCCTGCCCAGCCGCAGCGTGGCTTCCCGTCGTGCCCGACGATCACGTCGCTGCTCATCGCAACGTGAGCCGGTCGAGCATCGGTCGTGCCCGCATCGTCATTCCGTCCCGTGAAACCTGCCCGGTCGAGATCGTTCACGCCCGGCGAGCGACTTCCGCCCGGGCTGATATCCAGAGCGTGTGGGGCTGGTCGCGTTCGCCGTGCACGTCGAGCATGCCGTGGACCAGCTCCTCGACAGAGCCGCCCCTGTTCGCGACCGTGGTGAAGTCGCGCAGGTACCGCTGGCTCGCTGCGAGGTTCTCCGGAAGGTCGGCGCCCCCCACGCTCTTGTGGCCAGCAACCACGATCTTCGGGTTCAGCGCGGCGATCGCGTCAATGCTGCCAATCCACGCCTCACGCTTTGCCTCGTCCGCTTCATACATCATCATGTGAACGTTGTTGTAGACGACGTCGCCTGCGACGACGGCCTCGGCGGATGGGACGTGAAAGGCCGTCGATCCCGCCACGTCGCCCTGCCCGACGTGAATCACGTTGACGACCCGGCCGTCGACCAGGATCTCGTCGGTCCCCAGCGCCTCGGGCAGCACCGGCGTCTCAGGGAGCTCCCCGGGGAAGCGCGACGTCCAGTACTTCGTGGTCTTGTTGAATTCCGCTTCCCATGCAGCGCGGCCCACGACTTCCGGAGCTGCGTATCCCCGCGCCCCTGGGAAGTGCTCAAGGAGTCGCGCGAGGCCGAGCCAGTGGTCAGAGTGTCCGTGCGTGATGTAGACGCCAGTGATCTTCTTGCCGAACCCCTTGGCCCACCCGGCGATCTCGTCCGCGTTGCTGAACGTCAGCAGAGCGTCGATCAGGATCCCCTCGGTAGCGCCGGAGATCAAGGTGCTGCTTGACGGCGCCCAGGTGGCGGCCTCGCCCTCACCGAGCTGATCCGGGAAGTTGTACGGGCGCATCGGGCTGACGTAAACGTCAATCGACAGCGGGCTGGCGCTCATTTCTCGCTCTCTCCCCTCTAGCTGTTTCGTCAGGCCTGGAGCTTCGTGATCTCGGCGCGATCGTCAGGGGTCGCGGATGCCGGCATCCGGTCACGCGGCGGTCGCGGCGCAGGCTTCGGCCGCGGACGTGATGAGCTGTGTCACTTCGACCGGGTGGGAGACCATGGCGACGTGGCTGGTGGGGACCTCGATCGTGGTGGCGCCCATGCGGCTGGCGAAAAGCCGCTCGGCGTCCGGCGGGATGGCCTGGTCCTGGGTCGCGACCAGGTACCAGGAGGGCAGCGATTTCCACGCCGGGATGCCCATCACGTCGGTAAAGGTGGAGCCGGCCAGGGCCTGCTGCACCGCGTGCATCACCCTGGCCCGTACCGGGTCCACGTCGGCCGCGAAGTAATGGACGTAATCGTCCTCCGGAATCCAGCCGAAGCCTTGCTTGTCGGTGAACAGGTGCGCCAGCGCCGGCGGCGTGGGCCCCTGGGATAGCAGCGCCCCAAGCGATTCGCCCTGATCGAGCCCGAACGCCGCGATGTAGACCAGGCCGGCCGCGTTGGGCGCGTCGACGCCGAGCGCGGTCATGATCTGGCCGCCGTAGGAGTGCCCGGCGACGACCGTGGGGCCGTCCTGGAGGTCGAGCACCTGGCGCAGCCGGGCGACGTCATCGGCCAGCGCGGTCATCGGAAACTGGGGCGCGGTGACGTGGTAGCCGTCGGCCTGCAGGCGCTCGATGACGCCGCTCCAGCACGAGCCGTCGGCCCATGCGCCGTGGACGAGGACGATGTTGGGCCGGGAATCCATAGCGCGATCCCTTCATCGGGGGACAGTGACTGTTGATCGTCATGCTGGCGCGCCGGGCGCCGCGCGGGTATCCGCATGTTGACTGCACCCGCCCGGTGCAGTCAGGTTGCCGATACCGCAGCCCCGCGGACGCGGCGCACAGTCGCTACGGGCAGGCACCTGCCCATGCAGATCGCCGCGAAGGGAGCCTCCATCAAATGAAGACCATCCATGGTGTGCGCGGGAGGCCGCGCCTTGGCGTGATCGTGGCTCTGGCCACGGCTGCGCTCGCCGTCCTGATGAGCCAGGCCGCGTCCGCGCGGACGGTCATCCCCTCCGCCGCCAAGACCGGCCCCAGCGGCGGGTCCACGCCCAGCATTGTGCTGGTGCACGGGGCGTGGGCGGACAGTTCGAGCTGGGACGCGGTCGTCACCAGGCTCCAGCGCGACGGGTACACGGTCTACGTGCCGCCCAACCCACTGCTGGGCCTCCGCTACGACCCGGCCTTCCTGCGTGACTTCCTGAACACGCTCTCCGGCCCGATCATCCTGGTCGGGCATTCCTACGGCGGCGCGGTCATCACCAACGCCGCGACCGGCGACGCCAACGTCAAGGCACTCGTGTACGTGGACGCTTTCGCGCCCGCGTGGGGCGAGACCATCGGCCAGCTTGTCACCGCCCACCCCGGCTCCTGCGTGCTGCCGGAAGCGAACGTGACCACCCAGCCCTACCCCGGCGCGCCCCAGGGCGCCGTCGATGTCTACGTCAAGCAAAGCGTGTTCGGCTCGTGCATGGCCAACGGCCTGCCCGCCAGCCAAGCCAGCGTGCTCGCAGCGACCCAGCGGCCCCTCACGTCCATCGCGCTGAGCCAGAAGTCGGGTGTCCCGGCGTGGAAGACGATCCCGTCCTGGGCCGTCATCGGCACCGCCGACCACGCCATCCCGCCCGCCGAACTGCTCGCCATGGCCCGCCGAGCGCACGCCCACATCACCATGGCCCCCGGTGCCCCGCACCTGTCGATGATCTCCAACCCGGGCCTGGTCACCCGGGTCATCCTCAAGGCGGTCAAGGCCACCACCTGACGCCTGCCGCCGCGCCAGCGGCCCACCGGAGCCGGCGCCAGCGGCCAGCCAGGGCCGGTGGCAGCTTGCCGCCGGTGCCGGCGAACCCTGCGATCGCCGGCACCGGCGCGGCCGTCTCCGCGTTCACGGCCTATCGCGGCGGCGCCAGGGCGCGGATGAAATCAAGGAGGGCTCGGTTGACCTCGTCCGCGTGCGTCCAGATGATCGCGTGCGGGCCGTCGGGTACCACCACGTGCCGGGCGCCGCGGAGCAGCCCGGGCAGCCGGTTCCCGGTGACTTCGGGGGGCGCGATCCGGTCCTGGCCACCCTGCACGACCAGCACCGGGACGCTGATCCCGGCCAGGTCGCCGCGAAAATCCTCGAGCCAGGCGGCAGCGCAGCCGGACACGGCCGCCGCGGATGCCCCGACGGCGACGTGGAAGCTGTTCTGCCACGCCTGATCGCTCACCCGGACCCCGCCGAGGACGTCAATGTTGTAGGACCGGTCCAGAAACGCCTTGGTCGCGGCCGGGCGGTCGGCACCGATCTGGCTGATGAACTCGCCGACGACGCTGCGGTCAACCCCGCCGGGGTTGTCCTCCGTGCGCGGCAGGAAGGGCGGCAGCGGCGCCAACAGCACGCCGGCACGTACCCGCCCGTTGCCGTGGGTTCCCAGGTAGCGGGTCACCTCCCCGGTTCCGGCGCAGAACCCGGCCAGGACCACCTCGCGAAGGTCAAGCTGGTCCAGCAGCGCCGCGAGGTCCGCGGTGAGCGTGTCGTAGTCGTAGCCCACGCTCGGCCGGCTCGAGGCGCCGAAGCCCCGCCGGTCGTAGGTGATGACGCGGTACCCGGCGGCCAGCAGGGCCGTTTCCTGCTTCTCCCACGAATGCCCGTCCAGCAGGAAACCGTGCACCAGAACCACCGGTGCACCCCGGCCGTGGTCCTCGTAGTAGATCCGGATGGCGGCGGAGTTTTCCTGGCCGACCGTGACGTAGGACATCACGCCGCCCCGGGCCGTCGTGCCGGGCAGGTGTCATCCATACCGGTACCCTGCGCCGCGGACCGGGCCGGCGGGTATCGGCAACCTGACTGCACTTCACCTCCCCGGAGACGGCAGTCTGGCTTGCCTATAGTGGGTCCGGGACGGCGCGAGGGATTTGCGGATTGGCCAGCGGCAGCGACCTGATCGGCCGAGACAGTGAGCTGTCCCGGTTGCGGGCCCTTGTGGATCCGCCCCCCGTCGCAAGCCGGGCGCTGATCCTGCTGGGCGAGGCGGGCATGGGCAAGACGGTCCTGCTGGCGGAAACCGCCCGGCAGGCCCGGCCGGCCGGGCTGCGGGTGCTATCGGTCACCGGCCGGGAGTCGGAACAGCAGCTAGCGTTCGCCGGGCTGCACCAACTGCTGCGCCCGGTCCTCGACCGCGTGGCGGACCTGCCCGATCGCCAGGCGCAGGCGCTGCTGGGATCGTTCGCGCTGGCCGCGGACCCGGTGCCACCCGACGCCCTGCTGACCGGGATCGCGGTGCTGACCCTGTTGTCCGGCCTGTCGGAGGACCGCCCGCTGCTGGTGGTCGCCGACGACGCGCAGTGGCTGGACCGCGGCTCGCTCGACGCGCTCGCGTTCGCCGCCCGGCGCCTGGAAGCAGAACCCCTGGTCCTCCTGCTCGGCACGCGCGGGAATCTCCCGCCCCCCGGGTTCGAGCGGGACTTCCCGGAACTGCTGCTGGAACCGCTGAGCACCCCGGACGCCGGGCGGCTGCTCGATGCCCAGCCGCACCCGCCCCACGGCCGTGCCCGGGAGCAGGTGCTCGCCCAGGCGGCCGGCAACCCCATGGCACTCATCGAGCTGTCCCGCATCATCGCGGCCGATCCGGCCGCCGGCCGGCGCTGGGCCGCCGAGCCCCTGCCACCCACCGAGCGGCTCGCCTCCGCCGTTGCCACCCTGTACGCCGCCTTCCCCGCGGCAACACGGGAGACGCTGCTGCTCGCCGCGGTCGCCGACAGCCCGGGCCTGACGGTGGCCGCCGTACCCGGGCTGACCGCCGAAGCGCTGGTCCCCGCCGAGAAGGCGGGCCTGATCAGCGTGGACAGCGCGGGACCACGGTTCGCTCACCCCCTCATCCGCTCCGTGGTCTATCACGCTGTTCCGTTCGCGGAGCGCGCCGCCGCGCACCGGAAGATCGCGGACACGCTCCGCGGCCAGCCCGACCGCTACGCCTGGCATGTCGCGGCGGCCGCGCTGGAACCCGACGAGCACGTCGCGTCCCTGCTCGAGGAAACCGCTGCCCAGGCACAGCAGCGCGGCGGCGCCGCCGAGGCCGCGCGTGCCCTCGAACGCGCCGCCGAACTCAGCCCCAGCGAATACGACCAGGCCCGGCGGCTGCTGGCGGCCGCCGCACTGGCCCAGTCCGCCGGGCAGGGGGACTGGGTGGAGGATCTCGCCGCCCGGGTACTTACGGTGACCGCGGACCCAGACCTGCGTGTCACCGCCCGGCTGAGTATCGGCTGGGCACACGTATGGTCCAGCCGGCACGCCGACGGGCTGGCCACACTGATCTCCGTGGCCGAAGAGGCATCGGACCGCCTGCCGGTCTTTGCCCGGGCGGCCATCTCGCTGGCCGCCACGGTCGTTTACCAGACCGGTGACCGGCCGGCCCGCGAGCAACTGCTGAGCGCCCTTGGCCGGCTGGAAGAGCGGATGCCGCCGCCACCGGACTGGCCGGATGGGCACGCCGACGAACGGCGGGTGTGGGTGACGGCATGCACGGATCCGTTCGGGAAACGAGCCGAGATCATCCCCTGCCTGCACCGGATGGCCGGCCGGACCACCGACCCCGGCCTGGTCGGCGCGGCGGCCTGGCTCCTGGATGACACCGAACTCGCGGTTCGGCTGCTCCGGGACGCCCTCGGCAGGCTGCGCGCCCCCGGCATGCACGGCCGCAGCGGGGCCGTGCTGTCCGCGCTCCAGTGGGCCTGCCTCGATAGCGGACGATGGGACGAGTCGCTCGCCGCCGCCCGCGAGGCCGCCGATGCGGCCGCCGCGTACCGGATGGAGACCGTCGCCGCGTCGGCCGACCTCATCACGGCCACCGTGCTCGCCCTGCGCGGCGACGACGGCCGGGTAAGGCCGCTGCTGGCCCGCGCGCTGGCCCCCCTCGATGCCGCGCAGTACCGCGCGTTCACGGCCCGGGCCCACCATGCCGCCGGCCTGGCGGCGCTGTCCGACGGCAGCTACCTGACCGGCTACGGCCAGCTCAGCCAGCTTTTCGACGCCGACGGCGTGCCGCTGCACTATCACGTTTCCTACCTCGGGATCGCCGACCTCGCCGCCGCCGCGATGCGCGCGGAGCGCCACCTCGAGGCGCGGACGCTGGTGGAACGCGCGCTGGCCCGGGTGGACCCGGTGTCCAGCCCGCGGCTGGAACAGCTTGCCGCCCGCGCCCGCGGGCTGCTCGCCGAGCCCGCCGGCGCCGAGGCCCACTTCGCCAAGGCCCTCGCCGAGCCCGCCGGCGACACCTGGCCGTTCGAGCGGGCCCAGCTACGCCTTGACTACGGGGAATGGCTACGTCGGCAGCGGCGGATCAACGACGCCAAACCCGTCCTCACCACGGCCCTGGAAACCTTCCGCCGCCTCGGCGCCGCGCCCTGGACCCGCCGCGCCGAGACGGAGCTACGGGCCTGTGGCGTGCCTGCCGTGGCCGTGCCTACCGCACCCGGTGGCCTGACGAACCTCACGGCACAACAGCGCGAGATCGTCGTCCTCGCCAGTCGCGGCCTGACCAACGGTGAGATCGCCGACCGCCTGTTCCTGTCGCCCCGCACCGTCGCCTCACACCTGTACCGCTCCTACCCCAAGCTCGGCATAGCGGGCCGCCACCAGCTGCGCGACCTGCTCGACCAGGCCACCGACCGGCACGGCACACCTCCGCCAGACGGTTAGCCCCGCGCAGAGGCCAGCCGGTTGGCCCGGCCGTGCAGCTACGCGGCAGCGATGGTGATCCGGGAGGGGAATGAGCGAGCGCGCGCCGGGAGGCGCAGGGGCCCCGCGCCTGGGGTAACCGAACCGAGGATGGAACTGGTTGCCGCGCCCGTGGCCGACGGGATCGTGGCGGGCAGGCCGTGCACGGTGAGGAATCCTATGACGGCCATGACGTAGGCCTCTTTGCCCTGGGCTGACATCCCGAGGTCGTCGAACTCGCTGACGTGGGCCGGCGCGGCAAGCGCGCGAATGCGGCCCATCAGGGCCGGGTTGCGTACCCCGCCGCCGGCCACGAACAAACGTTGCACGCCGTGTTCGCGGCAGGACCGTGCCACAAGAACGGCGGTGAGCTCGGTCACCGTGGCGAGCAGGTCATCCAGCGGCACATCCCGCTCGCCCAGCGTGGCCCGCAGATACCCGGCGTGGAACAGTTCCTTCCCCGTGGACTTCGGCGGGGGCAGGCGGTAGTACGGCTCGGCGAGCAGGACGGTGAGCAGATCGGCGTCCACCCTGCCCCTGGCGGCTCGCACGCCATCGATGTCCATGCGTTCCCGTCCGTCGGTGGCATCGGCGACTGCGCGGTCCATCAGCGCGCTGGCCGGGCCGATGTCGTAGGCAACGATCTCACCCAGGTCAGACCAGGCGGTGATGTTGGCGATGCCGCCGAGGTTGAGCGAGCCGGCGGCCCGATCGTCGCCCAGCACGAGCAGGGCGTCAAGAAGCGACGCGAGCGGAGCGCCCTGGCCACCGCGGGTAATGTCGCGGGAACGAAGCCCGGATACCACCGGCAAGCCGCTGGCCTCGGCGATCCAGGCCGGCTCACCCAGTTGCAGGGTGCCGAGCGCCGTGCGGCCGTCGACCCAGTGGTACACGGTCTGGCCGTGGCTCGACACCAGTTCGGCCGCGCCGCCCGTGAGCGCCGTATTGGCGTCGGCGGCCACGGCGCCGAAGAGCTGCCCGATCGTGGCGTCCAGGCGGCAGATCTCGTCGACCGTGGTGCGTTGCGGGGGCAGTACCGCGGCGATGCGCGCCCGCAGCGGCGCGGGGATGGGGACCGAATGCACGCCCAGCGGGACCAGGAACAGTGTGTCGCCCGCCAGCCACATCCGGGCGGCGGCAGCGTCGACGGCGTCGTAGGAGGTCCCACTGATCAGCCCGATCACGGTCATGCTCACTGCTGCGCTCCGCTGCGTTAGCGCGTTCCTGGCCGCCGGCCGGTAGCAGGCCCGTCGGGTGTATCTCTGGGGCACGGAACGGCTCTAGTAAGCATGGTCTTCCAAGAACGAGTTATGGACTACACAGTGTCCACGCTGCGCAACGACGTCGTCGACTACCGGCGCGTGCTGCGCCTGACGACGGTGTCGGGTCAACGGCTCTTCCTTGCCTTCCCCGACGTCCCGCCGGCCGACTGGCTGCAGTTCCCCGACAGCACCGATACCAACGTCTTCCTTCCCGCGGCCGACTTCGACGCGACCTACCGGGTGCTCCGGGACGAGAGCCCGGTCTTCGTCACCGCGCTGAACGTCATCGGGCTGCGTGCCTTCAGCCTCGACTCCGGCAAAGAGGCACCGGGGCAGGCGGCCACGGACCCCGAGGCCCTCGTGCAGCTGATGGCCCAGGCCCGCGCCGCGGCGGCCGCCGGTGACCAGCGTGCCAAGGCCTCCGGCCGCGGGTCCGGGGATGGTGAAGCATCGGCCCCGGACTAGCCGGCTGCTGGCTGGATCACCGGGGCAGCGGCTGGCGCCAGGGCCTGTTCCAGACTGGCGAAGCTGGGGATGACGCGGTCGATGCCCGTGACCGTGAAAATGCGGCGGACGTGCGTCGTTGAGATGACCAGCCGTACCTGGCCGCCCTTGGCCTCGGCCCGCTGGTTCGCACGCACCAGCACGTTGAGCCCGGCCGAATCGCAGAACTGCGTCTGGGCCATGTCGACCACCAGCGTCGCGTGACCCGGGGCGGTGGCCCCGAGCAGAACCGAACGCAGCCGGGCGGCGTTGGTGACGTCTATCTCCTCGGGTGCCGTTACCACGGGCACACCGCTGACCATCTCAACCGGAAAGCTGGCCTCGGGCATCTGCGACACCTCCTGTGGCTGTGGGCGAGGGCTGCCGCCCGGCAACGCGATCGGCATCATCAGGATCGCCATCGAGGCCGAGGCCTGTCAATAGAACCATGAGAAATATTTCATGTGTTTTCTCTCGCGAGGATTCTCCCATGAGGTTATGATCAGAGGGATGAGTCTTCCTGACGGGAGTGGCGGAAGCTGGACGCTGCTGACCGGGCACGGGCATGTGCTGGTGGAGATCGCCCGCAATCCCGAGGCCCGGATCCGGGACATCGCCGCCGCTGCCGACATCACCGAGCGCACCGCGCAGGCGATCGTGGCCGACCTGGAGGCAGCCGGTTACATCACCCGGGCCCGGATCGGACGGCGCACCCGCTACACCGTGAACCCCCACAGCCTGTTCCGGCACTCCGCCCAGGAAGGACACCGCGTCGGCCCGTTCCTGGACCTGCTGGCCAGCGCCAGCGACGACACCGCACCCGGATCAGACGATGAACGCGGCTGAACGCTGACAGCTAGCGCGCAGCGCCGACGGCTGCCTTGTGGTGGCCACGCCAGGCAGGCGGGGCGCCGGGTCAATCAGCCGACCCGCTGCGGGTAGGCCGCTCGCCAGCCGGTCAGCCGGCAGTCGCGGCCTCGCTCGTACCTGGTCCCTCCTTCTTGAGCGCGCCGGCACTTGCAGGAGTGGGGGTAAGGAGCTGGACCGGGCCGGTGTAGGGGACCTCGCCGTTGAGGACGACGAAGCTGGTGAGGCCGGAGCCGTTGTAGTCGATCGGGTAGGCGGCTTCGCCCGAGCCGGCGGTTGTCTGCGGGATTGACATCGTGGTGAAGCCGCCGGTGGCGTCGCCGATCAGCAGGTGGTCCTGCGCGTTGGCGCTCCCGGCCCTGCCGCAGACGACGTAGATGTCCGGGTTGTTGTCGCCGTTGACGTCCCCGACGGCGAGCGCCACTCCGTTTTTGACCGTGAGCACGGTCGTGGGCGGTGCGAATGATCCGTCAGTGTTCTGGAGGCTGACGGTGACCCCGGTCTTGGTGAGGACGATGAGGTCGAGGAGGTTGTCGTGGTTGACGTCGACCATGAGGGCGTCCAGTGCCTGCACCGGAGGGCCGAGCACGGCGGACACATCCGTGAAGCTCTGGCCCTGGTTGTTCTGGAAGAGGCGGAGGCCGCCGGTATATCCGCAGATCAGCAGGTCCGGCCAGCCGTCACCGTTGTAGTCGACGGTGCGCACGGATTGTGCGCCGAAGTTGAGGTTGAGTCCCATGGCGGGGGAGTCGATAAACGAGTTCTGCCCGGTGTTGAGGTAGAACCGGTTGATGGAGGGCAGGCCGTCCGGGCGGCGCGGGTCGGTGCCGTAGAACACGTCCGGGTAGCCGTCATTGTTGGCGTCCAGGACGGCGCACCACCGGCCGCGCCCCGTCGAGTCCGTGATGTTCCACTCGTAGGCCACATCGGTGAAGGTGCCGTCGCGCTGCTGGATGAACAGCCCGTTGCATTTCAGCGCGGTGCCGCGATCGGCCCCGACGCTGGAGAACATGTCGATGAGCCCGTCCTGGTTGAAATCGGCGGGCTGGCAGTCGTGCCTGTCGAGGATGGAGCTGAAGAAGCTCACGTCGGCCGGGGTGAACGTGCCGTCCTGGTTGTTGAGGTACAGGTTGCCCGGATGCCAGTGGTGGGAGATGAACAGGTCCGGAAAGCCGTCCCCGGTGAAATCGGCGACGGCCGCGCTGAAGGACCAGTCCGGCGAGCCGTTGATGCCCGCCGCCGCGGCCTGGTCGGTGATCGTCACCGGGATCGGGGTCTGCGCCGGGGGGGTCGGCGGCGGGGGGCTGGGATTGGGCCCGATGCCCGGCGGGGTCGGCACGGGCGGCACCACCGCCGCTGACCGGGCTTTCAGCGACACGGCCCCGCTAGGGCAGGTCGCCTGCTCGATGAGCGGATTGGGGCCCCCACGGCCGACCGCAGTGATCATTGACCCTGCCGGGTCGGTGGCAAATCCGATGATCTCGTTGTCCGAGTGCCCGTTGGCCGAGACCACCGTCGTCCACTTCGTCCCGTTGAAATGCACAACGAGCGTCCGGTAATGCTGCGCGCTGGCGAGGTAGTACGCGCCTGCGGCCCACACGTTGGTCGGCGAGATCGCCCTGACGTCGCGCAGCAGCCCCGCGCCGGGAACCACCGTTAGATTGGTCCAGGCGCTGCCGTCCCAGTGCAGCGCCAGCGGCCGGTCGGCGCTGCCGTCGTTGCAGTAACCGACGGCCCACACGTCGCTGGCGGTGCGCACGTCGACCCCGGTCAGCACCGTATCGACCTGGCCCGGCGATGGCACGCTAGTCACCAGGGCCCACGCGGGCGAGGGCTGCGTCGTGTCGTAGCGCAGCACCAGAGACTGCAGCCCGGTGGGGCTCAGCCAGTAGCCGACGGCCCACAGACCGGTCGCCTGCGTCCCGCTGACGGCCATCAGCGAGCTATCGCTGCTGCCCGCCACGTTGGGACTGGCCACCTGCGTCCACGTCACGCCCGATGCCTGCTCGATCAGCGTGGTGCGGGTCCCGTCGGTCGCCGTCTGGAACCCGACCGCCCACGCGGTTCCGTCCGCCAGCGTGTCCACATCGACGAACACCGAGTCGCTGGGGAAGGCCGCGGGCGAGTTCAGCGACCACTTCGTGCCGTCCCAGCTCATCGCCAGCGGCTGATACCCGGCGGTCTGGTAGTAGCCGACCGCCCACCCCGCGCCGGGGATCATCGACACGGCGTTCAGCCCGTTGTTCAGCGTGCCCTGGTTCGGGGCGGCAACGGCCGACCATTGTGAACCATCGAACTGCACGATCAGCGTCCGGTTCGCGTGCAACGACGCGCCCACGTTGCCGACCGCCCACCATTCGTCGGCGGACACGAAGGCGACGTCGGTAAGCTCACCGCCCGTGGCCGGCGGCGGCGTGACAAGGCCGAACGAACCGCACGTCGCGGTGGCAGCGCGACCGGCCCCAACGCCCGGCATCCCCAGCATCGCCCGCCGGCCCGGCAGGGCCCGGGCGGCGGTTGCGGCGGCGCCCGCCGCGGCCACCCCGACCACGAAGCTCCGGCGGGACACCGGCGCCTGGCTCAGTCCGTCCTGCTCGCGGTCCTGCTCTTTGGCGTTATCCCCCACAGCCCCTCCCCAAGAAGGCTCATGATTCGCAATCTCCTGTTGTCTCCGCTGGTCCCGCTAGATGCCGGGCGTGATGGGACCACCGCCAGCCATGCCATCCCGCCGAAATGCATGACGAGCCGACCGCCACCTCCGCCAGAGGTGGCGCACATGCCGCAGAGGCCATAAGCAGAGGCCCTGATCCGGGGAAGGGAACACCGGCCATGACGGCCCGCCAAAGCGCTCGATCAGCGGCTTATCCAGGTGCTCTGCCGAGCCGCCGTCGCTCACTGCCGAGGACTCGTTGGCGGGTACACGGCGACCGCCAGCGACGTCACAGCCAATCCAAATGCTCCAGTGCTCCCCATGCCTGCTTCCCCCTGACGGATACCGTCTCCCTGACAGCAGCACGGTCATTATCCGGTCTGCCGCACCCAGGAGACCAGGAGTGCACCGGAACCAGTGCGTAAAAATAACGCGAATCGGGCAACGGCCGGCCGGAACCGTGAACATGCCCGCCGCGGGTCAGGCTCGTGGCGGGGCTGGCTGTATAGGGTGCCAGGTCCTGCCGAACCAGCGGCGGGTGCGCTCGGACCCGAAGGCGACCTTGTCGGCGGCCAGGTCAGCGGACGGCCCTTCAAGATCCCCGACAGGGCTCTGGCCGCTGAGGAAGGTGACATCGACCTTGGCGACCATGTCGTGCCCGAGTTCCATGTAGCAGATGCCGCGGCCGTCGTAGGAAACGGGGATGGCGGTGCCCCGTTTCTGGGCGCTGATCTGCGCGGCGACAACGCTGGCCTGTCCCTCGGCGAAGACCCCGGCCTTGGGTGTTCCGACGCTGGTGACGTCCCCGACGGCGTACACACCCGGGTATCGCGTCTGCAGTGTCCGGGGGTCCACCGGAATCCAGCCGTCAACGGTGAGCCCGGCCTCGGCCACGACGGCGGGGGCGCGATGCACGGGAACACCGAGGAACAGATCGTAGGGCATCTCCGCGCCGTCGCTGAGCAGGGCCACCTTGCGGCCGGGGTCCAGGGCGCGGACCAAGATCCGCCCCCAGGGCCACCACCAGGATGTCGGCGTCAAGGCTCTCATCATCGGTGACCACCCTCCTGGCCGCCGGATCCAGGGAGCGGACCGCTGAGCGCACGAAACGAACACCACGCATGTCCACGCCGCTATACGAGTGGACCACGTGATCCGCGGTGACCCGGCCGAACATCACGTCCAGCTTCGAAAAGCCGAAGATGAACCCGTCGGACTTGTCGACCAGCACCACGCCCGCGTCCTCACCGAACTCCTCCGACAACAGGGCCGCCAGTTCCAAGCCGGCGAAGCCGGCCCCAAGGATCACAATCCGCATCCCCGCAGCTTAAGGAAGCTCCGCACCGGTCAGACACGCCTGACCCAGAAATGCCGGACATCATCTGGGGATGCCGCTCCTCGTGCGCGGCATCACGGTGGTCAGGTCGCGGCGCCGGCAAGCTCCTCGACTGGCACGTAGTCAAAGTCGTAACCGAACGCCCGCGGGCCGGCGAGGGCGATTCCCCGCTCGGTCCGCCACACCGGGTCGCAGCCAAACGCGATCACCGTGACCCGCTGGCCGTACCTGATCCGTTCGGTCGCGATCGCGTCGGCGGTCTCGCTGTCCAGGACCGAGATCAGGTCCGGTACCGAGGCCAGCACCTGCCCCCGCTCCAGCGCCACCAGGTTCTCGTTTTGCACCCGTAGCGTGATCCGGCGTCCCGCGTCGGCCCCGAGGCCGTCGACCACCGCGCTGCCCCGCGCAAACCCCTGAGTCGTGCGCCGCTCAACATCGGTTACCTTGCCGGTGACCAGCCCGAACGCCCCAATCTTCGCGATCAGCGCCGCCACCGGGGCCGCCGCGGAACTCCCGATCGCCTCGCCGATGGCGATCGCCAGCGACACCGAGTTCCGCACGGTCGCCCCCCGCGCCTGCGCCGCCGTGAGCGGGAACTCCGTCGCGGACGCGGCGCCGCCGAACTCCACCGCAGCGGCCCGCTCCAGCCGCTCCATCCAGTGCCCGGAGACCGCCCGCACCACCAGGACGTTGCCGCGCTCGTCGGTCATCACCGCCGGGCTGGGAGATATACCGGCCAGGTGCATGGTCACCTGCGGCACCTCCGGGAACGCCCGCCCCATACCGTCGGCGTCCACCAGCGGCAGCCCCAGCCGCGCCGCCCACGCCACCGGCAGCAGGCCGTTCCCGCCGCCGATCTCGGCGGCCATCACCGCGGCCACCCGTTGCCCGGTCACCGACTCCAGGTGCTCGCGCAGCCGTGTTCCCTCATCCCCGTTCTCGAGCTTCTCGATGCTGACGGTCGGGGCGCCGATCCCGCCACACGGCATGATCAGTGCATCACCGGGCAGTTCGTCCACATCGATCAACGGCACCGGGCCGAAGTCGCCGGATGCCTGCAGCGCCTGCAAGAGCCCCAGGCCAGGATCACCGCCGCCGCCAGCGCCCAGCACCGCGCAGCCGCGCGCCAGCGCGCGAAGCGAGTCAGGATCCAGGAGCCTTTTCATCCCACCGGCCACTCGTAACGACAGCCAAGCGCGGGCCATCAAGCCCAATGATTCCCGCGCTACAAGAATTGCGCATGAATACGTAACCACCAACCCAGCGCGGCGAGGAGGTCAATCGGGCCATTGACGGCTCGCTCAGGTGATCGCCGTCCCGACCGTCGCGGGCTCCGAGCCACCGAACCAACGCCGGCCCCGGGGATCGTAGGGCATGAAATAGCGTCGGCCGGTACGTGGTTGAACACGGTAGGCCGCGCGTTCGCACCCAGCGGCTATACAACACCGGGAGCACATTATGACGACCGAGAAGGCCATCCTCGCCGGCGGCTGTTTCTGGGGCATGCAGGATCTCATCCGCAAGCTCCCCGGCGTGATCTCGACCAGGGTTGGTTATACCGGTGGTGACGTGCCGAACGCGACCTACCGCAACCACCACGGCCACGCCGAAGCGATCGAGATCACCTTCGACCCGGGCCAGACCTCCTACCGGGACCTGCTGGAATTCTTCTTCCAGATCCACGACCCGACCACGCTGAACCGGCAGGGCAACGACATCGGGACCAGCTACCGGTCGGCCATCTTCTACCTCAGCGACGCGCAGCGGCAGACCGCCGAGGACACCATCGCCGACGTGGAGGCCTCCGGCCTCTGGCCGGGCAAGGTGGTCACCGAGGTGACGCCCGCCGGGCCGTTCTGGGAGGCCGAGCCTGAGCACCAGGACTACCTGGAGCGTTACCCCCAGGGGTACACGTGCCACTACGTCCGCCCCGGCTGGAAGCTGCCGCACCGCGCAGACAGCGTTCCGTCCTAAGCCGGCCGCGCCCTCACCAGGACTTCCAGCGCTACCGGACTCCTCGTCCCCCGGGGCCACGGCCTGCGCGGGCTGCCGGTTACACGAAATGCACCTGGGAGTGATCCAGCTCGTGATCGACGAGCTGATCGCAGGTGGGGCAGTACCAGCGGACCTCGATGGGAGTGCCGCAGGCGCGGTGACGCGGGGAGTCGGCCTGGTCGGTGTGCCTGCTCCCCCAGTGGGCGAGCAGGCGGAGCGCCCCGGCGAGGTCGGTGCCTTCGGCGGTGAGCTGGTAGCTGGCACGGGGCGGCCGCTGAGAGTAGGCCCTGGCTACTAGCAGCCCATCGCGTTCAAGCCGTTTGAGGCGGTCGGACAAGATGTTCGGGGCGATGCCCGGGATCTGGCTGAGCAGGTCGTTGAACCGGCGCGGCCCGGGCAGCAGCGCCTCCACCACCAGCAGCGTCCACCGGTCGCCGACTTTGGCCAGTGCCTCGGCGAGCGGTGACGAGACGTGCTCGGTTTCAGCCATGGGCGAATCGTAGCCCCGTTGACGCGCCGATAGTTGATAGTAGATTGCAAGTTACTACTTACCGGAGGTGGCGGCGATGACGATCCTCGATGAAATCGGAGCAAGCATCAGGCAACTGGCGGAGGGCGCCGGGGCCTCGGTGGTGGGCATCGGGCAACGGTGGGGGGCCGGCTCGGGCGTCGTGCTCGGGGCGGGCCAGGTGCTGACCAACGCGCACAACGTGCGCGGCGATCAGGTGACGGTCACGTTTGCCGACGGGCACACCGCGGAGGGGAGCGTCGCCGGACGCGACATCGACAGCGACCTGGCCGTCATCAGCGTCGACACTGGCGAGGCTCCCGCGCTGCCGTGGGCCAGCAGCACATCAGTGGAGATCGGCAACCCGGTGTTCGCCCTGGCCAACCCGGGCGGGCGCGGGCTGCGGGTGACGTTCGGGTTCGTCTCCGGCATCGAGCGGACTTTCCGCGGTCCCCGCGGCCGGCGCATCACCGGCAGCCTCGAGCACACCGCCCCACTGCTGCCCGGCTCCTCCGGCGGCCCGGTCCTGGACGCCGACGGGCAACTGCTCGGGATCAACACACATCGCCTCGGTGAAGGCTTCTACCTTGCCATCCCCGCTGACGAGGCCCTGCGGGGGCGTGCCGATGCGCTCGCCCGCGGAGAGACCGCGACATCGCCGCGCCTGGGCGTGGCGATCGCCCCGGGTCACGTGGCCAGGCGACTGCGCCGCGCCGTCGGCCTCCCCGACTCCGACGGCCTGCTCATCCGGGAGGTCGCAGAGGGCAGCCCCGCCGCCCGCGCCGGCCTCGCCACGGGCGACCTGATCGTGGCGGCCGCGGGCCAGCCGACAAATACGCCCGATGACCTGTTCGACGCGCTCGCCGCGGCACGCGGCGGCACCCTCGAACTAAAGGCCGTGCGCGGTACCGACGAGCGGACCCTCCAGGTCACCTTCACCGAGCCAGACCCGGACGCGTAAGCGTCCTCATCCCCCACCTGCCTGCGCGAGTACGGACCGCGCACGGGTGAACATGTCGAAGGCGCCGCGGCCAGCCGCCAGCACCAGACGGCTGGCCGCCGCGTCGTTGGCGTCACCGGGCTCACCTTCCTGCCCAAGGCCAGTGGTGGCTTTCTGCTGGCTGATCCGCGCCACGGTGGCGAGCCCGCTTGGCGGCGTGGCCAGCGCATGGCTGTTCCCCGTCAAGGCGGCCAGCTAGCCCTATCGGGCGCTTGCTGAGAAGGTCGTTGAAACAAGCGGGTTGAAGCGCATCCCGAACGATCCGGCACGCCCGGGGCAGGGGACGGCCGGCAGCACCCGGGTCCGGATGGATCAGGCTGCGGGGATCGCGCTGCGGAGGAGGCCAAACATGAAGGTGTGCGCAGGGGCCGGGCTCCAGCCGGGCACGCCGTCGGCGCGCTGGCGGGTGACATGACAGCCCGGGGGCCGCTACCGGCTGCCGTCGACGGGAGCCCGGCCGCGCCCGCCCACATAAACCGGGCCACCGCCCGGCGGGTGGTGCCGCTGTTCCGCCCCTACCGGGCCCAGGTGGCCGCGGTCGTCGCGCTGATCGTGGTGACCTCGACGATCGGCATCATCAACCCGCTGCTGATCCAGGTGGTGTTCAACGACGCCCTGTTCGTCCCCGGCGGCCCGAACCTTCGGCTGCTGGTCATCCTGGTCGCCGTCATGGCCGTGATCCCGGTCATCAACGGCGCCATCGGCATCCTGCAGACCTATGAGACCACCCGGGTCGGGCAGCTGGTCATGCGGGATTTGCGCGACCGGCTCTACTCCCACCTGCAGACGCTCCCGCTCGCCTTCTTCACCGGTACCAAGACCGGCGAGATCCAGTCCCGGCTGGCCAACGATGTGGGCGGTGTCCAGTCGGTGGTCACCACCACCGCCTCGACCATCCTGGCCAACGTCGTCATCTTCACTTCCACCGTCGTCGCGATGGTCATCCTCAGCTGGCAGCTGACCATCGTGGCGGTCATCACCGTGCCGGCGTTTTTCTGGCTGACCAAGATGGTCGGCGAGCGGCGCCGCCAGGTGGCGCGCTCGACCCAGGAGTCGCTGGCGGCGATGAGCGCCCTCAGCGAGGAAACCCTGTCGGTGTCCGGGGTGCTGCTGGCGAAGGTGTTCGGCAACCAGGCACGCGACTCCGCCCGCTACCACGAGGAGAACCAGCGCCTGGCCGGCCTGGAAGTCCGCCAGCAGATGATCGGCCAAGGCTTCTACGCGATCGTGCAGTCGTTCCTGTCAATCACCCCGGCTGCGGTGTACCTGGTCGCCGGGCTGCTGCTGGCGCGCGGCACGGCCATCTCCGCGGGGACCATCGTCGCGTTCACCACGCTGCAGACCCGCCTGTACTTCCCGGTCGGGCAGCTACTGCAGGTCTCGGTGGAACTGCGATCGTCCCTGGCCTTGTTCGACCGGGTATTCGAGTACCTGGACGTGGTGCCCGACATCGTCGATGCCCCCGACGCCGTCGATCTGCCGGTCATCGGCAGCGGCGGCCGGGTAGCGCTGCGGGAGGTGCACTTCCGCTACCCCGGCGCGCTGGCCGACGCGCTCGCGGGCGTCACCTTCGAAGCCGACCCCGGCCAGCTCGTGGCGCTGGTCGGGCCGAGCGGGGCCGGCAAGACCACCATCAGCTACCTCATCCCGCGGCTGTACGACGTCACCGGCGGGTCGGTCCAGATCGACGGCGTCGACGTACGGCACGCCCGCCAGGCATCGCTGGCCGCCGCGATCGGCTTCGTGACCCAGGAAAGCTACCTCTTCCACGACAGCATCCTGGCCAACATCCGCTACGGCCGTCCCGCCGCCTCCATGGCCGAGATCGAACAAGCCGCCCGGGCGGCGTACATCCACGACCGGATCATGGAGTTCCCCGACGGCTACGACACCATCGTGGGCGAGCGGGGGTACCGCCTGTCCGGCGGCGAGAAACAGCGCCTGGCCATCGCGCGGGTCCTGCTGCACGACCCGCGCATCCTGATCCTGGACGAGGCGACCTCGGCGCTCGACACAGCCAGCGAACGCGAGGTCCAAAACGCCCTCGATGCCCTCATGGGGTCCCGGACCACGATCGCCATCGCCCACCGGCTGTCCACCATCGTCAACGCCGACATCATCAACGTCATCGACGCCGGGCACGTCACGGAGTCCGGCACCCACCAATCCCTGCTGCGCCAAGACGGCCTCTACGCCTCGCTGTACCAGCAGCAGTTCGAAGGCGGCAAGATCCAATGGCGATGCCCCGACGGCGACATCCTCACCGACGGCACCATCCGGCACCGGCAAACACAGCCGGCCTAGCCCTTACTCGCGCTCGTGCGCTGAGTCACTGAGGTTCGATCAGGTCGCTGGTGACCGAAGGTGCGTATCCGCGGGGGCCCGTCCTCTTGCTGCGCACCGCGGGCTCCGGTGGTTGCTAGGGGCGGACGACCGCCGCGCCGGCGTCGGACAGGGCCGCGCGGAGTTCCTTGCGGGAGCTGATCCCGAGCTTTCCGAACACCTTGCTCAGGTGCCACTCGACCGTCCGCGGACTGAGGAACAGCTGGGCCCCGATCTCCGGGTTCGTCTGGCCGCCGGCAGCCAGGCGCGCGACCTGCGCCTCCTGCGGGGTCAGCTCGTCGAGCGTCGCGACGCTGCGTTTGCGCACGGTCTCGCCGGTGGCCAGCAACTCGCGGCGGGCGCGCTCGGCGAACGCCTCCATGCCCATGTCCGAGAGCATCGCGTAAGCGATTCGCAGCTGCTCGCGGGCGTCCACGCGGCGGTGCTCGCGCCGCAGCCATTCGCCGTACAGCAGGCGCGCGCGGGCCAGCGTCGCCCGGGTTTTGATGTGCGACAGCCGTTCGATCGCCTCCCGGTAGAGCCGCTCGGCCGTGCCCCCCTCGGCCAGCATCGCCGCCGCACGCGCGTGGGTCCCGAGCGCCCAGTCCGTGCCGGCGGCATGCGCAATCTCGGCGAGTTGGGCGAGCGGACCGGTCGCGCGCTCCGCCTGGCCACTGCGCGCGGCAGCCTCGATCAGCTCCGCCAGCAGCAGGATCGGCGGCCCCAGCCCCCGCGCCGCCCCCGCGGCCCGTTCGGCCACGGCCAGGGCATCCTC
>Ga0070709_10000489_pt1 | contig 23382 bp, 19 predicted proteins | sample LARL51metaG_FD_65449 | JGI IMG/M metagenome (GOLD analysis project Ga0070709, IMG submission 65449) | Corn, switchgrass and miscanthus rhizosphere microbial communities from Kellogg Biological Station, Michigan, USA - LAR L5-1 metaG | ecosystem: Host-associated > Plants > Roots > Rhizosphere ... | reverse complement strand
CGAGCCGTCCGCGCCGGTCTTGACCGTCTTCAGCAGCCGCCACTTGTTCGGGTCGTACGGCAGGTTGACATTCGGCGTGGGGCAATTCGTCCCGCCGCCCGAGCAGACGGTGTCGACCCGCGCGTAGATCCCGACCGGGATGTTGGCGATCGGCCGCGGCTCGCCGTACCACGGCGACGCAGGGTTGCGCTCGAAGTAGATGTCGTTGAAGACCTGCCCGACGATCCGGCCGGGCTCGGCCACGTCACCGGTCCGGTTGTCGCTCGCATCCGTTCCGTTCGGGTCGGTGCGGAAGTTCGTCATCAGGAAGAAGTCGGCGTTGGCGTTCTGGCCGTTCTGCAGCTCCACCAGCCGCTTGTCACACAGTGGCTGCGAGGGGCTGGTGGCCTGGTCGCCGGTGTAGAAGGTGCTCCGCGGCGTCAGCGTCGACTGGTCGATGACGTGCATGTCGCCGGTGCACGGGGGTGGCGGGATCTGCGGGGCAATGTGGTTGCCGAGGTCGACGTTGACGTCCTCCTCGCGCACGATGTGGAATACGCAGCCCTGGCCTCCACCGGGCACGTTACCGTGCGCATCACTGATGCTCTTGAACCCGTTGGTGTTGGCGGGGTTGCAGTCGCGGGTGTCGGCGGTGTCCTTCGGCATGATCGCGTGGGTGATGTAAGTCCCCGCCACCAGCGCTACAGGGTCGGTGCCGCCGTTGCAGGTGCCGTCGTCGGCGGCCAGGTCGTACCCGTTCGGGCAGTAGTCGGCGAAGGCGTAGCCGCCGTCGAACGCGCCGTCCTTGGTATGGCCGCCGGCCAGCGGCACCTCCAGGCAGTTCGGGCCGATCTTCGGGCTGAACTGGCTGGTGATGTCGGTTCCGTTGAAGTCCCTGATCGGGTTGCAGTTCTGGGTGAACGAGTTCGCGCCGCCCTGGCCGTTGTCTTGCGGATCCTGGCTGGCATTCGGTTGCTGCCAGTGGTCGGTCACGTACTTGTTCACGATCACGTCATCGGCCGTGTTGGGTTGTCCGTCCGGGCCCAGAGTCTCCAGGTACACGGTCGCGTCGGGGATGGCCGGCTCGTAGTCCTCGTGCGCCTGGAACCGCGCGTCGAACTCGTTGCGGGTGGTGGCGAAGTAGGTGATGCCGACGATCTGGCCCGGCGTGCCGGCTGGGTAGTCCCGCTTGCCCCAGTCGACGGTGGCGCGGTGGCCCTCGAGGGTCGTCTGGTTGGTGAGCAGGCCGCCGCCCTGACTGGTGGGAACGCACGGATCGGCGGGGACTGCCGGCGGGTCGACCGCGCAGGACGGCGTCACAGCGCCGGTCAACTCGTCGTGCGGCGACGGGCCCGGGTAGGCAGAGAAGCGGGAGAAGCCCTGCTCGTTGATGAACCAGCGGCCGAGCGCACCGCCTTCCGCGGTCGGGTACTCGTAGTGCCCGCTCGGGTCGGTGAACGTGGACTCCTTGATCGAGCCGTCGCGCCAGCGCTGGTCCATGTCCGTGTTCGCGATCGGCGCATCCGTGCCGGGGTCGTACTTACCGTTGTTGTTCACGTCCTTGTAGACATGGCCGTCCAGCCAGCCGAACCAGCGCGAGACACCGACGCCGGCCTCGCCGTTGTCGGCGACATCGTTGGCATCGACCGTCTGCCCGGCAGCCACGGTGACCGGCTTGAACCGCATGATGTAGTTGAGTTGCTCGTCCCAGATGCTCAGGTTGTAGGTGCCGGCCGGGACGTTCTGAATGTCGAAGTTCCCGTTCTGGTCGCCGCGGCCCTGGAAGACGGTCGTGTCGTTCGCCGCGTCGGTGAGGGCGACGTACGGGTTGTCCACCGGCGTGTCGTAGGTGCCGGTCGTGTAGGGGGCCCACTCCACCCAGTTGCGCGCCTGGCCGGTGATCTCGCCGGTGCCACCGGAGTAGGGGCCGCTCGTCGGCCAGTCCATCGGCGTGCAGACGAACCCGAACCAGTAGGCGGTGCGGCGGTTGGGCGGCTCCCACAACTGCTCGCCGGGCGCTCCCGTGCCGTCGCTCCCCTCTTCCACCGGTGTCATGAGGTCGAGGCCGCCGTCGATCGTCGTGGTCTGTGCCCACGTGCCCGGTCCCTGCGTGAGCCGGTTGGGCGCGTTCGGGTCGGGATTGCAGTGGTCGGGCGGGTGCACGTCGGCGAAGTAGGTGGCCGGGCTGAGATTGTTGATCTCGACGAAACCATCGCTCGCGGTCTCGCAGACACCGCCGCAGAGCGGCTTGTTGTCGTGGTCGACGGTGACCGCGCCGCCGGTCTGCTCTTTCAGCCCGACCCGGAAGCCGCCGAGCCCCTGGTTGGCCGCGGCCTCCTCGGTATCGGGAGCGCCGTTGGTCCAGGCGTTGTCCTCGAATACGAAGATCCTGAGTTTGCCCGCCGGCAGCGGGTGATCCGCGCTCGCCTCGGTGAGGTCAACCCGCTGGGTCAGGCTCCCGTTGGCCGCCGCGTCGTCGGGCAGGGTGATATAGGTCCCCCACATCTTGTGGTCGAGGGAGCGAACGGTGATCAGGTAGCGGCCCGCCGGCAGATTGACGGTGTTCCGGTCCTGGTTGCCCTCGGCCACGATCGGCGTGTAGCTCTCGGAGTTGAGAGCCAGCGGATCGCTCGGCAGCTTCGCGTTGTCGAGGTTGACGATGTAGTTGAAGTTCGCGAGCGGGCTACCCGACGCGAAGTCGTGGGCATCGACGGTGACCGCACAGCCGCCCGCCGGGCACGACGTGGCCGCGCGAGCCGGGGTGGTGACGGACGACGCCACAGGCAGCGCGGTCAGCAGCGACGCGAGCACGCCCAGGATCGCGACTCGCGCGACCGTCGACCGGCCGCGCCAGCGATCCATGTGGTGGCCCCGGAACGGATACGAAGCCTTCACGCGTCGGATTCCACCGGGTCGCCGCATCGCTTCCTCCCTCGGACGGGGCGCCTCGGGGAGGGTGACGCCGCGATCAGCTCGCGGTCACTGTGTCCGCGCGCCGGTGCCGGGCGATGCGGGTGAAGGTGGTTCCCCCGCTCGCCGGCCAACCGCGCCACGACCCCTCGGCGTCTTCGGTGCCGACAGCGGGACCATAAGTAGCCACCGCGCGGATGCGGCCGATCATGACAACACCGTCATCTGACTGTCATGCCGCGCTCATGTCTCTAGCTGGCAGTTTGTGATCCGCCCAGGGGCATTCACCCGGAGAGGATTGCGCACAGGGCGGCCAAGGGCGTAGACATTAAAGCTAACACCAAGTATGAGTAAAGTAATCACCAGTAGCCAAGGCGGGACCTGGGGAAGGCAGCACCAGCGGGGGCTTGCGGTGAGTCAGATCCTTGTAGTCGACGACGAGCAGCGCATCTGTCGGTTCGTTGCGCGTGCTTTTGAGGCGAACGGCTTTCAGATCCAGGCGGCCGTGAACGGCTACGAAGCGCTGCGCCTTGTGGCGAGCCAGGACTATGCGGTTATCGTGCTGGATCTCCTGTTGCCCGGGCTGGATGGCTACGAGGTACTCCGCCGTATCCTCCGGGCCAATCCGGCGCAACGTGTCCTGATCCTGTCCGCGATCGGTGACGTCGAGTCCAAGGTCCGATGCTTGCAGATGGGGGCGGTGGACTACCTGCCGAAGCCGTTCGCGATCGCCGAGTTGATCGCGCGGGTCAGGCGAAGGATCGAGGATCGGTCCGCGCCTCCGCCGCCACGATGGCTCGAGGTCGGTGGGGTGCGCCTCGACCTGCAGCGCCGCGTGCTCCGTGTGGAAGACCGGGAGGTCTCGCTGTCGCATCGCGAGTTCATCCTGATGGGGCATCTCATGCGTCATGCGGGCGAGGTATGCACCCGTGATGAGCTGCTCGCAGACGTGTGGGGCTACGCCTTCGATCCGGGAAGCAACGTCGTGGACGTGTGCGTCCGCCGACTGCGTTCGAAGCTTGACCGGGGAGCGATTGAGACGGTGCGCAATGTCGGATACAGCTTTGTCGCCAGTTAACCGCTGGCTCTTTCCTGGCTGGGTGATCTTCGCTGTGGTCAACACGGCCGCGATGTTCGCGCTGCCGGGCCAGGAGACGATCCCGTTCCACTTCGTTTACATCAGCATCGCGCTGGTCTACGGACTCCAGCCGTGGCCGCTCGGCCGGACGTACATCATCCTCAGTCTGGTCGCAGCGACCACCGGCGCCGCCCTGGCCTGGCACGTCAAGACCGGCGTTATCGGGTGGGAGGAGACCGCCGAGATCCCGCTGATGGCCATACTGTTCCTCGTGATGGTCTGGCACGTTCGGCGCCGGGTCGCGGCGACCAGGGAGGCGCGGCGGTACGCGGACAGCGAGCACGAGATGCGGGAGATGCAGAAGAGGTTCGTCCGCTTCGCATCTCACGAGCTCCGCACGCCCGTGACGGTCGGCCGTGGCTTCGCCGAGCTCATCCGCGATGCCCAGCCGGGCACTCAGGCCGCCCAGGACGCGATCGTTGTCCTCGAGGAGTTCGACAACCTTGAACGGATCGCAGCCCGCCTGCTGACCCTTGCCCGGATGGACGAGAGTGCGACGGTGAGACCCTCCGTCGTGCCTCTGAATCCGCTGCTTGAGCGGACCGTGACACGCTGGCGGCCCACCGCGAACCGCGACTGGAGGCTGCGCCCGACCTCGGCGGTCGTCGTGGCCGATCGTCAACGTCTCGAGACCGCACTCGACAGCCTGGTCGAGAACGCCGTTCGCTACACCGAGGAAGGCGGGCGGATCGCACTCGCCGCGTACCCGGACGAGGAGAGCGTCGTCATCGAGGTGTGCGACGACGGGCCTGGTATCCCGGACGAGGAACTGCCCTATATCTTCGAAAGCTTCCACAGCGGATCCGCGCGGGGCGGCACCGGGATAGGTCTCGCGATCGTCAAGACCATCATGGAGGCGCACGGTGGCGCCACATCAGCGGAGAACCTTCCCGGCGGTGGCGCGTCCTTCCGGCTGTGGCTTCCGGTGCCAGGTCCCCCGCCTCCGGCACTAGCCGAGCAGGACGAACCATGCCATCAAGGCGTCCCGGCAAGCGCCTGACCACCACCGCCTGATGCCACCCCCTGCGCGTTCTCCCTGACCTCTTCGCCATGACCGGTTCGCCGGGAGTAACCTCGCGTCCTAGCGGTGTCATCACGGCCTCCCGGCGTAAGGAGCCTGCCCATGCCAGGAACGGAGCAGTTCACCATCGGGGCCGAGGTCAGCTGCACCGATGGGGTATGCGGCAAGCTGAGCCGTGTCGTCGTGGACCCGGTCGCACGGGAGGTCACCCATCTCATCGTGGAACCGCGCCACGGGCACCAGCTTCCCCGCCTGGTTCCCCTCGGCCTTGCCGACTCTGCGGCGGGCGGGATCCAGCTGAATTGCACCTTGGCAGAGTTCGACGTGCTCGACCCCGCCGAAGAGACGCGGTTCATCGCCGAGGTCGCGGATGTCCCGAACTACCGTACGACCGACGTGGTCTTCTGGCCCCATTACGGGTATCGCGGCGCCCTGGGCGGCTTGCCCACGTCAGACACGATCCCGCCCGGCGAGGTGGAGGTACGGCGCGGCGAGCACGTTCACGCCAGCGACGGCGGTATTGGCCGGGTAGCGGGGCTGGTCATCGATCCGGGCAGTCATCGCGTGACGCACGTGCTCCTGCAGGAGGGGCACCTGTGGGGCCACAAGGATGTGGCCATCCCGATCAGCGCCGTGACCCGGGTCGCCGACCACATCGAGGTCAGCCTCAGCAAACAGCAGGTAGAAGACCTGCCGCCGGTGGACATCGACCGCCCCCGAAGCTAGCCGCTGCCAGGGCCACCTCAGCCGCGCAGGATCGGTTTGCCCAGCGGGAATGCCTTGCCACCGGTGGCTACCGCGGACGAGCCGAAGAACAGGTACACGCCGATCGCGGCGAACGCCAGCACGACGTAGCCGGCCGCCTTGGTCATGCCGGCCGATGCCTGAATGGTGGCGATCAGCAGCAGCACCAGCGCGACGTCGATGAGCGCGAACACGGCCGTGAAGGCCAGCGGCAGCCGCAACGTAGCCAGGGTGAGCATCACGATGATGACCAACCAGGTGATCAGGAACAGCTTCTGGGTTGCCACCGCCGCGGACACGGGGATCGCGAACCAGTTGTGGACCAGCCCGAGCACCAGCACCGCATAGCTCAGCCAGAAACCGCCGAAAATACCGAAGACGCTCGCCACTGCGCTCTGGCCCAAAGCCGCGGCCCAGATCGCCGCTATGAACAGGCCAATCGACGTGGCCGCCAGGATGATGGCCAGCGGGGCGCCGGCCGCGGTGGCTGGGACCACGCCGACCAGCGTGAGGCCCAGGGCAACGGAACCTGCGATGAAACTCGGCAGTCCCAGGATGGCCGGATCACCGGCCAGCGGCCCTGCCGTGGCCACTTCAGCCGCGGCTGCTTCTGCATCGAGCGTGGTCATCGCTGCTCCTCTCACAGGTAGCCGTCGGGAGCCACGCCATCGTCGCGGTCTCCTTAGAACCTCTCTACCTCGCCCGCAGCCCACAGTTGATCTCAGTTTGAATCGGCTCCGCCTGCCCGCCGCAATCCGCGGCCGCCTACGTCACCTGGACGGGCGGTTATGCGCCCAGGAGACCAGCGAACTGCGGGAAACAGGCTCACCAGCCGGGACCTCATCATCCGGCGTTTACGTACCATGGCTGGTTGTGGGACACGAGGTGCGGACCTCGAACGCCGCCAGCACGCTCAGTCCTGTCATGGTCGGACGCGACCGCGAGTTTGCCCAACTTCAGGGCGCGTGGCGGACCGGCGGCCAGATGCTCGTGGTGCGCGGACGAGCCGGGATCGGCAAGAGCCGCCTGGTCAGGGAATTCGCGAACTGGGTCCGGGACGCGGGCGGGACTGTCGTGGCTGGCCGGTGCAGCCCGACCGCCGGGGACGTGCCGTTCCGGCCGCTGCGGGAGGCCCTGCTCGCAGCCGCCCGTGTCGGACTGGCGCCATCGTCGCGGCTTACTGCATTCCGGCCGGTCCTGGGGTCGCTGGTTCCTGAGTGGTCTGGCGAGCATGCCGTGGGGGTTGACGGCGGGCTGATGGTCCTGGCCGAGGGGATGCTGCGGCTGATGGTGGAGTGGTCATCATCGGAGGCTCCCACGCTCTTGGCCATCGAGGACCTGCACTGGGCTGACCGGGAAACGCTTGAGGTGATCGAGTACCTGGCCGACCACGTGTCCGGGAACGCTGTCCTGGTGGTCGTTACCTTGCGCGATGATGAGCCGGGACCAGGCAGCGAGCTGGTGTCCGCGTTGCGGGCTCGCCGGGTGGTCCGCCCCATCTCGTTGCCTCCGCTTGATCCGGCGCAGTCCCGGGTCATGCTGCGGGAGTGCCTAAGCGCCGCGGCGTTGCTGCCGGAACTCGCCGATGCCGTGGTGACCAGGAGCGATGGCGTCCCGTTCTTCATCGAGGAGCTGCTGGCGGCCGCGCTAGGCGAGGCGAATTCAGGGCGGCTCGTTCCGGAGTCCATCGCCGCGGCCGTCGATGCTCGCGTTGCGGTGCTGCCGGAGTCGACAGCGCGTTTCCTTGGCTTCGCGGCGATGCTTGGACGCAACTTTGACTGGCATGTCGTGGCCGCGGCGACCGGTTGCCCGCCGCAGGAGGCGATCGGCCGGCTTCGCCAGGCAGCCCGTGCGCAGCTCATCGACACCGACGGAGCGGGATTCCGGTTCCGCCACGCGCTGACCGCGGAGGCGGTGCGATCGTCGCTTCTTCCCGAAGAACGGCAGGCTATCTGCGCGAGCCTGCTTGAGACGCTGCAGTTGCTGCATCCGCATCTCGAGGGCGAGACCTGTCAGCTCGCGGCCAGCCTCGCCGTCGAGGTCGGCGACCAGCTACGCGCCGCCGAGCTGTGGCTGGAGGCGGCCAGCCGGGCGTTGCGGGAGGGGTCGCTCGGCTCTGCTGAAGCGCTGGCCCTGCGGGCGCAAGGTGCGCGGCCCCTGGAAACGGACCGCGTATTGCTGTCCATATGGACCATCGCCGGCCAGCCACTGCGCGCTCTCGAGACCGGGCACCGCGTGCTGTCCGCTAGTGACAGCGACCCGGCGATGCGCACCGAGGTGCTCTTCGAGCTTGTGGACGCCATGATCACCGCCGGGCGCTGGGACGACGCTGAGAACTACCTGGAGACGTTGCGTTCCGCAGCCGGGCTTGGCCGGCCGGATGCTGCCCGCCGGGACGTTGCCGCGGCCGAAGTGGCATTGGCCAGGAACGACAAGGCGGCTGCCGTCGAGTTCGCCAGTGCCGCGCTCGCCGACGCGCGGGAGGACGGGCTCGCTGAGGTGACCTGCCGGGCATTGTGGGTGATCGGCCGGGTCGAGCGCGGAAGGACCATGGATGTGGCTCGCGCCGCGTTCGAGGAGGCGTACGAGTGCGCCTCGCGGGGCGCCCTGCCGGTCTTCCAGGTGAAGTCGCTGCAGGAGCTCGGCACGATCGACATGTTCGAGACGCTTGGCACGGCTCGGTTCGAGGAGGCCCGCCGACAGGCGCTGGCCGCGGGGGCCATCTCGATGGTCGCCATGGTCGATCTCCAGCTCGCGGCGACCTACAGCGCCCGAGGCCAGGCCGGCCTGGCGCTAGCGGCCGCCGGCCGTTGCGAGGAGGCCTCGCGCCAGTTCGGCCTGGCTTCCCTCGCTACCAGCCTCGCGCTCCAGGCGGTAGCGCACGGCCTCTCCGGCAACCGCACGGCGATGGTGACCCTTGCCGCGCAGGCGCACGCGATCGACGGTGACCGCGACACCGTAGAAATGATCATGCTGGCGAACGGCCTCGCCCTGTACCACCTCGGCGAAGGACAGCTTCCCGAAGCGCTGGACGCCATGGACCGCGCGATGGACATACTGCGGGCCATGGGCGGCGCGCATGACTTCCCGGGCAGGTGGGCGCTGCTGCGAACCGTGACCGACGCGGGCGGGAAGCAGGCCCGGGACGAATGCCGACGACTCAGCTTCGACACCGCGATGAGCCGCGCCACCCTGACAGCGGCTGACGCCGTGGCCGCCGGCCGGGAGGGCGGGGACGCGGCATCGATCTTCGCCGCGGCGGATCGCGCCCTGGGCCGCATCGAGAGCGGCTTCACCCGCAGCCTGGCCCGGCTGCTGGCCGCCCCCTGCGCCTACCGCGACGGGTGGGGAGAACCGGCCGTATGGATGCGGGCGGCCCTGTCGAACTTCGAGCAGCTCGGCCTGCCCAACTTCGCCCGCCAATGCCGGGCAGCGCTGCGTGCCATGGGCGAGCCGGTGCCACGCCGGCCCCGGAGCGAGGCGCCGCGAGTAACGGGCCTGCTGGCCGCCCGGGGCGTCACGCCACGGGAGGCCGAGGTGCTGGCCCAGATTGCCGCCGGACACTCCAACCGGGAGATAGCAGCGGCGTTGCACCTGTCAGTCCGCACCGTGGAGAAGCACGTGGAACGGCTTCTCATGAAGACCGGTCACAGCCGCTCCGAGCTGGCCCGGTTCGCCGAGGGCGCCGGAGTCCGGCCCGCCGTCTGAAGCCGCTACGTACCCATAGGGCCAAGACCCGGCTAAGTACGTATCCAGAAGGCACAAATGCCGTAGCGCGCCACCGATGCCGGCGCGAACCCGGCACCGGACCATGTTGGCAGGCCCCAAGAACCCAGCCCGCCAGGAGCCCTGATGCGCACGGGTCACGGGCTACCCAACCGCAGAGAGCAAGCCGTTCCCGCCTGATCCAGGCCAATCACCGCTTCAACTCAAGGAGGAAACACCGATGAGCACGACGATCGACGGCAAGGCCATCCTGGTGACCGGGGCCAACAGGGGCATCGGGCAGGCGCTGGTCACCGAGGCCCTACGCCGCGGCGCGTCCCGGGTGTATGCCGGGACGCGGCAGCCATACGCCCACCAGGACCCGCGGGTCACCGCACTGGCGCTGGACGTCACCAGCGAGGAGCAAGTGCGGGCGGCCGCCGCCCAGGTCGAGTCCCTCGACATCCTCATCAACAACGCGGGCGTCTTCCTGTTCGATGACCTCAGCGGCCGCGAGGCGCTCGAACGGCACCTGGCGGTCAACCTGTTCGGCACCTACGGCGTGATCCAGGCCTTCCTGCCGGCGTTGATCGCTTCCGGCGGCGCCATCGTCAACAACGTGTCGATAGCGGCCCTCGCCCCCATCCCGGTGACCCCCGCCTATTCGCTGTCCAAGGCGGCGGCGTTCAGCCTGACCCAGTCGCTGCGGATGCTCCTGGCCGGGCAGGGCGTGCGGGTCCACGCCGTGCTGACCGGGCCAGTGGACACCGACATGGTCCGCGACCTCGACATACCGAAGGCTTCTCCCCAGTCAGTCGCGCAAGGGATCTTCGACGGGGTCGGCAGGGGCGAGGAGGACATCTTCCCCGATCCCCAGTCCGCCACCCTCGCCGACGGCTGGCACGCGGGGCCGGCCAAGGCGCTTGAGCGCCAGAACGCCGCGCTTCTGCAGCCTCAGCCCGTCGCGTCCTAGCCCATCCCGGGAAAGAGGCACGAGGGGTGCGCAAACGAGCGGGCAGGCTGCCGTGACCGCAAGGGAAAGGAGAACAAGGAAATGACCGGTCACAAGATCGGAACACGGGAGCAGTGGACAGCCGCCCGCGAGCAGTTGCTCGCCCGCGAGAAGGAGCACACCCGGCTGGGCGACGAACTCGCGCGGCAGCGGCGCGAACTGCCATGGGTCCGGGTCGACAAGGAATACCGCTTCGACACCGACGCCGGCACGCGCACGCTGGCGGAACTGTTCGATGGCCGCAGCCAGCTGCTCATCTACCACTTCATGTTCGGCCCGAGCTATGCGGCGGGCTGCCCGACCTGCTCCTCGATCGCCGACAGCGTCAACGGCGTCCTCCCGCACCTGAGCGCGCGCGATGTGACCATGCTGTTCGTCTCGCAGGCCCCGCTCGGGACGTTGCAGGCGTTCAAGCAGCGGATGGGCTGGAGCTTTCCCTGGGTGTCGTCGGCCAACAGTGCGTTCAACACCGACCTCGGCTTCTCCAGCAGCCAGGAGCAGACGCGGGAGTGGGCCGAGCCGATGCTCGAGCAGCTGCCACCGATCGCCGCCCGTAACGCGAGAGAGACCGGCACCGACATCGTCGGGTACCTGACCGAGAACTTCGGCTTCAGCGTCTTCGTTCTGGACGACGGCGACGTTTACCACACCTATTCGGCCGGGGGCCGCGGGGTTGAGTTCCTGATGGGCTACTACCCGATCCTCGACCGGGCGCCGAAAGGCCGCGAGGAGGGCGACGGGTTCCAGCTCTGGATCCGCCGCCACGACGAATACGACAGCCGGTGACGCGCCTTGGAGGAGACCTAGGGCGTGTAGCTGTATCCCGGCTTGACGGCCCTGCAGCAGGAGTTGCCGACGGGAACCCCGCCGCCCCAGACGAGCACCTCTGACCCGGTCCAGAATTCCTGGGCTTCCTGCCGTGCCGGCACCGGCGCCTTCGGCCCGAGGGACCAGCTTCTGGTGGTGAGGTCCAGGCTGAGCGGGCGGCCACCCCGGACTGCGTCTTCGATCGTGATGACGGAGGCTCCGGTCCAGATGTCCGGAGCGGTTCCGTTCCCTTCGAACCCCACGGGTGCATCGGGCAGGCGCACCCAGCTGTTGGTCGCGGGATCGTAGGCGGCGGCGTCCTTCCGGAGGCCTGCTGAGCTGTCTCCCCCGCCCACGACCAGGTACCTGCCGGTCCATACGGCCAGCATCGAGTCGCGCCCGGCCCCCCCGAGGGGTGAGGCTGGCAGCATCGACCATTTCTTCGTGGCTGGGTCGTAGGCGAGGCCCTGAGGATGATCAGGGGAATCCGCGGGCGATCCCCAGACGATCATCTGCTTGCCGGTCCAGAAGGCGTCACCGAACAAGGGGGCTTGCGCTGGCGCCACCGTCCCGGTTGTCCACGAGTTCGCCGCCGGGTCGTAGGTCGCAGCGGCCAGCGAGCCGCTGCCATGCGCCCCGCCACCGTGCCCGAAGAAACCCCACGCCACCATGACCTTCCCGGTCCACACGGCATAGCTGCCGCTGCCGGTGAGATTGCCGCCGAGAGAGCCTGGGATCGGCGCCAGCTTCCGCCAGGTGTTGGTCGCAGGATCATAGGAGGCGCCGTCGGAGGAGGCGCCGGAGGTCCCCGAGCCACCGAAGATGAGCATGCTCTTACCGGTCCATACGGTCACGGGGAGGTCCTGGCCGGCAAGAGGGCCGGCGGCGATCTTCGTCCAGGTCCGGGTCGCCGGGTCGTAGGCGGCGCCGTCGCCGTACTGAGTGTCCCCCGAGTAGCCCCCCCAGACGATCATCTTCTTCCCGGTCCAGACGGCCGCATATTCGCTCCGGGGAGCGATCGGAGCTCCCGGAAGACGCGCCCAACCGGCAGAGCCCGGCACTGCCAGCGGCATCGTCGGCCTCGTCGGGCGCGCGATCCTCTCGCCACCGCCGCCGAGGGCGACCGATGTGGCGATCACCGCGGTGACCGCGGCGGCCGCAAGCAGGGGGCTGCCGATAGTGAATGCGCGCTGCAGGCGCCGCCGCGCGCGGGCGCTGCGGCCAGCCGCGGGCACGCTGATATGCGACGGCGGCTGGTCCGCCTCGGCTTCAGCGGTGAAGAGCGTTCTAAGGCTGTCCTCAAGCATGGCCGGGCACCTCATCCGAGCAGTCGGTCCGGGCCCGCCGGCTGAGTTGTGGCGGGCTGGCTGGTGGTAGCGGACCCTGAGCCGTGCGCCAGAGTGCGCCGGAGGGTGGCAAGCGCTTTGGACGTCTGACTTTTGATCGTGCCGGGAGCACAGCCGAGCGCCTGAGCCGTCTGGGTTACGTCGAGGTCGCAGTAATACCGCAGCACCAGCACGGCGCGCTGGCGCGGTGCGAGGGCCGTCATGGCAGCTTGCAGGTCCAGAAGGCTGTCCAGGTCGGCCACCGGAGCCCGGATCTGAGGCGGCTGGTCGGTCACGCTTACCCGCCTTGCCCAGCCCGTTCGCCGTCCCCGGATAAACTCCCGGACGAGGATGGCGCGAACGTAGGCATCGGTGCTGTCCGCCGCGGCGGCCCGGTACCAGTGCTGACACAGCTTGGACAGCGTTGCCTGGACGAGGTCGTCGGCGTCGTGCCAGTTCCGGCACAGTAGCAGGGCCAGCCGCCGCAAAGACGGGATGCTGGCAGCCGCGTATTCGGCGAACTCATCACCGTGCGCCGCAGTCATCACGGGGGCCGGCAGAAGGTGGTCATAATACTTTTTGAAGCACCCGGCGCCCCGTTCGGTTGCCTTGCCATCGGGAGCAAGTTAACAACTACCCCGAGGATAAGCGGGCGGCAGCTCAGACTCGGGGTCAGGGTCCAGTACCAATGCAGCCCGGCCGGGTAGAGGGCGTCGAACGCGCTCTGCAGCGCGGCGCCGGGGGCATCGGGAGAACTACTTAAACCGGTGCTCAGTGACCCACACCGCGATCTGCGACCAGGACCGTAAACCCCAGGGGGCGTGGCAGGTGGGCCGAGGCCATATCCTGTCTGGGCATGAGCCCCGGTGCATCGTCGCTGGCGGCCGCGGTTTCAGGATTGACACGCAGCGACCCTCGTGGCCCGGGAATCACCCGCGAACGGAGCCGGGAAGGTTTCCGCTACCGCGACCCTTCAGGCGCAGAAGTCACCCAGCGGGAGGCACTGCGCCGCATCGGCGCGCTGGCGATCCCACCGGCCTGGACGGACGTCTGGATCTCGCCGGACCCGGTGGGGCATATTCAGGCCACCGGCGTGGACAGCCGGGGCCGGACCCAGTACCGCTATCACCAGCTGTGGCGCGAGCAGCGCGACGCTCAGAAGTTCCTTCACATGCTGCAGTTCGCCAGCGTGCTGCCATCGTTGCGCGCTGCCACCGTGGAGGATCTGGCGCGAGCTGGTCTGGATCGTGACCGCGTCGCGGCCAGCGCTGTTCGGCTGATCGACCTCGGCCTGTTCCGGATCGGCGGCGAAAAATACGCCGAGCTGGACCATCATTACGGCGCCACGACGCTGGAGAAGCGGCACGTCAGGGTGACGCGTGACGGCATCATGTTCGATTACATCGCCAAGGAGGGCAAGCGCCGGGCGATCACCGTCACCGATGAGGCAGTCCTGCCGACCGTGCGAGCATTGGCCCACAACGACAACGGTCTCGACACGCTGTTCAGCTACCAGCACGGCGGCAACTGGCGCGTCCTGCATTCGCACGATGTGAGCAGCTACATCGCCGCCCGGGCCGGCGGCCACTTCACCGCCAAGGAATTCCGCACCTGGAATGCGACCGTGCTGATGGCGCTGGCACTGGCGAACGCCGCGCCATCGCAGGCCGCGCGGGGCCGCGAGAGGGTCATCGCTGCCAGCATTCGCGAGGTGGCGGGCTGGCTCGGCGATACCCCCGCGGTGACCCGCAAGTCCTACATCGACCCACAGCTAATAAACCGCTACGCGTCGGCGGGCGAGCTACCCACGATTCCCTCCGTGCCGGTCGCACTCCCGGCCCCTGCCGAAGCAGAGATCGCGGTCGCCGCGCTCCTGGCCGCGCCCAGCTGACCGAACCTCCAGGCAGGGTCGCGGCAAGACGGCCGACCAGGCAGCGGCCAGTTCCCGGTCGCGGGCTTACCGGAGCACATACGGTATCCAGCATGGAGCGGCACGGGCCTCCGGTACTCGGCAGGGACGGCGAGCTGACGAGCATTGACACCTGGCTGGCTCAGGTTCCTGGCGCCGTGGCAGCCAGGCTGCTGGTCATCGCCGGCGAGCCTGGTATTGGCAAGACCACGCTGTGGGCCGAGGCGACCCGGCGCGCGAGCGCGAGCGGGTGCCGGGTCCTGTCGTCTCGTCCGGTGCCATCGGATGCGGGGCTGCCACACGTCGTGCTGGCCGACCTGTTGCGCCCCGTGGCCGATGACGCGCTCCGATCGCTGCCGGTCCCGCAGCGCAGGGCACTGGAGGTAGCGCTGCTGCGGGCGGATCCTGGCGAGGGCGACCTTGACCCTCGCGCCGTCGGCAGCGGACTGACTGCGCTGCTCGACCAGATGGTCGCTGACGGCCCGCTAGTCCTGGCAGTGGACGACGCCCAGTGGCTGGACCCTGCCTCCGCCGGATCCATCGCGTTCGCGCTCAGGCGACTGGAGCACCGGCCGGTCGCCGTGGTCGCGGCGGTCAGAGTCTCCGGCGCCGGCCGGCGTGGCCGCGAGTTCGCGGCAATCGAATCATCGCTGAACGGCACCCGGATAGATGTCGGCCCGCTGAGCGTGGCCGCGATTCATCAGCTATTCCGGCGGGTGCTCGGTGGCTCGTTCCCGCGCCCTTTGCTGGTAGGCATACATCGCACGGCCGCAGGCAACCCGTTCTACGCGCTCGAAATCGCCAGGGAAATCCTGCGGGTCGGCATCCCGCCACCGGGCCAGCCGCTGCCGGTTCCTGCGGACCACAGAGACCTTGTGCTGCTCCGCTTGCGCAGGCTCCCGCGAGCAACCCGCGATGTGCTGGCAGAACTGGCCGCCATGCCTAGTGCTGCCGTCGGCCAGGTCGATCTAGAAGCACTCACGGCCGCCGAGCGGGCAGGTATCGCCGTGGTCCGGCCCGGAGGGCGGGTGGAGTTCGCCCACCCGCTGTTCGGGTCAGCGCTGTACGCGTCGCTGCCAGAGGCCGGGCGCAGAAAGCTGCACTGGCGGTTGGCCGGCCAAGCCACAGACCCGGTTGAGCGGGCCCGGCATCTGGCGCTGGCGGCCAGCGGCCCGGACGAGGTCACGTCGGCCGAACTCGAGCGCGCCGCGGCGACGGCGGCCGCGCGTGGCGCGGCGGACGCGGCGGTCGAGTTGCAGGAACTGGCCTGCCAGCTGACTCCCGGGACCGAGCAGCAGGCGCGGGTACAGCGGAGTATCGACCTGTCCGAGCGCCGCTACTTCGCCGGCGACCCGAACGGGGCGAAGCGTGAGCTTGAGCGCTTGCTGGCGACCCTGTCGCCTGGTGATGACCGGGCGCAAGTCCTGCTCGGGCTCGGGTCCATGCACTGGGTGCAGGGCGACGCCGACGCCGGCCTGGAGCTTATGAAACAAGCGCTCGCTGACGCGGAGGCACCGGGGCTACGTGCCCGCATCCACACTCGGATCGCATCCGCATCTGACGATGCCGACGTTGCGGTGGAACACGGCGAGGCGGCGCTCGCCCTGATGGATGAGAACGCGGACCCGCAGCTGTACTCCTACGCACTGCTCGTCGTGGCCATGTTCAAGCTGCACTCCGGACGCGGTGCTGATCACGCCGCGGTCGAGAACGGCATGCGGCTGCAACGGCAGGCCACCGGATGGGTGATGAGCCCGGTTCCCGCCTTCTGGGCGAGGAACTTCGACGACTTCGGCACCGCCCGGCAACGGCTCGAGGACCTCATCGAGGCACTCCGCGAGCAAGGTGACCATGCGCAGGTCGGGCCGGCGCTCACGCACCTGGCGCGGATCGAGGCCATGACCGGGCACATGGACTCCGCGCGCGCGCTGACCAGTGAGGCTCTGGACCTGGCCGCGCAGACCGATCAAGAGACCTACCTCGATGTGGCGCTGTGCGCTCAGGCACACGTCCGTGCCTACGCTGGCGAACTGGACGAAGCCCGCGCCTGCGCCTCGGACGTGCTGGACCGCCTTGGTCATCGCCCGGATGCGGTACTCGAGGGAATGGCCAGGGAGGCGCTTGGCTTGGCGGCCCTGCAGATCGGGGACCTGGCTGAGGCGGACCGCCAGTTCACGAGAGCCGAGGAGATCAACGACCTGGTGCATAACCGAGAGCCGGCCAACCAGCGCTTCCAGGCCGACCACGCCGAGGCGGTGATCGGGATCGGCGACCTGGACCGCGCCGAACCGCTCGTCGCCCGGCTCGAGGCTCGAGCTGCGGCTTTGCCGCGGCCTTGGATCGTGGCCGTCTCCTGCCGCTGCCGCGGGATGGCCCATGCGGCTCGCGGAAACGTGGACGCCGCCGCGATCGACTACGAGCGGGCACTGGCCACGCACCAGGACCTGGACATGCCGGCCGAGCTCGGACGGACGCTGCTCGCCCTGGGGCGGCTGCACCGGCGCCGCAACGAGCGCAGACACGCACAGGAGCTTCTGGAGCAGGCGGTATCGGTGCTCGACGCCGCCGGGGCGCTCGGCTGGGCAGGCATCGCACGTGATGAGCTGACCCGCGCCAGAGGGCGGCGAGGACACTCCGATCGGCTGACGGCGACCGAACGGACGATCTGCGAACTGGCCGGTTCTGGCATGCGCAACCGTGAGATCGCGGCACAGCTGTTCCTGTCGGATAAGACAGTTGAGGCCAACCTCTCCCGCTCCTACCGCAAGCTCGGCGTCCGGTCGCGTGCCCAGCTCGCGGCCGCCATGGCCCGGGCCGACCAGGGCTCGAAGGCAGAAGCGTAGGGATTCCCCCGACGTGAGCGCAGGCTCCGCGGTCCTAGCGTCAGGTCATGAGCATTGGATCAGGTCCGCCGTCCTGGCAGGCAACGCCGCAACCAGACAGGGCCGGGCCTCGCGAGCGCGAATCGCGCTGGCAGATAGCCGAATGCCTGCTGCCAGGAATCACCCCGGCGATCGCCGAGGCATTGGGCGAACAGGTCAGGGCGGAACTCGCGCGCTCTCACAGCCCGGTGTCCTTCATCGGCTCCTTGCTAATGCCCGAGGACGAGGTGCTGTTGTGCTTGTTCGCAGGGCCTCTCGCCGAGGTCCGTGCGGCTAGCGAAGGCGCCGGATTGCCGTTCGAACGCATTCTGGGTTGCCTGCGATTCGGCTGGACCCAGCCTGAGCCAGACAGCGAATGAACGACAACGGACTGGGCGCTGGCAACGGCTGGCAGATCAGCTATTTCCGTCATGTGGTCATTCAATCTGACTCATGGTTCGGGTTATCCCGCGAGCCTGCCCGGCGATGGGGGCGCCTTACCGGGGGAGCAGGCCGAGCTCCTGAGCGCGGCTTACCGCCTCGTCCCGGCTGTGCACGCCGAGCCGCTGGTACAGCCGCGCGGCCCGCTCTTTGGCTGCGGTCCGGGAGATGCCCAGCTTGTCGGCGATGACCGAGAACGGCACCGGCTGCGGAAGGTAGCGGAGAATCTGGGCCTCAGACCTGGTGATCGACGCGGCCCGCATCTTGGCCTGGGCCTCCTCCACAGCCTCGGCAGCGGTCTCGTCGGCGGCGCTGATCAGCGCGAGGTCGCCGACGACGGCCTCGCCGGCCGCCTGGGCCGCCGCGTCGGTGATCAGCCCCGCCGCTGTCAGCGCGCTGACCGCCTGGTGCGCGGCCGCCTCCTCGATGAGCCCGGCCGCGATCAGCGCGCCGACCGCCTCAGCGGCCGCCGCTTCCTGGATCAGCTCGGAGGCAGCCTCCGCCTCGGCGGCCTCGGCGCTAGCCACGACGGCGCGGAGCACGGCGGCAGCCTCAACGGCCTGCGCTTCGGCGATCACGGCCGAGGCTTCCTCCACCGCGGCGATCTCGGCTCCGATAGCCCGGCTGACATCTCCGGCCAGAAAGTCGTCACTGATCAGCGCGCCACCGGCACCAGAAACGGCGTCCACAAGCGGCCCGGCCCACAAATGCTCCACCAGCAGCAACGCCACCGCGCTTCCTGGCTCGAGGGAGTCGGCCAAGGCCTGCACGGCAGCCACACCCGAACCCGCCGGCCCGCCCGCCGCCCCATTGCCGGCCGCCGGCCGGCCGCCGTTCCCCGTCCCGAAAGGCGAGACGCTGCCCAGCAGCGAGCCGAAATCCTCGCCGTCGCCGACCTCCAGACCCTGGACCGTGCCCTCCTGCCCCTTGGCCAGGAAGACCATGTCCAGCACACGCAGCACGCCCCGGCCCTCGATCCGGCCGACCTCCGCCAGCAGGCGGCTCTCAGCATCGGCATCGAGGCGAAAGGTCAGCGCGATCATCTGCAGGGGCCCAGGCATGGTGTTCTCCTCCCAGCGGGAACGGGCGCATAGCCGCCTTCAGCGACGCCATCCCGCCTAGCGTTCACTCTCCGATTCCCGCCAGGCTACGCGGGCCAGCGAGGGTTATGGCTTTACTAGCGTCCGCCGGCCGCGTGGTATTGCTCGACCACGGTGGCGGGGATGCGCCCGCGCTCACTGACCGCCAAGCCGTGCTCTTTCGCCCAGGCGCGGATATCAGCGGAGCGCTGGCGGTTGACTGCAGCCCGTCCGGGGCGGGCCTGCGCCCGCCCGGCCCGGCGGGCGTGCTCAATGTAGGGCGCGAGTTGCTTGCTAAACGTCGCGGCGTTCTTGGCGTTCAGGTCGATCTCATAGTCCGTGCCGTCGAACGCGAACCGGACGGTCTGCTCGGCCGGGCCGCCGGTCAGATCGTCTTCGAAGACGACGCTTACTTTCTGGGCCATTTCCACCTTCCCACCGTCAATGGGTGGCTGCACCGTATCGTGGCCGGGGTTCTGTGACCGTGAGCAACGCCGCGGGTCAGGGCGTGGGAGCGCGCCGCCGCGCTGGCTGGCGTATCGACCTGACATGAGCTCTCCGCCACGTGCCTGACCTAGCTGCGGGTGAATCGTTCAGCTGGCCTGTGAGGCGGGGGACCGGGCCGAAGCGGCCGCGGCTGGTGCGAGGTCATCGGGTGCAGGGGCGCGCACCCCGGTGCCGCCCTGGTCCAGGCGGAACGGCGGGTAGGCGTCGGTCATCAGGGCGGCGTACGCGATGACCCGCAGCACCCAGCGGTTCATGCCGATGATGAAGTCATACAGCCCTCGCGGGTAGCGGCCCACGAACAGCAGCGTGATCGCCGCGAAGAACACGAGCAGCCCGATGAGGCCACCGGAGAGAACATAGGCCTGCCACGTTTGCCCAGAGGCCCCGGTCGCGGTGTAGGTGGCGCCGCCGGCGAACACCGCAATGATCGCGTACTGCGGAATGGCCAGCAGCCACCACTTGACCAGGACCAGGCCGCGGGAGAGCCGTTCGGGGTAGGCGACATCCAGCGTCGCCGGGTAGTCCGGCTTGTCATCCAGGCTGAACGGCGGGTAACGGTCGGTCCCCAGGGCACTGTAGGTGTAGTAGCCGACCCGCCACGACCAGCGCAGCACCCCCAGATTGAAGCTGAACAGCGGGCGCGGGTACCGCGCGGTGAACAAAATCGCGAAGAACGCAATGACGGTGACGGCGGCGAACGCGATCCACAAGAAGAACAGCACGATGTAATGCGGGATCGCAAGCAGCCACTTGACCAGCCACAGCCACCGGCTCAGCGGCTCGTCGAGGCGGGCTTGCACCTGCACGGGATAGTTCTGGTCCATGGTTCCCTCCTTGCCGGTGCCTGCGTATGCCACATCCAGGACACGGGCACGCGATGCGCGAGCAGAGGCGGCGGACCACCCGGGCCGGAAGCCCTGATCCCCAGGATCTATCTAAAAACCGGCACATGGACGGCACGCGCATCCGCCATGGAGATTGCATGAAGATCCCCGCTGGCACAGCAGCGCCGTTACCGAAAGGGCACAGAACCAGACTTGGCGCCCGATTCGAGGATCGATCCGTCGATACGCCAGGCCAGGAGTTGGATCACACCCAGTGAATGCGTCTGGCCCGCTGATTTGGGCCCCCCGGGCGCCTTGCCTGATCTGGCATTGCTCACCGGCGCATGCCACGGGTCAGGATACGCTTTAGGCACCTATAGAAATCGGGAAGGTAGAGATGGCCCAGAAAGTAACGATAGCCCTCGAAGACGATCTGACCGGCGGCCCGGCGCAGCAGACGGTGCGGTTCGCCTTCGACGGCACCGACTATGAGATCGACCTGAACGCCAAAAACGCCGCCGCGTTTAGCAAACAGCTCGCGCCCTATCTCGAGCACGCCCGCAGAGCCGGGCGGGCACAGCCTCGCCGGGGAGGCCGGGCCGCAGCGGGCCGTCAGCACAGCGGTGATATCCGGGCCTGGGCGAAACTGCACGGCCTGGCGGTCAGCGAGCGCGGGCGGATCCCCGCCAGCGTGCTAGAGCAGTACCACGCATCAGCCAACGGCCGCTGATCCAAGCCGCCACCGCTGCGGCGCCAGAACCCATGTGCCGCGCCCTCGCCCGGCGCGGCACCGACCGCCCGCCCAGCGGCTGATGTGAGTGCGTCTGGGAAGCCAGACTCTTGCTCGCGAGGGGAGGGGTTCTCTCCTTCATGGACGCTCCGGGTGGTTGCGCTATCTTCGGGGAACGGAGCCAGGTAAGGCGCACGCGGGCCGTGGGTCCGGGAGTCCGGGTCATGGCGGTCGGGGGTTTGGGTGAAGGTTCTTGTGATTGGCGGCACCCGGTTTGTGGGGCGCGCCTTCGTGGAGCAGGCGGTGCGCTGCGGCCATGACGTCACCGTCTTCCACCGCTCGGTGTCCGAACCGGAAGGCTTCCCGGCGTTGAGCACCTGCACGGGGATCGGGACGGCCAGCTCGGCCTGCTCCGGGGCCGCAGCTGGGATGCGGTGCTCGACACCTGCGCCTATCCCTAGGGTTGTCCGGGAGGCCTCAGCTGTCCTGCAGGATTGCGCCGGGCACTACACCTTCGTCTCCACCCACTCGGTGCACCCGGACGACATGCCCGCCGGGTCCACGGAGCAGACTCCCACCCATCAGCCTCCATTCCCGCAGACCGAGACGGTCACGGTGGAGACTTACGGCCCGCTCAAAGTGGCCTGTGAGCACGAGGCCATGGGAGCATTCGGCAACCGGTGACGGCGGCCGACACTACGTTCACCTGGGTATCGGAGGGGTTTCTGGGGACTGTGGGCGATGAGGCCCAGGAGTGGTTCCCAATGTGGGAACCCCAGTTTCCGGGGGCGCACACCTATGATGCGGTCAAGGCGGCCGCCGCCGGCCTTCGCTGCCGGCCCTTTGCGCAGACCGTGGCCAACACCCTGGCCTGGGACCAGGAACGTGGGCAGCCAGATCTGCGCACCGGCTTGAGTAAAGAAAAGGAAAGAGAACTCCTCGCCACCTGGCACTCGCGACGCTGACCGCCCCGACCTCGCCGATCGTCACCGCGCCCGCAGCGGCAGAACGACGTGTTCGCGTAAGCGCTAGCCTGCACAGACCTCCGGGGTGGCGCCTTGGATCCGCTGCACTATTCCGGCGACATCCAGGTCGGTGGTGTCAATGACCATGTAGGAGGCTGGTGCGATGATGAGTCCGCTGCTTGCGGGAGGTGGCGGCCTGTGCCGGATGAGGATGCGCCGTCCCCGGGAGACTTCGATGAAGTGTTCGCCCGGGTTGCCGCGGCTCCGCGGACGAACGAGCTTTTCGATCAGGTTCTCGGCCCGTTTCCCGCGGGCGTAGAGCCGTTCTCGCTCGTTCCGCGTGCTGGCCTTGATCGCGTCTTGGCACAGTTGCGGCTCGAACCAGGCCATCACCTTCTGGATTTGTGCTGCGGCCGTGGCGGGATCGGGCTGTGGTTCGCGAGCGTGTCCGGCGCCCGCTTGACCGGGGTCGATTTCTCGCCCCGCGCGATCGCGGAGGCGTCGCGCCGGGCAGGCCTACTTGTCCCCCGCCCGCAAACCTCGTTTATGGTCGCTGATGCCACCGATACCTCGCTGCCGGCCAGGACCGCAGACGCCATCATGTGCATCGACGCCCTGCAGCTGATCCCCGACAAGAACGGGTTGCTGCGCGAGATAGCCAGGGTCCTTCGCCCGGGCGGACGGGCGGTGATCACCACCTGGGAGCGGCGTGGCAGCGAACCCGCAGACCTGCCAGCCGGGTACTCCATCGCCGACGCCGCGGCGCTGGCCCGGACGGCCGGGCTGCGCGTTCTGGCCCGCGAAGAACACGATGACTGGCTCGACCAAGAGGCAGCGTTCCACCAGCGCGTCATTGCCGAGGACAGCGACACGGCTGAGCCCGCGCTCCGCCTACTCGCCGAAGCGGCACGAGACCAGCTGCCTCACCTGGCATCAGTTCGTCGGCTACTGCTCGTTGCAAGTGTCTAATCGGCATGTCAGCCAGGCAACGTTTGCCCGTTCCGGCCGCACCGCTCAGTGGCAGCGGCCGGTGCCCGAGTCCTGGAAAGAACCGCCCTGCGCCGACAGGAAGCGCCAACTGTAGCCGGTCGGACGCAATTGGAGCTCGAGGAGGCCGAAGCTGTCGCTGTTACGCGCCTCGCTGCCCGCAAGCGGCGAGCCTAGCGGGTAGTGGCCCGAGCCGCCGGTGCCCACCACGAACTCCCGCACTCCCCTGGCGGGGTCGACCCTGCCGAGGGGGTCGAGCGGGGCGAAGCGCTCGTAGTTGTGCTCGTGTCCCACCAGCACGACGTCGGCGCCGGCCCGGTACAGCGCCAGCCACAGGCCGCCCACGGCCGGGTCGCTGCCGTGGGTGGTGCCGGAACTGAAGCGCGGGTGGTGCCAGAACGCCAGCGTGCAGCGGGCCGGGTGGGCTGCCAGGTCGGC
>Ga0070709_10000486_pt1 | contig 23433 bp, 16 predicted proteins | sample LARL51metaG_FD_65449 | JGI IMG/M metagenome (GOLD analysis project Ga0070709, IMG submission 65449) | Corn, switchgrass and miscanthus rhizosphere microbial communities from Kellogg Biological Station, Michigan, USA - LAR L5-1 metaG | ecosystem: Host-associated > Plants > Roots > Rhizosphere ... | reverse complement strand
GCCGCGACGGAGTTCGCCATCGTGGTGCCGTTCATGCTGCTGCTTTACGTCGGCGGCGTCGAACTCGGGAACGGAATGTCGATCAGTGTGAAAGTCAGCGAAACCGCACACACCGTTGCCGACCTGGTTTCCCAGAACACGCAGGTGACCACGGCCCAGATGCAAGGCATTCTCGGCGCCTCGGCGGCAACGCTTGCACCCTATCCCCTCGCCGACAACGCCGGCCGCTCGCTCATCACGGTCACCATATCCGAGGTCGCGACGGACGCCGCCGGCAAGGCAACGGTGCAATGGAGCCAATCGTTCAATGGAACGACCGTCACGACGGGAAGGCCGGTCGGTCAGGTGATGACATTACCACCCTCGCTGACCGGAACGTCGAACAACAATGTGTCGTTCATTCTGGGCGAGGTGTCCTACGCCTACACGCCCAATCTCGGCTACACGATCAGCGGGACCGTGAGCCTTCGAGACAGCTATTACCTGTTCCCACGCTGTTCGACCAACAGTCCGAGCAACTCGAGCTTTCCTTACTTCGACGTCAAATTCCCGATGTCGGCGACGTGTAGCTGCGTCCAGCACATGCAGCAGAAGATCTGTTGAACGCGGTCGTCGTTCGCGCGCTGCCGCGTGCCCCCAACGACCTATCAATGGCAAAGATGGTGGGCACGGCGCGAAGGCGCGGCTTTGCCCACCCTACGCATCTCGGAATGTGGTTCGTTCACATCGGCACATCGATCGGTGTGCAGGCGACGCGCGTGAGCAAGCGGTGAGCGTCGCGAGCGAGGATCCGTAGTAATACGGATATCCATTAACCGTGTTCGCGCTCGGTTTCCACGTCGGGGATAAACCAAAATTAACGGCCGGGTCACAGATTGCCGCAAGAACTCAATCAAAACGGCGATCATTTATGCGTGTCATTTTACGTATGAGCAGCCGTTTCGGCGGCGACCGACGCGGCAATATTGCGGTGATCTTTGCGCTGGCCATCATCCCGGTCGTGACGATGGTCGGCGCGGCGGTCGACTATACGAGGGCGAACCAGCTGAAGAGCAAGCTGCAGGCCGCCGCCGATGCCGCGAGCGTCGGATCGATCGCCAGGACGTCGGCAGCCTTCGTTGCGGCCGGCAGCATGACCACGGATGGCACGATCGCGGTGGGCGCCACGGACGCCACGAAGATCTTCAACGGCAATGCGACGGGCCTGTCCGGCGTCACGATCAACAGCGTGACGCCCACGGTCACCAAGACCGGTTCCACCTTGACCTCCGTCGTCGACTACTCGGCCGACATTCCAACCTCGTTCATGGGCGTGATCGGCAAGAGCGCGCTGACCGTGACCGGCACCTCGACGTCGACCGCGAACATCCCGCAATATATCGATTTCTACGTGCTGCTCGACAATTCCCCCTCGATGGGGGTCGGCGCAACGCCGGCGGACGTCACCACCATGGTCAACAACACGTCCGACAAGTGCGCGTTCGCCTGCCACGACCTCAACAACACTAACAACTATTACAAGCTGGCGAAATCGCTGAACGTCACCACGCGGATCGACGTGCTGCGCACGGCGACGCAAAACCTGATGGCCACCGCGCAGAACACCCAGACCTATTCCACCCAGTTCCGGATGGCGATCTACGATTTCGGCGGCTCCTCGGATACGCAAGGCCTGCGCTCGCTGTTCTCGCTGTCGTCGAGCCTGTCCAGCGCGCAGACCGCGGCCGGAAACATCGATTTGATGACGGTCAATGGCCAGAACGACAACAACGACCAGGACACCGGCTTCTCGGCGATCATCCCCGCGATCGACACCGCGATCACGACGCCGGGCAACGGCACGTCGGGGTCCCCGCTGAAATATCTGTTCTTCGTCTCGGACGGCGTCGCCGACGAATACAATCCGAGCAAGTGCATCAAGTCGACGACGTCGAGCGGGCGTTGCCAGTCGCCGATCGATCCGACACTCTGCAACAACATGAAAAACCGCGGGGTCAAGATCGCAGTGCTCTACACGACCTATCTGCAGCTGCCGACCAATTCCTGGTACATGACCTGGATCGACCCATTCAATTCGGGACCATGGGGACCGTCGCCGAACAGCCAGATTGCCCAGAACATGCAGGCCTGCGCCTCGCCCGGCTTCTATTTCGAGGTCTCGCCGACCCAGGGCATTTCGGACGCCATGAACACGCTGTTCGCCAAGGCCGTGATGGACGCGCGCATCAGCAGGTGACGGCGAAAGCCGTCATGTCGGGACGGCGCCTCGAGGAGGCGAGCCCGGGATCTCGAGACTCCGTCATTGCGAGCGAAGCGACGCAATCCAGAACCTTTCCGCGAATGCAGTTCTGGATTGCTCGGCGCAAGCACGCCTCGCAATGACGAGGATCACGACCGGTAGTCGCCGTTGATCACGACATATTCCTTGGTGAGATCGCAGGTCAGCACGCGATCCCGGCCCTTGCCTAGTCCGAGCGACACCTTGATCTGGATCTTCGGCTGCTTCATCGCCTCCGAGACCTCGGCCTCGTCGTAGGAGGGATCGCGCGCGCCGCGCGTCGCGACACGGATGCCGTTGAACGCGATCGACAGCTTGTCCCGGTCGGCCGGCTCGCCAGCCTTGCCGACCGCCATCACCACGCGGCCCCAATTGGCGTCCTCGCCGGCGATCGCGGTCTTGACCAGCGGCGAATTGGCGACCGACATCGCGATCTTTCGTGCCGACGCCTTGGTGACCGCGCCTTCGACGATGATCTCGACCAGCTTGCGCGCGCCTTCGCCGTCACGCGCGACCTGCTCGGCGAGATCGGCAAGCACCGCCACGAACGCCTTGCTGAAGGCCTTCAGGCGCGGGTCGCTGGCGCGGCTGATTTTTGGCGCGCCGCGCTCGGCCGCGGCTCCGGTGGCAAAGGCGAGCAGCGTGTCCGACGTTGAGGTGTCGCCATCGATGGTGACGGCATTGAAGGTGTCCTCGACGCCGGACTTGAGCAGCCCCTGCAAGGCCACGGGTGCGATCGGCGCGTCGGTGAAGACGAAGGACAGCATGGTCGCCATGTCGGGCATGATCATGCCGGCGCCCTTGGCCATGCCGCTGATCGTGACCTTGGCCTTGCCGAGCTTGACGGTTCTGGTCGCCACTTTCGGGAAGGTGTCGGTAGTCATGATCGCCTTGGCCGCACCCATCCAGTCCTCGCCCTCGGCCCGTTCGGCGAGCGCGCCCAGTACGCCGTCGAACTTGGTCGCATCGAGCGGTTCGCCGATCACGCCGGTGGAGGCGAGAAAGACCTCGCTTGCCTTGCAGCCGACGGCCTTGGCGGCAATCGCCGCGGTCAGCGCGGTCGACTGCTTTCCAGTCTTGCCGGTGAAGGCATTGGCATTGCCGGAATTGACCACCAGCGCGCGGGCCTTTCCGCCCTTCAGCAGCTTGCGGCACCATTCGACCGGTGCGGAGGCGCATTTCGATTTGGTGAAGACGCCGGCCACCGCGGTGCCCTGGTCGACGACGGCAAGCAGCACGTCGGTGCGGCCCTTGTAGCGGATGCCGGCTTCGGCGGTGGCGAGCCTGACGCCGGCGATCGCGGGCATTTCGGGGACATCGGTCGGGGCGAGCGGAGAAATGCTTGAGGACATGGCGGCGCCTATCGATAAAAAGATGCCCGGCGCGAGGCCGGGCATGACGTCTCAATACTCAAATTCGAGTGCGAAGTCGATTTACTTTTTCGCTGGCGCAGCCGCGTCGGCCGGCTTGGCATCGGCTTTCGCCGCATCCGCCGGCTTGTCCAGGCGCTCGATCTTGGCGGCCTCGCGCAGCTTGGAGACGTAGTCCGCCTGCGCCTTGCGCGTCACATAGGTCTCGATCTGGCCCTTGACCTGCTCGAAATCCGGCGGCTTGCGGTTGCGCTTTTCCTCGACCTTGATGACATGCCAGCCGAACTGGGTTTTCACCGGATCGGAAACCTTGCCGGGCTCCAGCGAGAACGCGACATTGGCGAACTCCGGCACCATCTGGTCCTTGGTGAAGAAGCCGAGATCGCCGCCATCGGCGGAGCCGGGATCCTTCGATTTCTTCTTGGCGAGCTCGGCGAAATCGCCGCCCTTCTTCAATTCGTCCTCGATCGCCTTGGCCTCGTCCTCAGTCTCGACCAGGATGTGGCGAGCGTGGACCTCCTGCTCGCCCGAGATCTGCTTCGAGGCGTCCTCATAGACCTTCTTCATGGCCTCGTCGCTCGAAGCCGCAGCCTTGCCTTCGCTGGCGAGCAGATTGTCCATCAAGAGCCGGTTGCGGGCGAACGCCATCCGCTTCTTGAAATCGTCGCTGTCCTGGACCTTCTTGTCCTCGGCCGCCTTGGCGACGAGCTTCATGTCGATCAGGAAGGACAGCACATTGTCGTCCTTGGTCGATGGATCCATCTGCGCGAGGCTCGGGCCCAATTCCTCCTCGGCAAGCGTCAGGTCGCTCTTGCGGATTTCGGCACCGTTAACCTTGGCGAGCACCGGATTCGCGTCCTCCGCGCGGACGGGACCGGCGAACAGCGCGAGGGCAAAAACGCCCGTCAGGGCCGCCGAGGCGAGGCCCCGGCGCATGCCGGTTTTCGTTACCGGGAACGAAGTGGTCATGGAAAATCCTTGTTGTCTTAGGGGGAAGCGTTGGGCGGCCGGACACTCGCCCAATCGCGGCGCCTTGGCAACGCGAAAAGTCTGTCAAAATCATGAATTCCCGGACAGGGCTGCTGTTCCAAGTCGCTGCAATCGCAGGGCGCCGCGGCTGCCGGTTGAGGTGTTGGTCAGGGTGTTCCCGGCGCCGTTGACAAGGCCCCCACCCAGCCATATCTCTGCGGCGTCGTGTCAGCGGCGATAGCGCTCATTTTGCTGGTGTTTTTGCCGCCGACCCCCGAACTGACGAACTCCCACTCATTTGGCGGACGAGCCCTCGCCTGGGGCTTGCACCATAGCGCGTCACAGTGAGTTGATAGACGACCGGACGGACCTCATTCACGGCCTCGTAAAGCAGAGCCGCAAACTTTAGGAAATCGGCATGATCGGCGCGCTCGCCCGCAAGTTTTTCGGCTCCGCCAACGACCGTCGGGTCAAGGCCTATGTGCCCCGCGTCGATGCCATCAACGCGCTGGAGGCGGAAGTGGCCGCGCTCTCCGACGAGGCGCTGAAGGCGCGGACCGCGGAGTTTCGCAAGGAGCTCGCGGAGGGCAAGACTCTCGACGACATCCTGGTGCCTGCGTTCGCGACCGTGCGCGAGGCCGCCAAGCGCACGCTCGGGCAGCGGCATTTCGACGTGCAGATGATCGGCGGCATGGTGCTGCACGAGGGCGACATCGCCGAGATGAAGACCGGCGAAGGCAAGACGCTGGTGGCGACCCTGGCGGTCTATCTCAATGCGCTCGCCGGCAAGGGCGTCCATGTCGTCACCGTCAACGACTACCTCGCCCGCCGCGACGCCGGCTGGATGGGCCAGATCTATTCCTTCCTCGGCATGACCACGGGCGTGATCGTGCATGGCCTGGACGATGGCGAGCGCAAGCAGGCCTATGCCTGCGACATCACCTACGGCACCAACAACGAATACGGGTTCGATTACCTGCGCGACAACATGAAGTACCGCCTGGAGGACATGGTCCAGCGCGGCCACTATTTTGCGATCGTCGACGAGGTGGACTCGATCTTGATCGACGAGGCGCGCACGCCGCTGATCATCTCGGGCCCGCTCGACGACCGCTCCGATTTCTACAACACCATCGACACGTTCTTTCCGAAGCTCGAGAAGAGCGACTACGAGGTCGACGAGAAGCAGCGCACGGTGACGCTGACCGAAGCCGGCATGGAGAAGCTCGAGACGCTGCTGCGCGACGCCGGCCAGCTCAAGGGCGAGTCGCTCTACGACGTCGAGAACGTCTCGGTCGTGCATCACGTCAACCAGATGCTGCGCGCGCATACGCTGTTCACCCGCGACAAGGACTACATCGTCAGGGACGACGAGGTCGTGATCATCGACGAGTTCACCGGGCGCATGATGCCCGGCCGCCGCTATTCGGAAGGCCTGCACCAGGCGCTCGAGGCCAAGGAGCACCAGCCGGTGCAGCCGGAGAACCAGACCCTGGCCTCGATCACCTTCCAGAACTACTTCCGCATGTACGAGAAGCTGGCGGGCATGACCGGCACGGCGGCGACCGAAGCCGACGAGCTGTTCGACATCTACAAGCTGGAAGTCTTGGAGATCCCGACCAACCTTCCCGTCGCCCGTCTCGACGAGGACGACGAGGTCTACCGGACCCAGAAGGAGAAATATGTCGCGATCCTTGCCGAGATCGAGCGGGCGAATGCGCGGCTGCAGCCGGTGCTGGTCGGCACCGCCTCGATCGAGAAGAGCGAGGTGCTCGCCGCGTTCCTGAAGCAGAACGGCTACAAGCAGATCGATTTCGGCAATCCCGGAGCGCTCGACAAGCTCTATGCCGCCGCCCGCGCCGGCAAGCCGGCAAAACTGTTCGCGGTGCTGAACGCGCGCTTCCACGAGCAGGAAGCCTACATCGTAGCCGAGGCCGGCGTGCCCGGCGCAATCACGATCGCGACCAACATGGCCGGCCGCGGTACCGACATCAAGCTCGGCGGTTCGCTGGAGATGCGGATCTCGCAGGAGACCACCGAGATCGCCGACCAGGCCGAGAAGGCCAAGAAGATCGAGCAGATCAAGGCCGACGTCGAGCGCTTCCGCGAGATCGTGCTGAAGGCGGAAGAGACCGTCGAGATCGAACCGGCGAAGGGTGGCAAGGCGGCGAAGACCGTGCAGAAGCCGGGCGGGCTCTACATCATCGGCTCCGAGCGCCACGAATCCCGGCGCATCGACAACCAGCTGCGCGGCCGTTCCGGCCGCCAGGGCGACCCCGGGCGCTCGAAATTCTTCCTGTCGCTGGAAGACGACCTGATGCGGATTTTCGGCTCCGACCGGCTCGATTCCATGCTGACGCGGCTCGGCCTGAAAGAGGGCGAGGCGATCATCCATCCCTGGATCAACAAGGCGCTGGAGAAGGCGCAGCAGAAGGTCGAGGCGCGCAACTTCGATATCCGCAAGAACCTCTTGAAATTCGACAACGTCCAGAACGACCAGCGCAAGGAAATCTTCACGCATCGCGTCAACCTGATGAAGGACGAGAGCGTCGCCGAGACGATAGCGGGGATGCGCCATGATTTCGTCGATGACATCGTCGCCAAGCATGTGCCGGAGCATGCCTATGCCGAGCAGTGGGACGTCGCGGGGCTGAAGGAGGAATTGACGCGCGTGCTGGGCATCACGCTGCCGGTCGACGAATGGGCCAAGGAAGAGGGCATCGCCGACGAGCAGCTGCTGGAGCGCATCGAGACCCGGGTCGACGAGCACATGGCGGCCAAGGTCGCGCAATGGGGCCCCGACATCATGCGCTATGTCGAGAAGACGATTCTGCTGCAGACGCTCGACCATCTCTGGCGCGAGCACCTGATCATGCTTGATCATCTGCGCCAGGTGATCGGGCTGCGCGGCTACGGCCAGCGCGATCCGCTGCAGGAATACAAGACGGAAGCCTTCAATCTGTTCGAGACCATGATCGCGCATCTGCGTGAGGCCGTGACCGCGCAATTGATGCGGGTCGAGATCGTCCCGCCCGAGGAGCAGCAGCCGCTGCCGCCGATGCAGGCGCATCACGCCGACCCGAACACCGGCGATGACGAGCTGGCCTTTTCGCAGGCCTCGCTGGTGCCGCAGGTCAGTGCTGCCACGCCCGCCGCGGCCGTCGCCGCCACAAACCGCGATCCGAAGAACCCCGCGAGCTGGGGCAAGATCGGCCGCAACGAGGACTGCCCCTGCGGATCGGGGAAGAAGTACAAGCACTGCCACGGCAAATACGGCTAGCCTCACTGATGTGTAGGGTGGGCAAAGCGAAGCGTGCCCACCGGCAACGCGTATCGGTACGGGATGGTGGGCACGGCGCAAGTGCGCCTTTGCCCGCCCTGCGCAGTCATGACGTTGTGGTGTTGCTGTCGTAGAACAGCGCCATGTCCCGACGCCCCGCATTCTTTCTCTCCGTTCTTCTGCTGCTGGCGAGCGAGGCCATGGCATTCGACATCGAGGCGCATCGCGGCGGCCGCGGGCTGTTTCCGGAAAACACGCTGGTGTCCTTCGCCGGCGCGCTGTCGATGGGCGTCGATACGCTGGAGCTCGATGTCGGCGCCACCAAGGACGACGTGCTCGTCGTCTCGCATGAGCGGCGGCTCAATCCGGACCTCGCGCGCGACGGAAATGGAAACTATGTCGCAGCCCCCGGCACGCCCTTCGTCGAGCTGCCGCTGGCGGAGGTGAAAACCTACGATGTCGGCCAGATCCGTCCCGACAGCGCCTATGCAAAGCAGTTTGCCGAGCAGCGCGCCGTGCCGGGCACGCGCATCCCGACGCTCAAGGAATTGATCGACCTCGTCCGCAGGTCGGGCAATGACAGCGTGCGCCTGAACATCGAGACCAAGATCGATCCCGACCATCCCGCCGAATCGCCCGATCCGGAAAAATTCGTCGCGCTGCTGCTCGGCCTGATCGAAGCCGAACACTTTACCGATCGCGTGATGATCCAGTCGTTCGACTGGCGGACCCTGCAGCTCGTGCAGCAGCGCGCGCCAAAAATCCCGACGGTCTATCTGACGCTGCAGCGCGGCTCGTCGCCAAACGTCTCGCTCGCGCGGGCGACGAACTGGATGGCCGGCTATGATCCGGCCGAGCACGGCGGCACGTTGCCGCGCACCATCAAGGCCGCCGGCGGTACGATCTGGTCGCCCTATTTCGGCGACGTCACGCCGGCGCTGGTCGCCGAAGCGCACGAGCTGAAGCTCACCGTCGTGGTCTGGACCGTCAACAAGCCCGAGGACATGGCGCGGCTGATCGACATGGGCGTCGACGGCATCATCTCCGACCGGCCCGATCTCTTGCGCAAGGCGGCCGCCGACAAGGGCATGACACTCCCAGCGGCGTTTCCGGTGACGCCGTGATCCGCACCTCGCCGGCCTGCTGACGACCTCAGCCTCGCGTCATGAGGCCGGACAGGTCTTTGCCAGAACCTTCTCCTTGAGCCGTTTGGTGCAATAGCTCGTGCAATATTTGCCGGCGACCTTGGTGCAATAGGCGACGCATTTGTCATAGGAGCAGCCCCACGCGTCGGCCGCGGCCGGCGTCGAGCTCAATCCGGCGCCGGCGCCCCACAACAGACCACCCACAGCGATGCTTGCGAAGATGCGACCCATGAAAAGCTCCTTCCCTGAAATGGCTTTCGTCCGTCACATGCATTGACCGCACGACGTCGCGTGCCGCGTCATGGCGCAGCGTCGAAGGCGATGATGGCGAGGCCGGGGCGAAGGCGTGAAGCTCGGCAACGTACGCCGGTACTCGGGTCGCGGAAATTCCATTCGTAGTCGCTTGGCCGCCGTGTCGCAATCCGGCGGCGTCGATCCGCGGCGATCGCGAGCGCCTGCGTTTCAGGTCGCTTCGAATGAACCAACGCGCGCGCCCGGTGCGATGGTCGGCGGCGCCTTGTTGAGCTGCTCGATCGCAAATCCGGCGGCCGCCTTGTAGGCCGCCATGAACGCGGTGCGCTCCGCAGGGGCGATGACATCGTCGATGTCGGAGAAGATGCCGCCGCAGCGCTGATCCACGATGTTCAAGAGTCCGAACGGACCCGCGCCGCGATTGCGCAGGATCAGCTGCGAGATCGGGCCGCACAGCTTTGCGTCATAGGCCGCGAGCGCTGCCGGCGTGACCCCGTGCGCGAGCATGGCGGCGCCCAGAACGCGGGCGTCGACGATCGCCTGGCTCGCGCCATTCGAACCGGTCGGATACATCGCGTGGGCCGCGTCGCCGAGCAGCGCGACCGGGCCGTCCTGCCAGCTCGGAATGGGGTCGCGGTCGATCATCGGATTCTCGTAAGCGCCGTCGGCGCCCCGGATCAGGGCCGGCACGTCGAGCCAGTCCCAGGTCCAGTTCTCGAAATGCCGGACAAAATGATCGACGCCGACCTGCCGGAACCAGCCGGTCTGTTTCCAGCCCTCGGCGTTGTCCATCGTGACCTCGGCGATCCAGTTGATCAAGGCGAGGCCGGTCGTCGGATCGGGATGGGAGATCGGATAGATCACCATGCGGTGCCGATGCGTCCCGAGGCCGATGAAGGACGAGCCGGTCCGGATCGGTCTTGCGCGCGTGACGCCGCGCCACATCACCGCGCCGCCCCAGTGGATCGGCGGCTGCGCCGGATGCATCTGCGCCCGGACCGCGGAGTGGATGCCGTCGGCTCCGATCAGCAGCGCGCCTTGCACCTCCGAACTCGCACCGTCAGCATCCTCGACCAGCGCGTTCACGCTGCCGTCCGCGCCGGTTCGATAGCCGGTGACACGGCAGCCGAGCCTCACCGCCTTGTTGCCGACGCGCTCCACGAGCCTGGCATGGAGCAGCATGTGAAACTGGCCGCGATGGACGGCGTATTGCGGCCAGCGATAGCCGGCGGCCAGCCCGCGCGTCTCCGAATAGATGTCGTTGCCGTTCAGCCCGACCAGCGCCCATTCCTTGGCGGGCAGGCCGACCCGGTCGAGCTCATCGGCTGTGATGCCGAGATCATGGAGTTCGCGCACGGCGTTGGGCTGCAGATTGATGCCGACGCCGAGCGGGCGCATCTCCTGCACCGCCTCGAACACGACGCAGGGCACGCCGATCTGATGCAGCGTGAGCGCGGTGGCAAGGCCGCCGATGCCGCCACCGGCGATGATCACGAGGTTACGTGGACGCATCTACAACATCTCGATGATGAACGGCCAAGGGACGCCTGCAGGGCAGCGGGAGAGGGCTCGGCGTCGAGACGCGCCCGGCGGTAGACCCCCCTTTTGACCGTCGCTCCTGCAACGATTTGGGCGATTTTTGATCGCTCCGATTGCCAATAGCCCTATGTCACCGCGATGGCCTGTACAAGAGGGTGGGTTCCACATGATGCGGGAACGGGCGCGATCCTGAGCCGTTGACGGCACGACCCGGCGCCGCGTCGGGCCGCGCCGTCATGAACAGGAGATCCCCATGGCCAGTGCTGCGGATCGTGATCCCCGCCACCACACCCGGAAAATGAAAAAGGCCTTGCACGACATCAGGACGCACCTCCGCGAGGACATCGCGAAGGTCGACGAGCCTCAGCTCAAGGCCATGTTCGAAACCTCCGCCGAGGTAATCGGCGGACTGGAAAAGGCCTTTTCTGATTACGAACAGAAGAACGAAGCCGCGTGGCGCTAGCTCGCCTGCAATGAGTGCTTCGATCGGGCCATTCGCGATTGCGGTTCAGCTTCCCCACTTGGACGAGGTACCATCTGGCGGCGGACGAACGGCGCTACCCCTCCAGCGCCCCGATCATCTCCACCCGCGTCGCATGCCGGCCGCCTTCGAACCGGGCGGTCAGGAACGCATCCACGATATCGAGCGCCAGCCCTTCGCCCACCACGCGCGCGCCGATCGACAGCATGTTGGCATCGTTGTGCTGGCGGATCATGCGGGCTGAGAAGGTGTCGCCACAGACACCGCAACGGATGCCCTTGATCTTGTTCGCCGCCATCATGATGCCCTGGCCGGTGCCGCACAGGAAGATGCCGAACCGGCAATCGCCGGAGGCGACCAGCCGCGCCGCGGCTTCGCCATGTTCAGGATAGTGTGTGCTCTCCGGCGTGGTCGGTCCGATGTCGACCGCCACCCAGCCATGCGCCGCGACATGAACGGCAATGGCCTGTCGGAGCTGAATGGCGGTGTGGTCGCCGGAGAGGACGATGCGGTTGCTGGATGTCATGGAGAAGTGTTCCCGTGTCCCGAGCGCGCGATGCGCTCGATCGATGATCGTGCGGCGCATCGCGCATCGGTTCTTCGCACGCGATGGAGGCGCCGGGTCACCAGCGCCTCCGTTTCGCGCGCAAGCGACGTCGCGCCGGCTCAGCCCGGCGCGGCGCCCTGCGTTGCGGTGTAGACGGCGTACAGCGACTGGCTTCCGGCCATGAACAGGCGGTTGCGCTTCGGTCCGCCGAAGCAGACGTTGCCGCACACCTCCGGCAGGCGGATGCGGCCGATCAGCTGGCCTGACGGGTTCCACACCGTCACGCCGCTATAGCCGACATGGCGGCCGGCATTGCTGGAGACCCAGAGATTGCCTTGCACGTCGCAGCGCACGCCGTCCGGACCGCAATTGATGCCGTCGATCATGAAGTCGGAGAATTGCTTCTGGTTCGAGAGCTTGTTGTCGGCTCCGACATCGAACACGTACATGTTGCCCTTGCCGCCCGGACCGCTGTCGCCGGGTCCCTTGCCGGTCGAGATGACATAGAGCTTCTTGTAGTCCGGCGAGAAGCAGATGCCGTTCGGGTCCGGCACCTGATCCTCGCTCACGACGAGATCAAGGCGGCCGGACGGATCGATGCGATAGCAGTTGGTCGGCAGCTCGCGCTTGGCTGGCACGAAGCCGGCCGGCTGCCCGATCCGCGGATTTAGCTTGCCGTCAGGGTTGCTCGATCCGCCCGCAGCGTCCGGCTCGCCCTCGTAGAGCTGGCCGCCATAGGGCGGATCGGTGAACCAGTAGCTGCCGTCCGGATGCGGCACGACGTCGTTGGGGGAGTTCAGCTTCTTGCCGTTGAAGGAATCGGCGAGCACGGTCGCGGTGCCGTCGTGCTCGTAGCGCGTCACCCGGCGGGTCAGATGCTCGCAGGAGAGCTGCCGGCCCTGGAAATCGAACGTGTTGCCGTTGCTGTAGTTGGACGGCGTGCGGAAGACGCTGACATGGCCGTCATCCTCGGACCATCGCATCTGGCGGTTGTTGGGAATATCGCTCCAGACCAGATAGCGCCCCTGCGAGCTCCACGCCGGACCTTCGGACCATAACGTGCCAGTGTAGAGGCGCTTGATCGATGTGTTGGGTTGCGCGAGGTTGTTGAAGGATGGATCGACCGCAATGATGTCGGGGTCCCAGAAATAAGTGGTCGGCGCGCCGCGGGGACTGAAATCGCGCGGCGGGTCGGTGATGGTCGTCGGTGGCGCAGCTTCGGCGGCGCCTTGCGCCAATGCGCCGCTCACTCCGGCGATCGTGGCGCCGGCGGCAACCGCAAGTCCCTGTACCAGCGCACGTCGCGACATCGCGCCTTCGGGACCATTGGCTTCAGGATTGCGCTGCTCTTGGTCGATCATCGCTTCCTCCATGGGAACGCTGGCCGGTTGATCCCGGCCAAGCCGGGACGAGCTTATCCCTGCAGGAGGCGTTCCGGTAGATGTCGGGAGAGGCACGGACCAAGAATGCCGACGGATCGCTCATGGCAGTCGAAGCTTCGCAATGCCAATGACTGCGTGTCAGTATCGGCGTCCGTGGAATGAGGCGTCAGCGCGCGCTCGCTCGCTGACGCGCGGCAACCGGGCCGGGCGTTGGTGATGCATCCGTTCGACCGTCCAGCAGGCGCACGAGCCGATCGCGCTCGATGCCACTGTCCGGTGCCAAGACATGCCGCTCGAATTCGGCCATCTTCGCGGCCACGTGCGGCCGTGCCATGACCTCCTGGGGCAATGCCACGCACAGGACGGTTTCGAGCATTGCGCGGAAGACATCGGCGTCGTGGCAGGCCGCGTTGATCAACCTCGCGATCGCCGGATCCGGAGCCGGGGGCGTCGTGCCTTTGGCCAGCGCAGTCATCTCGGCTATTCGCACGCGATCGGCTGCGATCTGGTTGCGATAGAACGGGGTGACCTGACGTTCGGTCTCCGCGTCATACGCCAACGCGAACGCGGCGGGATCATTGATATGGGCCCGTGCGACGTTGCGGAGCAACTGCGCCTGCAAGAGGCCGACGCTGAGGCCTCGCCCAGCGGAGGGGTTGGTGCACGCCCACGCGTCGCCAACGGCCGCAAAGCCCGTGACGACCGGTTGCTGATCGACGACAAACCGCCGGTACCTGTCTAGAATTCCGGCCATCGGCAAAACTGGCGTGATCGGCTGGCCGTCGAGCCAATGCGCCTGCATGGGGCAGGCGGCGACCACGCGATGGAAGGTGGCCGCGTCGCGCAAGGCCCGCATCGCTTTGTTGTTTGATGAGGTGTAGAGCGTGACCGACCAGGTGTCGTTGTCGCCATCGAGCGTCAAAATCGAGAACAGTCCCATCGGGACCAGTGCGCGGCCGATTCGTCGGGGCCGCTGCGGTCCCCGGAAGTATCGCGTGTAGTACACGAAGTTGGAATCTTCGGCTTCCTCGATCGGACTGCGACCGCCGGCTGCGACAATCCACTTGCATGCTGTACTGCGCCGCCCCATCGCGTCCACGACGAGATCGCCGCGGATCTCCTCGCCGGACATCGTTCGTACGCCGACCACATGGGGTACGCCGGCCATCGAGGATCCGCCGGTGACCATGGCCTGGGCCCTGACCCCACGGCGGATGGTCAGGTTCGGCTCGGCTGCCGCCATCGCGGCCGCCGCCCATTCAACGACGGGCCGGCGGCCGGTCACAAATTTCAGCGCTTCATCAATTGGACGCGGCGACCTGTCAGCGATGGTTGGCGGAAAGGAATGTTCGTCCAGATAGTTGACCCAGACACAGCCCGCCCGAAGCATCGCATCTGTCAGCCCCGGCAGTTCCTGATCGCAGACCATCCGAAACCGTGCGAAGAGATTATGCGGCTGACGGAACTGGGCAACGCCGCGACGGTCCCAACAGTCCCAGCTCTCGTTTGGATTGGCTGGCAGATCGGCGTTGTCGGCTTCGAGGACCGTGACATCATGTCCATCGCGGGCGAGCATCGTTCCAACGCACAGCCCGATCATTGCTCCACCGCAAACGATGATTCTGCTCATCTTCCAGCTCCTGATGCAGTTGGCAGTGAGATGTTCATCAGCAGCGTCCCCCGTGGGGAAGGACGCATGCATGCGCGGGCGCAAAGCTATTCGAAGAAGTCTGCTCCGGCCGTGAACAGGTTCACATGCTGCCATGCGACCAGCCGACGCGGAGCGGATGGAACCGGCTTGACGTGCGGCCTGCTTCTCGGAGCCGACCCACGATCCTGATCCGCCCCTAGGACTCGTCGGTGATCTCCAGGATCGAGCCATATTGATTTCGCCATATGCCGACCCTTGCAGATGCCAGCCACATTCTCGGCCGTCAGTGCGAGCGATGCGAAGCAATCCAGACTTTCGCCGCGGCGGCAGTCCGGATTGTTTCGTCGCGGAGCCTGTCATCGGGCCGCGCTTCGCGCGGACCCGTTGACGCCTCGCAATGACGCGGGCTTCGCCGGAGGCAGATCCGGCCCCGCTACACCCACTCAACCTCGTGCCGCATCACGAAGGGCGCGAGCAGCGTGTGCACCTCGTTGGCAAGAGCCTCGCGGGTCTCTTCGGGCACTTGCGCGAGCGTGACGGTCGCGATGCTGCCATGACTGCCATGCGGGCCGACCTTCACCTTGCAGTCAAAGCCGCGCTCCATCAGCGGCGTCAGCACGCCGGAAAACACCCGCGTGGCGGCATCCCAGCGCAGGCTTGGCTTGAACACCTTTCCGACCCCGGTGAGCGGCATCGGATCGATCGGGATGATCTGCACCGGCACTGCGGCGCGCTCCGGCGTGCGCTCGCGCACGAAATCTTCCAGCTCGCCCGGCTGCACGCTCGCGCCGGGCTTCAATTGCACATAGCCGACCGGCAGCTCACCGGCATAGGCGTCGGGCTGGCCGACGACAGCGGCAAAGCCGACCGCCGGATGCTGGAACATGATGTCCTCGATCGGCGCGGGATCGATGTTGTGGCCGCCGCGGATCACGAGATCTTTTGCGCGGCCGGTGATCCAGAGGAAGCCGTCGCTGTCGAGCCGCCCGAGATCGCCGGAATTGACCCAGTTGCCGTCGACGAACGCGCCCTTGTTGTGCGCCTCGTTGAGATAGCCGCTGAACACGCCGGGACCCGCCATGATGACGACGCCGATCTCGTCCGCCCTGCAGTCGCGCTCGAGCTTGCCGTCGGCGTCGAGCTTGACGATGCGCACGCGGCTGTAGGGCAGCGGCAGGCCGACCGAGCCGAGCCGGATCGGCTGGTCGGCATAGGCCATGGTGTGGACGCTCGACGTCTCGGTCATGCCGTAGACCTCGATCACCGGGAGCCTCAGCCTGTCCTCGATCGCCTTGCCGACCGCGACCGGGATCGCCGAGCCGCCGCCGGCGGCAAAGCGCAGGCTCGAAATGTCGGTCTGTCCGGGCGGGACCGCCAGTGTCGCGGCCAAAACCGTCGGCACGCTCGACAGCGCTTCCGGCTTGAAGCGTTCGACCAGGCTCCAGATGTTCTTGATGCTGTTCGGGTTGCGCCATCCACTCGGCGACAGCACCACGAGGCAGCCGCCGGCGGTGAGCGTGGCGAGGGCCTGGGTCAGCGAGCCGCCGACGTGAAACAGCGGCATGCCGAACAGCAGGTTCTGTCCGGCCTGCGCCTTGAGCATCAGATTGCAGCCCCAGGCCTGGTAGACTTGGTTGGTGTGGGTGTGGCGAACCAGTTTCGGCGTGCCGGTGGTGCCGCCTGTGTGAAAATAGGCCGCGACGTCGCTGCCGAGAATCTTGCGGCCGCTGACGAGGTGATCGGATGGCTGCGCCTTGATGAGGTCGTTGAACGCGTGGATGCCGTTCGCGACATCGCCCGCGCCATGAACCTGCACGATCGCCTTGAGACGCTTCAGATGCTTTCGGACCTCGTCGACCTTCTGCCAGATGTCGGTGCCGGGCATCGGTCCGAGAGTGACGAGAACCGAGGTCTGCGCTGCCTCCAGAATTTCGGCGATCTGGTGCGGTTCGAGCAGCGGGTTGACCGGATTTGCGATGCCGGCCGCCTCGGCCCCGAACAGCGTGACGAACGCATCGGGCAGCAGCGGCAGCATGAAGCTCACGACGTCATTGCTACGGACGCCCAGCGCATGAAACATGTTGGCGGCCTGGGTGACGCGCGCGACGAAATCGCGATGGCTGATGACGACGGGCGCGTCGGCGGGATCGGCGTTGGCCAGGAATTTGACCGCGGGCGCGTCGGGATTGTGCGCGGCGCCGAGTCTCAGGGCCTCATAGGTGCTCTCCGCGGCGATGCGATCGGCGTATGGACTTGCCTCGAACGCCCTGACATCTGCGGCGCTGGCAAAACTCGGATAATCCTCGCCGATCAAACGGTCGAGCAAATGGATGCCCGGCATTCCCAAATTCCTCCCTGTGGCCGTTGTCCCGGTGTTTTCTGTTTTTGCCGGGTCTGGATCCCCTGCGCTTGCGCGAAGCCGCCGGATCGCAGCCAGATTATCGAATATTTGGAACCCGTCTATTGCTCCATTGTGTCGCTGCCCCAGACGGTCTGTTCGCGCCAGCCGAGGTCTTTGAACTCGGCCTCCCTGAGCGGTGCTTCCGCAGCTGCGAAGAACTCGTCGAGCTGGGGTGGCGCAGCGGCCGTTCCAGCGAGCATGGCATGAGCCTGGCCGCGATGATGGATCTGGTGCTGAAACAGGTGCATCAGCAGGCGGTCGCGCCGCTCGCTCTGCACCTGCGTATCGCGGTTGACGCGCGCGATGCCATCGAGCGCGTCCGGCGTCAGCGCGTCGCAGATGGCGATCAGCCGCCGGTCGACCGCGGCCTGAGCGGGCTTCAATTCCCTGAGCGTCGGGCAGGGGACTTCGTTCTCCCAGGCTTTCGGGCCGAGCCATCCGCCCTCCAGCGCGTCGACATAGAAGAGATCGATGACATAGATATGGTTCAGCGTGAGCTGCAGGCTCGGAAAAAAGTTCGTCCGCGTCGCCGCAAAATCCTGCTGGCTCAGAGCTTCGCAGGCCGTGAGCAGCCGGTGGTTGGCCCAGGCGTTGTTGTAGGCGAACGCACGAAAGGTCTGAACGAGACCGGCGGGCATGATTGTCCCTCATTCGGATCGGATGCCCCCGCACTAGCACACAAATCGCGGTGCGCGTATGGTTTGCGACAAGGCGCGACAGCGCTTGCGGCGCCGTCGTTCACGACGACAAACGGTGAGGGACGCTCATGACCGGCGCAAGGCTGAAGCATTATGGCTGGGGGCGCGAAGGCGAAGGCATGAGCGCGGAGGAGCGCGCGTTCCTGCTCGGCCGCTACCGCGCGAAATTTGCCCGCGACGATTTTGACAGCATCGCCGTTCCGCGTCTCGAAGACATCTCCCTGCGCGCGCCGCGCATCACGCCGCCGGCCGCGCTCGCGCAGTTCTGTAGCACCGATCGCTACGATCGCGCCGCGCATGCCTATGGCAAATCCTACCCCGATTATGTCGGGGCGATGCTCGGCGATTATGATTGCGCGCCCGACGTCGTCGCCTATCCGCGCAGCGAGGCGGAGATTTCCGCCGTCATGGATTGGGCAGGGTCCATCGGCGCGTCGCTGACGCCGTTCGGCGGTGGTTCGAGCGTCTGCGGCGGTGTCGAACCGCATGCCGACGGCGAACGCTACAAGGCCGCGGTCACGCTCGATCTGCGCCATCTGTCGAAGGTGGTCGAGGTGGACGCGGCCTCACGTGCCGCCTTGATCGAAGCGGGAACGTTTGGTCCTGATCTGGAGAGCCAGCTGAGGCCGCATGGCTTGACCTTGCGGCATTTCCCGCAGAGCTTTGAATATTCGACGCTGGGCGGCTGGATCGCGACCCGCTCGGGCGGTCACTTCGCAAGCCTGTACACCCATATCGACGATTTCGTGGAAAGCCTGCGTGTCGTCACGCCACGCGGCGTGGTGGAGACGCGGCGGCTGCCCGGCTCGGGTGCGGGTCCGAGCCCGGACCGCATGTTCATCGGTTCGGAAGGCATTTTGGGCGTGATTTCGCGCGCCTGGATGCGGCTGCAGCCGCGCCCGACCTTTCGTGCCGGCGCATCGGTGCGGTTTGCGAACTTCTTCGCCGCGGCGCGCGCCGTACGCGCCATCGCGCAGGCCGGACTTTTCCCGTCGAACTGCCGCATCCTCGATCCGAACGAGGCCTATAACACGGGCGCCGGTGACGGAAGTTTTGCCGTGATGGTGCTCGCCTTCGAGTCGGGCGATCATCCGCTCGAACCCTGGATGGCGCGCGCGCTGCAATGCTGCGCCGATCATGGCGGGGCGGTCGAGCCCGCCGGGGCCGCCGAGGCGCATCTGAAAGGCGCGGCCGGCATCTGGCGCAACGCCTTCATCCGCATGCCCTATGCGCGGGAGTTTCTCAATCCGGCCGCCATCATCAACGATACGTTCGAGACCGCCATCACCTGGGATCGCTTCGAGCGCTTTCATGATGAAGTCAAGGCGGCAACCGAGCGCGCCATTCTGGACGCGACCGGCGTGAAGGGCGAGGTGACCTGCCGCTTCACCCATGTCTACCCGGATGGTCCGGCGCCGTATTTTTCGTTCCACGCGCTCGGCCGTCATGGCGCGCTGCTCGAGCAGTGGCAGGCCATCAAAATAGCGGCGAGCGATGCGCTGATCGCAGCAGGCGGCACCATCACGCATCATCATGCGGTCGGGCGCGATCACCGCCCGTGGTACGACCGGCAGCGGCCAGATCTGTTCGCGGCCGCGTTGCGCGCAGCCAAGCGCGAACTCGATCCGCGCGGCCTGCTCAATCCCGGAGTGCTGATTGATCCCTGAGCCGCTGCGGCGAGGCCCGTCATGGCTCGGGGGCAGCGAGCCAGGGAGCCTTCGTCTTCGCAAAATCCGACCATGCTCGTCGCAGCCGCGGCTCGCCGCCGACCATGGCGTGCGCCTGCCAGCCCGTGATCGCGGCGGCCGCCTGGTTGCTCCCGAGCGAAACCGTCCCGAGCCCTGCGAGCAGCTTTGCCGTCACCGCCATGTCGTTGTAGGCGCCAAGCTCTTCCTGAAAATCAGCCAGCTTGTCGGCGAACCGTTTTGCAGCTTTCCGCGGGCCGGACAGCGGCAGCAGGAACTCGGCGATGTAGCGCAGCTTCTTCACGGCGAGCCGCAGGCGGTGCCGCTCGTCGGGATCCAGCGACTTGAAGTGGCGGCCGCGCTTGAGCACTTTGGCGTGCTGCGCCGACAGCAAATGTCGCGCAAAATCGGCGGCGGGTCCGGCCAGTTGTCCGAGGCTTTCCGGCGGAATGTCGCTGCGCCAGCCACGCATCTCGATCCAGGCGCCGAGGCCGAGGATGAACGAGGTGCAGCGACGATCGGCGAGCACATAGCGCACCTTGCGATAGGCATCAGTGCGGCGCTGTTCGGCGACCTCGCCGAGCGTCTCGAAGCCGCTGATCGAGGGACAGGCGCTGGCGATGTCCGGCAGCGTGTGCTTGCGAAAGATGTCCCAGTCGCGCGCGGCCGAGAGGCCTTGCGCCAGCCATTTGGCCTCCGATCGCAGCGCTTCGAGCCTGCTCAGGGGACCGGCCGCTCGCATCAGGTCGAAGGCGGCACGCAGCCGGCGCAGCGCGACGCGAAGCTGATGGATGCCTTCCGCGTCGCGGCCGTCTTCGGCGGCCGGCAGCGATTGCAGGAGATGGTGCAGACAGGCGCGCAGGATGGTCGCGAAGGCGTCGTCGAGGGCGACCGCCGGATCGAGCCGGAGCTTGCCCGGCTTGCGGGCGGTGGGTGGCGCATCGGCCGCGAGATCATAGCCGCGCGCGGACTTGCTGCGGATCGAAGGCTTGGCCGGTCCATGCTCGTTCAGCCGAAGCGCCAAGTCGTAGATGGCAGCCGGGCTGCCGCCCTTGAGCTCCAGCTCGATCTCGCTGACCGACTGCGACCAGGCGCCGGCTTTGAGCAAGCCGTGGTCGAAGGCGATCTCGATCGTTCCCGCGGGCAGGTCGAGAATGCGCTCGTGCCGGTGGATGTCGGCGGTGAAAACCGCTTCAAGTCCGTCTGGTCCGATCTCGGAGCGGAGCTCGTCCGGGATGAATGGCATTGCGAGGGCAAGATCGGGATTGGCGGACGGGACACTCGCTTCCCACTCGCCACGCCGCAGTGGATCGCCGGCGGATTCGCGTTTGACGGTCTGCACGAAGCGGCCGCCGGTCTGCCGAACCCGCAAGCTCAACCCATTGTGCCTGAGGGTGCGTCGGGGCGTGTCGTAGTAGATGCTTTTCAGATGCTTGCGCGTGCCCTTGCTGCGCGCATGTGTCGCGATGACGCCTGCGTCATTGAAATCCGCCAGGCGATCGGGCTCGACGAGCAGTTTGAGCTCGATCTCGGTCGCGGGTGGCCTGGCGCCGGGCGCGGCGGCGTCCGAGGCCGCCGGCTCGGCTGGCGGCGGCACGTCAACGGCGGCCGGCTCGACGGGAGCAGGTGCTGATGCAGCGCTGGCAGCCTGATTCTGCTCGGGTGCAGAAGCGACGGAGCCTCGGGTTCCAGTCTTGTCCCGCTGGGCGGGACCGCCATCGGGCTCAGCGGCGCCGACACTGCCTCGGGCCGTTGATATCGCTGCAGTTTCCGACATTTTGTGATTGTGTGACGGTTCAATGACAATTCGAAACCATACCGCCGGCACGGCTCGAAAGGAAGCATGGCCCCGATCAATTTGCACAACCGGAGCGCGGCCGAATTGCTCTCGATCAAAGACAGGCCTGCCAGACGGAACACGCGCGAACGCAGCAAGAGCTGCGGCGGCGCACACATTCAGCCTGCTTGTCGAACTTCGGAGACTGGAACCGAGGCTTCGCCGCCGTCGGGCGGCACCATGCTCACTTCATCGCCGAGAAGCGGCTCTCGAACGAGTTCGACGAGACCATGGGCTGGGCGCCGGCCATCAGCGTGTCTTTCGCTTGTGCCGCATTCGAATCCGCAGCGGCGGGAGCTTCGGACACCGCGGGCTTCAGCGACGGGCGGGCAGCCGCCGCGACCGCCGGCTTCGGCTCGGTGGCAGTGGCCTGCTTGGCTTCAGCGGGTTTGAACGCTTTGGGCAGCGGCTTGGCCTCGGCGACCTTGGGCTTTGCCGAAGCAGGCGGAGGTGCCGCGGAGGCCGTGGTGTCGGCGTTGGCGATTCCGACCTTGCGGGCAAGGCTGGCGAAGAAGCCTTCGGATTTCTCGCCCGATGGCGATGCGGACGCGACCCGGGTCTGCGCAGGCGCGGCAACCGGTGCCGGCTGTGCGGCCGGAGCCGCGGCGACGACCGCGGCGGCATCGTCGGGTGCACGCGGCGGGTTGACCGTGCCGGGAATCGTGCCGGGCATCGTCGAGAACGCCAGCGACACGTTTTGGCCGTCGCCTTCCGAAAGGCCGGTCGAGGCGCCGGGCACCTTCGACGCAAAAACCTGGTTCATGCCGCCGTCGATGCCGGAATTGAGCTTGGCGACGGGCGTGCCCTTCGCGACCAGCTTGGCATACTCGGCCTCATCATCCTGCTGCTTCTGGCGGGCGGCCTCGGCGATGTCGTCGGGGACCACATAGGCCGGGCATTTTGCCGAAGCGTTGAAGACAGGGTCGCTGGTCGCACCGGGCGGCTTTGCCGCATCGAACACATACTTCTTCTCGCAGAAGTCGACCTTCGGCTCCTGGTGCGTGACCTCGAAGTGATCGTAGCCTTCCTTGATCATCTTCCAGAACGCCATGTTCGGGCTGTTCCGGTGCTTGGCCATGTTGAGCGGCGTCATGCGGAACGGGTAGGCCTGGAACTGAAACGATTTCTGGCCGCCGAAGAACGACTCGCGTCCCATCGTATAGATCTCGGCGATCTGCTCGTCGGTCATCGCGTAGCAGCCGCGCGAGGAACAGTCGCCGTGCACCATCAGCTGCGAGCCGGTGTGCCCAAGCGAGCGGTCATAGGCGTTGGGATAGCCGGTGTTGAAAGAGAGATAGTAGGCCGATTGCGGGTTCATCTGGCCCGGCGTGATCGCGTAAAAACCCTCCGGGGCCTGGCGGTCGCCTTCGCGCACCTTGGGTCCGAGATCGCCCGACCACCGGCAGATCGGATAGGTCTTCAGAAGGGCGAACTTGCCGGAGCGATCCTGCTTCCAGACCTCGAGCTCGGCTTCCGTCTTGAACAGCCGAACCAGGATCGGCGACTGCAGATCCATGTCCTTCTCGCTCATCGCCGCTACGAGCTTCGGCGAAACCGGTTGGTTGGCCTTGGCGTTGGTGGCGAGCGCGATTTCATCGCTGTTGCAGCCGGCGAGCAGCGCACCGGCGCCAAGCGCGGCCGATGTCATGAGCATGCGGACCAGCAGACGGTAGTTCAATGCAGAGCTCCAAACCCCACCGGACAATGACGCAAACCCCACGAACGCGTCCGTGCCCTGAAGCCTTTGATTAAAACTTTACCTCGTGGGCTCCTCGACCGCAACCTGAACAGCCGAGGCTGCAAGGTTGCAGATCGGTCATAGTCAATAAACCTTAAATAAACACCTCAGGGCTGAATTGCGGCAAATTCGAGGGAATCAAGGTCGGAAAGCTTCAAAACCGGGCCGCTGCGGGGTTTT
>Ga0070709_10000484_pt1 | contig 23482 bp, 26 predicted proteins | sample LARL51metaG_FD_65449 | JGI IMG/M metagenome (GOLD analysis project Ga0070709, IMG submission 65449) | Corn, switchgrass and miscanthus rhizosphere microbial communities from Kellogg Biological Station, Michigan, USA - LAR L5-1 metaG | ecosystem: Host-associated > Plants > Roots > Rhizosphere ... | reverse complement strand
AACACCGCCAAGCGCGACCTGGCCAACCAGCTCAACGCCAACACCGTATCGTTGATGACGGGTTCGTTCGGCAGCACCTATTCGCAGATGGGCGCCGACCTCGCCTCGGTGCTGAGCGACGGCGTCAATCTGCGCGTGCTGCCGATCCTCGGCAGCGGGTCGGTTCAGGCGGTGGCCGACATCCTGCTGCTCAAGGGCGTGGACGCCGGCATCGTGCGCAAGGACACGCTGGCCTATCTCGATCGCAAGGATTTCGCCAACAACATCCGCAACCAGTTCGTCTACGTTACAAAAATGTTCAACGAGGAAATGCATGTCCTGGCGCCGCAGTCGGTGCGCAACATCAACGATCTCGATGGACGCACCGTGGCGGTCGACCTGCCCGATGGCAGCACCTTCGTCACCGCCATCAACGTGTTCGAGCATCTCGGCATCAAGCCGCATCTGCTCTATATCGAGCCGCGCATCGCGCTCGACATGCTGCGGCGAGGCGAGATCGATGCGATTCTCGCGGTGGAAGGCAAGCCGCTGCAATGGCTCGGCCAGGTCAACGACCCGAACCTGCATCTGGTGCCCGTTGCGTACGACAAGTCGCTCCGCGACGAGTATCTGCCCTCGCAGCTCACGGCGGAGGACTATCCCAACCTGATTTCGCCGGGAACTCCGGTCGAGACGATCTCGGCCGAGGCGGTGCTGGCGTCCTATAATTGGCAGCCGGGCAGCGACCGTTATCGCAGGCTTTCGCTGCTGGTCGAGTCCCTGTTCGGCAAGCTGTCACAGCTGCAGCGACCGCCCTATCACCCGAAATGGCAGGAACTCGCGCCGATGGCCCCGGTCGCGGGCTGGACCCGATTCCGCACGGCGCAGGAATGGCTGGACCGCAACACGCCGATGGCATCGGCGACCGTTCCACCCGCTGTACCAGCGTCAGGGTCTGCCGCGCGGGACGACACCGCGCTCTATCGCGAATTCCTCGAATGGCGCGCCAATCGTCGTAACCCGCCGACCGCGCGCTGACGGGTTACGCGCGGCGGCGCCATGTCTTCAGGTGGCGGGCTGGTCCTGCCGACGGAGCGGCCAGTCGCCGATGATGCGGAAGCGGGCGTTTGTGTCGTCCTGCCGGAACAGCGCGATCCGATCGATTGCGAGGCGATCGAGATGGATCTCCGCGAACCGGGCGCGGAGCATCGCAACGATCGGTTCGCGCCGCGCGGCGCCGAGCCGGCCCGTCAAGGTCATATGAAAGCGGAACTCTTCGCGAACGTACGGATAGCCCCAGCGATCGAGATAGTCGCGCTGACGCGGCGTCAAGGCATCCGGATTGCGCCGCGCACGGTCGTCGTCCGTCAGCGGCGCGCGGAAGCGGTCGAAGTCGGTGACGCAATCCAATGCGAGCCGCTGCAGCCCGCTCACCGGCTCCGCCGGCACCACCGCGATAAAACCGCTGATCGCATCGACCACGGGCGTGATGATGGGAATGACGCGCGCTGTTGCGGCGAACGTGTCGCAGGCTGCGAGAAGCTCATCCTCACGGCGGTCGGTGGCGAGCGCGAAGGGCGCTTTCAGCGTGGCGTGAAAGCCATATTTGCGGGGATCGCTGCTGATATCGATCCAGTCGGGCACAAATTGCGCAACCTGCTCCGGAACGACCAGGTCCTTGCCGGTCCAGGCATCGTAGCCCAGCAGGCCGGCACCGAAATTATCGAGCGTGGCGCCGGCAGGCGGTGCGTAGTAGATCGCATAGCGTGGGAAAGGAGCCATGGGGGTCAGACGGGAGCCATCTCATTCGGCCGCAATCGGCTTGAGCCGGCTCGTCTGTCCCGCCATGAGGCGGTGCGCTTCGGTGAGATGGACCAGGCGTCCGGCCGCGATGACGGCGACGATCCGTGGCCGGAGCGGCACCTCGTCGTCGACGAGGATGAGGTCGGCGCGCCGTCCCTCGGCGAGAACGCCGCGATCAGTCAGGCCGGCCGCTTGCGCCGGCGCACCCGAGATCAGATTCCACGCCTGCGGAAGCGCCAGCACGCGGTCGGCGACGAGACGAAACGCGGCCAGGATCGGAGCCGGATAGTAATAATCGGACGCCAGGATCGAGCACAGGCCCTTCTCGATCATGTCGCTCGTTCTGGTCCAGCCGGTGTGGCTGCCGCCGCGCACGACATTGGGCGCGCCGAACACGATGTCGTCGCCACCGTCGATGGCTTCGCGCGCGGTCTCCTCGTTGACCGGGAACTCGGCAATGCCGATGCCCAGGGCCCGGAACGCTTTTCGCATCGCCGGACTGTTGTCATCATGGGACAGCATCCTGACGCCGGCCTCCCGCGCGGCCTTCGCGAGCCGCGCGATCGAGGCGGGCACCTCGCCGGCGCGCGCGAGGATCCCCGCGACGAGCTGGTCGAAAGCCTCTGTCGACAGGCCCGTGCGTTCGACCATGCTGTTGCGCTTCTGCGGCTTGGCCTTTGTCAGGCCCATGTGATCGTTGTACGCGAACAGGTCGATGCGCCTTGCGGTCAGCCATCCGATGATTTCGGCCTCGGCATCGAGATTGTAGGTTTCGTGGCGCAGGTGGAAGCGGGTGTCGGCCAAAAGCCGCGGCCGCAGGGTCTCGATCGCCGCGAGCAGTTGTCTCGCATTGTCGGCGCTGCGAAGACCGGGCTCCCAGGACCATGTGGTCGCATGGAAGACCGTCGTGATGCCATTGCTGATGACCTGCCGGTCGGTGTCGATCAGCGCCACGTCAATAGGGAAATCAACGCGCGGACGCGGCATCATCTGCCGCTCGAACGCATCGCCATGCAGATCGACGATGCCGGGCAGCACGAGCAGGCCGCCTGCGTCGAGCGTTTGCGGCGCACGACCATCGGCGCCCATATCGGCGATGGTCCGGCCTGCGATCCGCAGCGAGGTCTCGGCAAAATCCGCCTCGATGAGCGTCCGGCCGCCCTGAATCACGAGATCGAAAGAACCGCTCACGACGCCGCGCTCCGCTTGATGGTGTTGGCTGGAGCGCAGTCGCCCGAACCGTCGTACTTGTCAAGAAACTCTTCCACCGAAAGTTTTCTGAAGTCGGGCAGGGCGGCGTGAAGCGCGTCGTGATCCCAGTCCCACCAGGCAAGCCGCATCAGGCGGTCGGCGTTCTCATCGGCAAAGCGCCGCCTGATCGGGCGCGCCGGATTTCCGGCCACGATGGTGTAGGCGGGGACATCCCTGGTCACGATCGCGCCGGCCGCCACGACCGCGCCGGTGCCGATGTTGCGGCCGGGCAGGACGATGGCGCCATGACCGATCCAGACGTCGTGACCGATCTCGACGTGATGGCTTCGCCGCCAAGCGAAGAATTCCGCCTCGTCGCTCTCGCCCGGAAAATACGCGCTGGCACGATAGGTGAAGTGCGCCTGACTCGCGCGGTGCATCGGGTGATTGCCCGGATTGATCCGTGTCATCGCCGCGATCGAACAGAATTTTTCGACCGTCGTGTAGGCGATCTGCGAGTCGTTGACGACGTAGGAATAGTCGCCCATCTCGACCTCATGCAGGATGGTGCGGGCGCCAACCTCGGTATAGGCACCGAGCGTTGCGTCCTTGAGTTTCGCGGTTGTATCGATCGTGGGGTGCGGCGAAAGGGCTTTGCCGGCCATGGCACTTCACCAAGTGTGACTGTGATTTGAGTTCGGCAGGGCGCTTCTCTTCGACGGCGAAGATGACGGTGCCGTGACAGTGCGGTGACGGCGCCGTGCGAGTGTGGACGATTGCCGCAGCGGCGGCAACTGTCACACAACTGTAGAAACCGGAGGCTAGCCATGATCGTGGGTTAGCGTCTGGAGATGCCATGTTGTCGGTGGAAGGTCTGACGTGCCGCTTCGGCGCAAAGGCCGCGATTGATGATGTCTCGTTTTCCGTGGCGGGCGGCGGCTTTGTCGGCGTGATCGGCCGCTCCGGTGCGGGCAAGTCGACGCTGCTGCGAGCGATCAATCGCGTTGCGCCGGCGAGCGGAGGACGGATCGTGTATAAGGGGACCGATGTCACGGCCCTGCGCGGCCGCGAGCTGCGCCGCTGGCGCGCCCGCTCGGCCATGATTTTTCAGCAGTTCAATCTGATCGGACGCCTCGACGTCCTCACCAATGTCCTGATGGGCCGCCTTTCGGAGGTACCGTCGTGGCGCTCCCTGGCCCAGCTCTGGCCGGAAAACGACATCGCCGCAGCGCTGTCGGCATTGGAGAAATTCGATATGGCGCAGCTCGCGGCGCAGCGCGCCGACCAGCTCTCCGGCGGCCAACAGCAGCGGGTCGCGATCGCGCGCGCGCTGGTGCAGGAGCCTGAGATCATCCTCGCCGATGAGCCGATCGCCTCGCTTGATCCGCGCAACACCAAGGTCGTGATGGATGCGCTGCTGCGCATCAACAAGCACTTTGGCATTACGGTGCTGTGCAACCTGCACTCGCTCGATCTCGCGCGCAGCTACTGCGATCGCCTCATCGGCATGGCCGCGGGCCGCGTCGTCTTCGACGGCGCGCCGGCTGCGCTGACCGACCATATCGCGCGCGAGCTTTATGATCTCGAGGCCGATGACGTCTTGGGCATTGCGCCCGCGGGCACACCCGGCGTTGCAGCTATTCCCGCCCTCGGCAGCGCCGCCGCAGCCTGATTTTCGTACTCTCGCGTCCCGTACAAGTGACCAGCAGCAACCAACCTCTTGAGGGTTCAACATGATCAACCGTAGACTAATTCTGGCCGGCATCGCGTCCGTGGCGTTTGCGGCCTCCGCGTCTGCCGAGGACTGGAAGGCAAAATATCCCGAGATCACCTTCGCAGTGGTGCCCGCGGAGAACGCGTCCGGCGTCAGCGACCGCTACACGCCCTTTGTGAACTATCTGTCGAAGGAACTCGGCATCAAGGTCAATCTTCGCGTTGCCAACGATTATGCGGCCGTCATCGAGGGCCAGCGTGCCGGCAACATCCAGATCGCCTATTACGGTCCGGCGTCGTTCGCGCGCGCCCGGCTGACCGGAGTCAAGACCGACGCCTTCGTCATCGATGTCAATTCCGACGGCTCGAAGGGCTACTACTCGGTGTTCTACGTGCTCGCCAAGAGCCCTTATCAGAAGCTCGATGACCTCAAGGGCAAGAACCTCGGCCTGGTCGATCCCAACTCGACCTCCGGTAACAACATGCCCCGCTTCAAGATGGAGCAGATGGGCGTCGATCCCGAAAAATTCTTCTCGCAGGTGGTGTTCACCGGCAGCCACGAGAATGCAGTGCTGGCGCTGGTGCAAGGCACCGTCGATGTCGCGGCCAACTGGTGGAACGCGGACGACGATTCCAATCTGACCCGGATGCTCAACAAGAACATGGTGAAGTCGAGCGACGGCACTCTGCTGAAGAAGGAGGACTTCCGCATCATCGTGAAGTCGGACCTCATCATCAATTCGCCCTATGCCTATCTGGGCGACCTGCCGGACGACATGAAGGCTGCGATCAAGAAGGCCTTCATCGAGGCCGCGCAGAAGGACAGCGAGGCCTACAAGAAGCTGTCCGACGGCAAGAACCAGCCGTGGCAGACGATCACTAATGAGGATTACAACAAGACCATCGACCTGATCAAATTCGTCGACAGTCTGCGCAAGAAGGCATCCTGATCGATTTGGCGGATGCACGAAGGCCGGGTCGACACGCGGCCCGGCCTGTTCGCAGGATGTTCGACGCGATGTCCGTTCGATGACCGCAACCGTTTCCGTTCTTCCGCAGGCCCAGCTAGCTGCGCTGAATGAGGGCTATCGCAGGGCGGTGGCGCGAAGACGGCTGCGGTTCGCGCTCGCGGCGGCGGTTTTCGTTGCCGCGCTGCTGGTCGCCGCGATGGGCGCCGAGGTCAATCTGCGCACCCTCTTCACCTATTTCGGCAACTTCGTCGGCTATTTCGACCGGATCCTGAAACTGGACAGCGGCGCGCGCGTCTGGACCGATTTTGGTGAGTGGTTCTGGGGCTGGCACAAATGGCTGCGCATGCTCGGCGAGACCCTTCTCGCGAGCTATGTCGGGACCTTGACCGGTGCGGTCGGGGCCTTTGCGCTCAACTTCCTCGCCGCTGAAAATACCTCGCCGGCACCGTGGCTGCGCTTCATCGTGCGCCGGCTGCTGGAATTCGCCCGCACCGTCCCCAGCATCGTCTTTGCGCTGATCTTCGTCATCGCCTTCGGTCTCGGTCCGATGGCGGGCGTGCTGGCGATCGCCATCCACTCGACCGGCTCGCTGGGCAAGCTGTTCTCGGAGGTCGTCGAGAACGCCGACATGAAGCCGGTGGAAGGCGTGCAATCGACCGGCGCGAGCTGGATTTCCTGCATGCGCTTTGCGGTGCTGCCGCAGGTGATTGCCGGCTATGCCAGCTATGCGCTGTTGCGGTTCGAGATCAATGTTCGCGAGGCGTCGGTGCTGGGTTTCGTCGGAGCCGGCGGCATCGGCCAGGAGCTCGTCGTCGCCATCCGCAAATTCTATTATTCCGATGTGAGCGCGATCCTGGTCATGATCGTCGTGACGGTGTTCTGCATCGACATCTCAACCGGCTGGCTGCGCGCGCGCCTGTTCGGCAAGGAGCAGGGGGTATGAAAGAGGCGTCCGCTCCGACCCGCCCGCAACTTCGTGCGCGATATCGCGATGTGTTCGAGCGTCCGGCCTCATCGCGCCTTGCGACGCCGGCCATGATCCTGCTCGCCGCCGGCATTTTTGTCTTTGGTCTGGTCGATCTCGGCTTCTCTCCGGCGCGACTGCTAACCGGCCTTCACGAGCTCGGCTGGATCACGCTGATGATGCTGCCGCCCGATCCCGGCGCCTCGCTGCCGCTCTATTTGAAGGCGCTCGGCGAGACGCTGTCGATCGCGCTGCTGGGCACGACGCTCGCGGCGGTGCTCGCGCTCCCGGTCAGCCTGCTCGCGGCACGCAACATCGTGCCGTCCGGCGTGATCAGGTTTCCGGTGCGCCGGCTCCTGGATTCGATCCGCGGTGTCGACACCCTGATCTGGGCTCTGGTCTGGATCAACGTCGTCGGTCTCGGCCCGTTTGCCGGCGTGCTCGCGATCGCGGTGTCCGACTTCGGCGCACTTGGAAAATTGTTTTCGGAGACGATCGAAGCGGCCGACCAGAAGCAGCTTGAGGGCATTCGGGCATCGGGAGGCAACACGTTGCAGGAGATCCGCTTCGGCCTGATCCCGCAGGTATTGCCAGTCATCGCCGGCCAGGTGCTCTATTTCATCGAATCCAATACCCGCTCGGCGACCATCATCGGCATCGTCGGTGCCGGTGGGATCGGCCTGCAACTTGCAGAACAGATTCGCGTGCTGGAATGGCAGAAGGTCTCGTTCCTGATCCTGATGATCCTGATCGCGGTGGCCGCGATCGACTGGATCTCCTCAAGACTGCGCTTTGCGATCATCGGCCGGCGCGCGGTCGCGTAAGGCCGGCTCAGCCGTTCTCGACCAGGAACTCGACGCGCTCGGCCGCAAAGCGCACCCGCTTGGTCACGAGCGGTTTGCCGTCGGGATCGATATCGGTCGAATCGACCACCAGCACCGGGTGGCCCAACGGCAGATCGAGCCGGGCCGCATCGCTGGCGTCCGCGATGGCCGCCGTAATGCGGGTGGATGCGCGGCGGTAGTCGCGGACGCCGAAATGCGCGAACAGTTTGGTCATCGACCGCGCCCTTGCAAAGACGGCGCCGGCATCGGGAAAGCGTTCGGCTGACAGCCAGCCGGTGCTGACGCAGATCGGGGTGCGATCGGCCGACCGCAGCGTCTCGATCCGGATCAGCGGAGCGCCGGTCTTGAGCCCGAGTGTCCGCGCGAGTTCGCGCGTCGCCGTCTGCTCCGCGGCGCTGATCAGCTGACCGCGCGGCTCGCGGCCATCAGCTCCGACGATCTCGGAAAAGCGCGTCCGCGAGCGCAGCGGATAGGCGAGACGCTGCGCTTCCACATAGGTGCCGCTGCCGCGTTCGGCGCGCACAAGCCCGCGCTCGGCCAAAGTCGCGAGCGCGCGGCGGACCGTGTGGCGGTTGACGCGGTAGGTCTCGGCGATTTCGGTCTCGCCGGGCAGCTTCGTTCCGGCCGCAAAGCGGCCATCGGCGATGCCGCGCTCGATCTCGTCGGCAACCTGGCGCCACAAGGCAACGCCGGTTGCCGCATCCTGCATACTCATGGCCAAAACCCTAAACCATGATGCGGACAGATGCGACGTGGTTTCCGGAGAAAATTACGCTCAAACAATGGTCTGACAGCGCGACGGCTGCTTCAGCCAAGGCCAGCTGCGTCAGGCGTCATTCCCGAAAATCACGCCACTGTCATCAGACGGTCATGGCGTTTGACTATCAAGTTGTCTATTATCATAGACAACTTGAATCCGGCAAGGGTTGCGGTGATGGCGGGTCTCGACGACGGCATCCAGGCACGGCGCAAGGCGGCGATGGCCGTGCTTGCGCAGGCGGCGACAGCAGAGCTCGCAAGACTCCTCGATCGCCTCGATCTGCCGGCTTGCGAAGATCTGCGCGAGCCGGAAAACGGCCTCGTCATGGTACGCGGGCGGATCGGCGGCGACGGCGCGGCGTTCAACCTCGGCGAAGCGACGGTATCGCGCGCCGCGGTGCGGCTTTCGAGCGGTGAGATCGGCTTTGGCTACGTGCTTGGCCGCGACAAGGCGAAGGCCAGGATGATCGCATTGTGCGACGCGCTGATCCAGACGCGCGACGGTTCCGGGATGATCGAAGCGCAGATCGTCACGCCTCTGCGCGCGGCGATGCATGCCGCTCGCGCGCAGCGCGCTGCCGAGGCGGCAGCCACGCGCGTCGATTTCTACACCATGGTGCGGGGCGAGGGGTGAACGATGGCTGAGATCGCTGAGCTACCCGCCGGATTTGCCGACAAGGTGTTGGCGGCGCAATCGACCTTTCGCGCCGTCATGGAAGCGACGGCGCGCCCCGGCACTGTACAGCGGATCACGGCGAGCGTCGGTGTGCCATCACCCGTCATGCGGGGCACCGCGGCCATCGCGCTCACCTTGTTCGATCACGATACGCCGGTCTGGCTCGACCATCGGATGGCTGAAGCGGCTTCGGTGGCCGGATGGATCAAGTTTCATACTTCGGCGCCGGTCATTGCCGATTCGTCGGTCAGCCAGTTTGCCCTGATCGGTGATGGCGACGCACTGCCGCGCCTGGATCGCTTTTGCCTCGGCAGCAGCGAATATCCGGACCGCTCGACGACACTGATCCTGCAGGCCGAGAGCCTCACGAAAGGTCCGGCCTATGTCCTGCAGGGGCCCGGCATCGATGGGACAGCGTTTTTGCGCGCGACCATTGCGCCTGAAGACCTGTTCGAGCGGCTCGCCGTCAATACAACGCTATTCCCGCGCGGGATCGATGTCGTTCTGGTTCATGACGACGCCATCGTCGCGATCCCGCGCACGACACGGCTGATCGGGAAGGAAGGCTGAACCATGTATGTCGCCGTCAAGGGAGGCGAGCGCGCCATCGAGAACGCCCATCGTCTGCTGGCGCATGAGCGGCGCGGCGATCGCGATGTCCCGGAGATTTCGCTCGCACAGATTTCCGAGCAGCTCGCGCTCGGTGTCGACCGGGTCATGAGCGAGGGCTCGCTCTATGACCGGGAGCTTGCGGCGCTCGCGATCAAGCAGGCGCGCGGCGATCTGATCGAGGCCATCTTCCTGGTTCGCGCCTTCCGCGCCACGCTGCCGCGCTTTGGTGCGACCGAGCCGCTCGAGACCGGCGCGATGCAGGTGCGGCGGCGCGTTTCTTCGACGTTCAAGGACATTCCCGGCGGGCAGGTTTTGGGGCCGACCTTCGACTACACGCATCGTTTGTTGGATCCGCAGCTTGCGGAGGGGTTTGTGCCCGAGCAGCCGGCGACGGCGGAGATCGCATCCGCGCCGATGCCGCGTGTCACGGACATCCTCGGCCGCGATGGGCTGATCGAGCCATCTCCGCAAAATCCGGCCGATGCGCCGGTTGGCGATCTCACCCGCGACCCCCTGAGCTTCCCTGCGGACCGGGATCTCCGGTTGCAGAATCTGGCGCGTGCCGATGAAGGCTTTCTGCTGGCGCTCGGCTACTCGACGCAGCGCGGCTATGGCCGCAATCACCCGTTCGCCGGCGAGATCCGCTTCGGCGACGTTGACGTCGAGTTTTTTGCAGAGGAGGTGGGCTTTGCGGTGCCGCTCGGTGCGATTGCGCTGACCGAATGCCAGATGGTCAATCAGTTCAAGGGGTCGGCCACCGAGGCGCCGTGCTTCACCCGCGGCTATGGGCTGGCTTTCGGACAGAGCGAGCGCAAGACCATGTCGATGGCGCTGGTCGATCGCAGCCTGCGTGCGCGCGAGCTCGGCGAGGAGGTTGTCGCGCCTGCCCAAGACGAAGAGTTCGTGATGTCGCATTCTGACAATGCGCAGGCGACCGGTTTTGTCGAGCACCTGAAGCTGCCGCATTATGTCGACTTCCAGTCCGAGCTCGGACTGCTGCGCAAGTTGCGCCAGGAGTTCGCCGAAGCTGCAGGCGAGGCCGAGCTGAAGGAGGCCGCCGAATGAATGCGCCGGCCTACAATTTTGCCTATCTGGACGAGCAGACCAAGCGGATGATTCGTCGCGCCATCCTGAAGGCGATCGCGATCCCCGGCTATCAGGTGCCTTTCGCAAGCCGCGAAATGCCGATGCCTTACGGCTGGGGTACCGGCGGCGTCCAGGTGACCGCGGCCATCCTTGGTCCCGACGACGTGCTCAAGGTGATCGATCAGGGCTCTGACGACACCACCAACGCGATCTCGATCCGGAAATTCTTCGCCAGGACCGCTGGCGTTGCGACCACCACCAGCACGGCGGACGCGACCGTGATCCAGACACGGCACCGGATTCCGGAAGCGCCACTGCACAGCGGCCAGGTGCTGGTCTATCAGGTGCCGATCCCGGAGCCGCTGCGCTTCCTGGAGCCACGCGAGACCGAGACGCGCCGCATGCACGCGCTCGGCGAATATGGGCTGATGCATGTCAAGCTCTACGAGGATATCGCGCGCTTCGGCCACATCGCCACCGCCTACGCCTACCCGGTGAAGGTGAACGCCCGCTACGTGATGGACCCGTCGCCGACGCCGAAATTCGACAATCCGAAAATGGACAATTCTCCGGCCCTGCAGCTGTTCGGCGCCGGCCGCGAGAAGCGCATCTACGCGATCCCGCCGTATACGCAGGTGGTGTCGCTGGATTTCGAGGATCATCCGTTCACGCGCTACCGTTTTGACGCACCATGCGCGCTGTGCGGCGCCGAGGATGCCTATCTCGACGAGATCGTCATCGACGACCAGGGCGGCCGCATGTTCGTCTGCTCGGATACCGACTATTGCGAACGCCGTCAGGCGGCGGGTCATCGCGGCAGTGAGAGTGCGGCGCCACACAAGGAGCGCGCCCATGGCTGAAGCGCAAGGCACTGACGCGGCGCTGTTGGTCGCAAGCGGCCTGGGCAAGAGCTATGGCCGGCTGACGGCGTGCCAGGACGTCTCGTTCTCGCTTTATCCAGGCGAGGTGCTGGCGATCGTCGGCGAATCTGGTTCCGGCAAGACGACGCTGCTCCAGCTGCTGTCGGCGCAGCTTGCGCCGACCTCCGGCCGGGTCTCCTATCGCATGCGCGATGGTGTGTTGCGCGATCTCGCCGGCCTCGGTGAAGCCGAGCGGCGCTTCTTGTTTCGCACCGACTGGGGCTATGTGCACCAGGATCCGGCGCAGGGGCTGCGCATGGCGGTCTCGGCCGGCGCCAATGTCGGCGAGCGGCTGATGGCCGTCGGCTGGAACCATTACGGCCGGATCAGGCAGACGGCGTCATCCTGGCTCGAACGGGTCGAGATCGACACCGCCCGGATCGATGATGCGCCACGCACCTATTCCGGTGGAATGCGGCAGCGCCTGCAGATCGCACGCAACCTGGTCACCGAGCCGCGTCTGGTCTTCATGGACGAGCCGACCGGAGGGCTCGACGTGTCGGTGCAGGCGCGTCTGCTGGACCTGATGCGCAATCTCGTCAGCGAGCTTGGGCTTGCGGCGATCGTTGTGACGCACGATCTCGCCGTTGCGCGGCTGTTGTCGCATCGCGTGATGGTGATGAAGGGCGGCCGGGTGATCGAGACCGGCCTGACCGACCAGGTGCTGGACGATCCGCACGAGCCCTACACGCAATTGCTGGTCTCCTCAATACTGCCGCCATGAGAGCCGCGCCCATGACCACCATGATCGACATCGTCGACGCGCAAAAGAGTTTTGTCATGCATCTGCAGGGCGGCGTGAGGCTGCCGGTGGTGCGCGGCGTTTCCTTTCAGGTCAACGCGGGCGAGTGCGTCGTGCTGTCCGGGCCATCGGGCGCGGGAAAGTCGTCGATCCTGAAGATGATCTTTGGCAACTACCGCTGCGACGGCGGCGGAATCTTCGTCCGCCACGACGGGGTCCCGCAAAATATCGCGACGGCGGAGCCGCGACAGATCTTGAGCATCCGTCGTAACACGATCGGCTATGTCAGCCAGTTCTTGCGCGCGGTTCCGCGTGTTCCCACAATCGACGTTGTCGCCGAGCCGCTGGTGGCGACTGGGACTGTGCGGGATGCGGCGCGTGAGCGGGCCGGATGCCTGCTGAGCTGCCTCAATATCCGCGAGCGGCTATGGGGGCTTCCGCCATCGACCTTCTCGGGCGGCGAACAGCAGCGCGTCAACATCGCGCGCGGCTTCATCTCCGATCTGCCGGTGCTCCTGCTCGATGAGCCGACCGCCTCGCTCGACGCCGTCAACCGGGATGTCGTGATCCGCCTCATCGACGAGAAGAAGCGCGACGGCGTTGCCGTGGTCGCGATCGTCCATGATGACGAGGTCCGACGGATGATCGCCGACCGGGTGGTCGACGTGACAGTCTTCGCAGCCGCGGCCTAAGGGAAAGACAGCTTGCAATGACCTCGACCAAGTCCGAAACCGTGATCGCAAATGCGAGGGTCGCGCTCGCCGACCGGATCATCGATCGCGGCTGGGTCGCCATCGCGGACGGACGCATTGCCGATTTCGGTGAGGGTGACGCGCGCTTTGCCGGCGAGGATGCGCAAGGCGACCTCGTCATGCCCGGAATGATCGAGCTGCATACCGATCATCTCGAGTCCCACTATGTGCCGCGGCCAAAAGTGTTCTGGAATCCGATCGCGGCCGTGGTCTCCTATGATGGACAGCTCGCAACCTCGGGCATCACGACCGTCCTCGATTCGCTGCGGGTCTGGCGCGAGGACGGCGCCGAGGACGTCGATGGCCGGGCCGGGGTGCTGGCCACAGCCATCACCTCGGCGCGCGAGGCCGATCTGCTGCGCGCCGACCACTTCCTGCATCTGCGCTGCGAGCTTCCGATGCCTGACGTGGTCGAGGAAGCCATGGAGCTGGTCGAGCGACCCGATGTGCGGCTGATGTCGTTGATGGATCACACGCCGGGGCAGCGCCAGTTCCGCGATGAGGGCAAGCTGCGCGACTATTATCGCGGAAAGGCCGGTGGCATGACCGACGCGGAGCTCGATGTCCTGTTCGGGCGGCGCGTGGAATATCAGAAGGCCTACGCAGCGGACAACATGCGGCGCATCGTGGCGCTGGCCCATCAACATGCCATCCCGCTTGCTAGCCACGACGACACGACCGAGGAAAATGTCACGGATGCCATTCGCGACCGCGTGTCGGTTGCGGAGTTCCCGACCACGCTGGAAGCCGCGCAGGCGCTGCACGGGGCGGGGATCAGCATTCTGATGGGGGCACCGAACGTGGTGCGCGGTGGTTCGCATTCCGGCAACATCGCCGCTATCGACCTTGCCCGTGAGGGCCTGCTCGACATTCTCTCGTCCGACTACGTTCCGTCGAGCTTGTTGATGGCTGCGTTGCAGTTGCCCGAGCAGGCTCCCGCGATTGACCTTGCGTCGGCCATTCGGACCGTGACCAAGACGCCCGCCGAGGCGGTCGGCCTTGCCGACCGCGGCGAAATCGCGATCGGCAGGCGCGCCGACCTGATCCGCGTCCACATCGCCCATAGCGTGCCCGTCGTGCGCAGCGTCTGGCGCGAGGGGCGTCGCGTGGCGTGAGCGAGCTACCCACCATCGCCTCGCCTCACGCGGCCGGGATCGGGCCGGGCCGGCTCGTCCTCGTGGTCGGCCCGAGTGGCGCCGGCAAGGATACCTTGCTCAATCTCGCGCGCGCGGCCTGTGCCGGCAACCGGAGCATCGTGTTTCCGCGGCGCCTGGTGACACGCGAGGCGTCCGCCTCGGAGGACAATGTCCAGCTTGATGACGAAGCCTTCGAACGACTGCTTGCCGAGGGTGCGCTCTCGGTTCACTGGGGCGCGCATGGTCATCGCTACGCCTTGCCGCGTAGCGTCGAGGATGAAGTCCGCGCGGGCCGTACCGTAGTTGCGAATGTCTCGCGCACGGTCGTCGACATACTGCGCCAAAACTATGTTGACGTCGTGGTGGTCGCGATATCGGCGCCGGCCGAGATTCTGGCGGAGCGTCTCGCCGCGCGCGCGCGCGGCACCGATGGTGCGATCGAACTGAGGCTCGCACGCGGCGTCGACGACCCGGTCGTAGCGGATATCACGATCGTGAATGTTGGCGATCCCGCGGCTCACGCCGAACGTCTGCTGCAGGCGATCACGGCACCAACGCGTCAAGGTGAACCAAAACCGCGATGAACACGAAAGGAAGACCGTGCCGATCATCGAAACCGTCGAACAGCTCGAGGCGATCTACGGCCACGCCAACGAGGCCTCGACCGTCAAGGTCGCCGACCGGGTGACGCCGCTCTATCGCGTCTTGATCGAGAAATCGCCGTTCGTGGCGCTCGCGACATCGGGCCCGGAGGGCCTCGATTGTTCGCCGCGCGGCGACTTGCCTGGATTTGTCCGCATCCACGACGACAAGACGCTGATGATGCCGGACCGGCGCGGCAACAACCGGATCGATTCGCTGCGCAACATCGTGCGCGATCCCCGCGTCGCATTGTTGTTTCTGATCCCGGGTTCGGGCAGCACCTTGCGCATCAACGGAAACGCAAAGGTGTCGACCGACGTCGATCTGCTTACGTCGTTCGCCGTCGAGGACAAGGTGCCACGCAGCGTCGTGGTCATGACGGTGCACGAGATCTACTTTCAGTGCGCGCGCGCCATCGTCCGCTCCGACCTCTGGAACCCCGACAAGCGCGTCGATTCGAAAAACCTTCCGACACCCGGTCAGATTCTTGCCGACATGAGTGAGCGCCGCGTCGGCGGCGAGGACTATGACCGCGCCTGGCCGGAGCGGGCGCGGAAATCGCTGTGGTGAGGGTACACGCGAATGTGTTCAGGCCACCAGATCGAGCAGGCTCGACGAGCCCCTGATCAGGACCTTTCGTCCCAATGTCGTCAGCACCGCTGCGCCGTCGATCTCGTCGGCCAAACGAAGCTGAAGCAGTTGTTGAACCGCTGAATCGCGCAGGCCGCGACGCTCGGACACGGGCCTGCGAATCGCCTTCAGCGCCTCCCATTGATCGGGGGTGAGATCGTAGTCAAGTTCCGCCGTCATGCCGCCTCGTGACGTCTGATTCGCCTGATCCTGCCGCGTTCTTACGCAGCCAGCGTGAACTGCATGCGACCATAATGAGTCTGCTTTTCGACCTCGCGAATGCGTTATTGCAAGGCAACAAATACCGGGAACAGTTACGAGATTGTCATATATCCATGGTCAAAGAAGTTCCTCGTTCCGACTCGACCGTCGCGGTCGCCGGATCATTCACTGGGATGGACAAGCGCCTGAGACTCACTGCTCTGCGAAAGCTGCTTGGTCGCGGCGCCCGATGGAAGGGCCTGGGCGGTGTCGTTGTCAGCGTGGCGATCGCGACGGGCGCGCTGCTTGCGTTGCGGCATGCGCTGCGAAACGTCGACTACGACCAGGTCTTCTCGGTGATCCACGAAACCGATGTCAGCGTGATCGCGCTCGCTCTGATGCTGGTCACGGCCTCGTATGCCAGCATCACGCTCTATGACTGGCTGGCGCTTCACACCATGGGACGCAAGGACGTTCCCTATCGGATCGCGGCGCTCGCGAGTTTTACCAGCTATCCCATCGCTCACGGCATCGGCGCGGTCGCACTGATCTCGCCGGTGATCCGCTATCGCATTTATGCCGGCAATGGTCTCGGCCCGATGGGCATTGCAAACATCTGTTTTCTCACCGGCCTCACCTTCTGGCTGGGCAACATGACGGCGCTCGGCTTCTGCCTGCTCTATGAGCCGACGGCCGTCGGCGTGATCGATCATCTGTCGCCGGCGACCAATCGGCTGCTGGCGCTGGCCTTGTTGTGCTGCGTTGTCGCGTTTCTCGCCTGGAGCTGGTTTCGTCCACGGAGCCTCGGCAGGACTCCGTACCTGGTCAAGCTGCCGTCCGGCCCCCTGGTGCTGCTGCAGATCGTGATCGGGCTGCTCGACCTCACCGCGGCCGCGCTCGCCATGTACATGCTGGTCCCGGCTGGTCTGGACATCGGGGTATTCCGCGTCATCGCGGTTTTCATCGCGGCAACGCTGCTCGGCTTCGCAAGCCACGCGCCAGCCGGATTGGGCGTGTTCGACGCAACGATTCTGATCGGGCTCGGCAGCGGGGATCGGGAGCAGTTGCTGGCCGCGCTGTTGATGTTCCGCTTTCTTTATCACCTCGTGCCGCTGATGATCGCGCTGGCGCTGTTCGGCGGCGTCGAAGCATGGCGATCTTTGCGGGCAAGGAGCGGCGCGGCCGCCTTGGTCTCAGACCGGCGAATTGAGTTTCAGACCGATCATGCCGGCAACAATCAGGGTCAGGCAGAGGAGTCGGATGGGGTCGGCCGACTCGCTGTACAGGAGCATGCCGACGAGAATGCTGCCAACGGCACCAATGCCGGTCCACACCGCGTAAGCCGTACCAAACGGCAGTGACCGCAGCGCGATCGCCATCAGAGCGAAGCTGAAGCCGATCGCAACGACAGTGGCAAGCGTCGGCCAGAATCGCGTCAGCCCATCCGAATGCTTCAGGCCGAGCGCCCAGGCCACCTCGAGCAGGCCGGCCGCGAGCAGCGCAATCCAGCCCGTCACGGCGCCGAGCTTTCGAGACAATGGGCCGCCATTCATTCGCCTCTCAAGGGAGAGTTAAGCGTTTCCTCCTTGCAATGTTCGCGCGACACGCATGTGACACGGTGCCGGGTCGTTTTTGATGATCGGCAATCGGTTGTCGCAATATTGCAGTGCGACGGCGATATCCTGGTTGGATGCCTAATTCGAGTCGCGGATGAAAGCGCTGATGCCTGCCGGTGCGAAGTTATTTCGCTTCTTGCGATTCAAGATTTGCCTTGAATTTTTGCGCGGAATGCCGCAGCGCACTATACGACAAGAGGAAGAAAACCCGTTGCGACTCTGCTAAGCTTAAGCTGCGATTTTGCTTCACACAGCGGAGTGGAGGCATGGACAAGCTCGTAGAGATTCGCAGTCAGGAATTTCTATGCCGGGAGCGTGCCGCGTTTGATTCCGAGCGCAAGGCGTTTTGGCTGGCGCAGGCCGAGGAGTGGGAGCAGCGCGCGCTGCACGAGATCGCGTTTCACTTCCGGGAATGCAATTTGGGTCCCGAGGCCGGCCACTCGACCAGGCAATAGGGCGCTTTGTATTTCACAGCTCGAAATGACCCGCGGCCGTCCGCACCATCGGTGGTTCGGGATGACGGTAGTCGGTCAAGGAAACGAATTTCAGCAGATGCAGTCACCGCGCGCGTTTCAATGGCGCGGTTTTTTCAGCGTCTGCCTGATTTCGGCGCCGCAATCGAAACATTCATAGACGAAGTCGATCTCGGACGCGTTCCAGTGCGGCTCGATCTCGCGCACATACATGGGTAGCAGTCCCATGCAGCGCGGACAGATCTCGGGCGCCATCTTGGCGTCATGCTGGATGTCACGGTGCTGAATGAAGGCTGGCATGTCGGCTCTCCCTTGGCAGTGAAAAGCACGATGAATCACAACCACCGGATTAGATTAGCCGACGGTGCTCACTCCTGCGACTAACTCTTTCGAACGTAACGGGAACACGTCGGTATTGCTCGCCGAGTGTGACAATCGCGTCACATGCATGCTGGACGAGCGATTGCCTCACACGTTCGATACTTGGATGATCTGAACGGCCTAAGGGGACCTGCAATGAAAGTTTTTGTCGTTCTCGCGCATCCGGAGCACCAAAGCTTCAACGGCGCGATGTATCGCGTGGCGCTCGAGACGTTCACAGCCGAAGGGCACGAGGTGCGGACCTCGGATCTCTACGCGATGCAATTCAACCCGGTCTCCAGCCGACAGAATTTCATCAGCATCAGGGACGCGGACTATTTCAAGCCGCAGCTCGAGGAGAGGTACGCGACCGAGACTTATGGCTTCGCCGCCGACGTCGAAGCCGAGGTCCAGAAGCTCGAATGGTGCGATCTGATGATCTGGCAGTTTCCGCTGTGGTGGTTCGGCCTGCCCGGCATTCTCAAAGGCTGGGTCGATCGCGTGTTCGCGATGGGGCGCACCTATGGCGGGGAACGGCTCTATGCCAATGGCGTTTTCAGGGGCAAGCGCGCCATGCTGTCGCTCACGACCGGCGGACCGTCGCCGGCCTATGTGAAGGGCGGCTTCAACGGTGACATCGTCGCGATCCTGCGACCAGTCCAGCGTGGAATGTTGCAGTTCGTGGGTTTCGACGTCCTAACGCCGCACATTGCCTACGGACCGGTGCGGCTGGAACAGGGCCAGCGGGCCGAGATTCTCGCCGCCTATGCCGAGCGGCTGACGTCGATCGAGGGCGAAGCGCCGTTCGAGGTCGGACTCTACTGAATATGGCGCGCCCGCCGCTGATCTGTGCTACAACCGATTGCAAAAATCGGCCGGGACGGAATGACAAGGTCGGGAGTGATCGCAGGCGTGTTGGCTGCGCTGGTCGTTAGCGGCGCGGTGGCTATCTTTGCGGTCGTGTGGCGGCCAGCCATCGCCGCCGTTGATCCGGCGCAACAGACGTTTGCGAATGATCTGGTCAAGCGCGGCCGCGCGCTGGCTGCGATCGGCAATTGCAGCAATTGCCACACCGCGCCCGGTGCCAAGGACTTCGCTGGGGCCGTTGCGGTGCCGACGCCGTTCGGAACGGTGTTCTCATCCAACATCACGCCGGATGCCGAGACTGGAATCGGCAAGTGGTCGGAGGCCGCTTTCCGCCGCGCCATGCGTGATGGCGTCGATCGCGAGGGCCGGCATCTCTATCCGACCTTTCCGTATGATCATTTCACCAATGTCAGCGATGAGGACGATCGCGCCCTTTACGCGTACCTGATGACGCGCCAGCCGGTACAGGCGGCCGTGCCTGCGAACCGGCTGTCATTTCCATTCGATCAGCGGCCATTGATCGCGGGCTGGAAACTGCTGTTTCTGCGAAGCGAAACCTACCATCCGGATTCTTCGAAAAGCCCGGAGTGGAATCGCGGCGCTTATCTGGTCGAGGGTCTCGCGCATTGCGGCGCCTGCCATACGCCGCGCAATGCGCTTGGTGCCGAACGTGCCAGCGCGTCATTCTCGGGTGGCGATGTGGACAACTGGCGGGCGTACGCGATCAACGCCCGTTCGCCTTCGCCGGTGCCGTGGGATGCGGATGCGTTGTTTTCCTATTTGCGTGACGGCTGGCATCCCGACCACGGCACGGCGCGCGGGCCTATGGCGCAGGTGGTGGCCAATCTGGCATCGGTCGATCCGGACGATGTGCGTGCCATCGCCACCTATATGGCCGATGTATTTGGGCCGCCGGCAACCGATCGCCGCCATGATGCCAAGACCGTGCTGGCGGAAGTCAAGCCGATGGCAGACCGGACATCGGAAACGAACAAGGCCGGCGCATCGATCTACGCTTCGGCTTGCGCGAGCTGTCACGAGAGCGGCCGCGCGCTGCCGTATGGCGGCATCAATCTTGCGCTGAGCACGGCAATCAGCAGTCCCGATCCGCGCAATCTCGCCAATATCGTGCTGTCCGGCGTCTCGCCCAGGGAAGGCGAGCGCAGCCCGATCATGCCGGGCTTTGCCGGCAGCATGAACGACGATCAGGTCGTTGCCCTCGTGACCTATTTGCGGGCCCGCTTTAGCAACCAGGGCGCATGGACCGGCGTTGATCAGGTCGTGGCGGCGGCAAGGCGCACGCAGACGGCACAGCTTCGCATGCCCGCAGTCCCGCGCCAGCCACCGGCCGCCCCAGCCCAGCGAGACAAGCCATGATGACATTGAAGGTCAATGGTCGCGATCACCAGGTCGACGCGGAACCCGATACGCCGCTGCTCTATGTGCTGCGTGACGATCTGGCGCTCAATGCCGCAAAGTTCGGCTGCGGACTTGGCCAATGCGGTGCCTGCACGGTCATGGTCGACGGCAAGGCGGTGCTTTCCTGCGTGACGCCAATGGTTCTGCTCGAGGGCAAGCAGGTGACCACGCTCGAGGGCCTGGGCACAACAGCCGATCCGGCACCGATCCAGCGCGCGTTTATGGACGAGCAGGCCGCACAATGCGGCTATTGCATCGCGGGAATGATGATGCGGGCGCAGGCGCTGCTCATGCAAAATGCCAACCCGAGCGACGATGAGATCCGTAGCGAACTTCAGCCGCATCTATGCCGGTGCGGAACGCATATGCGCATCCTGCGCGCGATCCGTCGCGCCGCGGGATTGATGAACCGAGCCGATCTGTCCTCCGAGTCCGGAGCCGTCCGATGAACATGCTGGTTCTGGATCGCCGTCGCGTGCTGGCCGGCGCGGGGGCGCTGGTCGTCAGCTTCTCGCTGGGTCACGCCTTTGCGCAGGATCAGGCTGCGCCCGCACCGAGCCCGCCCGGCAGCTTGAAGACATCGCCTTTTCTGGACTCGTGGATCCGGATCGACGCCGATGGCAGCATCACGGTGTTCACCGGCAAGGCCGAACTCGGCCAGGGTTTCAAGACCGCGTTCCAGCAGGTCGCGGCCGAGGAGCTCGATGTCGCCTTTGCATCGCTGAAGGTCGTAACCGCCGATACCGCCCTGACCGCCAATGAAGGCTATACCGCCGGCAGCCATTCCATGCAGGACAGCGGCACGGCGATCCAGAATGCCGCCGCGCAGGCGCGCGGACTCCTGGTCGCGGAGGCTGCGCGACGTTTTGACCTGCCGGCCGATCAGCTGCGTACCGAGAACGGTCAGGTGGTAGCGCCCGATGGCCGGCGCGCCGGATATGGCGAGCTGGTTGCGGGCGATATCCTTCACGTCCAGGCGCAGGCCACGTCCTCCCTGAAGGATCCCGCGACGTTCAAGGTCATGGGCCAGTCGTTTCCGCGCGTCGATATCCCGGCCAAGGTCACGGGCGGTGCCGCCTATGTCCAGGACCTGCGCTTGCCCGGGATGATCCATGCGCGGGTCGTGCGGCCGCCGAGCTATGGCGCGGAGCTCGTCGAATGCGATGGCGCGGACATTGAAAAGCTGCCGGGCGTCGTCAGCGTCGTCAGAGACAGCAATTTCCTGGCCGTCGTGACCGAGAAGGAATACCAGTCGGTCAAGGCGATGCAGGCGCTGTCGGCGGTGGCCAAATGGAAGGAAACCACACGCCTGCCCGATCAGGATGATCTGCTCAAGGTGATCACCGGTCTGCCGTCGCAGGACCATGTAATCTTCGCGCGCAATAACGCTTCGGCCGTGGGCCAAACCACCGTCGAAGCGACCTATGTCAGGCCCTATCAATCACACGGATCAATCGGGCCGTCCTGCGCGGTCGCGCAGCTCGATGGCGACATGATGACGGTATGGACCCACACGCAGGGCGTCTATCCCGATCGCCAGGCGATCGCCGAAATGCTGCACATGCCGCCACCGAAAGTCCGCTGCATTCATGTCGAGGGTTCCGGCTGCTACGGCCATAACGGCGCGGACGACGCGGCGGCGGATGCGGCGCTGATCGCGCGCGCCGTGCCGGGACGGCCGGTGCGGGTGCAGTGGATGCGCGAGCAGGAGCATGCCTGGGAGCCGTTCGGGCCGGCGATGGTCACGCGGCTGAAGGCCTCGATCGACCGTGAGGGAAAGATCGCCGACTGGAATTTTGAAGTGTGGAGCAACACTCATTCGATGCGGCCGGGCGGCGCTGGATGCATGCTGGCCGCGCAGCACATGGCGCAGCCGTTCAAGGTGCCGCCACCAAAACCCCTTCCGCTGCCGGAGGGAGGCGGCGATCGCAACGCGATCCCTATCTACACCTTTCCCAATGCCCACGTCGTGCATCACTTCATTCCCGAAATGCCTTTGCGGATCTCGGCGATGCGCGCGCTCGGCGCCTATCACAATGTGTTTTCGATCGAAAGTTTCATGGACGAACTCGCGGCGGCGGCCGGGGCCGACCCGGTCGAACTCAGGCTCGGGCATCTGGATGATCCGCGCGGGCGCGACGTGATCGCAAAGGCCGCCCAGGAGTTCGGCTGGAGGCGGGATCAAAAGCCGACTCCCGGGCGCGGCTTTGGCTTTGCCTTCGCGCGCTACAAGAACCTTGCGGCCTATTGCGCCATTGCCAGCGAGGTGGAAGTCAACCGGGAGACGGGAAGGGCGCGCCTGATCCGCGCGGTGGCTGCGGTCGACAGCGGCCAGGTGGTCAATCCTGACGGACTGACCAACCAGATCGAGGGCGCGATCATGCAGTCGATGAGCTGGACGCTCTATGAAAGCGTGAGCTTCGACCAGAGGCGGATCACGAGCATCGACTGGCAGACCTACCCGATCCTGCGCTTCAGCGCGGTGCCGGACGACATCGCCGTGCACATCATCAACCGGCCCGGTCAGCCGTTCCTCGGCAGCGGCGAGACCGGACAAGGACCGGCTGCGGCCTCGATCGCAAATGCGATTGCCAATGCGACCGGCAAGCGGCTACGAAACCTGCCGCTGACGCGCAAGCGGATCAAGGATGCGATCGACGCCTGACCGAGATTTGACCTCGCATTGCCCGGCGACGTGTTAGTTCGCTACGCCAGTTTTCTTTCCAAGATCCCTTAAATCCAGGAGTTCTGTCATGACGCACGCGATCCGCTTCCACAAGACCGGCGGCCCCGATGTTCTCGTCTGGGAAGAGGTCACCCTCGGCAAGCCTGGTCCTGGAGAGGCGCGCATCCGCCACACCGCTGTCGGGCTCAACTTCGTCGACATCTACAACCGCTCGGGCCTCTATCCGGCACAACTGCCGAGCGGCCTCGGCAGCGAGGCGGCCGGCGTCGTCGAGGAGGTCGGTCCCGGCGTGACCGACCTGAAGCCGGGCGACCGCATCGTCTATGGCAGCGGGCCGATGGGCGCCTATTCCGAAGCCCGGCTGATTCCGGCCGATCGCCTGTTGAAGCTGCCGGACGGCATCGATGATCGCACGGCGGCGGCCATGATGCTGAAGGGG
>Ga0070709_10000483_pt1 | contig 23483 bp, 18 predicted proteins | sample LARL51metaG_FD_65449 | JGI IMG/M metagenome (GOLD analysis project Ga0070709, IMG submission 65449) | Corn, switchgrass and miscanthus rhizosphere microbial communities from Kellogg Biological Station, Michigan, USA - LAR L5-1 metaG | ecosystem: Host-associated > Plants > Roots > Rhizosphere ... | reverse complement strand
TGCGGCAGCCCGACATCACGCTGGAAACGGTCCGCTCCTCCCCCATGCTCTGGGATCCAGTGCGTTACGACGAGACATGCCCAAGCTCCGACGGGGCGTGCGCGGTGATCCTTGGGGACCGTGCCGCGGCGGAGGCCACTCAGGCCAGCGGCCGCCCGGTGGCCTGGATCCGGGCGACCGCGATGCGCACCGAGCCGACCATGTTCTCCGGCAAGGACCACGTCAATCCCCGGGCGGGCGCCGAGTGCGCCGCCGCGTTGTGGCGCGACGCGGGGATCACCAGCCCCATCGACGAGATCGACGTGGCCGAGATCTACGTGCCGTTCTCCTGGTTCGAGCCGATGTGGCTGGAGAACCTGGGCTTCGCCGGGCCCGGTGAGGGCTGGCGGCTGACCGAGGCCGGGGAGACCGCGATCGGCGGGCGGCTGCCGGTCAACCCGTCCGGCGGGGTGCTCTGCTCCAACCCGATCGGCGCCTCCGGGCTGCTGCGTTTCGCCGAGGCGGCGCTGCAGGTGATGGGCAAGGCGGGCGAGCACCAGGTGCCCGGGGCGCGCACCGCGCTCGGCCACGCCTACGGCGGCGGTTCGCAGTACTTCTCGATGTGGGTGGTGGCGGCCACCCCCGGCTAGGGGCGCCCGCCACCACCGAACTTGTCAGCCGTTCTTCGCGGTCGGCAGCGTCACCTCCCAGATACCGCGGCCGAACGTGCCGGCCAGCAGCTTGGTGTCCGGGCCGTTGATCTTCAGGTCCATGTCCGGGGTGGCCGGCAGGCCGGCGCCCACCCGGAACCATTGCAGCGGCGTCGGCGGCGCGTGCCCGCCACCGGCCGGCGGAACCCTGGCCCAGAACACGCCGAGGTCGGTGGCCACGTAGATGGCGCTGCTCTTGGCGTCGAAGACGACGTCCTCGATCGGCGCGTTCGGCAGGATGCCGCTCACGCTGGTCCAGGTCGCACCGCCGTTGGTGGTCTCGTACAGGTGCGAGCCGTCATCGCCGGTGCGGAACCCGGAGAACGCGACCCAGGCCCGGTTCGCGTTCCCTGGGTCAACCGCGATCGAGTTCACCCAGAGCTGGGGCAGCCCGGTTTGCTGCGTCCAGGTCTGGCCGGCGTCGGTTGTCTTCCACAGGTAGCCGGTGTCGGTGCCGACGTACAGCGTGCTCGCGTACCCGTTCGGGTCGGGATTGGTCGCCGCCGACGCGATCGCCGAGATTGTCGCGTAGGTGTTGGCGTAGACCGGGTCCTGTTCCTCCTCGGCGGGTGGCGGGCCGGGCAGGTCGTTCGGATCCGAGGGGCTGATCTGCGTCCACGTCGCGCCATGGTCGGTAGACCGGGCGAGCACGTTCCCGCCGAGGTAGAGCACGGACGGGTTGGTGGGGTCGATCACCAACGGGGCGTCGGCCGTGAACCGCGTCGCGGTAGCCAGGTGGCGGCCGAACCGCAGCGTGGTCTGGGTGCCGTCGCTGTTGTCCTGGACGCCGCCGCAGTTCCCGTTCTGCGAGCACTGGTAGTAGACCTTGTCGTTGGTCTGGTCGATCGCGACGTAGTGGCCGTCACCGCCACCGTAGGCGTTGAACTGGCTGGTGTCGGTCGGCGACGGGTTGGCCGCCGTCCACGTCCGCACGCTGCCGTTGTCCTGCATGCCGGTGGCCAGCCGGTTGTCGTTATCCGCGGCGACCGCGATGTGGTAGGTCTGGTTCCACGGCTCGTAGGCCGCATGCACCCAGGACGAGTTGGTGGTGCCGTCGCTGTCGGTGTGGTAGATGCCGCCGTCATTGCCGAGGTAGATCCGCTCGGCCGACTGATCGGCCGCGTTGACCGTGCTCGGGTCCCAGGCCATCGTGTGCTGGTCGGCGTGCACGCCGTTGATGCTGGTCCAGGTCTGCCCGCCGTCGAACGATTGGCGCAGGCTGACGTCGGCCACGAAGACGTGGTTCTCGTTGCCGGGATCGACCCAGATGCGGCCGAACCACCACTGGTACTCGCTCTCGTTGTTGGCGTGCCCGGCGGTCTGGAACGAGTCGCCTCCGTCGTTGGAAACGAAGAACCCCTTGTCGAATCCGTTGGTGTCACCGCTGACGACGTAAACCCGGTTCGGGTCAGTCGGCGCGATTGCGATGCCGATCCGGCCGAGGCTCGCGTCCGAAGTCAGCCCGGTCTGGGCGCGGTCATAGCTGGGCAGCGGCGTGGTGATGTTCTGCAGCCGGGTCCAGGTGGCCCCGTCGTCGTCGGAGCGGTACAGGCCCGAGCCGACGCCGCCGTACGTCCGCGCCGCCGGGTCGCGGTGGTGATCCCACAATGCCGCGTAGACGCGGCTGGGGTTGGCGGGGTCGAGGGCGATGTCGATGCCGCCGGTGGTGTCGTTGGGCGGTGCCAGCGCGAGCTGCCAGGTCTGGCCGCCGTCGGTGGTGTGGTAGATGCCGCGCTGCGGGGATGACGTGTAGATCGAGCCCGCCGCCGCGACCCAGACCTCGCTGGCGTTGTCGGGGTTGACCACGATCCGGCCGATCGCGGCGCTGCCGGTCAGCCCCACGTTCTGCCAGGTCTTCCCACCGTCGGTGGACTTGTAGACGCCATTGCCGAAGTAGGTCATGCCGCCGCCGGCCGGGTTCGCCTCGCCGGTCCCCGCCCACAGGGTGCCGTCGGGGCCCATGGCGAGCGCGCCCATCGTCTGGGTGTTGTCCGACGGCCAGACCGAGGTGAACGTCATGCCCTCGTCGGTGCTCTTCCAGATGCCGCCGCCGGCCGCCGCCACATAGATCGTTGTCGGGTTCGTGGGGTCAACCACGAGGTCGACTACCCGGCCGCCGACGTTCGTCGGGCCGATCGGCTGCCAGGGCGTCTTATCCGGGGCAGGGATCGCATTGGCTTGCTGCGTTGCCTGCTGCAGTTCGGCCATGGTGATCGGCTGAAACGAGCTTTCCTTCGCGTAGTAGGAGGTCCATGGTCCCTCCGGGCCCCCGTCGTCGTCGCCGCAGTCGTCGCCGCAGTCGTCGCCGGTATCGGCCCGGGCGATGGACATGCCGAGGTGGCTGAAAGGCCCGGCGGTGAGGTTTGAGACGCCGAATCCGGCCGCTGTCGTGACGAGCAGACCAGCCGCTACCAGGAACGGAATGTACTTCCTACTACCTAGCGTCAATCGTCGCAACGTAACGTGCTCCTTCCTGGGCACAACACCGCCCGCGGGCAACTGCGGGCCCGGAAGGGCGGGTCCCGCAGCGCCTACGGACGGTCCCAGGACGATCGTCCGGCGCACGCCACGCCCTGTCATCGGGCAAATGTCGCGACTGTCCACCGGCTGAATTAGGCAAATGCCGGCTTGGGCGGGTGCGGTCGCGTCGGACGCCTGCCTCGCTGACGGCGGGCGTAGGAGGAGGCCCACCGGGAGCGGCCGGGGTAACGCCGGCGGCGAGGACAGCGGTACTACGAGTGGAACTCTCGGGTCAATCCCGGTTCAACCGTGCTGATGGGGGCCGCTGGACAGGGAGGAATGTTCTGGTGTCGCCCGCCACGCTTCAAGAGCTGGTCGAGGACCTGGCTCAGCAGCTGCACGCCCCGGCGCTGATCGAGGACGACGAGCTGCGGATGGTTGCCTACTCAACCCACGACGTGCCCATCGACGACATCCGCCGCGACTCGATCCTGGTCAAGCACGCACCCGCCGCCGTCTCCGGCTGGTTACGGCGGTTCGGCCTGGAGGCCGCGGCCGGCCCGGTGCGCATCCCCGGCGACCAGGACCACGGCATTCTGGGCCGGCTCTGCGTGCCGGTGAGCTACCGCGGCGCGCGGCTCGGCTATCTGTGGCTGATCGACGATGACGGGCGGCTCGGCAGCACCCAGGTACGGACCGCCGCGCTCGCCGCGGACCAGGCCGGCCTGCTGATGTTCGGCGACATGCTCGGCGAGCGGATGGCCAGCGGGGTGCTTGCCCACCTGCTCTCGCCCGTGGACGAACTGCGGGCCGACGCGATGCGCCACATCGATGACAGTGGCCTGCTCGGCCTGCGTGCGCCGGTGATCGCGGTAGTGGTGCGGACCGCCGGTGCGGCGGCACCGCTGCCACAGCCCGTGCTCGCGGAGAGCCTGCGGGACGTCACCCGGGGGCGGTCGGCGGGCACCGTCATCGGCCTGGCCAACCCCGATCATGGCGTGGTTGTCGCGAATGACCAGGGCGTCGCGGCCGGTAATGAACTGGCCGAGGCCGCCCGCGCCAGCCTGCTGGCACGCCTGCAGCCCGGCGGCAACGGGGTGTCGGTGGTGGCGGGCATCGGCGACCCGGCGATTCTCGCCGATGCCCGCGGCTCCTACCGCCAGGCCAAGCAGGCCGCACGGGTCGCCGCGACGATCGGGCGGGCCGGCCCGGTCGCCCGCTGGCAGGATCTCGGCGTGTACCGCACCCTGGCCCAGCTTCCCGCCGACGCCGAGGCCGCGGCCAGCCTCGACCCGCGCCTCACCATCCTGCTCGACCAGGCCGGCGGCCCGGTGATCACGACCCTGGAGACCTACCTCGACCTGGCCGGCGATGCGAAGGCGAGCGCCGAGCGGCTCAGCCTGCACCGCGGCACGCTGTACTACCGGCTGCAGAAGGCGGAACGAATAGCCGGGGTCGACCTGCGGAGCGGGTGTGACAGGCTGGCCCTCCATCTCGGCTTCAAGCTTGCCCGGCTCATCGGGCTGTACCCGAAACAGGCCCACGGGACGGCCGCGGGGCCGTGAGCTGATCTCCCGCCTCAGCGTGACACGCGCTAGCGGTAGCTGACCGGGAGTGCCTTGATCCCGTTGAGCCAGCCGGAGCGCAGCCGCTCCGCCTCCCCGGCCAGCCGGATGCCCGGCATGCCGTCGGCGATCGCATTGAAGATCAGCTCGATCTCCAGCCGGGCCAGGTTCGCGCCGAGGCAGTAGTGCGTCCCGGTGCCGCCGAAACCCAGGTGCGGGTTGGGGTCGCGCAGGATGTCGAACCGCTCCGGGGCGTCGAACACGTCCTCGTCGAAGTTGGCCGACCGGTAGAACAGGCCGACCCGCTGGCCCTCCTTGATCTGCTGGCCGCCGAGCGTGGTATCGGCGAGCGCGGTGCGCTGGAACACCGTTACCGGGGTGGCCCAGCGGACGATCTCGTCCACCGCGGTCAGCGGCCGCTGGGCCTGGTACAGCTCCCACTGATCGGGGTGGTCCAGGAAGGCCAGCATTCCGTGCGAGATCGCGTTGCGGGTGGTCTCGTTGCCGGCCACGGCCAGCAGGATCACGAAGAAGCCGAACTCGTCCGAGGTCAGTTCACCGCCGTCAAGTTCGGCGTTGACCAGCTTGGTGACGATGTCGTCGCGCGGGCAGGCCCGCCGGTCCTCGGCCATGACCATGGCGTAGCCGACGAGTTCCGCGGCGGCGGCCTGGCTGTCGCCGCCGTAGTCCGGGTCGTCGTACCCGATCATCTCGTTCGACCAGGCGAAGATCTTGCCCCGGTCAGCCTGCGGTATGCCGAGCAGGTCGGCGATGGCCTGCAGCGGCAGTTCGGCGGCCACGTCGGTGACGAAGTCGCCGGTGCCCTCGTCCAGTGCCGCCCGTACGATCATCCCGGCCCGGGCGGTCAGGGTCTCCCGCAGCCTGCTGATCGCTCGCGGGGTGAAGCCACGGGACACAATCGCCCGCACCTTGGTGTGCAGCGGCGGGTCGAGGTTGAGCATGATGAGCCGCTGCATCTCCAGCGACTCCTCGGTGACCGGTTGCCCGTGCCGGATGATCGCGGTCTTCTTCTGGCTGGACCACAGCTCGCTGTCCCGGGAGACCTCCAGCACGTCCGCGTGCTTGGTGACGACCCAGTACCCCTCGTCGTCGAATCCGGAAGCGCCGCGCCGCTGCGGGTTCCACCACACCGGCGCGGTACGGCGAAGCTCGGCGAACTCGTCCGTGGGCATCCGGTGGACGTAGAGGTCGGGATCGGTGAAGTCGAAGCCCTCTGGGATGTTCGGCCCGGTCATCGCTGCCTCCAGAGTGCCTCCGCTGGAACGCGTTCTACCCGATTCAACCATGCCACCGGATCCGCGGGAATGCCTACTCTCGCCGGAATAAGAACGTGTTCTAGTATGAGATCGGGCTTGACAAGGGCAGGAGCTGAGGTGGGAACAGCGGTCATCGCCGGAGCGGTGCGCACACCGATCGGCAAGCGAGGCGGGGTGCTGTCCGGTCTGCACGCCGCGGAGATCCTCGGCTCCGCGCAGACCGCGCTGCTTGACCGGGCCGGTATCGACCCGGGACTGGTCGAGCAGGTCGCGGGCGGCTGCGTCACCCAGGCGGGCGAGCAGGCGGGCAACATCACCAGGACCGCCTGGCTGCACGCCGGGCTGCCGCAGCAGACCGGCTGCTTCACCGTGGATGCCCAGTGCGGCTCGGCGCAGCAGGCCATGCACCTGATCGCCGGGCTCATCGCGGCCGGGGCCATCGACGCCGGGGTCGCCTGCGGGATCGAGGCGATGAGCCGGATACCGCTGGGGTCCAACCGCGGCACCGACTGCGGCACCCCCCGCCCGCCCACCTGGGACATCGACCTGCCAAACCAGTACGTCGCCGCGGAACGGATCGCCAAGCGGCGCGGGCTGACCCGCGCCGAGGTCGATGCGTTTGGCCTGCGGTCCCAGCAGGCGGCTCAGGCCGCGTGGGCGCAGGGCCGGTTCGACCGCGAGGTGGTGCCGGTCAAGGCGCCGGTCCTGGACGCCGAGGGGCAGCCGACCGGCGAGACCCGGACCGTGGACCGGGACGAGGGCCTCCGGGAGACCAGCATGGAGGCGCTGGCCCGGCTCCGGCCGGTGCTTGAGGACGGCCTGCACACGGCCGGCACGTCCTCGCAGATCTCCGACGGCGCGGCCGCCGTGCTGCTGGTGGACGCTGGCCGGGCCCGGGCGCTCGGCCTGACGCCGCGCGCCAGGATCGTCGCCCAGTGCCTGGTAGGCGATGAGCCGTACTACCACCTGGACGGGCCGATCGCGGCGACCGAGCGGGTGCTCGAACGCAGCGGCATGAAGCTCGGTGACATCGACCTGTTCGAGGTCAACGAGGCCTTCGCGTCGGTGGTGCTGTCCTGGCAGAGCGTGCACCAGCCGGACCCGGATCTGGTCAACGTCAACGGCGGCTCGATCGCGCTCGGTCACCCGGTGGGCAGCACGGGGGCCCGCTTGATCACCACCGCTCTGCACGAACTGGAGCGGCGGGACGCATCCACCGCGCTGGTCAGCATGTGCGCCGGCGGCGCTATGTCCACCGCCACCATCATCGAGCGCATCTGAGCGACGGCCCGGCCCTGGCTGGCTGGATTCCTGCTCGCCTGCCCTTGCCCACGGCTAGCTGGAAGCCCGGCCGACGCCTCTGTGAACTCGGACGGAACGGTCGATCAACTCGCGGAGCGCGCTGGTCTCCACATCGTCGAGGTGCTTGAGGTACAGGCAGCCCTTTCCGGTCTTGTGCCGGCCCAGGCGTGCGAGCACCGGCCGGTACCGCTCCTCGAACCCGCCGACCAAGTAGACGACCAGGTGCTGGCTGCGAGGCGAGAAGCTGGCCAGCGCCGAGTCGCCCTCCCGGCCGCTGGCGTAACGGTAGTGGTAGCTGCCGAAACCGACGATGCTGGTCCCCCACATCGCCGGCGGTTCACCCGTGATCTCCTGCATCATCGCGCATAGCCGGCGCGCGTCCTCGCGCCGTCGCCCATCAGGGATCTGGGCCAGGAACTCCGCTACCGGTGCATCGGTCCGGCGCATCGCCGGAGCCTTCTTGACCGCCATGCCCTCATGCTCACACAGCCGCTCTGGGTTGCCGGCTGCCCGGCAACCAGAACCGCCCTGTCTCAGTGCTCGCCGTGGTGGTAGACGCCGAACACGTTCCCGGCCGGGTCGCGGAGCGCGCCGGTCTGCATGTGGTCGTCCACATCCATCGGGCCGTAGATCCGGGAGCCGCCGAGCGCTTCGGCCTTGGCCAGGGTCTGCCCGACGTCCGGGACGCTGGCGTAGATCGTGGCCCAGTGGGATTCCGTGCCGGAGCCGAGGCCGCCCTGGATGCCACGCCCGGCGCCGGTCTCGGCCATGCCGTAGCTGGGCGGGGTACCGGCGTCGCCGCCACCGATCGTCCAGCCGAACAGGTCCGCGTAGAACCGCTGCGTCCGGCCGGAGTCGGAGCCGAGCACCTCGAACCAGTCGACCGGCTCACCGCTCCCCTCCGACGGGCCTGGCGCCTCGTCCTGTGCCGAGTCCGCCGCCTTGACCAGCCCGACCAGCAGGCCGTCCGGGTCGTTGAACATGGCAATGGTCACCGCGCCGCCGAAGTCGGTGACCGGCATGGCCGTCTTCGCGCCCAGCGATTCGGCCTTGTCCAGCACCGCCTGGAGGTCGTCGGCCTCGACGTAGAAGGTGGACCAGGGCTCACCCGTCTGGCTCTTGCCGATGCCGCCGTTGATTCCCCCGCCGCCGTTGGTGTCGATCAGCGTGTAGCCGCCGCCCTGGAAGGGCTGCAGCTTCCAGCCGAACAGTTCCCCGTAGAAGGCGACCAGCGGGACGTCGTCCGGCCCGCCGATCTCGAAGTGCACTACCGCGTTGCCCATTGAAGACTCCCTCGTCGTCCGGCCACCGCCCTGACCTGGCTATTCTCCGTGCCCGGCGGCCCGGTCACCCCGACCGGGTCACACCCCGCCGACGCTAGTGGCCGGGTCGGACATTCTCCGCCGCGCCGAACGCGGCCGCCCCAGGCGCGCGCCACCGGGGGCGGCGAGGGGTCAGGGGGTACTCGGCGGTGGTGGCTCGTCCGGGCCCCGGTACGGCGGGGGAGCCGGAGGGGGCTCCATCGGACCTGGTTGCGTGGGGTACGGCGTCGTCGAACCCGGCGGCGGAGGGCCCGGTGCCTCAGGGCCCGGTGGCATGGGGCCTGGTGGTGGCGGGGGTGGTGGCGGTGGCGCGGAGCCCGCCGGCGGCGGGCCGGGTGCGGCCCCTGGCACCGTGGGGTACGGGGGCTCCCAGACCGTGGCACCCTCCGGGCCGGTGACGGTGTACGGCTGCCCGGCGTGGGCGGCGATCAGGCGGTAGTAGATGAGCGTGGCCACTAGCGCCAGGAACGGCGCGATCAGGGTGCCGGCCACGACGTTGTTCACGAAGCTGCGCAGGAACTGCGGCAGGACCAGGAGGATCAGGCTGAGGATGATGCTGAACGCGATCAGGATCAGGAACACCAGGACGTAGGTGCCGAACACCCGCCACGCGTAACCACGCACGGTCCGCCAGCTGTTGCCGAACGCCTCGAATACCCCCGACCCCGCGAGCACGATGAAGGGAACGATCAGGCTCCAGAACGTCAGCAGGACAAGGCCGGGCACGATGAGCAGGACCAAGCCGATCGTGATGCCGATAGCGGCCAGGAGCGATGCCCCGATGACCGGCAGGAGGAAAGGCAGCGCGGCCTGCACCGTCTGGGACAGGTCCAGGTCGACCCGCCCGTCGCGGACATCCTGGACCGCTTTGATCAGCGATGCCTGGAGTACATAGGTGGCCGCAAGGCTGACGACGGCCCCGAGGATCGCGCCAACGACACCGGCGAGCGACAGCAGGGCGACGATGATCGCAGTGATCACGTAGATCACGAAGGAGATCAGCAGGAAGTGGCCCGCGAACCGCCGATACAGCGCCCAGGCCTCGGTTAGTACGCCAGTAAGCGGACTCATAGCTTGATCGTAGAGCAGCCCTGCCCGGCGAGACATGACGATTCGCCGGCCGCTTGTTGTGCGGCTCTTGGCACAGAATTGGTGACTAGCTGACGAACCGGCCCGGGAACTTGCCGGCCCCCAGGTGAGAATCCGGCCAGACAAGGACGCCGTTCACGAAGACGTGCGCCACGCCGGTCGCCAACTCGCGCGGGCGGCCGTAGGTCGAGCGGGCTGCCGGGCCGGCCGCACCGATGACGCACAGGTCGGCGGCCATCCCCACGGCGATCCGGCCCCGGTCGCGCAGGCCGTAGACGTCCGCCGCGTTGGCGGCCAGATGCCGGGCCAGTTGCTGGTACCCGGTCTCGGGCCCGGCGCCAAGGTAGTGCCCGGCGAGCCGGGCGAACGCGCCATAGCCGCGCGGGTGCGGGTGCTGGCCCTGGTAGATCCCGTCGGAACCGGCGCAGTGCCGGTCGTGGGAGCAGATCCAGGCAAGCTGATCGCCGGTGAGGCCGGGCCGGTCCAGGTGAGCGCCGACGCCGAGGTCCGCCGCTACCAGCAGATCGAGCACCCACTCCCCCGGTGGCCGCGCCTGTCGCGCCGCCGCCTGCGCCACCGAAAGCCCCGCGGCCCAGGCCAGGTCACCGGGCACGGCGCCCAGGTAGACGTTGCGCAGGTACGGCTCGCTGAGCTTCGCGCCAGCGAGCAGGGCGGCCCGATGCCTCGGCTCGGTGAGCGCGGCCAGGGTGCGGTCCGGGCCACCGGCCTGCACCTCGGCCGGGAGCAGCAACTGCGCCAGGATCGTGCTGGACCTCCGGTAGCAGTACATGTCGAAGGTGACCGCCACCCCAGCCTCATCGGCGGCGGTGAGCGCGGCCTGGATGCCGGCCGGCTCCCCCCACAGGTGACTGGCGTGCACCCGCACCCCGGCACCCGCCCCGACCGCCGCGAGTTCGTCCAGCCCGGCCCGGACGTCCGGGCCGTAGCCACGCAGGTGTGACACGTACGGCCGGCCCGCCCCGGCCAGCGGCCGCGCCACCTCGGCCACCTCGCGGGCCGCCCCGAACCGGCTCGGCAGGTAATCGAGCCCGCTGGACAAGCCCACCGCGCCCGCGGCCAGCCCGTCCTCCACCTCACGCCGCGCCGCCGCCCGCTGCGCCCCGGTCAGCGGCCCGGCAGCCATCCCGGCGACGTTGTGCCTGATGGTTCCCTGCGAGGCGAGCACGGCCACGTTCTGCACAAGACGGCCGGCCACCGCCCGCGCGAAGTCGGCGACGCCGAAGTCCCGCGCCGGTTCCAGTGCCCCGTTGACCGGGGCGAAGTACCTGTTCAGGTACTGCACCGTGGCCGCGTTGGCCCCGATCCACGATTGCCCGTCCTGGCCCACGACCAGAGTTGTCACGCCCTGCGCGAGGGCGCCCTCCAGCCGCCCGGAGGCCAGCAACGGCCCCTCCGCGTGCGCGTGGGCGTCGATGAACCCCGGGCACACCACGCTGCCCGGGGCCAGGCCGATCACCTCACACTCGCCCGGCGGCACCTCGACGTGCCCGACGGCGGTGATCACCGGCCCCTCGATCAGCACGTCCGCCGGCTGCACGGTTGTCCCAACGCCGTCGGCGACCACTCCGCCGCGGAGCAGAACGCGAGGGTTCACCGGGCTATCCCCCATCCATCGCTGACGGCCGGCCACGGGCTGCGTATGGCAAGAAATCTAGCCGCGGCTACGCGAACGCCAGCGACGGCCAGCACGCGGTTGCCAGCGACCGCGGCAGGCGGCATCGTGTCCGGCGTGTCCTACGAATTGCGCGCGCTGGCCGGGTCCCATGCGGTGGTGGCTCAGGCCGCGGGCGTGGCGGGCGCCGCGCAGGTGGAACTGCCCCGGGGTTACGGCCTGGTCCTCGTCACCCCAGCGGTGCTGGACCGCCTCGGCGGCGGCGCGGGAAACACGTTCGGCACCACGTTCTGGTATCTGTCCGCGGGCGTGGAGGCCCTCGCCCGCCGGGTCTCGCATGCCGGGCCGATCGCCTACCTCGAAGCTGAGATGTTCGGCGGAACCGGCACCCAGGCAACGGTCGTGTGGCTCAACGGCGAGGTCTGGCTGGGACCGGCCACGACCCAGTTCGGCTGGCCCCCACCTGACCGGGCCTCCAGCCCTCGCTGGGCCTTCAACCAGGCACTTCGCCAGCTCGGCGTGGCCCGCGGTGCGGCCTTCGACGAGTTCGAGGCCGCGGGCCTCGGCCGGCACCGGCACACCGAGGACTGGCTCGGACGGCATGTCTAGGGATGCTGGCTGCTGACCGAGATGACCTCGCCGGTCAGGTAGGAGGCGTAGTCGCTGGCGAGGAACGCGATCACGCTGGCGACCTCCCACGGCTCCGCCGCGCGGCCGAACGCCTCCCGGCCGGCCAGTTCGGCGAGCAGTTCCTCGCTGGTCACCTTGGCCAGGAACGGGTGCGCGGCCAGGCTCGGCGCCACGGCGTTGACCCGGATCCCGTGCCCGGCCACGTCCAGCGCCGCGCACCGGGTCAGCGCCATCACCCCGGCCTTGGCCGCCGCGTAGTGCGCCTGGCCCGGTTGCGCGCGCCAGCCGAGCACCGAGGCGTTGTTGACCACGGCGCCGCCGCGGCCCTGCGCGACAAGCTGGCGCAACGCGGCCCGGGTGCAGCGGAACGTGCCGTTCAGCGTCACGTCGAGCACCCGCGACCACTGCTCGTCGGTCATCTCCAGCACCGAACTCGTGCCGCCGAGCCCCGCATTGTTGACCACTACGTCGATCCGGCCGAAGTGCCGCACCGCCCCGTCGACAAGCGCCCCGACCTGCTCCTCCACGGTCACGTCGCACACCTGCGACCACACCCGTGCGCCGAACTCGTGTGCCAGTTCGCCGTGTGCCGCGGCGAGCCGCCGCTCGTGGGAGTCGCTGATGGCGACCTGGGCACCCTCGGCCAGGCAGCGGCGCACCACGGCCGAGCCGATGCCGGTGCCGGCCGCGGCGGTGACCACCACGACCTTGCCCGCGAGCAGGTCACGCCCGGCGGGCGGCCCCGGGGTCACGACCGGGCCTGGCGGGGCAGGCCGAGCGCCCGCTCGGCGATGATCGTGCGCTGGATCTCGTCGGACCCGCCGTAGATCGTGTCGGCGCGGCTGAACAGGAACAGCCGCTGCCAGTCGTCGAGGTCGTACGGCGCACCGCGGGCGACCATCGACGGCGCGCCCTGCACGTCCATGGCAAGCTCGCCGAGTTCCTGATGCCACCGCGACCAGAGCAGTTTCAGCTCCGACGGCCCGGTGCCGCCGGTGTCGCCGGACAGCGTGCGCAGCGCGTGCGCGCGCATCGCCTCCAGGCCGATCCACGCCCTGGCCAGCCTGTTCCGGATCACTGGGTCGCCGCTCGCCCCGGTCTGCCTGGCCAGCTCGACCAGCCGGTTCAGTTCGCGCTCGAACCCGACCTGCTGGCCCAGCGTGGCCACACCGCGCTCGATGGCCAGCGTGGCCCTTGCCACCCGCCAGCCGTCGCCGGGCTCGCCGACGACCAGGTCAGCGTCGGTGCGGGCGCCGTCGAAGAACACCTCGTTGAACTCCGACGTGCCGGTGAGCTGGCGGATCGGCCGGACCGTAACCCCCTGCTGCCGCATCGGGACCAGCAGGTACGACAGGCCCGCGCCGCGCTTGGACCCCGGCTCGGTGCGGGCCAGCACGAAACACCAGTCCGCCTCGACCGCCAGCGACGTCCAGACCTTCTGCCCGGTGATCACCCAGGTGTCCCCGTCGAGGCGGGCCATGGTCGACACCGCGGCCAGGTCGGAACCGGCGCCCGGCTCGGAGTAGCCCTGGCACCAGAGTTCCCGGACGGTCCTGATCGGCTCGAGGAACCTGCGCTGCTGCTCGGGCGTGCCGAACGCGATCAGCGTCGGCCCGAGCAGTTCCTCGCCCAGGTAACCGACCCGTGCGGGGGCACGGCTGCGCGCGTACTCCTCGTAGAAGATGACCTGCTGCGCCAGCGTGGCACCGCGGCCGCCGTGCTCGGGCGGCCAGCCGAGGCAGGTCCACCCCGCGTCCGCCAGATGCCGGTTCCAGGCCACCCGCTCGGCATGTGCCTCGTGTTCGCGCCCCGGGCCGCCCGCATCCCGCAGCGTGGCAAAACGGCCGGTGAGATTGGCGGCGAGCCATTCGCGGATAGCGCGGCGGAACGGTTCGTCCTGCGGGCTGGAGCGCAACCCGTGCCTCCCTGCGACGGACCCGCGGGCCCGCAGGGGGGGTTGCAGGCCCGCGGGAGCTCCGTGGCTGGCCAGCAACTGCCCGCCGCGCGTAGGCTCAGCCTACCAAGCACTTGCTTCGTTGGAGGGCACCTGGGTGGAGCTCACCATCCCTGCCATGATCGCAAGCGCAGCGGGAAAGTTCGGCGACGGACCTGCCCTCGCCGAGCCGTGGGGCCCGCGAATCAGCTATCACCAGCTACTTCAGCAGACGACCACGGTCGCGCGGGCGCTTATCGCCGAGGGCGTGGCGCGCGGAGACCGGGTGGCAATTTGGTCTCCGAATACACACCACTGGGTTCTCGCCGCATTCGGCGCATTGTCCGCAGGCGCCATACTGGTTCCGGTCAGCACCCGGTTCACCGGGCCCGAGGCGCTCGACGTGATCACCCGCAGTGGCGCGTCCGTACTGATCGTCGCCGACCGGTTCCTCGGCACCGACCGATTCGCTGCGCTGCGTACCGCCGCTGCTGCCGAAGCGGCGGGCGCCGGCGCCGGTGCCGAAAATTACACGGCCGAACGACGCCCCGTGGCCGGCCAGCTTCCCGGGCAACTGCGGCTCGTGGTCCGCGTGCCGATGCCCGATGCCGTGCGGCCCGCGCCCTCGGGGGACGCGGAAGACGGGGTGATCGGCTGGGATGAGCTGCTCGACCGGGCGGCGGCCGTTCCTGCCAGCACGGCGGAGAAGCGCGCCTCGGCGGTGGATCCCGGGGACGTGAGCGACATCCTGTTCACCTCGGGCACCACCGGGCGCAGCAAGGGCGCGATGACCGCGCACCGGCAGTCGCTGGCCGTGGCCCGGGCGTGGGCCGAGTGCGGCGGTCTCACCAGCACGGACCGCTACCTGGTGGTCAACCCGTTCTTCCACAGCTTCGGTTACAAGGCCGGCATCCTGGCGTGCCTGGTCAGCGGCGCGACCCTGGTGCCGCAACTGGTGTACGACGCGGGGCGGGCCATGTCGCTGATCGCGTCCGAGCGGATCACCGTGCTGCCCGGGCCGCCCACGATCTACCAGACGATCCTCGACCACCCCGAACGGGACTCCCGCGACCTGTCCAGCCTGCGGCTCGCGGTCACCGGGGCGGCCACCGTGCCGGTCGCACTCATCGAGCGGATGCGCCGCGAGCTGACCTTCGAAGCCGTGCTCACCGCCTACGGGCTGACCGAGGCGGTGGTGGCGACGATGTGCCGCCCCGGCGACGACCCGCAGACCGTGGCCACCACCTCCGGCCGGGCCGCGGCCGGCTTCGAGGTGCGGATCGTCGGGCCGGACGGCGACGACGCCAAGCCCGGCGACCCGGGCGAGGTCCTGCTGCGCGGGCCGAACCTGATGCTCGGCTACCTGGACGACCCGGACGCGACCCGCGCCGCCATCGACGCCGACGGCTGGCTGCACACCGGGGACATCGGCCGCCTGGACGCCGACGGGTACCTGACGATCACCGACCGGCTCAAGGACATGTACATCTGCGGCGGCTTCAACGTCTACCCGGCCGAGGTGGAGCAGGTGCTGGCCCGGCTGGACGGCGTCGCCGAGTCGGTGGTCATCGGGGTACCCGACGACCGGCTCGGCGAGGTCGGCAAGGCGTACGTGGTTACCCGGCCCGGCTATGCCCTGACCGAGCCGGCCGTGCTGGCGTTCTGCCGGGAGCGGCTGGCAGGCTACAAGGTGCCGCGCCTGGTCGTGTTCCGTGATGACCTGCCCCGCACCCCGGCGGGCAAGCCGCTCAAGCGCCTCCTGCGAGAGGAACCGATATGACCGAGGCCACCGACGGCGAGGAGCCGGTCCGCTATTCCGAGCGCGGCCCGGTTGCCGTGGTGACGCTGAACCGGCCGCGGTACCGCAACGCGCAGAACTCGGCCATGACCTACGCCCTGGACGCGGCCTTCGCGCGGGCGGTGAACTCGCCGGAGGTGGCCGTCATCGTGCTGGCCGGCGAGGGCGAGCACTTCTGCGCGGGGCACGACATCGGCACGCCGGGCCGCGACGTGGATGCCTCGTTCGACCGCCGGGCGGTGCTGTGGTGGGACCACGTGGGCCGCGCGGGCGCCGACGCTCGGTACGCGCGCGAGATGGAGGTCTACCTCGGCATGTGCCGGCGCTGGCGGGAGATGCCCAAGCCCGCCATCGCGATGATCCAGGGTGCCTGCATCGCTGGCGGGCTGATGCTCGCCTGGTCCTGCGACCTGATCGTGGCCGCCGACGACGCGTTCTTCGCCGACCCGGTGGTGCGGATGGGGATCCCCGGCGTGGAGTACTTCGCGCACCCGTGGGTGCTCGGGCCCCGTTTCGCCAAGGAGGCGCTGTTCACCGGGGCTCGGTTCGGCGCGCAGCGAGCCTACGAGCTGGGCATGGTCAACCGGGTGGTGCCCCGCTCGGAGTTGGCGGAGGTGACGTTCGGCCTCGCGGAGCAGATCGCCACGATGCCGCCGTTCGGGCTGGCCCTGGCCAAGCGCGCGGTGAACCAGTGCGAGGACCTGATGGGCATGCGGCCGGGCATGGACTCGGTGTTCGGCCTGCACCACCTGGCGCACGCGCACAACGCGGAGACCTCGGGTGACTCGCTGGCCGGACTGGACGCACACGGCATGCGCGATGGCGCAGCCAAACAGGCCCGCAAGTGAGAGAGCGTCCGTCGGCCTCGGCAGCGTCACGCCGCAGCCGCCGGGCCGAACGCCGCATAAGGCGCCCCAGGCGCCGTTGCGGTGTCCCGGCGGCGAGGACACGCCTCTCGAAGCCAGCGAAGCGCCCGCGAGGGAGGCCATGAGACTGAGCGGGGGCCCGGGCGAACCGGCCGGAGAATCGAGCCCGTTCCGGGCCGAGGTGCGGGACTGGCTGCGGGCGCACGTACCCGCGCGGCCGCTGGCGTCCGTGGACACCGCCGAGGGATTCGCCGCGCACCGGGAATGGGAACACGAACTCGCCGCGGCGCGGCTGTCGGTCGTTTCCTGGCCGGTCGCCTACGGCGGCCGCGGCGCGCCGTTGCTGGACTGGCTGGTCTTCGAGGAGGAGTACTACGCCGCCGCCGCGCCGGTACGGGTCGGCCAGAACGGGCTGTTCCTGCTGGCGCCGACCCTGTTCGCGCACGGCACCGCGGAGCAACTGGACCGGGTGCTGCCGTCGATGGCGACCGCGGACGAGGTGTGGGCGCAGGCCTGGTCGGAACCTGACGCGGGCAGCGACCTGGCCGCCATCCGGGCAACCGCCACGGCGGCCGACGGTGGATGGCTGCTGTCGGGGACGAAGATGTGGAGTTCCCGCGCGGCGTTCGCGGACAAGGCGTTCGGCCTGTTCCGCTCCGAGCCCGGGGCGCGGCGCCACCGTGGCCTGACGTACCTGATGTTCGACCTGCGCGCGGAAGGCGTCACGGTGCGGCCGATCCGCCAGCTCGGCGGGCGGACCGGCTTCGCGGAGATCTTCCTCGACCAGGTGTTCGTGCCCGCCGCCGACGTGATCGGCGAGCCGGGCGACGGCTGGCGGGTCGCGATGAGCACGGCCAGCCACGAGCGGGGCATGTCGCTGCGCAGCCCGGGACGGTTCAGCGCGGCCGCCGCCCGCCTGGTGGAACTGTGGCGCCAGGCCGGCGGCCAGGACGACACCGCCCTGCGCGACCGGGTGGTCGATGCGTGGATCGGCGCCCGGGCCTACCGGCTGCACACCCATGCGACCGCCGCCCGGCTGGCGGCGGGTGGCAGCCTGGGCGCGGAGTCCAGCCTCGGCAAGGTGTTCTGGTCCGAACTGGACGTCGCCCTGCATGAAACCGCGCTCGATCTGCTCGGGCCCCGGGCCGAGCTGGCCTCCCCCGACGTGGACGTGGACCAGGGGCGCTGGCTGGATGGCTACCTGTTCTCGCTGGCCGGCCCGATCTACGCGGGCACGAACGAGATCCAGCGCACGGTGATCGCCGAGCGGTTGCTGGGGCTGCCCCGATGACCCCCGGCCGGTCCGGCGAGCAGGCCCAGTTCGCCGCGTCGTTGCACGCCATGCTCGCTGACGCCGAGGTGCCTGCCGCCGCCCGGCGGTGGGCCGCGGGTGACCGCGCTCCGGGGCTGGCCGTGTGGCGGGCGCTCGCCACACTAGGAGTCACCGCGCTGGCGGTGCCCGAGCGCGACGGTGGTCTCGGTGCCGGCTTCGCCGACCTCGTGGTCGCCTGCGAGGAACTCGGGCATCACGCGGTGCCCGGCCCGGTGGCCGAATCGGTCGCCGCCGTTCCCGTGCTGCTCGCCGCGCTACCCGCCGACGCCGCCGCCGGAGACCTGACTGGTGGGGACCTGGCCGGTGGGGACCTGGCCTCAGATGACTTGGCCGGAGCGGAACTGCCCGCCCGGAACTGGCCCGCCCCGTGGCTCGCCGGGCTGGCCGCCGGGGACCTGATCGCCACGGCTGCCATGCCGCCGTGGCTGCCGTGGGCGGTGGACACCGGCGCCGCCGGGCTTGTCCTGCTCGCCGCCGACGGCACGGTGCGGATCGCCGCTCCGGGCGCCCGGTATCGGTCCGTGGACCCGGGCCGGTCGCTGTCGCAGGTCACCGGCGGCCAACTGCTGGCCCGCGGCCCCGCGGTGGCCGCCGCGATAGCCCGGGCGCTGGACGCGGGCACGCTGGCCTGTGCCGCGCAGTTGCTCGGCGCCGGCCGTGCCCTGCTGGAGGCCAGCGTCCGGCACGCCGGGCAGCGGACCCAGTTCGGCCGGCCGATCGGGGCGTTCCAGGCGGTCAAGCACCAGCTCGCCGACGTGGCGATCGGCCTGGAGTTCGCCGGGCCGTTGCTCGACGTCGCGGCCGCCACGCTCGACGGGGACGACGAGCACGTGGCCAGGGATGTGTCGGCGGCCAAGGTGGCCTGCACCGACGCGGCGCGCCGCGCCGCGCGGACGGCGCTCCAGGTGCACGGCGCGATCGGCTACACCGAGGAGCACGACCTGCACCTGTGGCTGCTGAAGGTGCGCGCGCTGGCCGGGGCATGGGGCAGCCAGGCCGAGCACCGGGCCAGGGTGATGGCCGCGATCTCGGTATCGGCCGAAGGCGCCGGCCAGGACCAGGGCGTGGAAACACCGGCCGCCCGGCAACCGGTCGCGGGGCAGCCGGCCGCCGGGCAGGCCGCAGCCGGGGAGCCAGCGTGGAGCTGACTACCGAGCAGCGCGACCTGCGCGACGCGGTGCGCGGGCTGCTGGCCCGGCACCGCCGGGCGGGTTCCGCCGAGCCCGGCGCGGACGGAGAACCAAGCGAGCGCGAAGACCCCGGCGCGAGCGGTGGACCCGGCACGGGCGAAGGGCCGCGGCCCGGCTACGACGTGCCGCTGTGGCAGCGGCTGTGCGGCGAGATCGGCGTGGCCGGACTGGCCATCCCCGAGCGTTACGGCGGCGCGGGCGCCGGGCCGGTGGAGACCTGCATCGTGATCGAGGAACTCGGCCGGGGCCTGGTGCCGTCGCCGCTGCTCGGCTCGGCGGTCCTGGCCGGGCAGGCCCTGCTCGCCTCGGGCGACGAACAGGCGTGTCAACGGTTGCTGCCGGGCATCGCCAGCGGCGCGACGGTCGCGGCGCTGGCGTGGGCGCCCCAGGCCGGGCACTGGGATCCCGCCGATCCCGCATTCGCCGCGCACGGATCTGGTCACGTCTGGGTGCTCACCGGCGAGGCGCACCATGTACTCGACGGCGACACCGCCGGCGTGCTGCTCGCGGCGGCGCGGGCGCCGGACGGGACCGGTCTGTTCGAGGTGGACCCAGTCCACCCTGCGGTCACCCGGCGGGCGGTGACCGCAATGGACACCACCCGGCGGCTCGCGGTGGTCGCGCTGGAAGGGGCGCCGGGTCGGTCCGTCGGCCCCGGTGCGGGCATCCGGGCGCTGGCGCGGGCCAGGGACCTCGCCTGCATCGCGCTGGCCGCCGAGCAGGCGGGCGCGGCACGGCGGGCGCTGGAGCTGACCGTCGCCTACACGAAGACCCGGGTGCAGTTCGGCCGGCCCATCGGGGGCTTTCAGGCGCTCCAGCACCGGATGGCCGATCTGCACGTGCTGGTGGAGTCGGCGCGCTCGCTGTGCTACGCCGCGGCGTTCGCCGCCGCCGACGCCGAGGCGGACTCCGGCGCGGACTCGGCCAGGCTCGGGATGCTCGCGGCGGCGGCGAAGGCGCACTGCTCGCAGGCGCTGACCCGGGCCGCGGGACAGATGATCCAGCTGCACGGGGCCATCGGCATCACCTGGGAGCACGACGCGCACCGCTACTTCAAGCGTGCGCACGGCACGGGCCAGTTGTTCGGCCGGCCGGAGGAACACGTCGCCAGGGTTGCGGCGGCCCTCATCGACGGCTAGCGCCGGGCCCGACGGCGGCAGGCTCGCGGGGTGGCGCCTGGCGCCGCGCCCAGGACGGCGTCCAGGTTCCGGTGCCGCGCCGGCCGGACGGCTGGGAGCCGAGCCAGCGGCGGAAGGCGCGGAGCGCGGGGTGCGGGTTGTCGGCGCGCCAGAGCAGCGAGTGCGGGTAGACCGGTTCCGGGCCGGTCAGAGAGATGCGCCGCAGGTCGTAGTCGGCGGGCCAGAGCAGCCGCGTCTGCCTGCCGACAAACGTGGCCAGGTCCGGGGAGTCGGCGACCGCGTCCAGGAGGATCTCGGTGCCGAAGTTGGGGCCGACAGCGTCGATCGTGATCCCGAACTCGGCGGCGAGTTCGTCGTAGTACGCCGCCCACTCGGTTCCGGCGACATAGCCGGGCATCCAGATCCGGTGCCCGGCGAGCTGCGCGGGCGTGACCGTGCGGGCGGCGGCGAACTCGTGGTTCGGCCCGGTGAGGAGCTGGACGGGCTCGTCGAGGACCCGTGTCGACTTGATGCCGTCGGGAAGCTGCCGCCCGGGCATGGTCACGGCACGGAAGGACGCGTCGATCGTGCCGTCACGGACCGCGGCGATGGCCGCGTCGGCGTCGAACAGGGTCACCACGTCCAGTTCGGTGCGCGGATGCGCCCGGTGGAAGTCGCGCAGCAGGCCCGCCGGTCCCAGCCGCCGGGCGATCACGTCGACGCGCAGCGCGCGATGGCCGGGACGCACGGAGGCGGCCGCCCGTTCCTCGGCCTGCAGCAGGCCACGGGCATGCGGCAGGAACGCCTGCCCGTCGATGGTGAGGTGGGCGCCGCGCGCCGTGCGGGTGAACAGCGGCACGCCGAGATCCTTCTCCAGCCCGGCAATCCGCTTGGAAACCGCCTGCTGTGTGATCGACAGGTCGGTGGCGGCCTCGGAGAACTGGCCCGCGTCCGCGGCGGCCACGAACGTGCGTACGGCATCGAGATCCACGCCGATCGACCCTAAGGCACCCTAGGCACAACGCGCCGTTGTGGCACGCCGGCCGGGCGGTTGTTTGATCCCCAGGCTTGCGGCTCGCTTGGATCGCATTGGTCAACGTGAGGTTGTCCGGTCAGAAGACGGCAAGGGCGTGCACCACATGGCTAGGCGGTCGCTGGGACGGCAGTTCGGGTGGTTGTGGGCGGCGTTCGCGGTCAGCGCCTACGGCACCGGGCTCGGCTTCGGCGCGTTCGCGGTGATCGCGATCCGGGTGCTGCACGCCGGGGCGGCCGAGGTGTCGGCGCTGTCCGCGGCGAGCCTGGCCGCGGGGGCGGTGGTGGCGGTGCCGCTGGGCCCCTGGGTGGAGTTCCGCCGCAAGCGGCCGGTGATGGTCGCGATGGACCTGGCCCGGTTCGCGGCGCTGCTGAGCATCCCCGCCGCGTTCGCGCTCGGCCGGCTCAGCTTCGCCCAGCTGCTGATCGTGTCGGTGATCGTCGCCGCGGCCAAGATCGCCTTCAACGCGGCCAGCGGCGCGTACCTGAAGACCATCGTGCGGCCCGAGGATCTGCTCGTCGCGAACGGCAGGTTCGAATCCACCACCTGGACCTCGACCGTGCTCGGCCCACCGCTCGGCGGCGCGGCGATCGGGGTGTTCGGCCCGGTGACGACCGTGCTGGCCGACGCGGTCAGCTACCTGCTCTCGGCGGCGGGGATCCGCGCGGCCGGCGGGCAGGAGGCCCGCCCGGTGCGTACCGGCGTGGCCCGGCTCCGCGCCCGCGACCTGGCGGACGGCTGGCGGTACATCCTGGCCAGCCCGTCGCTCCGCCCGCTGTTCTGGAACACGATGGCGGTCAACGGCCTGATCATGGCGACCGCGCCGCTGATCACCGTCCTCATGCTCGGCCGCCTCGGCTTCGCGCCCTGGCAGTACGGCCTCGCGTTCGCCGCGCCGTGTGTCGGCGGTCTCATCGGAGCCCGGCTGGCCCGGCGGCTGGCCGCACGGTTCGGGCAGCACACGGTCCTGCGCGCCGCCGGGGCGCTGCGCGCGTGCTGGCCGCTCGGGCTGGCCTTCGTCCGCCCGGGCACGGCCGGGCTCGTCCTCGTCCTTGCCGTCCAGTTCGGCCTGGTCACCTGCATTGGCGTGTTCAACCCGGTGCTGGCCACCTACCGGCTCCAGCAGACACCCAAAGACCGGGTGGCCCGGACGCTGTCCGCCTGGTCGGTCAGCAGCAGCGCCACCATCGCGGCCATGACCGCCCTGTGGGGCGTGCTGGCCAGCCTCACCGGCCCGCGTACCGGTATCGCGGTCGCCGGCCTGCTCATGCTGGCGACCCCGCTGCTGCTCCCCCGCCGCAAGCACCTGGCCGCCGCGCAGCCGCAGGAGGCTCCGGAGGTGCCAGCCGTGACCGCGGCCGTGGAGGCCAGCGGCTCCAGGAGCCTCAGCGCAGCGGCAGCCGCCCGGCCGGCAGCACCTTCGCTACCACCGCCACCAGCCAGCCCAGTGCCGCCACCATCGCCGGTGCCACGACCCACCGTTCCGGAAGCGTCCCGGTGGTAAATGCCAGCGGTTCGGGCAGCAGCCGGATGTGCCGCCGGGACCAGGGCCACGCGATCGGGATGCCCTCGTTGGTGAGCATGTCCCCGGCCAGGTGCGTGGCCGTGCCTACCTCGATCGCCCACGGCACCCCGGCCACGCCGAATCCGGACCTGAGCATGAGCACCGCTCCCCCGATGGCGAGCAGGTCGCCGAAATGGCCGCCGATCTTCAGCGCGCGCAGCCCGGCCGCCAGGACGAGGACGAGCAGCAGCCCGAGCGCGATCTTCCCGCCGAGCGTCCGCCGGTAGTGGTCGGCCACATAGGCGGCCCCGGTGAACGCGGCGATCCCGGCGAGGGAGTGGGTGCCGTGGCGGTGCCCTCCCGACACGTGCTCGATGAGCCACGCGAAACCCTTGGTCACGAACCCGAACGAGCAGGCCATCGAACCGTCGGGGTGATCGATGTCGGGCAGCACGGCGGCACCCGCGGTCACGGCGGCCGCGACAGCCAGGTGCGGCGCGTCCAGGTGCCACCAGAAGTGGCCCGCCGCCACGCCCGCGACCAGGCCCGACAGCGCGTGCGTGCGCCCCATCATGTTCGCCCCCGGCACTCCCGAACCCGGCTAGCCGGGCAGAACGTACCAACCAGGCCGAAACGGGTTCCAGTGCGACACGCCGCCCCGGGCGAACCGGGTTACCGGCCAAGGCGTATTCGCCCGGTATCCGGGCAGGATGGACCGGTGGCTTCGTACTCGGTGAACCC
>Ga0070709_10000480_pt1 | contig 23509 bp, 28 predicted proteins | sample LARL51metaG_FD_65449 | JGI IMG/M metagenome (GOLD analysis project Ga0070709, IMG submission 65449) | Corn, switchgrass and miscanthus rhizosphere microbial communities from Kellogg Biological Station, Michigan, USA - LAR L5-1 metaG | ecosystem: Host-associated > Plants > Roots > Rhizosphere ... | reverse complement strand
GCGTTCGGCCGGGGTGCTTCGGCTGGGGATGGTGGTGAGGCGTGGCCAAGCGAAAGCCCGGCAAGCGGAAGCGGACAACCGTCAAGCAAGTTCAGGCGACGGAGGGAAAACCGTTCGAACTCCCTCAGGTTTCGGTCAAGCCTGACACCGACGAAGCTGAGGACATGGGGGTGGATGGGCTCAACATGCGCCGCCGGGCGTTCGTCGAGCACATCACGAGCGACTGTTTTGGCAACGCCACGCGTGCTGCTGAGCGGGCCGGCTACGCCTCTTCGAACCGCAAAGCCCTGGAAGTGACCGGCTGCTACCTCTTAGGGATTCCTAAGGTTCAAGAGGCCATCCGGCTCAAGTTGGCCGATGCCGCCCTCACGGCCGACTGGACGCGCCGGGCGATTGCCGCGTATGCCATGGCGGGGATGCAGCAGTTCTCCAAGGTAGATGAAAACGGGAAGCTTTCCGTCGATTGGAAGATGGCCGCCGCCGTCGGCGCGATCGGCAACGTTAAGGAAATCAAAGAGGACTTCCTGCCCGGCGAAGACGGGAAGCCCGATGTCGTCATCAAGCGAACTTTCAAGGTTCGCGAACCGATGCGAGCCTTGGAGTTGCTCGCCAAGATGCACGGGCTGATTGACGCCGACGCGGGCGGCGCGGAGGAGCCGGTCATTCGTACCCGGCCGATCAACCGCCATGCGGACGTTGACCAAAACTGAGACGCCCGATCTGTTCTCGCCCAACAATGGGGCACAGCGGGCGTTCCTCGACGACTTCACGAGCCGCTACTGTGCGTTCGCGGGCGGCATGGGTGCGGGCAAGAGCTACGTCGGGAGCCGCAAAGCCGCCAATCTCCACGCGTACAACGCCTTCGATGATGAGGGCAAGCCGACCTACTGCGGCAGCCTGCTAGTGGCCGAGAACTACCAGCTCGCCCGCACGGTGAACATCCCGCAGCTTCGCTCGGCGTTCGATGAGATGGGATTGCGATACCGGTTCATCGCCGACCCCAAGTTGTACGCCTTCGAGCTGCTGGACCTGGGCACGAAGCGGAACCCGAGTTTCTTCTACGTTCGATCTGCTGAAGCGGCCGAAGCGATCGCCGGTTTCGAAGTGGGTAGCGTGTGGGGGGATGAGGCGGCGCGGTGGCCGTGGGCGCGCGATGGAGAGAACCCGCTTACCGATGCGTACATCCAATCGGATGGCCGGTTGCGGCATCCGAAGGCGAAGATTCACCAGTTCAACGTGACCTACACCAATGAGGGCGAGGACACGCGGGTGTATCAGGACTTTGAGGGTGAGCCCAAAGCCGGCCACCGGATGCACCGCGGGAGCACGCGAGAGAACGTGCACCTTCCGCCGGGATACATCGACGCCCGCGTTGCGGTGATGAGTGCTGATCTGGTGAGCCAGTACATCGAAGGCTTTGCCGCCAAGCTCGGCGCGAATCTGGTGTACAGCAACTACGCGGATCGTAACAAGGATGCGAGCGTGGAATTGGTTCACGGGATGCCGCTGCAACTGGCGATCGACTTCAACAAGACGCCCGGCATGTTCGGGTGCATCGGACAGTTCTTCGTCGACCGGGATTTGCTGACGACGCGGCAGGTGCTGCACAAGCCGGGGATGCTCATCAAGCAGATGATGAGCCTGTTCTACTTCCAGTTTGCCAAAGACTTCGCGGCGAAGCGTTTCACGATCTTGGAACTATTCGGCGACGTCGCCGGCCGCTCGGGGAGCATGAAGGACGGGGAGAGCTATTGGGATGTGGTGTGCGATGAGCTTCGCAACTACGGCATCCCGTACCGCCTGAGGCTTCCCGATCACGCACCGTTGCAGGTTGACCGGGCCAACTCAGCAAACAGCGCGTTCCAAAGCGCCGACGGTCGCATCCGCTGGCGGATTCACCCGGAATGCGAGCCGCTAATTCGCGACTTCAAACACCTGAAATGGGACAAGGGCAAGATGGACAAGCGGCAGAAACACTTGAGCCACGCAGCAGATGCCGACACCTATCGCTGCCACTACCTGATGCCCATCCGACGATTTGAACTTCGAACTGGCCGCCCGGCCGCCGTATCGCAACCCGCATGAGCGACGCCTGCGACAACCCGTACCTGAACATCTGCGGCAGCTACTACGGTGGCCTGTGGCCGCGGATGCCCGTCGAGATACAGACGGGCGAGCCAACGGCCCCGCCAACGGACGGTGAATCGCGCACGGGCTCGCAGCAGGATCCGTGGCGTAGATTTACGCCGCTCGGGGGCGGTGTCGTCGCTCCGCTGCCGGGCATCCCGCAACCGCCGCCGGGTGACTACCCGATCTGGCGGGCGATGGATGCCGATCCGGCGTTGACGCTCTCGCGCGCCGTTATCACCTCGCCGATCCGCGAGGCTGATCACAGCTACGAAGCTCGTGAGGGGACGCCGAACGAATGGGTTCAGAAAATCCAAGAGGCGATCGACCCGCTGTTTTCCGAGTACATGCGCGAGGCACTTGACGCGCCTTCGATGGGGTGGAAGCCGTTTGAGTGCGTGTACGCTCGGCGCGACAACTTTACTGCCCTCGTCGACCTCGTTCCGCTCGCGCAAGAGTTGTCGGCGATCGTCACGCAAAACGGGAAGTATGTCGGGGTGCGGAATTCGTGCGGCGTAGACAATGCCAAGGTGGATTTGCTCGGGCCATCGGCTTTGGTGGTGACGTGCGATCCGAAAAACCGCGACCTCTACGGCCGGCCCTGGCATGAGAACGCCCGGCTCACGTGGTGGCTGAAGCTCCACGTCCTCGCGAACCTCGTGAAGCTCAACCGCAAGGCATCGGGGATTCAAGGCACGATGCTCTTCCCGCCGGCCTCCGATGAGGCGGAGAACCACACAAACGAGAAGCTCGCGCAATCATTGCTCAAGCGGTACATGGAAGGCGACGGCATCGTGATGCCCAACGCAGTGGGGTTGCTCACCGGTGAGCTTGCCGCGGACTTCCGTAACATCGAAGGGCTCGCCGAGGCGGCGATGTGGAAGGCCCAACTGGCGGACCATGGCAACAACGGCCCGCAGGCCGCGGCCTTGCTGGACCAGCTTCGCTACCACAACACGGACCTGAGCCGTGCGTGGCACGTACCCGAGCGGGCATCGCAGGAAGCCAACACCGCCGGAAGCCGGGCCGACTCCGAGCAGCACTCGGACATCAGCACAGGCGCGAGCCAGCTCCTGTTCAACGACACGTGCGACCGCCTCTCGCAAGGCCCAGTCAACACGATGCTCGTGCAGAACTACGGCGAGCGGGCCCGCGGGGCCGTCAAGGTCACGGCCGGCAAGCTGCGGGATGTCTACGCCGCCGGCGATTGGATTCTCATCGAAGCGGTGCTCGCGGTGCCGGACCTGTTGTTCGCCATCGCGGACCAAATCGACCTCGATTCGATCTTCGACCGCCGCGGGATTCCGAAGACGGCAGGCGTGCTCACGCTCAAGGATGCCATTGCTCAGGCGAAGGTAGCCAAGCAACAGGCGGCGGTAGCAGCCCAGCAGAAGTTCAACCTCCCGGATGTGCAGCCCAACGGCAAGGCGAACGGGCAACTGGCGATGAGCCGCCAACAGGTCAAGCGATTCGAGGAGCTGGCCGAAGGACTCATGCTTGCCGGGCGCATTTGCGGTAATGGCGAGGACGGGCACTGAAGCGTGACCCGCGACGAGCAAATCGCCGCCGTCGAGCGGGACCGCAAGAAGCGCGAGGCAGGCTTGCTCGTACTGATGCTCGCCCTCGCCGAGCGTGCCCGGCTCAACGTCGTGCGTTCCATCCGCGTTGGAGCCTCATGGGCATCTGTGCTCCGCGGCGTGCTGCTGGGCGACGATCGAATCGACCCGCCGGGCGGCGTTCCCATGCTCGCCCGCGTGATGGCCGACAGCCACGTATCGGGCTACGCGAGGGTTGGCCGCTTGCTCGACGTGGCGTTGCCTGCCGCCCTCGTGGTGGACAGCCTCGCTGAGCAGTACAAGCCCGCCGCAACGTCAACGCTCGCGCGCATCGCTGATGGGCTCACCGCTGCGGTGACTGCCGAGCTTGCAAACGTCGCCGAAGCAGACCGCATCTCGGCGGACGCCAAGGCCGTAGGTGATGCGTTCGATAAGTACGGCTGGACGCCCGAGCATCAGGCCGGTGCGGTGGCCGAATCCTCTGCTGCTGTGTTGTGGGCGTACGCCGCGGGGATGCACGCCGGCTACAAAGCGCCGCCAGCCGTTTCTGTGCTCACAGGTCTCATCTTCTGGAATCCGATGGACGAAAGCACCACGCCCATCTGCCGGGCGCGGCACGGCGTGACGTTGCCCATGGATCATCCTTGGTGGTTCCGAAATTGGAGTCCCCTCCATTGGGGTTGTCGCTCGCTGCAACTGCCGACGACGCGGCAAGTCGTTTACACGGTCAACCCGCCGAACTACCCGCCGCCTGATCCTGGATTTGGCAACTACGCCGGCATGATCGTCGGCGGCCCGTGGAGCTGAGCCATGCACATTGAGCTTGTGGTCAAACGCGGCTGGTTCACCACGAGATTCTTCTGGCGGCTCGTGGCCGACAACGGGGAAATCCTGTCGTCGAGCGAGTTGTACAGCAGCTACCAGAAGGCCCGGCAGACCGCCTATCGAGTCGCGGACCTGTGCTGCGAGACGCTGAAGGTGCGGGAAGTGACCGAATGAGCGAAGCGGCAGACGAATGGAATGAGATTAAGAAGAGGGACGAGAAAATCCTCCAATCATTCGTCTCTCAACTCGCCGAGCACTTCGATACGGTCCAAGTAATTTGCACCCGCCGATTGCCGGAGGAAGGCGGAACGATCATCGCCGACCGAGGCGCGGGAAATTGGTACGCCCGCTATGGATCGTTGAAAGAGTGGGTTGTGAAACAGGAAGAACAGATGCGGGTTGAGCAACGACCGGAGGATTGAAGCATGAATACCCGACTACTCGCCTACGTGTCCGGTGACAGCCTCGTGCACAACCTGCTCATCCTGCTCGTCGTCGTCATCTGCGTGGCCGCGATCTACTTCGTCGGCAAGTGGTTCCTGCAACGGCTCACGGCCGGTCCAACGGCGCTGATGGTATGGGACGGGGTGTTCATCCTCATCGGCCTCATCTTCGTCATCAACTTCCTCCTGAGCCTGATCGGCCGCCCGTTCATCCAGTGGTAACGCCATGAGCACCGCACCTTTCTACCTGCACGCGACGGACGCCGAAGCCAAACCCGCCCTCACGTTGGGCCAAGGCTTGCCGGAGACGGTCAACAGCCTGCCCGCCTACTACTTTTGGCGGCCCGTCATCGCCGACGGGGAGTACACGCACCCGACGAAAGGCTTCCGCCTGTCGGTTGACGCCACGCGCCGCAAGGGCTGGGAATCCAACTTCCGCAAGATGGCCGAGTGCGGTGAAAAGGTGCCAGTCGTCAAGGATCACGCCGACGACAAGAGCGATTCAACGCTCGGCTATGTGGTGGATGCGAGACAGAACGGCGCGTGGTACGAAGAGCTTCACCAGTACCTCGGCGAGGCGGCGCGCGACGTCGCCCTCCGCAATCAAATCAGCGTCGGGATCGACCCTGCCTATGTAACGGGCAAAGGGATCAAGCTCGGCGATTGCATCGTTCACTCAGCGACAACCCCTCGCCCCGTCGTAGGCGGCCAGGGCCAAGCCGTCCCGCTCGCCGCCTCGCGCGGCGGGGACATCCTCGAATTGTCGGCCGCGCCGACAAAGGAAGAGACCATGGACCTTACCGCTCTGCGGAAGGCAATCGGGGCGGCCGACACCGTTGCCGATGCCGACGTGATTTCACAAGCCAGCGCCAAGCTCGGGACCATCCCGGTGCTCGAGACGGCGAAGGTGACGGCGGAAACCGCCCTTGCTACCGCCCGGCAGGAACTCGCCCGCGCCAAGCCGGCGGAGGGGGAATTCCCCGCGGCCATCGCGACGTCTAGCGTCAACCTGCTCCACCGCGAAATCGAGCTGATGGCCCGCGAGGGCAGCATCAGCGGCGAACAGGCGACGGCGGCCAAGGCCTTGATCGGCACGCCCGACAAGCCGAACACGCTCATGCTCTCGCGCGAAGGCGCGAATCACCCGGCCGAGCCGTGGCTGAAGGTGCTCACGCTCGGCAAAACGGGCGTGAAGGCCGACGGCACGCAGCAGACCGGCGTGCAGGAGTTGGCCCGGCCGAAGCACGATAACAGCGTGGCGATGACCCTCGTCCGCGATGGCGCGGCGAAGGACGGCGAGGAAACCGACCGCCAGGCCGAGTTGCTCAAGCAGCAGCTCAAGGGCTACGGGCTCGTGACCAAGTAAACCGAACCACTCAAACCTGAGGTAACTACTCATGGCAACCGATTTTCTCTCCGTTCCCGGCGTCTCGGCCGGGCGCGTGCTCCAGTCCCGCAACATCTTCGCCAACCTCGACCCGGCGCAGCGGCAATGGCTTACGTCGATGGCGCAAATCGACGGCTCCCTGTCGCGCGACATCGGGTCGAGCCCCGTCAACCTGCTCCGCGCCGGGCTCTTCCTCGGCAAGATCACCACAGGGGGTAAGTACCGCCCGTCGATCATCGGGCTCACCAACGGGGCCATTTCTGCGGCCACCGTCACGAGCGTGACCGTCGCTGCGGCTACGGCTACCGAAGTGGCCCGGCTCATCAGTGTTGCAGGTGGTAACGTTTCGCTCCGCCTGAACGGCCCGCCCTCCGCCGCCGGCACGATCGCGGCCACGGCGGTTACGGCCACCGCGGCATCGGGCACCACCATCACCGTCTCGTCGGTCGCGCTTCCCGCCTACGTCGATAAGACGCTCATCCAGCCGGCGGACGGCTCGCAGATTCCCGTCACGCTCCTGACCGAAGGCGCGGGGATCGACGTCAACGATTCGACGGGGGCGAGCGTGAACCAGATGCTCGGCTCTTTCCTCCGTGGTGCCGATCTTCTCTCCGCGCAGCTCATCGCCGGGGCCAGCGCATTCACCGATCTGGACACGAGCATCCAAACCTGGCTCAAACAGCAGATCAACGGCGGCGGCTCATCCATTCGCGGGCTCTTCACGTTCGACAACGACCGGTAACAACCGCCGCAAGCCGGCGAAAACAACAACTGAGGTAACAAGCCATGGCAAACGCAACCTTTCAAGATTACTTCGCCGGCGGGCGCATGACCCAGATCGCGGAGGCCGCGACGGTCAAGGCCAACGTCCCCCGCGTGCTCCCCGATCCCTTCTACGCCGCAGGCCCGACGAAGCCGTTCGACGACAAGGTGCAATACCCTTCCGTCACCTGGAACCGCAACGGCATCCCCGTCATCGCGCGCAACAGCCCCCCACGCGCCATCTCGCTCGGCAACGCGCAGTGGAACTTCGCGACCGTGTTCAACATGAAGGAGGAAATGGAGATCCCCCCGGACTTCATCGCCTCCCTGTTCAGCAATTACGGAACGATCGCTGACAACGCGCGGATGGAGCTGAACCGCCGGATGATCCAGTTCAACCAGCGGGCGGACCTGACGCGCACGGGCATGGTCCACAGCCTCTTCGCCAACGGGAAAATCTGGATCGGCTCGGACGGCCAGGTCCTCGCCTCCAGCTCCGGGGCCGTCATCACCATGGATCCCGGCATCCCCACGGGCAACAAGTTCACGAAGGACGGTGCGGCCTCGACGTACAACATCGGCGACTGGTCCTCGACCTCAACCGACATCGGCGGGAACCTCCGGACGCTCCAGAACGCCAACGTGCAGGCGAACGGCTACCTGATCAACACGCTGGTCTACGGCACGAGCATCCCCGGCTACCTCGCGGCGAACACCACGCTCAACGGGTACTTCCAGCGGAACCAGCTTTTCCGCGACACGTTGGTGACGACGAACGACATCCCCAATGGCTTCCTCGGGATGAACTGGATTCCCGCCCGGCTGGCGTACAGCGTCAGTGCCGCGGGGACTGCTACTGCAACCTTCGCGAGCAACTTCCTCGCGGCCATGCCGCAGCTCGACAACGGCTGGTACGAGTTCGTCGAGGGCGGCACGCTCGTTCCCAACGGTGTTGCCGGTGGCACGGAAGTTCACCCGAACACGACGATCGAGGCGCTGCTGAACCTCAACCGCGTCGTCAACGGCAAGTACGCCTACGGCGTGTACAAGAGCTACCCCGTCGTCGGCACCAGCATGGTCCAGGGCGACTGTGCCGGCCCGGTGCTCAAGGTGCCCGGCACGTCTTCCGTTTCCGGCGTGTACTACTTCGGTACCTGCTCGTAACACCCCCAACCAAAAAGGAGGCCCATCGTGGCCGACAAATGCACTCACGCCCTCGTGCGGTTTCGCCAGGGCGATAAGGACGAATTCGACACGTTCAAGCTCCCTACCCCGACGACGCAGCAGCCGGAAGCGGTGCTGCAATGGGAGAACTCCGTTGCGGACTTCAACCGCGACAACCCCGGAAATGAGAAGGTCATCATGGACCTCGATTTGCTCGCGCCGGGGCAGGAGAAGGTGAAGGGCACGAACCGCTCGCTTCCCTCCGCGCCGATAACGGAGAAGCGCAAGCTGGCCGAAGACGGCGCGCGGCCCAAGCCCACCGCGCCGGCCCCCGCGAAGCTGCCTGAGGCGTAAGATGAAGTGGGGGCTACGAAACCCGTCCCGCCCGATGACTCGCGCTACTGATTCGCTTTTCGTGGTTTTCCAAGACCGCCACGATTGCGTGAAGCCAACCGCCCCAAGCGTCGCGACAACACTCGCCGCTGGTACGCCGCGAACAAAGAACACCGTGCCGCCTACCTTCGCTCCTGGAAGAAGGCCAACCGTGCACGCTGCAACGCCCTGAGTCGCAAGCGTGACGCCCTGAAGCTGGGCAACGGCCCACGTTCGAACGAACCTCGATTGCGCGTGCGTGAAATGCAACCTCACCAAAGCCAGCCGTCCGCCCGAAGAGTTGGGCCTGTTGCCGTTCTGATGCGTAGTTACAAGCCTTCCCTCAGCCGATCGATGATCCGCAGCAGCGCGTCAACATGAACGCGAGAGACGTAATCGGTCTTCTCTTCGCGGGCGGCTTGCTCGTGTTCTTCGTCGGACATGTTCTTCCTGTACGCGTCGGCAGCTTCGATCCACCGGCGCGAGGCTTCCCTGCTCGCCTTTTCAGCTTCATCGGAGAGTAGTTCAAGACGGGCTAGATCGGCGTGAAGTAGTCCAGCCTCGACGGCAACGCGCCCTTTGTCGTCCGCGCCCTCGGCGGCGGCGGCAACTTGTTTCTTCAACGCCTCTATTTCCTTGCCGATCATGCTGGGCTCCTGAAAAGTGTTCCGGCGATTGTAACTCTGACGCCACTTCACCGACCAGCTATGGGCATCCCCATCGAAATCGAGGTGGATTCGGGCGTCTTCGACTTCCGGTTGTCGGCGTTCGTTGCCCGCGCCAGCCGATCGGGCTCCGATCCGGTGCTGAGCACGGGGCTCGTCAAGGCTGGCACTCGGCTCACGACCTTCTATTACCGGCGGTTCTTTCGCGCTGACGCAACTCGCGGCTGGCCGGCGTTAGCCAAGAGCACGGAGCGGGCGAAGAAACGGAAGGGCACCTACCACAAGGGCATCCTCCGCGACGAAGACAACCTTTCGCGATCATTCCTTCCCGGCGCGCCGAACCACGTTCGCCGTATTGCCGTTGATTCAATCACCGAGGGCACGGCGGACCCGAAAGCGAAGTACCACCAAGAGGGCACGTCGCGCATGCCCATCCGCCGTGTCGTCGTGGATGCTCCGCCGGCCCTGATCGACCTCATGACGAACGAAGACCTCCGGCCCGCGGTTGACCGGCTGGTGCAAATCATCTTCCCGCAGGCCGCCTGATGTCCGACCCGTTCACCGACGCCAACCTGGCCATCGTCAACGCACTGCTCGCAAGCGATGCGTGGCGATCGCTCGTATTGCCGCTCAACCGGCTTACCACCGTGAGTGTCGATGGCACTGTACCTGGCGAGAAGATGATCGGCGGTCGCGCGCCGATCGACTACCCGGAATTCCTCATCACCCAACGCGGCTGCACGCCCGTCCCGGCGCGCAATAGCAAGTCCTTTGGCGCCTCACAGGTGTACACGCTTCAGATCGTCGACAGCGGCGGGCAGAAGCGGAAGGTCGACCGGCTCAACCTTGTGAAATGGGAATCGCTAAAGGCGCTCGTTTCCGCATCGCGTCTCTCGCCGCCATTTGGGCTCACATTTCTCAGCGGGTGGGATTGGGAGTCGGGCACCGAAGGGCGTGAACCCAACGCCGACAACCAGCCCGCCGGTGACTGGGTTTCCATCATGAATATCCGGATGAACTTTAGCTGGTCCTATGACCAGCTTTAACAAACACAGGAGCAGCAAATGGGCCTGAACACCGCCAAACTAAATCTTAGCTTTACCGGGACGATCGAGAACACGACCAACGCGCTCGCGCCGATCTCGATTCCCTTCAGCTTTTCCAAATCGTTCACCTTTGCACAGGGAACCGGCGCGAACGCGGCGGACATCATCTACGCCTCGCGGCCGTCCCTCTCGACGGGCAATCTTGACCTCGACCTCGCTGGCACGCTCACCGATCCGGCCGGAAACACCGTCGTCTTTGCGGAGGTGTGCGGCATCATCGTTGTCAACCGCAGCACCACGGCCGCCGAAATCGTGACGCTCGGCGGTGCGACGGCCGACTTCCTGACCTGGCTCAAGGCGACGGGCGACGGCGTTAAGATCGCGGCGAACTCGATGTTCTGCCTTTGCGACCCCAACGCAGACGCCTACGTAGTGACAGCGACGACCGCTGACATCTTGCGGCTCACTTCCGCCAGCGGAACACCCGCGGTCGACCTGATCATCTGGGGCCACTCGGCATAAACCGTCCCGCAATACCCTCAACCTGAAAACAGGAGCCGCCCATGACTTTACATTCTGGCGTCGCATCCACCGCGACACTTAACGGCACGGAACTTCCGACGACGCGTTGGAGCCTAGAGGCATCAGCAGAGATTGTCCGGTTTCGCAACTCGAAAACGGACAAGTTCAGCCAAAAGGAAGCGACGTACACCGATGCCCGCGGCACGATCGACGCCGACTACGACTTCGACGGCAGTCCCTTCGGCGCGCCGGTCAGCATCGTCGCCGGCATGAAGATCACCAACGTCAAGCTCTGGACCCAGGGCGGCGGTTCGGCCGGCTCGGGACCAGCATGGACGTTGCCGAGCGCGATCGTCACGGGCGTGACGATGAACGCCGAGACGGAAGGGAAAATCACCCTGTCGATCGCGTTCGAGAACGACGGGACGTTTACCGGACCGGCGGTGTAATCCATGTCCTCACTTAGCAAGCTCACCGCCGCCGGCCACGCGGGTGCCGCCATCCGCCCCACAGTCGCGATGCTGTTTTTCAACCGAGCATTATGCCCACCCTTGCCCAACTTACGGACGCCGGCAATTCAACTGCCCTACCCGGCTACATCATCAGCAACCTGCGCCTGAGCGAGTTCGGTATTGCCGAGGAACGCTTTGCGGAATGGCACATTCAACGTGCTGAGCGAGGGGTGAGGCGTGCTCGCACGGACGTGGCGCAGGGTGTCATCACCGAAGCGATCAAACATACCGAGAGCGGAGCGTTCACTTATGGCATGCCCGGTTTTGGAGCGCGGTGCCTGTCGTCTCGCGGCATGGTGCTCATCTTGTGGTTGTCGTTGAGAATCAAGCATCCGCAAGTGACCTTGGCTCAATCAAAAGACCTGAGGGACGGCGCTGCGAGCCAGGATGCGTTGACGAACGCCATCATGCAGGCGGCCGGATTCTCGGAGCCTTCTCCGCCGGCCGAAACCGCCCAAGCGGACCAGCAACCCCAACCCGCTGGGGAAGTATCTTCGCTACCCTCCGACGTCGCGGCCTGAGCTGGAAAGAAATCCGGAACCTGACGATTTCGCAGTTGGAAATTGAGTTGGGCGGCGGGGAACCGGCGACCGATCCGCACGACGCCGCCAAGGTGTTCGACCGCAAGCGGAGAGAAGCGTTTTTGCGGCTATGCGGGAAGCACGGGACGACGCCGGATAAGTTGTCGCGGAAATCGGATGATTCGCTGCTGCGGTGGGCGAAGCGTGCGACGGGGGAGGCGGTGAACGTGGGGCAGATCCGGGAGACGATTGCCTTGTTCACCGCCGGTAGCTGTTGATGGCGATGTCGCGTACAGCCATCGCAAGCGCCGCCGTCATCCTGAGGAACATACCGGCAAGTAACAAAGCAAAGCCGCTCGTCAAGTCGGTTTGGAGCTTTAGGACGGTGGCGTAATCGTCGTCATTCAGCCGCGATTCCGAACGATTTTGAATGAAAATCACGGCCACGGCTACGGCGAGCACAGCGATCAATATCGCGCCAAGCCAAAAGAAAATCAGTCCAAACCAGTTCATCAGGCGAGAGCCAGAGACGATCGCTTTGTAAGAGGGTGGTGTTGTTTGCCGCGATGTAGTCGCGGGCTGCGCTACTCTGGCTAGGTCGTCCAGATCATTCATCCGTCAAAACGTAACGAATCTGTTCCGCTGCTTCAAGGCGGCGAGAGCGTAAACCATCATGGCTACTGAAATTGTCGCGACCGTGCGTCTTCTTGGCCCCCCAGCCGGCGATGCGGCAGCGGTCCGCGCTCGTATTGCTGCTGCGATCGGGAAGATTAATACCGCGGCGAGCGGAACGACGGGTGCAACCGGCGGCGGAACGGTCATTCAAGCAGCCGGCGGCGTTGCGACTCTTGTCGGATCGGCCGCGTCGTCTTATGCCGCACGAAACACGGTCCGGGTCCAAGCGGTCAAGGCCGTGCAGAAGGTCAATCAGGCGTTTGCCGTCGCAGTAGAGCAAGTGGCGGCGGAAACGGCGGCGACAGTTGTTGCTGGTGCTTCACAGGCTCGACGGCGTGGACCTGGGCAGGGCGGCGGGATCGGTTCAAGCCACTTCCTGTCGCCTGCCCAGCGTGGCGCACTGACCGGGTATCAGTTCCTTGAGCACGCCGTGGGATATGGAAACCTTCGCGGGGCCGGGCTTCCGGGAATGCGTCAGGCTAAAAATCTTCTGATGCTGTCGAACCAGGTTTCACCGGGGCTCATCAAGCTCGCCGGCGCGATCGGCGGTCTGTACGTCGCCTATAAAGCAGCGAAGGAAGTCCGTGCTTATTTAGACGAGGAGCATCAGCGACAGAACACCGAGCGGATGGCGCCTTTCGTGGGCGGTCGACCGATCGAAGATGTCGTTGACGAAGAGGAGAAGAGCCCGGAAAAGACGATTTCAGAATACGGAGGAAAGAGCCAATCGTGGCTTCAGTTTGCCAAGCGGCACCTTCCTTTCACGACAAGCGTTGCGGAAGGAATTGCCGAAATGGGCGGCGGCGGCCAAAAGACCGTAGAGCTCGCCAAAGAGGGCACAGCCAATCAAGACAAGATTGACAAAGCCCGGCGCGACTTCGCCGCATATCAGAAAAAAGTCAACGACGAAACCAAGGAACAGGCCGACCATCTTCAGGCCGAAAACCGGATGTTCGGCAAGAGCCCGCGACGTCGCGAGATCATGGCCGCACAAGAGGACGTTGACGAGTACAAGCGAAGGCTCGCTCGCCAGTCCGAGATTGAGCCGGTATCCGCCGAACAAAAGCGGGTACTGGCCCTTCTCGAAAACCGCGTTGAACTGGTCAAAAACAACGCGTACAACGCGCCGCAGGTTGGCGTTAGCGCGAAAGCGGCTTACGAGGAAACACAGCGGCGGATTTTGCAATACGGCAAAGAAGATCCCAACGAGAAGGCGGCGGACAAACAGAACGAAGCCGCCGATAAGCAGCTCGAGGCGGCAAACAAAAACGCGGATGGCCCTCACACCAGATATCCGATCGAAGGCAATCGTTCGTTCGGCCCCCACACGAAGTATCCCATCGAGCCCGCAACCTTGCTCGATTCGGCTGCGGATGCACAGCGAGATTACACGTCAACTCGCGGCGTACCAGACTCGCCGCAAGGCGGTCGGGATCACACGCGCCTGCCCACCCATCGCGAACTCGTTATCGCGGCCCAAGCGAAGGCGGCGGCGGCCGGGGATTCCACCAATTACAACGTCCCGAAAGCCGCATACACGCCAACCAAGGGCGGCGTGGGCGGCACCACCACCGTTCCGAATCCAGAAGCATTCCAGCGGACAGGCCCCACTCGTCAGCAAACCGATCGTCAACGGCGAGATTATCTGCTCGACAAACAGAGGCAGATGTACCTCAGCGACAAGGATCGGTCGGAGCTGAGCGGCCTTAACAACAATCTCAATCAGCAGAATGCGCAGGAAGAGGACGTCAAGGTGGGCGGCGGGAGCCGAACGCTCGGCGCATTGCGGCGATGGCAGACCTCAATCATTGCTCGCGATCAGGCCGCATCGGATGAGGTGAAGGCCCGCGACTCAGAGATGTTCAAGCGACGGCAAAAGATGCTCCAGCCGCGAATCGACGCGGAGCTTGGAGCCAACAAACCTCCGGGAAATCAAGGCGGCATGAACTCGCAGATTCCAAAGAAGCTCGACGATGCTGCTACAAAACTTGGCGATGCCGCCGACAAGATAAACAAGGCGAAAACTCTGACGGTTGTTGAGTAACCCCGCATGGCTTTTGACCCGACTAACGCCACCGCCGTAACCATCGCCGGAATCTTCCCCGCGTGGGACGAGGGAACGAAAGAGCACTACGCCGTCCGCGGCGGTGCTACAGCCGTTCGCACCGTCGTCTGCGAGTGGAGCCGGCGAGGTGCGATGATCCAGCAGCTCATCGGTGTGGCCACGGGCTCAGGCGTCAACCTCACCGTGAACCCCGGCGAGCGATACCCCGACGCGACATGGATGGCTGTTGGCGAAGCTGACGTCGAAGGCGTTGGCATCATGAACAACGACGGCATGATGATCGGTTACCAATATGCCCGAATCACCGTCACTTACAAAAACATCGACTTCACGCTTGGGCCGGCTGGCGGCGGATCGTTCCAACTAGAAATCGGGCAGGACGCGATCGTGCTCAGCACGGGCAGCGATCCGGTGTTCAAGTGGGAAGGCGTCGACGAGGATTTGCTGCCTGAAATTACTCCGCCGCTGTTGATCGGAACGGCGCTGATTTGCGTCCCGCAGAGCAGCATACCTGACTTCTATACCAAGACGTACGGGTCGGTTCTCAACATCGTTTCAAAGGTCAACGCCGCCCCGCTTTTCGGCGCTCCGAAGGGAACGATTATCTATCGTGGAGCATCGGCGCTTGGTCGCCTCACGCCGAACGGAATTGAGGTTCATGACCTTGGGCACAGGCTCGAATGGCGTGAGCAGGAGTGGAATAAGTTTTTCGACCCCAAACGGAGCGTATGGGACTACATCCAACTGAAGCACACCACGCAGAGATATTTTGTTGAAGCAGATCTTTCTCTCTTCCAGCCGCAAAGCCTCCAACCCGGCGGCGGAATCACTGGCCTCTGATGCTGAAACGCAAGTTACCATTAGTCGATCCGACATCCACGGTTGCACTGCGGGGGCAGATGTGGAACGACCTTGTTGGTCGCATTGAATCGCTGGACAACATTCGCGGTCGCGGAGGCGTTCAGGTTTTCGATTACGGAAACGGAAAGATCATCATCGGCACCGGCTCAGGTCCCGGCTCCCTCCCCACCGGCCAGTACCAATGGATGTCATACGTTATGGTGAGTCAAAATCAGGCCGGGTGGGATTTTATTCGGGCAACACCAACACTTTAAGCAATAGTCGTATTCGTCCGCGCAAACTCACCGAAGTGGTGCTTCGCGGCGCGATCGTAGGCGATAGCGGCCTCTTCAACCGTCGCGAACGATCCGAGGCCGATCGACTTGTAGTTCACGGTGATCATCGCCCGGTACTTTAGATATTTACGATAGACCCCTTTCGGAAGAAATCGCTTGGTCCGGGAATTGGCCGAGTTCCCTTGCCGCGTTGCAAGGCGCAAGTTTGATCGTCGATTGTTCAGCCTGTCCCGATCAATGTGATCGACGAGCGATGCGGATTCGCCCATGATCCGCCGGTGAAGGAGCACCCAGCGGCAACTGCCATCGCCCTGCGAGATTACCGTCGTCACGTAACCGGCCTTTGTGAGACTCCAAGTCCGATCAGAAACCAATGGGTAGTCGGCTGCATCGACAATGGCGACCTGGCCATCCTGAAGCGGAATGTTGCAGGCGTCGCCAAGCAAGTACGGGTACCGCTTCATGCGAGGTCGGACACGTCTCTTTGTCAGTGGAATGATCGCCATCGCGTTCAATTGTAACATGAATCAAGCCGGCTTCGACTATGACCGCGCCACGCCTCCGCTGTAGCCGCACGCGAGCCTCATGGCCGCCTCGATGTTGCGAAGGCTCTTTTCCACGTCAGACGTATCCCACCCCATGCGTTCGGCGAGCACGAGCTGCGAATAGAGCAGTCTCCACGCGGCGTGTAGTTCATCTAATAGTTCGCCTTCCATCTCCTCATTTTAGCACATCATGCCCTGGTCTGCCGAACCCCCAACGACAGCACAGAACACGCAGGACTTCGGCTGGCACGTCCAGCCCCTCCTGGCCCTGCGCGAGAAAAACCAATTCCGCTTCGGGAGCACCGCGCCCACGCCGGCCAACTACGGCGAAGAGCCCGCCGGCCCGCGCCGCAAGTGGCCGCGCTCATCGGAGCCCGCATTTTTCGGTACCGTCGGGACGTTCTCCGAAGGGCAGATGATCGACCCGGACGCGATCGGGAAGTGGGACAACTCCGGCCCGAATCCGTTCCTCGCCGGGGAGAGCGCGCACGACTGGGACAAAGGCCCGTGGTCGTTGCTGGTTGAGACGAACGCCGACGCCGATATCCACATCGCGTACAACCAGCGTTTCGAGATCCAGGGGATTGACGAGACGACGGGTATGCTCACGCTTCACCCGACGCGCGATGCGCTCACGTCGAAAGAGCTGGACGCGTATGGAACGCTGGCCAATAAAAATTACATCATCGTCCCGCGTTACGGGCTCGGGTGGTTCGAGCGCTGGCCCGTCCCTCCAAACCCGACGCGCGAAGAGTTTTGCGGGCTCGTGGATTGGCGCGCGGACCGCCAGCCAACGCACACCAAAATCTACCTCGCCACGTCTCTGCCCGACGGCATTGGCTGCGGATACTTCTCGCAGTTCTACGATTCCAACAACAACTGCAAAGCGATTCCCGGCACGTTCAACGCGACCGATCCGAACGACCCGAACACGGCCCAATACGAGCTATTCGTCTGGGACACGCAAGCCATCAAGCTCCAGCATCGCGTGCCGATTAAGACGGCCGGCGGCGACACGGTTGAGTTCTGGTCCGCCGGCTCCGGCGCATCGGAGCGCACGGTCGAATGGCTCGCCGGCTCCTACACCACGGGATCGGAAGCAACACCGTGGCTGGCCGCGTTCGGCGACCCGTCCAGCGTCGCGCCGTACCTGTTTGCCATCATCGCTAAGGGAGGCGTCTACCGGCTCGACAAAGAGCGATACCAGCCGCACTGCTGGTATCGCGGCACGGGGATGTCTTCGCTTGACCCCGCCGTCTCGTGGGGGCGCGCCTACGCCCACCAGCCCGACGATGCGTTGCGGCAGGTGAAGATCGCGACGGCAAACGTGCTCTGGAAGGACGGCAGCGACTGGACGATTTGCGACATCACCGACGAGACGCCGCACCCGGCGTTTGACGTCGACCTGTGGAGCGACCCGGAAAACGTTTGCTCCGCGCCCGACCGGCCCTACGCGCGCGACTACTGGAAATCCCCCCGCGCGTGGCAGAAGGCAATCGAAGACCTGATCCCTTCCTTCGTGGAGGACATCGACTACACGGGGAAGGACGCGATCCCGTGGTTCGTGCTCGCCGAGGGCTTCCGCGCTGCCGGGGTCAACGCGTCCGTCTGCACCGTCGGCACGATCTCGAGCACGTTGACCATCGGCGGGTTCAGCCCGTCGAATTTCGGCTTCACCGGAACGGCGGGCGACAACCCTGAGTATCCGATCCTCGTCAACTACGCGATCCGCTACTACCCCGCGGGCGAGGTGCTCTTCAGCGGATCGGCGCAGCTCACGAATGCAACGACGTTGGCGCTGGACCTGTCGGGGCAGACGAGCGACGTCAAGGCGGCGATCGCGGGGAAAGAGATCGTCCTGTCGCCCGGCTGGACGCAGTACGTCCCCCTGGAGTTCCGCCACCCGTATCCGCGGTGGGTGTGGATTCCCGACGTCGACCAGTTCGACGTGCTCATTCCCACGGCGGTTCTGGAGAGCTTCGACGACTTCGGCTTGAACGGCCGCGGGAGTTGGGTCGAACGCCTGCCGGACACTGCCTACACCGAACTGTCGGCCAAGGGCGACGGGACATTGAAGACGTTCGCGGCGAATGAGATTTCCCGGTTTGTCGGCGACAACTTCCATGAGCCGGTAGACGGGGGAAGCCCCGATGCGTTCCCGATGGACCAGGTGTTGCCATATTGGGACCGGTTCAACGTGAGCATCCACGCCGAGCCGGCGCAGACGCAGAAGGTGACATCACTTTACTCGGGCACCGCCGTCGCTGTGGGACCGAAGCGTATTGAGGTGGCATCGCCCCTGTGGTTCGCGTACTGGCACTCGGAGGGGCTCACGCGCACGGACACGGGAACGTGCTCGGGCGGGAGTGCTACCGGCTTCGACGACAGCACAAAACTCGCGACCGAAGAAAGCGGCGCGTTTTGGGAATCGGAACGCTTCCCCACCGGGCGCACGGCTTATGAGTTGTTCGTCACCCAGTTGCAGGACGATGCGGGCACGTGGCATCGGCGCTTGATCCGATCCACCACGCTGAGCCCGACCACCGGCGCGCACGCCACGCTCGATTCTGCCGATCCCCTTCCCTTCGCGGACCCAACGGGGCACGCGTACAAGATCCCCGAGCCGTTCGAGGCGAACCGCTGGCGCGGGCGTCCGGTCAAACTCTCCTGGCCCGACGGCACGGTTGAATGGAACCGCGTGGAGGCAAACGACGACATCGCGCTTTTCCTGCTGAACACCCCTACGAAAGCGCTGGAGGTGGGCGTCACGTTCGAGATCATGAACCTGATGCCCGGCGGTGTGGGGCGCATGGTGAGCACGGAGCCCGCGTCGGACGCGCAGGGCAATCGGGTAGACTATATCCCGATGGGCTCCCTGTATTGGGTGCCGATCACGGGCGGCGCGGACACGGCCCGGCTCGGCGTTTCTTCTCCCGTGGACTTCCACAAAGACCCGCGCGAGAACCTGCCGGGCATCGTGCGGCGGTTCGGGAAGCTCGTGAAGGGGCAGTACATCGGGAAGACCTTCTACGCGGAGATGCGGAAGGTGCTGGATAAGTTGACGGCGTTTAAGACGACGGACATCGGCTGGCACAGTCGGCTTGATCCTTTGGTCGAAGAGAAAAACTTCAAGTCGGCTGGCGGGGGCAGCACCGGATACGATCACGGCGAAGATCCGACCGATACGACGATCGACATCTGGAACAACTTTGCCGTCCCTGAGTTTCAGGCCGACGAAACAAATCCCTACACCGTCGAAGATACCAGCCCGATCCCGCACGCCTCGGCTTCCGCAAACGCGATGGATAGCGTGGACGGAATCTTTTTCGGGGCGACCATTTCGTGCGAAACGACGACCGCTTACGCCTACGTCGGAGGAACCGCTACACCGATTGTCTCATCGACGGCGAAGCTATACGTGAAGGCCGGAATGGACGGGGGAGACTCCGAGCCCGGCCAAACACCGCCCGACGCCGACGTGAGCGTGGTCCCGAACGATCCCCCGCCCTATCCGACGCTGGAGCCGCTTGACGGCATCACATCAACCGCTTTCGCTGATTTAGGAACCGGCCTGATCTTCCGCAAGTTCAAAAGTTTCGCGCTCGGTAGTTTGGACGCCAACAACATCCGCAAGAGCGGCAAGATTGGCGATCCGTCAATCCCGCCAATTCCAGAGCCGCCGCCCTATCTTTCGCTGATGTCTGGTGGCGTTCGGGCATCGACTTACTGCACGAGCGGGTTTTACGTGCTCGATCAAATCGCCGTCGTTAGCGCCACGGGGCTTGAGTTCCACGCCTGATTCCCGCCAGCCAGACCAATCCTGCCGCGTTTTCCCTACCTTGGCCTGCCCAAACCCTTCCCGAACATCCCTAAGCCTTAGAATCGCTCCTGTGCAGCATCCCCGCCACCACGCAAGCCCGAGCGGAAGTCACGACGCACCCACTTCCATCAACGCCTCAAGCTCGGACTTCAACTCAGGCGATACATCCCCGATCGCCCGGCGGGTCACGCCAGCAACTTCGCCAGCGGACAACGAAGCGCGCCGGCGACCCTCTCCGCGGTGGACAGTTGCGGATCAGGCCGCCCTCCCAATTCGATCCGCGCCCAATGAGGCTGCGGCATCCCGGCCCGCTCGGCGCATTCTGCTTGCGTGAGTTTTCGCCGCTCACGCTCGGCTTTGATCTTGGCGGGGTCTAAAGGCATCGGTGTCTCAGGCTCGGTCGGCGGCGTATTGCTCGATCGCGTCCTCAACCTCGGACCAATTGGTGTCATCCGTGGGGCCAGCTACCAAGCACAGCGAGTTGCTGGGCTGGCACCCGTCCTGCCCCCGCTCGATCTGGCCCTTGACCAGATATAGGGCCTCGCCCTCGGCAACGGTCATCTGCTTGGCGGCGGCAACGATTTCGGCGGCGTTGATCGTGGTCATCTGAGTATCCCTCGCGGCTCCCGGCCGGTGCGGATCAGTCGTTTAACTGATACGGACATAATACCCGATTAGGTATTGGATGCAAGTAGAAAATCGGCAGGATTTTTATAACGCCGCCCGGCGGGTCACCCACCGATCGGCGGCAACTTGATCCGAACCTCGGGCGTGAGGTTCTCGCCACGCACCGCGATTGGTGGATTCTGGGCAATGCCCATCAGCCGCCGAACCTCGTCAATCAACTGGCGAATCGTGCAGGCGTCGTAGTCGCTGCGTATCGCGTACTCGGCTTCAATCGCGTCGAGTTGTTCCGCCGTCATTGTCCCGCCTTCCGCTCGACCCGTGCGGCCAGGGCCTCCACGTCGGACCACAGGACGTACTCGCCGTCAGGAAGGCGCTCTTTCCACGCCTCGCCCGCGTCAACATCCCATCCCCACCGCGGCAGCCCCCGCAGTGCCGCCGCCAGCTCGCGTCCGGCGTCGGAGGGGGCCGTCACCCGCGCAACGATCGCGTCGATTTCACCGTCGGACATCCTCAGGTCGTCACAGATTCCCGAAAATTCTCGCTCGGCGTCTTGAATCGACATCGGAGCAAGCATCTCATCGTTTCCGAAGCACGCGGACATCATGCGAGCGACGTTCTGAAATTCGCGTTCGGTGAATTCCATCTTGGCGTCGGCGGCCCATCGCTTGAGGCGTTCGATCCACTGCGTGCCGCCCGGCGAAGGGGGCGCGGGGGCCATCAACTCGTCACGCAACTGCCGCTCCACCTCGCACCGCGGACACGTACCACCAGCCTCCGCAAATCCGTGGGAGCCGCAGACGTGTTTGGCATCCGCGACGGGCACTAGTCGTGATCGGCTCCGCTCGTTGATGCTGACGGTTACGGGGACGGTCTCGGGCTCCGCGGCCCCGGCGGCGGGCGGAGGGGCGGCAGCCTTGGCGAGCGCGTCCGGCGACGAATAAGCCCATTCGAGAGGCACCCACAATTCTTCGCCGTCATCATCGAACGTCGCGCCAAATTCATCGACGTCCATAACGACTACTCCCTCGGCGGTGCGAGGATTGCCGCTATTCCAGAAGACCTTCATTCCGACGGTGATTTCAACGCCGTCCAACGTGTGTAGTTTCTGTGTCTCCTCCGCTGCCGGCGTCGCGCCTACCGTACCAGCCGCATCGCCGGCCATACCTTGCCGTGGAGCTTGTCCATCGCCGCGTTCGTCGCCTCCACGAACGTCTGCCGCTGGGCGTTCACCCGCCGGCCCGCGTGCGTGATGCACACCTCCACGCTCGGCATCCCGCCCGTTCGGTTCACCCGCTTCGCGCACCAAAAGTGCAGCGTGTCCAGCAACGTCACCGCTTCGTTCGCGTCCGTCGCTCGGGTCCAGTTCGGCAACGCCCCGCCGCTCTTGCTTGCCATCGCTGTTCTCCGTTTGGGGTGCTGCCGGCGTCGCGGCCGGCGGGGCGGGAAGTTCGTCTTCGTCCAGCAACGCGCCCTCCAATTCGTTGCATACTTGGCAGGCGTCGTCTTCGCTCAACCCGCCGCCGCTGGCGTAGATGTGGAAAAGCAAGAGGGCGCGCGTCGCGGCATCTTTGAGCCCATCTCGTTTTTGCTCTCCCGCCCCCCGCACGGCCTCGCTGGCGGTCAGGGCGTCAAGTAAACGGAGCATCCGGCAAAACGGGCAGAACTCGGTGTTGTGGTCATCCCGCGCGTGTATCGGGCTGGCGTTTATGCGGTTCAGCATCATGTCGCGGACGGCGGCTATCTCGGCGATGAGGGGCGGGGTCATGGAAGGGACTCCTTCTTTTTTCGCTTCTTCTTCTCAGGCTTGCATCCGTAGCAGCACCACCCATCTTCATCCGTGTATCGCGCGCAGTCGCGGCAAAACACGACGTGGCATTGATAGCACGGCTTCCCGTCGTACAGGTCGAAAGTCACGCCGCACGCTTTGCACGGCGTCGGCATTGAATCTTCGTCCATCACGTTCGCTTCTCCTGTTGGGGAACGGGGGCGAGGGCAACGCTGGCACGATCGCCCATCTTGCGTTCGATCTCGTCAACGCTATCGCGGCGGAAGTCGATGGTTGGGTGAGCCCTGCCGTCCTGTAGCTCGCCGTCGTCGCGGTAAAGCGCCGGACCGGCGTACGCGAACGCCAGTAAGGTGCGGAGCCGCTCGACCTCCCCGGCCAGCCGGCGGGACTCCGCTTCAACAACGATCAAGTCCGACACCGCCTCCTGCATCCGCGCAATGTCCGACCCCTCGCGCACGTCGGCAAGCCAGTACGGATCGGGGCGGTCGCTGGACTTCATCAGCCCGAACGTCAAACCCCACGCCTCGGCGACGGCAACCTTGGCCCGCAGTTGCTCGACTTCCTCCGTGGCCGGCTCGGGAGCCGCGGGGCGGCGGGCGGCAGCAGCAACAACCGCAGGATGCGACCGCAACGCTTCGGAGATTACCTCGCGGGCGTAGTTGAAGCCGCTGAGGAAGGCGTCAACCTTGTCTTCGCAAAAGCGGTCGGCGTCGATCGCGTCATCGCCGTGGCGAATCTGAACGCCCATCACGAAGTCGCCAACCACGACGGTCAGGTCTCGGGCGTCCTCCGTCGTCTCCGCGGGGCGGCGGGCACGCTCGTAAGCGATGCCGGCGAGGAACACCACATGCAACGTCGGACGCATGCCTGCCGCGAACTGGGAATCGACGTATGCGTCGGCGGCTTTGGCGTCCTCCATCGTCGCTCGCGTCTGTTCCCCTTCTCCGATCGGG
>Ga0070709_10000477_pt1 | contig 23762 bp, 18 predicted proteins | sample LARL51metaG_FD_65449 | JGI IMG/M metagenome (GOLD analysis project Ga0070709, IMG submission 65449) | Corn, switchgrass and miscanthus rhizosphere microbial communities from Kellogg Biological Station, Michigan, USA - LAR L5-1 metaG | ecosystem: Host-associated > Plants > Roots > Rhizosphere ... | reverse complement strand
CGGTGGGATGCCCCCAGAACACGAAGATCAGCGCGAACAGGCCCAGCGCGGCGATCCGCAGCGCCTGCCGGTGCGCGTACGTCCACTCCCCCACCGGCCCGGTGGACACGCCATGCCGCTCGCCGCGGCCGCGGATCCAGCTGAAGCCGGAACGGAACGCGCCCCGGGTCTTGACGGCCGTAACCGACGGACCAGACAGGAAGGCCCCGGCCGCCACGACCAGGCCGACCACCAGCAGGGTCCGCAGCGCCGTCTTGATGAACCGGACGAACGTGTCGTAAATGACCGAGGCGGCATCGCTGGGCAGCACGCTGGCGGGCACCGAGTTCAGGTAGATGGTCCGGGCGATGGCCAGGCCGATCGCCAGCACCAGCATGGAAGCGGCGAACCCGAGCCCGGCGCCGATCAGCGCGCGGCGGTGCCGGCGGGCGACGAATACACCGAGCCCGATCAGCACCAGGGCCAGGATCGGCAGCACGATCTTCAGGTCGTTGATCAGCCGGTACAGCGTCTGCGCCTTAGTCAGATCCTTGGCCGAGAACAGGGCCAGCGTGGGGTGGATCGGCGGCAGCTTGTTGATCAGGGTGAACCCGCGCGAGGCCAGGTTCTGCTTGACGATCTCGATGAACGGGGCCAGGTCGATGGTCACCTGGTCGTTGACCACCTTGACCGTGGTCCCCTGCCCGGACAGCGCCTTGACCAGCGTCTGGTGCGCGACCGTGTTGACCTGGACCCAGGCCTTGGCAAACCGCGGCCCGGTCACGATCTTGTGCACCGTGCTGTGAATGTACCCGTCCACCGCGCTGGTGATCGACGGGCTGAATGACTTCAGCAGTCCGCCTAGCCGGGTCAGCCCTCTGTCCTGCAGTAGCGTGGCGGCTTGCCCCGTCACGCCGGTGACGTTGAGGTGGCTGGTGATCGCGGTGCTGACCTTGTCGGTGAGCGCGTTCTGTACGGCTGGCTCGTGGATCAGCGGCTCGATGTTGGCGATGTACCGGCTGGTGTCGGAGACCTGGTTGGCGGTCCACACGGCGATCACCGAGACCGGGGCCAGGATGCAGCCGATCACGATCAGGACCGTGGCTACCGGTCCCCGCCAGCCTGGCCGCCGCCGGCGGCGGGGTGCCGGCCGGCCCGGCCGTTCACCTTCCCCCTGCTGGCCGCGGCCGGGTGGCTGGCCCTGCTCGCTCTCCTGCGCAGGCGGGCGTGCCTGCTCAGGTTGCTGCGGCTGGCCGGCGACCGGATCCCCGGTTAGGTCGGCCGGCCGGTCATCGCCGTCAGGCACGGTCTGCCTCTGGCCACATCGCGCTCAACCTGACCTCCGGACCCGATCGTCCGCGGGCTTGTCCCCCGCTGGGGTTCACGCTTCTCCGACCGGCCTGAACGCGCCTCACCCGGCCTGGGTGAATCAGGCCCGGCTGCGTTGAGCTCGTCCAGGCTCGCCCGCCGCAGGCGAACCTGCTCACGGTTGCGCCGCGGTCCAGCTCCCGGCCGGTGCCTGGTTCCGGCCTTACTGATGGTGACGCGCGGGGCGCATGAGCACGCGCCAGATGACCACCCGCAGGCGCCGCACCGCCGCGAGATGACTGGCGTCACGGAGCACCCGCCTGGTCCAAGGCCCGTTCAGCGCCTGCCACTTCAGCCGGCTGACCGCCTCCCGCGGGCCACTCGGGCGCTCCCATCGCCGGACCTGGAGGGTCTTCTCGAGGTACAGGCGATGCAGCAGCTCCGCGGCGGCCGACACGGCCGCATCCGCCAGCTGCCCGGCTGGCTGGTCGGCGGGCCCGGCATAGGATCCGGTCGCAGGTCGCGGAATGAGCTCGTCAAGATCACCGATGATGTCGTACTTGGCATCGCGCAGGCCTGCCAGCAGGATTTCCGATTGTTCCCTGGCCCATGCTTCCCGATGCGGGGGGAGCCCGAGGCGAAGCTGGCGCGGCCGGGACCGCAGGAGGTCGAGCGCGAGAATCCGCTTGATGTCCCGGGTATAGAACCAGTACGGCACGTCCTCCGGCAGCCTCTCGTTGAACCGGCGCAAGAACTCGGCTTCCGGCACTCCCAGCGAGGGATTGACGCGCGCTTCGGTGAGGTCGATGCAGCCCGGGTCGATCCCGAGAACGGACGCGAATCGTACCCAGAGCAGCTCAAGCGGGCCGCGCGGCGGGACAGTGATCACATGCACGTGGTCCGGCGGGATGTTCCGTGACCACATATCGAGGGTGGCCAGCGTGTCATGGACCGTCCAGAACCATGATCGTCTGCGGCGGTCAGCGGCCGGCTCGGCGGTGATGACGCGATCGAGCCACTGTTCCCACGGAACCGTTCCGCGGCACTTGACGCTCTCCTGCCATTCGGCGGGCAGCACGCTCGCGAAGTCGCGCACGGTCAGGATGATGTGCACATCGGCGGAAGCCAGCGGTCGCAGCGCGCGGCCCGCTTGCTCCGGGTTGCACGCCACCAGGATCTCGTCCGAGATAACGGCGGTGCCGCGAGCCCGAAGCGCCTGGCCGGTCAGGACGTCCCACTCGCCAGCCCATGGATCAGCCGGATCGGAAGGCGCCCGCTGAGCCTCGCGCACATCCCGGCTGGCACGATTGTGATCTTGATGGTTGTAGCCCGGCAGCGTGACGCCCTGTGCGGCTAACCGGGCGCGGTTGCTCCACAGCGAACTCTGCAGGTACGACGTTCCGGTCTTTGGCTCTCCGATGTGCAGGCAAACGCGGGGAGCGCGCGAGTCCTCGGCCCGGTCATTCCGGCCGAACGAAACCGGGTCTGGCGCATCTCGCGATGTCAACCTGCTACCTGATTCAGCTGGCGCACCAGTGCCTCGCAGCCATGGTCTCGCTAAAGGTGAGCAAAGACAGGGCAATGGTACTGGGCGACGACTCATTTGGTGCGCCGAAACGCGCGATCGCTACGGGACTACTGGGCCGGCTGGGGCAGCCGGGACCATTCGGCCTTGCTCACCCCGCCTCCCATGAGGCCGGGGGCCCGGTCAACCCCAGTCGAGGTACTCGTTAGTGCTGTAGCCGCTGGAGGTCCATTGCCAGATCACCCCGCGGTCCTGCGCCTCGCTCGCGTCCGCGGCCAGGTAGGTGCCGTTCCCGTTCGGGCTATTGCGCAGATTGAGCTGGGCGACGTCCTTGGAGTTCACTCGCACATTGCCCGCGACGGCCCACCGCTGGTGCGGGTCGGTGGTCCTGTTGCACTGCCACTGAATGATCTTGCCGCGATTTTGCGCCTGGCCACCCTGCGCATCCAGGCACAAGCCGGTGCCGGCATTCCGCAGCACCGGGTTGAGCGAGGATGAGCCCTGCTGCACGTACCACTCCTTGTAGACGCTGGCGTGGCTGCAGTGATACTGCCAGATAGTGCCGCCGTTCCGCGCCTGGCTGGCATCGGCCGCCAGGCATAGGCCAGTCCCGGCATTGCGGAGCGTGACTTCCAGGTGCGCTACGGCTGACTCGGCAGCGGAAACGTAATTCGTCCAGGCGCCGTTGTAGCCGCTGCCGCAGCTGGTGTCGTAGGTCTGCCACCAGCAGAAAGTATTGCCGTCGTGGTAGACATACGCCCATGCCGCGTCGCCATTGCACTGCGCGTTCTGGAGGCAACTTTCGGTAACGCGAGGCCAGTAGCACTGCTCGATCTGCCACACCCCGCGTGAGGCGCAGCTGCCCGAGCCGTTCATCGCGACGGGATTGCATCCGGACTCGGCCATTCCGATTGCCACGGCCACCACTATGGTGCGGTAATTCCCGATCTGTGTTCGGGTGAAGCTATCCATGGGGAACCCGGCTTCGTACGCCGCGGTAGCGCAGGTCGAGCCGACCGCGGCCGTGATATTGCGCAGGTTCGGCATGAGCTTAGGAGCCGGGATGACGCGCGATGCTATGACCGGCGTCGGCGATGACTCGGCGAAAGTCGAAGCAGTCCCCACGCTGGCCGTTAAGAAGAGTGCCCCGGCGCCGCAGCCAGCCAGAACGGCTACTGAACGGCGCGCCCATCGTCTTCCTTTGCGTGTCCTTCTGATTGGCCCGGACCGCAGGTCAGATGGGCTGGTGGCCCCTTGTTGCTGACCGAATATGCGCATTGGGGTCCCCTTCCAAAGGCATGGCGGCCTACGCTAGCGGATGATCTGCGAATTATCTGTGACGTTGATCACGTAATTTCTTTACATGCATTGCACGGACTGACTGGTTACTGATCGGTAACGCCGCATCTAGCTGGAAAATCGGCGCGGAACGCCGTACCCGCGCGCGAGCTTCGGCAGCAGCCGGATAATTCCGCAGCTGGCTATATACGGCCGGCCGTTATCGCGTCAGCCGTACTCATCCGCGCGACATCATCTCGATCGGCTTCGTCTTCGTGCGAGCAGAGGAGTTGCCGCAGTGACTGTCCATGGTTTCGGCACCCGAGGCCATGCGGCATGAACGGATCGATATATTCATCGAATCGACCACCCTGCGGTGCGTGTACGAGCTGCGCACTAAACACGATTTCTCGCATTTGCTTCAGTAGATCAGCGTCGGATCCCCGGAGAGCCTGGTCGCTGCGCTCATGCCACCGCCGTTTCGTGTCCGATCGGTGCGTCAGGTGTGGAACCGGTTGGGACCACGCGGTGCGCGTGAGTGACTATTACTTGTACTTGCCACGGTGGGCATGTCCTGTTCACCGACATGATGGAAGATATTCCCGGGGTGGTTAGCCGGACCTTCTGGCTGGTCGTCCAGACGGCTCGCGCTGGCCGCCGCACTACCCCAGCTTGCCGGCGGGCCTGCTGCGTGCGGGCTACCGGTCGAGGGGAGATGCTCCCTGATGACGACCGCAGCCTCGGCCCCGGCGCCGCACGCTGGTGAGGTGCGCACGCTGCACCTATCAGAGTTGATCAAACGCCCGGTCACCGCCCGGGGCGGTGAGCCGCTGGGCCGGATTTCCGACGTGGTCGTCCGCTTGCGCGGCTCTGAGCTGCCGCTGGTCATAGGCGGGGTGGCCAGCGTCGGGGGACGGCAGGTGTTCGTGCCGCTGGAGCAGGTCAGCTCCTTCGACGGCGAGGTGCTCCAGCTCACCAGCGCCCGGCTTGACCTGCGTCAGTTCGAGCGGCGACCAGGTGAGGTCCTGCTGCGCGCGGATGTGCTGGACCACCGGCTTATCGACGTCGAAGCCGGGCGGCTGACCAAGGCCGTCGATGTCGAGCTCGAACGGCGTGCGGGTGACTGGATAGTCACCGGCGTGGACACTCATCGCCCGCGGCGGCGCCTGTTCGGGCGGGGTGCTCGTGATTCCCGTCAGCGCGCGTTCCGCGAATGGGACCGGTTCGAGCCGCTGATCGGACACAGCGCAAGTGCCGTGCTGCGCGGGCCGTTCGCCCGCATCCGAAGACTCAAGCCAGCTCAGATCGCTGACCTGCTCGAGGAGGCGTCCAAGGCGGAGGAGACAGAAATCCTCGGTCAGGTGCACGCCGATCCCGAGCTGGAAGCGGACGTGTTCGAAGAGCTGGCTGAAGATCGCGCGACTCGCCTGCTGGAAGCCCGGACCGACGGCGAGATCGCGGAGGTCCTCAGCAGGATGCGCGCCGATGACGCCGCCGACGCGGTCGCCGAGTTGCCCCAGCACCGCCGGCAGGCCGTGCTCGACCGCATGCCCGCGGGCCAGCGCACCAAGGTCATGACCTTGCTGGGGTTCAATCCCACCAGCGCGGGTGGCCTGATGGGCGTCGATTACCTGGCGCTGCCGGAAGATGTCGCGGTCAGCGACGCGCTGGATGCGGTCAGGCGGTCAGGCACGCTCCAGCCAGAAGCGCTCACTAGCATTCATGCGGTCGACCAGCAAGGCCGATTGCAGGCAGTGGCCAGGCTCGTCAGCCTCCTCCAGGCCGACCTGGGCGCCAGGCTCGGCGAGGTGTCCGACGCTGACCCCGTCCGGGTGGGCGCCGACACCGACCTGGTGGACGTCGCGGTTTTGATGAGCGACTACAACCTGATCACGATTCCGGTCGTGGACGACCACCGGCACATGATCGGCATCATCACCGTAGACGACGTGCTGGAAGCGACCCTGCCGGAGGACTGGCGCCGACGCGAGGCCGCACAACCACCTGATGCCCACGCCGGAAACGGCGCATGACTCGCCCCGGCAGCGAACAGCCACCAGCGCGGCAGAGCTCCGAGCCCGCCCCCGGCCCTGAGCGCGGACCGCCGGCCACCCCTCCGCGACGCCCAGAGCCCGGGCAGCAGACCCAGCAGCGGGATCCGGCGTCGGCGCAGCCGCGCCGGGAATCGCGGCCGGGCGAGCGGCAGGCGGCGCTGACCCGCCCGAGCGCGGTCCTCGACGAAACGCACCCGGGAGACATCGAGGGCGCGCTCGGCCGGATCCGGGCCGGCGAAGAATACAGCAGCACCTGGCGGCGGCGGCTGGTCACGTTCCTGGCCATCGTGGGCCCCGGGTTGATCGTGATGGTCGGCGACAACGACGCGGGCGGTGTCTCCACCTACTCCCAAGCGGGCCAGAACTACGGGTACAGCCTGCTCTGGGTCCTGCTGTTGCTGGTGCCCGTGCTGATCGTCAACCAGGAGATGGTGGTGCGGCTGGGGGCGGTCACCGGCGTCGGGCATGCCCGGCTGATCAACGAGCGGTTCGGCCGGTTCTGGGGCTGGTTCAGCGTCGGTGACCTGTTCCTGCTCAACTTCCTGACCATCGTCACCGAATTCATCGGCGTATCGCTCGCACTGAGCTACTTCGGGGTCAGCAAATACATCGCGGTCCCGGTCGCCGCCACCGTCTTGGTGGCCATCACCGCCAGCGGCAGCTTCCGACGCTGGGAGCGGGCGATGTTCTTCTTCATCATTGCCAGCCTGGTGCTGATCCCGCTGGCGTTCATGTCCCACCCCTCCTACACCGCGAGCCTCTACCACTTGTTCGTACCCGGAGTCCAAGGCGGGGTCAGCTCCGACGCGATCTTGCTGATCATCGCGATCGTCGGTACCACGGTCGCGCCGTGGCAGCTGTTCTTCCAGCAATCCAACGTGATCGACAAGCGGATCACCCCCCGCTTCATGCCCTACGAACGGGCCGACACCGTCCTGGGGTCGTTCGTTGTCATCATCGGGGCGGGTGCCCTGATCGTGATCGCCGACTACGCGGTCCGCGGCACGCCCCTGGCTGGGCACTTCACCGATGCCCTCGGGGTGGCCGACGCGCTCAAGCAGCACAGCGTCGTCCTCGGCGCCTTGTACTCCATCGTCCTGCTCGATGCCAGCATCATCGGGGCCGCCGCGGTCACGCTGTCCACCAGTTACGCCTTCGGCGACGTGTTCGGCATCAAGCACTCGCTGAATCGCAGCTTCCGCGACGCCAAGCAGTTCTATGCCAGTTACGCTGCCCTGGTCGTGGTGGCGGCGGGGATCGTGCTCATTCCCGGCGCCCCGCTCGGGCTGATCACCACGAGCGTCCAGGCGCTCGCGGGCGTGCTGTTGCCGAGCGCCACCGTCTTCTTGCTACTGCTGTGCAACGACCCCGAGGTGCTCGGCCCGTGGGTGAACCCGCGCTGGCTCAACGTACTGGCCGGCTTCATCCTGGGCGCGCTGCTGGTCCTTTCCGGCGTTCTCGTCGTCACCACCGTGTTCACCCGCTGGCACGCCGGAACGGTCGCCATCTGGCTGGCCATTGGCCTGGCGGCCGGCGTTGTGATCGCCGGGCTGTGGCTACGGATCGTCCAGGCCCGCCGCGGCCCGGTCCCTCGCCCTGCCCCGGTGCCGCGCGAGCAGCGCAGCACCTGGCGAATGCCGCCGCTAGCCCTCCTCAAGCCGGTGACCTGGTCACCGACCACCAAACTCGCCATGATCGTGCTCCGTGGCTACCTGGTCATCTCCGTCCTGCTCCTGATCGTCAAGGCCACCCGGATCGGCGGCGGATGACCGCCGAGCCGGCAGCACGCCGCTGGCCGCGCAGCCTGGCCGGGCCGATTGGGGCACGTTCGCGAAGAGCGCGGAAGCGTAGCATTGAATGCACGCAGCGTGGAGCCAGGCGCGGGAGGCTGCGATGAGACGGCGAGCGCATCGGCGGGCCCGGGTGGCGTGGTCCCGGTCCGTCGGCCCGGCCTACCGGTACGGTACGCCGGGGCTTGCCCGGCTTCGACGTCACAGGCGGCTCCGCCGGTGGGTCCGCACCGGCGCGCTGCTTACGGCGATCGGCCTGGTGCGCCTGGCCCGGGCCGTGCGCCCCCGCTGGCGGCTCCTAGCGGCCGGGTCGGTGCTCACGGCGGCCGGCCTCATGCTGCGCGACGGTGCGTGGAGCATGATCCTCCTGCCCGGGCTGCTGCTCCTGTTGTCCGCCCCGCTGATCCCGGCCAGCCCCGACGCCGACCATGAGCGGCGCTCCGAGCTAGAGAGCGAGCTGGCCGTCTACGCAACCGCGGCCCAGCAGCGCGATCTGGCTGCGATCCTCGACCGCTACCCTGACAGCGTCACCGGCGAACTACGTGACATCCTCGCCGATCAAGCCATCGCTGGCTCTCACCACGGGATCCCCGGGGCCGGGTGGTCCTGAGTCCGGCGACAGTCCAGGTCAGATGACGACCAGCTGCTGCGACATGGTCACCATCGGCGAAGCCGGGCTACTGGGCGAGTTCCGCGACACCCTGCGCCACCGCGCACGGTGCGCACAGCGGCACGTCCACATCACCATTCAGGCCGTTAGTGAGCCGACGTGTGATCACCGCATGGCTGTCGCACACTCCGACGTCGTCCGGATGTGACTCCGCACAGAAACATTCGCAGTCACGCCAGGCCCACACGACCGCGATGCGCCAGTTCTCCATCACCGCACGGATGGCCGGGTCGCTGGCGAGTTTGCGAAACGCCTCGACGGTCGCTGCGGTGGTCTGCTCCGCCCATTCGGTCACCACGGCCGCGGCGGCCCGCCAGGCAGCGACAAACTGCCGTACCGGGCTGTCCTCGTCGCCGTTCACAGCCACATCGTCTCACCCGGGGCCAGCGGTGACCAGCACGCTCAGGTTACGCGCTTACCGCGGGCCGGCGGATTCGCCCGCTTCGGCTCCGGCCTCGGTGGTCGCTCAGGCAGCACGGGCTGGCCCGTGCTCGCGCCAGCAGCCGCCTGACCGGCCATTATGGCGACCCGGCCGCGCGGGCGGATGCCGCCCGCTCAGCCCTGGCCGAACACGGCGTGCACGGTGATCGTGTTCCTCATCGAGGCCATGCCCCACTGGTTCCACGTGAGGCCGAAGTCGGCCCGATTGACCCTGACCTCGGCGTCGAGCCGTACTTCCCCGGAGCCGACGACCGACACCCGGGCGGGGAACGTGACCGGCCTGGTCTGGCCGCGGACGGTCAGCTGTCCGATGACGGTGACACCCTCGCTGGACGGGTGCAGCCGGTCAACGCTGAAGGTGATCTGCGGGAACTTATCGGCCTGAAAGAAGTCGGCGGAGCGCAGGTGCTTGTCGCGCGTGGCGTTCTTCGTCTCGATGGAACCGGCATCCACCGTGATCGTGCCGCTTACCTCGCCGGCCGGCGAGACGGTGCCGTGCCCGGCGACCTGGCCGAACACACCTTTCACCGGGGCCAGGCCCCAGATGCTCTTGCTCCGCAGCCCGATCGTGGACTTGCCCCCGTCGAGCGTCCAGTCCCCGGCGAGTGCGGCGTCGGCCAGCAGTGCCTGCAGTGCCGGTGCGGTCGGGTGTCCTGAGGGTGTCATATCGTCCTCCGTACTTGACGTCTGGTTCGGCTGTCCGGATAACTTGGCTGATCCGCGCGGTCGCTGAGCCGCGTGAACGCCTCGCTGAGCGCCAGGGCGGCGCGCTCCGCTTCGGTGCAGAAGGGCACGTCGCGCCCGCTGGCGACGGCCCGGACTCGCTCGCCGCTCTCGCCGGCCTTCTCCCGGTCGCGCCGGTGCGGGTAGGCGCAGATGCCGCAGCAATTGATCATGTCTGCACCGCCAGGATCGTGGTGTCCGGCTGAGCTTTCCTGCTCGCCGGATGGCGTGTTCTTCTCAGAGGTACGACGACACAGCCCGCAGGAACGTCAGGCAGCCCGCCGGCCTCACATTCTGGGGCGGTGTTTCGTCGAACTGGTGAGGGCAAGATGCGACCGAGGGAGCCTGCGGCGCCATGAACACCCAATCCCAGCCAGGACACGGCCGGCCCGACACGGGGCTGGACGCGATCATGAGCGAGCGGCGGCAGCTGATCAATCTCGCCTACCGGCTGCTGGGCTCGCTGGCCGAGGCCGAGGACGCCGTCCAGGAGACCTACGCCCGCTGGTACGCCATGTCCGCACAGCAGCAGGACGCCATCGAATCCCCCCGCGCCTGGCTCACCAAAGTCGCCAGCCGCGTCTGCCTGGACTTGCTCGGCTCGGCTCGCGCCCGGCGCGAGCGCTACGTGGGCGAATGGCTACCCGAGCCGCTGCCTGGAGCTAGCGAGTGGATCAGCGGGCGGCCCGACGGCGGCACGGCCGACCCGGCCGACCGCGTCACCCTGGATGAGTCGGTCAACATGGCCTTCCTGGTCGTGCTCGAATCGATGACCCCGGCCGAGCGCGTCGCGTTCATCCTGCACGACGTCTTCCGCTACTCGTTCGCCGAAGTGGCCGAGATCGTCGGCCGCACCCCAGCGGCCTGCCGCCAGCTGGCTTCCTCAGCCCGCCGCCGGATCCGCGCATCGCAGGCCCCCGCCATCCCCGCAGCCCATCAGGCGAGCATCGTCAGGGCCTTCAAGGAGGCCTGGGAAGCCAAGGACATCGACGCTCTCGTCGGCCTCCTCGACCCCGACGCCACCGCGATCGGCGACGGCGGCGGCCTCGCCACTACCTTCCCGAGCCCCATCGAAGGCAGAGATCAGATCGTGCTCGCCTGGGTGGAAATCGCCAAGCGGATACCCAGCAACATGACGCTCCTGGAGCGCACGGTCAACGGCCAGCCCGGCCTGATCGCCGAGCAAGACGGCGTCACCGTGACCGTGTTTGCGTTCGAGGTCACCGACGACCGGATCAAGCACATCTGGGTCGTACGCAACCCCGAGAAACTCCGACCTTGGACGGCAGGCTGACGCACGTCTGCGCGCTCTTGGGGCTCATGGACGCTTCAGGAACCTCAAATAGAACCCCGCGAATACCAGGACAATTCCGATGTTTACCAGCAGCCGCGCCCAGAAGTAGTGCCTGAAGAACAGGATGTCCACGCCGACGATGACGGCTACCAGCGCGAGCACGTAAAGCACGACGGCTGCCTGTCTTCCCATCGTTTCGTTCTACTAGGTGCGACGGAGCCGAGCAAGAGCGGCGCTGAGCGGGTGCGCACGGCCAGGCGCGTCATCCTCACAGATCGTGAGCACGGTCTCGCGGTCGGTCAGGCTCAGCGATGTCTGGGTACATGAAGGTCGACGCGGCGATGGCGGCGCCGGGCTCGTCATCGCGGGTGCCAGCGACCAGAGCGCTTGACCTGGATTAGAGAGTGGTTGACCAGAATTGTAGAAGATTGTCTTCTGCTGGCTATGGCCCATTAACCTGCACCTTTAATTCCCAGGTAGCTAAGTTGTATGTCACTCGGATCGCGTACAGCTCGGCTTGTGAAGATCTTCAGCCTGCGTACGACGACTTGGCTGGGAGCCACGGTTGTCGCGGCGGGTCTGCTCGGTACCGCCGGATGCACCAGCTCGGGCTCCCCCAGCGCCAGCGCCAGCAGCAGTGCCTCCAGTAAGACGCCTACCGTTAAGCAGATCCTCTTCGGCTCCGTGCTGAAGCACAGCTACCAGCCGAACGGCAAGGGCGCCACGAAAACCGCGGGGCTCAGCCAGCCGGACGACCTCGCGGCTCTTGGCGGCCACATCTACGTGGGATTCCAGAACGGCGTCGGCCCGCAGGGCGAGCCGGCCCCTTCCGGCAACCTGGACAGCACCCTGGTCGAGTTCACGCCCGCCGGTCACGTTGTGAAGCAGTGGGACGTGACGGGCAAGATCGACGGGATGGGCGCTGACCCCGGGACCGGGCAGGTCATCGCGACCGTCAACGAGGACGCAAATTCCAGCCTGTACACGGTCTCCGGCGGGACCGTGACGCACTACGCCTACACCCCGTCGAAGCTGCCGCACCTGGGCGGCACCGACGCCGTCGCGGTAATCGGCGGCAAGATCCTGATCAGCGCGTCCTCGCCGGGCACCAACGGCAAGCCGCCGGCGTCCGCCCCGGCGGTGTACGCGGTCACGCTGAACTCGGCGAACAAGACCGCCGCCGTTGCTCCGTTCTTCGCGGCCAACGCGACGGCCACCGGGGTCAACGCCCCGAACGCCGGCCAGAAGGTCACCCTCGCGCTCACGGACCCGGACTCGAACGGGGTCGTCCCGTCGAGCTCGTCGGCGTTCGCCGGGGACTTCGTGCTGGACGCCCAGGCCGACCAGGAACTGATCTTCTCCGGTGCCAGCGGCACGAACCTGCAGGTCCTGAAGATCTCTAGGCCGGTGGACGACAGCGCCTGGGTGACCTCGACCCACGGTTCGCTGTACACGACGGACTCCAATGCCAACACGGTCGATGCGATCACGGGCTCGTTCAAGGTGGGCACCGTGTACACCGTGATAGCCCCGTGCAACGCCGCCAACGCTCCCCCGGTCGTCTGCCCTAATCCTCCCAAGTGGCCACTCAACTCCCTGGGCACGATCAACCTGAAGACCGGCGCGGTGGGCAACGCCACGGTTAGCGGGGTGGTCGCGCCCAAAGGCCTGATCTTCGTCCCCTAGCCGGCCCGCCTGCGGACCCTCGCCAAGCGGGCCGCCGCAGGCCGCGTGTGGAGCCGTAGGCGTGTCTACCGGACGACCTGCTGACCCTCGGTCGGCTGCGGTGCGCTTTCTTCGAGCTGGATCTTCGGCACGATCGGCTCCAGCCAGCGCGGCAGCCACCACGCGTGCGACCCGAGCAGCGACATGATCGCCGGTACCAGGCACATCCGGACCAGGGACGCGTCGATGAGCACCGCGAACGCCATCCCGATGGCGAGCATCTTCACGGTCGGATCCGGGTTGAGCACGAAGCTGGTGAACACGACGATCATGATCGCGGCAGCGGTCGTGATGACCCGGGCGGTCGCGCCGATCCCGATCGCGACGGCGCGGTGCGCGTCCCGGGTTTCCAGCCAGGCCTCGTGCACCCGGGACAGCAGGAAGACCTCGTAGTCCATCGACAGGCCGAACACGATGCAGAACACGAGCATCGGCACGTAGGCAGGAATGGGCAGCGTCGACTGCAGGCCGATCACACTCTTGCCCCAGCCGTACTCGAAGATCGCGACGATGACGCCATAGGCGGCGCCGATCGACAGGATGTTGAGGATCGCGGCCTTGATCGCGATCACCACCGACCGGAACGCGGTGGTCAGCAGCAGGAACGAGATCGCGACCACGGCGATGATCAGCCAAGCCAGCCGGCTCGTGATCTGCTTGGTGAAATCGACCGCCCCTGCCGTGGTCCCGGTGACGTAGCTGGTCGCGTGCTCCTTCGGCAGCACGTTGTCGCGGAGCGTGTTCACCAGGGCAGTGGTCTGCGTGGCCTGCGGCCGGGTGGCCGGGATGACGTTGAACACCGCGGTGGTGCCGGAGGAGTTGATGGCCGCCGGGGTGACCGACGCGACGTTGGCGGTCTTGGAGATGTCCGACTGCATGGTGCTCAGCAGTGAGTTGTTCGCCGAGCTCGATTGCTTCGGCAGCTTGACCACGACGGTCAGCGGCCCGTTAACGCCGACCCCGAAGCCCTCGGATATCAGGTCGTACGCCTGCCGGTTGCTCTGCGACTTCGGGTTCGTCCCGTTGTCCGGCTGGCCCAGCGTGATCGAGAACAGCGGGATCGCCAGCACGATGAGCACCGCTGCACTCGCCACCCCCCACGGCCAGGGATGGGCGCTGACCATCCGTCCCCACCGGGCGAACGCGCTGTGCTCGTGCTGCTCGTGCGTGGCCGCGGCGGTGGCCGCCGCCTGCTGCTGCACGGTCAGCCCCTCCTTGCGCGCGCGGGCCCGCGCAGGTAGGGCCCGTACGCCCTCCTTGACCAGTCCCATGAAGGCGGGTACCAGGGTCAGCGCCGAGATCATGGTGACCACGACGACCAGCGCCGCGGCCAGGCCGAGCGCGCCGACGAAGCCGACGCCGGAGATGTACAGGCCCAGCACCGAGACCGCGACCGTGCTGCCGGCTACGACGATCGCGGCCCCGGAGGTTCCGGCGGCGCGCCGCACCGAGGACAGGACGCCCATCCCGCCGTCCACCTGCTCCCGGTGCCTGGCCACCATGAACAGCCCGTAGTCCACCGCGACGCCGAGCCCGAGCAATGTGGCGATCGTGGGGGCGGTGGTCGGGAACGTGACCACCTTCGCGAGCAGCGCAAGCAGGGCGAGCCCGGTGAGCACGCTGAAGATGGCGGCCACCAGCGGGATCGCGGCGGCCATCAGCGACCAGAACATGATCAGCAGCAGCAGCAGCGCGCAGGCCAGCCCGATGACCTCGGACTTGAGGTCGCTGGTCTTCTGGCCGATCTCCCCCGCGCCCGCTCCGTACGCAACCTGGAGGCCGGCCTTGGTGGCGGGGGCCACCGCGTTGTTGAGCTTGTCCAGGTAGGAGGTGTCCAGCGAGTTCGGGTTCACATTCCAGCTGACGTTGGCGTATGCGATCGTGCCGTCCTTGGATACGGCGCCGGTATTGGACGAGGCGAACGGGCTGACCGCCTTGATGACGTTCGGAAGCTTGGAGATGTTGCTGACCGACTGGTTGACCGCCGATTGCTGCGCTGAGACCTTCCCGCTCTTGGCGTGGAAGACGATCTGCCCGCCGTACCCGCCTTGCTGCGGGAACGTCGTGTTCAGCAGGTTCAGGCCGTTCGCGGAATCGCTGCCCGAGATCGTGTAGTTGTTCACGTACTCGCCGCCGATTGCGTTCTTGGCGGCGAGGAGTCCGCCGAGGATGACCACCCACACGATGATGAAGACCCAATGCCTTCGGGCCGCGACACCGGCGAGCCGTTCCAGAAGCATATTCACGACTTATCCCCCTTCCCGCACCCCAGCCTGCGCAGCGCATGGGAAGCCCCAATCTGATAATGACGGCGGCACCCCGCTCTGGCAATACCCGTGGCGGGTGTCGCGGAGGTGGCGGTCGTCGCGATTGCCGACCCGCCGCCGAAGATCGTCAGCCCGGCGGTCATCAGGCCGTGGCGCGGAGTAGCGGGAGTGGGCGCGCGTCTCATCACTCTCCGTTCCGTGGCAGGTTACGGCGGGAGCCCCGCTCGCCACTCCCGCCGTAACCTCAGGCTCAGGGCTGGATCTCGGGCGGGATGTACTTCGCTCCGGGGCTGGTGTTGCCCTCGGGGCCGTAGACCCGCAGCAGCAGGTCGAAACGCCCGCGGGGCACGGGCAGCCAGTTGAGCCTGAGCGCCCGCGGCGGCGGTGTCGTCTGTATGTAGATGGTGACCGAGCCGTCGGGGTTGGTCACGAGGCCGGGCGTGAACTTCGCGACCTCGTACTTGCGCGCGGCGTTGGGGACCAGGGTGTTGCCGCGCGGCAGGTAGGCGGTCAGGGACCAGAAGCGGCTGGCCTGGGGGATCTGGCTCTTGGTGAACGTCAGCGTGTAGGCAGGCACTCTTGAGCCGTTGAGCGGGGCGCCGCTGCCGTCGGTGAAGGCGTTGTAGTAGCCGGCGGTGCTGGCGTTGTTGCCGTACTGGACGAACTCGTTGCCGGCGGCGCGGTCCAGGTAGGCCGTATGCCAGTTGGCGAAGTTGCTGAAGTAGGTCCAGTGGTGCGGGTCGGTATGGGAGAGCCACCTGTGGATGATCATGGCGTGGGCGGCGCGGGCCCCTGCGATCGTCTGCGACAGGGGACCGGGGTTCCCGCGCCGGGCCGCCGCGTTGGCCGCCGCGAACAGCCGGTTGAAGGCGCCGGACAGCTGGAGGTCGGACTGGCTGAGCGGGGCGGTGGCCGGCGAGCGCAGTGCCGCCTGCAGGACCCGGAAGAAGTGGGTGGTGTTGAACCTGACCATGTCATCGGCGACGGCCTTCATCCGGAGGGCGAAGACCGCCTGCGGGAATATCTTCGTGGGTCCCGCCGACGGATCCTGTTCGTAGGCCGGGAGTGAGGCCAGCCTCAGGTGGGCACGGAACGCGGATGCCTGGTCTTGCTGGTTCTGGTTGGCGGAGTTGTACTTGTCGGCCCGGATGATCCAGGTGGTGAGGGGGTAGGGCACCTCCACCTTGGTGACCCCTGGTGGCAGCGTCCCCTTCCAGCCGGGCGGCACCAGCCCGTACTTCCCGGGCGTCTGCGGCTGAATGCTGGTCTTGAACACGTCGCCGAACACGTCCAGGGTGAGCAGCGAGTAGGTCACGCCTGTCTTGGGGATGGTGAGGATCTGCGGGCCCGCAGACAGGTCGAGGTAGGCGCTGGCGTACAAAGTGTCGACGTTGATGGACACGACAAAGCCGTACAGCGGCCCGACACGGCTGGGGCCGGCCAGGCGGTTGACGCCTGAAAAGCTCTGCTGGAAGTAGGTCATGAACCGCGGGTAATAGCGGATCGTGTAGTTCTGGGCGACGGAAAAATAGGGATTCGCGGCCGGCGCCGCCGGGCCGCCCGGGCGGGCAGTGGCACCGGCGCTCACCGGCGCCAGCACCACGGCCACCCCGATACTGGCCACGACGGCGACGCCGCCACGCGCCACCCATTTCCGCGAACGGGCACAGCGCTCTCGAAGACTTGCGAGCATGAATCCTCCGGTAGGGGAATGCGGCCGGACCGGCCACGTACGTCCTGAGTGCGCGGCCGGTCGCGACCACGTCAGCGGGTGACGTGGACGGGGTGCAGCTCCCATAGCTGGCCCTGAGCACCCAGGTAGTAGAAGCGCCCGGCGAAGCCCGGGGTCACGATGTTGGCCGGCGCAGGTTTGGCGGCCAGCGGACCCGACTCTGCGAGCAGGTGCCCTGTGGTCCCGTCGATCCAGACGACGTGGTCAGCACCGCCTTTGTAATCGGTGAAGACGAGCTGGGGGTGAGCGGCGGGGCCGGCGAGCGCCACGAAATCGAGCGAATTTATCCGGTCACGCCACATGACCGAGAAGCCCCGGCGCGGGTTCAGGTGCAAGCCGACCAGCTCGCCGCCTCCGGTGTCGTCCATGTAAACGTTGTTGGTGGCGGGGTCGAGTGCGGCCTTGGAGGGCGAGAAGCTGAGCCCGGTTCGCCGGGTAGCTGCGGCGAACGGCCGGATCTGGAATGTGCGGCCGGAGTTGTGGATGTTGGCCGCGGTGATAGTCATGGTTGCCCGTGACGGCACGAAGTTCGACGACACCACCAGCCAGTTGCCGAGCAGGCCGGGTCCGGTCCCCGGGGTTTGCCTGCCGGTACGGTAGGTGACCGGTCTCCACCGGTTATCCAGGTGCAGCGTCCCGTCCCGGTGGCTGTAGCGGTAGCGCACCAACGTGTTGTGTTCGGCCATATACACGTACTCCGTGTGGCCGACCTGCCCGGCCGTGATGCGTCCGGTAACCGGTTCCGGAGGCTTGAGGACCGAGAGGATTTTGAGGTGCGTGGGATCAACCACCACTACCGGCGTGGGCAGGCCGTTATGTATCGAACACAGCAGCCCGCCGAAGGTCCCGGACAGTTTGCAGGGACCGCGTTCGATGCCTTTGGCCACGATCCGGCCGTCGGGCAGGACGATCATCCCGTTGTAGGCCGCGCCCGTGCCGTTGGGATTCTCCGGCAGAATCCGCCGCGCTACCGTCTGCCCGGTGGCCGGGTCGAGCTTGACGAGAACGTTGCCGTAGATGGCATAAAGGAAGCCGTTGCCGTGCGCGAGCAGAACGCCTGGGTAGCTGCACTGCCCTGGCGGCGGGACTTTGATCTGCACCCGCCAGCGCTGTGCCAGCGTCACCGGGTTGACGCTGGCGACGTACGCGCCCTGTGTCTGGGGGTTCGGCTGGTATCCGTACACGTAGAGCTGATTGCGGTCCCGTGTCACCGGGATGTAGGGGGTGGTGTAGTTGTCCGGGGCCTCTCGCGCCGCGATCGACACCGGGCCAGGCCCGGCGATCTCGGCGAGCGTGCAGGTGTACGGGAACAGTTGCGTGCGGTCGGACGCGAAGTGCTCAAACGGCGCGACGGTCGAGAAGAATGCCCCGTCGGTCGGGCCGACGTGCAAGTCGCGGGAGCGAGGGCAGGGATCGTGGAGTGCCGCCCGCGCAGCTTCAACTATGTGCCCAGCTGCGGTTGTCCCAGAGGGTTTCGCCGGCGGCGCCGCCTGGCCAGCGCTGGCGGAGGCACCCATCGGTCCCAGCGCCGCGACCAGGCCAGCACCGGCCAGGATGCAGATAGCGGCGTGAGCTATCCGCCTTCGGGAATGGGTAAAGCGCTCTCGAACACCGGCAAACATGGATCCTCCTGCGGGTGAACACCTGCTCGGCGATACTCGGCCCGAATGGGCCGTGGCTGGTTGACGCCGCCGCCGTCTTCGTGCGCGCGGCGGATCTTTCTACCGATCCGCACGGTCGCACCCGCCGCCTCATCGCCGCGGCGCAGGCGTACCTGGACGCCGGGGACGCCGATGCGTCGTCAAGGACGGCCGAGGGGGCGCTCGCGGGCGCCAGAACGGTCGCGGATCAGGCCGCGATCACCGCCGTGAAGGGCGCGCTGGAGCTCATGCGGGGGACCCCGGGAGCGGCATACGACCTGCTGTGCGCCGCCGCTCGCGCTGTCTCCGGCGAGGATCCGGCCCGCGCGTTCGACTTCCAGGCTCAGGCGATCGTCGCGTCGTTCGCCGCCGGCTGGCCGGAGCGAGCCTTCGCCGAGGCCCGTGAGTTCGTCGCGGGCCTGCCGCCGACGGGTACCCCCTACGAGGAGTTCCTCCGGGCCTTTCTCGAGGCCACGGCCGGGGGACGCGGGGACAACGACGCCGTGCGCAAGCTGCTCGTCGAAGCGCTCGGAGCCGGTACCGCCACAGGCGTTTTCCGGTTCGCGGCCTGGGCGGGCCTGGCCAGCGTCTATCTCGGAGACCTGGGCAGTGCCCGCGAGCTCGCCGTTCGCGTGATGGCGTCGGCACGGGCAGCGGGATCCTTCAACAGCCTGCCGCAAGCCCTGATCGGACTGGGCTGGATCGCCGTGGGCTTGCGGGACTTCGACCAGGCCGAGGAGTGCGCCAGGGAGGGGATCGAGCTCACACGGCAGTTCGCCCAGGAGAACCAGGAGACCGTGCTGCAGGCGATCCTCGTGCGCTGCCTCGCCGCGCGCGGCCAGGTCGAGGAGTGCCGCGTGCTGGGTGAGGCGACACTCCGGCGCGCGCTGGCCCACGGGATCACCGTCGCCGCGGCCGATGCTCGCCTCGGGCTGGCCGAGCTCGAACTGTCGCTAGCCCATGGCGCCGCCGCCCGCGACCTGATCGAGGCGATCTCGCATCCGCTGCACAGCCTGACCGCGGCGCCTTACCTGGTCGAGGCGGCGCTCCTCAACGGTGACCCCGACCCGCCGCGCACGGGCGTCGACAGGCTCGCCTACCTCGCCGAACGGGCACAGGACCGCGCACTGCTTGGCCTGGTCGCGCGTTCGCGCGCGCTGCTCGCCGGGTCCGGCGACTCGGCCGAGTCGCTGTTCCTCGAGGCGCTGCGCTATCAGACCGAGCGCATGCAGCCCTTCGAGCGAGCCAGGACCGCGCTCGCCTACGGGCAGTTCCTGCGCCGCGCGCAGCGGAGAAGGGAGGCGCGCGTCCAGCTGCGCGACGCGCTCACGACGTTCGAGGGCCTGAACACGCCGCTGTGGGCCGAGCGGGCCCGCGCCGAACTCGAGGCCACCGGGATCACCGCGCGCAAACGGGATCCCTCGACGCTGGACACGCTGACTCCCCAGGAGATGCGGATCGCCAAGCTGGTCGCGGGCGGCACAACCAACCGCGATGTCGCCAGCCAGCTGTTCCTGAGCCCGAAGACGGTCGAGTACCACCTGCGCAAGGTGTTCCAGAAGCTCGGCGTGTCCTCGCGCGTCGAACTCGCAAACCTGCGCCTGGCGCCTGTCGCCGCCGGCGCAGCCGACTGCTAGGGGCAGGACTGGGCAGTTGTGATCGGACGCAGCGGGCACGTGCCGGGTTGGGTACCCGAGGAACCGCGTGGTATCTGATTCGTCCACGGGCGGCGTGCCAGGCCCGGGCAGACGCCGCGGCTATGTGCTGGCCGCCGGCGTGCTGGTGGTCATGATGCTGGGCGGAACGTTGCCGGTCCCGCTGTATGTGCTGTACGAGAAGCAGATGGGCTTCGGCCCGCTCGGGGTGACGGTCGTCTTCGTCGCGTACGTGCTGGGCACGCTGCTGGTGCTGGTGGCCTTGGGCGACCTCAGCGACCACCTCGGCCGCCGGAAGGTGCTCGCGCCCGCCGGGCATGCGGGCCGCGATGCTCGGCGCATGCCTCGGCGTCTTCGCCGCCTTCAGCGTGCTCGGACTGTTCAGCAGCCTCGTGCCGACGTTCCTGCATGGCGTGCTCGGCGTGCACAACCTGGCGCTGATCGGGGGAGGATCGTTCCTGATCTTCGTCACCGCCGCGATCAGCCAGGCCGTCTCCGCGGGACTGCCCGCGCGCCGCAGCGTCAGCGCGGGCGTGCCGCTGCTGCTGGTCTGCCTGGGTACCTTGGAAGCAGCGCTGTTCGCCCAGGCGCTCTGGCTCTTCCTGGTGGGCACGATCGCCGGCGGAGTAGCCGTCGGTTCCATCTTCCGCGGCGGGCTCAGCGAGCTGAACCGGATCGCCCCTGCCCGGAACCGGGCGGCGGTCGTGTCCACGTTCTTCGCCGCCGCCTATCTCGGCCTTGGCCTGCCCGCGGTCCTGACCGGCCTGATCTCCGTCGCGATCGGGCCGGTCGACGCCAGCGTCTACACCTCCGCCCTGGTGGCGGTCGTCGTCGTGCTGGCCTTCTTCGTCGTAATGCGCGCTTTCGGAGCGGTTCCCACGCCCAGGCCGCCGTGCACGCCATCAGACAGCTGGTGCAGCCCCGAGCAGGTAGCGACGGCCGGCTCCGCGAGCCGTTAACCGTAGGCCGGCACAATGACAGAATGGCGGCCTGCGGCTAGGGGCAGTTGAGGTGAGGGAGATGACCAGTTCGGTAGATCAGCCTCTGAGCGGTGAGCTCTCGGCGGCCGCCCGGGCGGTGGGCTCCCGGCTCCTGGGAGCGGTTCCGCTGGGCGTCGCGTTCTCCGGTGGCGTCGACTCTTCAGTCTTGCTCGCCCTGGCCGTGAGGACGCTCGGCGCCGACCAGGTTGTCGCCATCCTCGGCGTCTCGCCCAGCCTGGGGGCGGATGAACGTCTGGCCGCCCATCAGGTCGCCGCGGTCGTCGGCGCTCGCATCGTCGAGATCCAGACCAGGGAAGCCGACAACCCGGCCTACCGGGCCAATGGTCCTGATCGCTGCTTTCACTGCAAAGACGAACTGTTTACCCGCGTAGAAGATGAAGTAGCCGGCGCCTATGGCCTGGCGGCCGTGGCCTACGGCGAGAATGCCGATGACATGATGCGCCCGGATCGGCCCGGGTCCCGCGCGGCCACTAACCATCAGGTCCTGCGGCCCCTGGCCGATGCAGGACTCGGTAAAGCCACCGTGCGCGCCATCGCCAGGGCGCTGCAGCTTCCGAGTGCCGACAAGCCCGCCGCGCCCTGCCTGGCGTCCCGTATTCCTCACTATCAGGAGGTTTCGGAGGCCAAGCTCGCTCAGATCGAGGCGGCCGAGAAGTCTTTGCGGATCCTGGGTTTCGCCGAGTCCAGAGTGCGACATCACGGCCCGGTGGCCCGTATCGAGCTTCCCGCCGGTGAGCTTGTGCGAGCCGTCTCCGCCCCGGCGCGTGAGCAGATCCACGCCGCCATTACCGCCGCGGGCTTCCAGTTCGTCGCCGTCGATCTGCTCGGCATTCAGTCTGGTGCCTTCACGATGTCATTGCTGCCGGTCGCCGGTGACTGAGCCCTGGCAGCCTGATGAGGCTATGGCGGCGTTCATCGAACTGGACCATGACCGGGCGCGTCGCCGCGGCTATCCCGAGGCGGTGTACTGCGAGGGCAAGACTCCCGGCCAGGTCAGTGCCGTTGCCCGGGCGATCGAAGCATCCGGCACGACGTTGTTCACCCGCGCGGGTCCCGCGCACGCCAAGGCGGTGCTGAGCGTCCTGCCGGATGCTCGCTACCACGAAGACGCGCGCATCCTGGCCTGGCCGCCCGTGCCTCCGGCGCCGCGCGGCGGGCGGGTTCTGGTGGTCGCGGCCGGTACCGCCGACTTCGGGGTCGCGCGAGAGGCACAGCTGACCGCTCTTTATCTCGGCCGCGCCGCCGATCTCGTCACCGACGTCGGCATTGCCGGGTTGCATCGCATACTGGGCCGGCTCGACCAGCTGAGGGCGGCCCGCGTCATCATCGTGGTCGCCGGGATGGACGGCGCGCTGCCCGGCCTGGTCGCCGGCCTCGTCTCCGCGCCGGTGATCGCCGTGCCTACGTCCGTCGGCTACGGCGCGTCGCTACGGGGCCTGGCGGCCCTGCTGACCATGCTCAACTCCTGCGCCCCCGGGGTGGCCGTGGTCAACATCGACAACGGCTACGGTGCCGGGCACCTGGCTGCCCAGATTGCGGCCCCGACCTAGGCTAAGCCTGCCTGGACTCGCCTGCCCGGCACGAAACCTTCGCGCTCTGCGGCTGCCACGGCCTCCTCGAGCACTCGCCGGACCGGCACGGATCGTCCCGCGGCGACCTCCGCGGCATCGTCGAACTCCGGTGTGGCATGGAGCACCTCGCCGCCGCGATGCGCGACCTTCAGGCGAACCCGGCCACCGGCAACCGGCAACGGCACCCAGAACCGGTCAAGCGCGATCCTGGTGACAGCGACTTCGCGTACCCCGATGGTGCTGGTCAGCTCGAAGATCATCCGCCGTAGAGCATCACGCTTGTTCGCCGGCGCGAGCACGGCGAGCGTGTGCGCAGGGCGTCCCTTCTTCATCACGATCGGGACCAGCCATGCGTCAGCCGCGCCAGCATTCAGCAACGACGCCAGGACTGTGGGCCAGACCCGCGGGTCCATGTCATCGACGTTGGTCTCCAGCACCGACATGATCACCGGTTCGCCCGGTTCCGCGGGCCGGTCACCGCGGTCCCCCAGGACAACGCGGACGACGTTCGGACGACCGGGGACGTCTGCGGTGCCGGCCCCCACGCCGACCGTGCGTACCGACATGGCGGGCAGGTCGCAGGACTCCTGCGACAGGGCGGTGAGCAGCGCCATGCCCGTGGGGGTGGCTAGCTCCCCGTCGCCACCGGACAGCACGCGCCAGCCCGCCGACATCTGCAGCACCGCCGGCACGGGAACCGGGAGGTCGCCGTGGGAGGTCGCGACCCGGCCAGAACCCAGCGCCACGGCGCTGCAGGACATGGAGGTCACCCCCAGCCAGTCCAGCGCGGCGCACACGCCGACGACGTCCGCGACCGAGTCCCAGCTTCCGGCCTCGTGGAAGTGCACCTCATCGGCCGCGACCCCGTGGACTCGCGCCTCGGCCTCGGCCAGCCGGCCGAACACGCGCTGGGCCCGCTCCCGCACCTGCGCCGCGAGATCCGCACGCTCGAGCAAGGCCTGAATGCCGCGCCAGCTGCGATACGCCTGATCCTGCGCCGTCGGCTGTACGTCCACTTTGGCGGCGCGCATCCCGGCCCGAGAGACCAGCGTCGACGCCAGGCGGATCGAATCCGGCATCACGGCATCCACGGCGCCCTGCAGAGTGGC